>Ga0307518_10000002_pt1 | contig 165381 bp, 238 predicted proteins | sample 25_EM_MG_FD_203889 | JGI IMG/M metagenome (GOLD analysis project Ga0307518, IMG submission 203889) | Populus trichocarpa ectomycorrhiza microbial communities from riparian zone in the Pacific Northwest, United States - 25_EM | ecosystem: Host-associated > Plants > Roots > Unclassified...
TAATACACATTACCGCAATTTTGAATTGGATGCGATCTTTGAACTCATACTTTGGACATGGCCCTGAGTCCAGCACTTGAACCTGATGACGACAGCAAGTCTGGACACACCTGCATTCCAATCTTGAAGACAAGCGACTATGTCACTGGCATGTGTCTCCTTCTCATGGTCGTCATCCTATGGACTTCGTCAAACTATTTGACACAGGTCGGCGGCCTTCCCACTCCCTGCCACCCGTAATCTGACTCCACGGTAGTACATGTTTACTGGAGGATATCAAAAACCTTTCTTGTATGTACCGAGAGATCTAGCGCTATATCGGTTGAACTTTACTCAGGATCACCTACACAAATACCTCAGCATTCGTCCTCTATTTAATACCATACTACCTGCGGAGAATACAGAAAGATAGCACTGGGTAACATGACCGCTGCAAAGATTGTTCGGTGCTGACAACCTTCGTAGCTATCAGCCCCTGGCGCGCGATGCGAGTAGCAATGTATTTATTATTTATCCGAGCACCCTGCAAATATTCACTCGGTGACCAGGTTCTTGAGTTCCCCCTCAGTGAACACTCCCGCTTTACGTCCCAGGAAACAGCCTCCATTGCTCTTCGATTTTGCTTCCTATGGTTCGTTGCCAATTGGACCGTCAACGCTGCCCTTGCGTACACGAGCGTTTCAAGTGCCACCGTTTTATCGAGCATGAGTGGTGAGTAACACTGTATTTCCGTCGATGGCATCATCGTTAGTGTGCAGGAATATTCACGCTCGTGATTGGCCGCATATTCCATGTCGAGGCATTGACTTTACTTAAAATTTGTGCGGTTCTCGTAAGGTAAGCGCGGAACTCTCATAGGTAGATCTTGTGGGTTCATAAATCATGCTAGCTTTGGGGGGGTGATCTTGATCTCTTTCTCTGACTCATCGCAGGACCCTGGATCTCATTTGACTGCATATAAGTTCTATCTACTTCCAGTCATCGGAGACATTCTGGCTCTGCTCTCTTCCCTCTTCTATGCGATCTACATGATATATCTGAAGGTGCAAATCAAGGATGAATCACGTATAGATATGCAGCTTTTTTTTGGATTTGTAGGACTTTTCAACATTTTTCTGTGCTGGCCGGTAGCACCTATTCTGCACTTACTTGGCTTAGAGCCGTTTGAGCTCCCAAGCACCCGTCAAGCGGTAATCGCCATCTTGACCAATGCGAGTATCCATTCTCTGTGATGTACCCTTACTTACCTCTGACCTCACAGATGTTCATTACATTCTCGAGCGACTATATCTACGTTATTGCCATGCTCAAAACTACGCCACTAGTAGTAACCGTCGGCATCAGTCTTACGATCCCATTGGCGGTCGTATGCGATATTTTACTGGGCAAAGCCGTTACCGTGAAAGTTGTGATAGGTGCTTTGTTCATACTTGTCGGGTTTATTGGAGTTGGCCACGAGAATTCGAAAGAGCTCAATGGCCATGACCTCGCCGAAAGGGAAGAAGGGGCATGCTTCCAAGTTCAACCGGAGGAGGCACCTTCGAACTCTTTTCCTTCAGAATCGTAGTTCCCTTTTAACGTGATATTATCGATTAGGAGTTGTCAATCTCGGATGTATCTTCAGACAAGTGCTCCACTTATGCTCGCCATTGTGATCAATCACCTCGACTTCGGACGACACACATTGGGAACGTCACCACTACTGTGTTCAGCAGGATGCAATGGATGCAAATACATTGAGAGTGTCACTACTACTGAGTTCAGCGGGGCGCGTTGAACGGATGAGAGAGCAGAGCACAAATAATGGAACAGCCAGGCGGACGAACGCGGCACAGCATGACATGACGCGGTGGACGCCATTCGGCGGCTAACGCTGCTTATATGTTTTAGAAGTCACTTTCGTTCCTCTGGGGGTTGCCTTATAGAGACAGAAATCCTACCTTGTACAACTCAGTATTTGAAGAATCTGTTATTCGAACCAATGGTAACTATCACACAAATATCGGTTATGTAATTCAGCTATGCTAATATATCCCAAGCCGAAAGAACGTAGGTCACGCTTAGGAGGCCACCAACCTTCAGTAAAATTGGCCAAGCGACACTTTGCAGCCCAAGTGGCCTTGCCTGAGAAAGTCGAGATTGGCGCTGCGGAAGAGGCATCGGTATGACCTGGTTCTTTCCAACTAAGCATTTAAAAGAGCCTCAAACTAGGGACAAGAAATCCTTGAGTCTCTCGCCAAGTTACCTCTATCTGCGAACAAAAAAGAGAGACAACAGCGCAAGCACGAAGCATTGATCGACAGTCAGTACCCTTACAGGGTTCGCATTGGCGGAAAGCGGGCTGATGGACAGCTTAGGACTCAGACCCACTCAGTGGCCATACTCGAGCGTACAACGACGGCGTTTCAACAGGAAAATGCGCGAACAGGTTGGCAGTGGGATGGCTGACATAGGAGCTGTGATATCTTCCTTGGAAGAGAAAGAGGAGCCCTCAGGACTGGCAAGGAGACCCAATGATAATCAAGCTAAGATTCAGACGAAGACTAGACAGATAGGCAAGGGAAAGGGAAACCCCCTGACTAGGGAGCAGAGAAGACGTGCTCTGTGAGTCTGACGATCGGGGTTTCGCTGGTTATGCGCCGATAGCTGATCGTTTTGTTTTAGTGAAACGGAGCGTCTTCGACACCCCCTCATCCTTGCAGATCCACAGTTCAGTGGTAGCCCATTCGAGGCTATCCGTATTCATGCACAAAACACCCTAGAGAAGCATGTGCCTTCATCATAATCTGTTGTTAATACCAGTTGATCATTTATCCACCACTTCCCTCAGGGTTTGTAGCAGAATATACGGCTCCCTTTAGTATTGGTATGTGCAGTACAGTAGTACAGTAAAAGTGCATACATGATTCACCATGAGTTACCTCGGATATCCAAGGGATCGTGTTAGATCGAGTATTATTGTTCAGGGTCATCATCAGCCCTGCTCATGCCAGCACTCCAGACAGTGCTATTACTTTCACCGCCGCTTTTCCTGCTCCTGCGGCTTCTCCACTCGTCACCAAGGGTCCTTGCAGATATCTCTGTGAACCCCCCAGACCCCCCCTTCGCTATTTCTTCACCGAGGTTACGTTCATGGGCATCAAGCGCAGCGAGTGTGTTCTCAGCTTCTGCTTGTTCCAGAGCCCCCTGTGTCAACTCAGCTCCGCCAGATATGTTCGTACTGAAAGCCGAAACACTCTGCAAGGAAGCGGGGTTAGCGGATGTCGATTCAGACTCAGTGGTCGATCGTGATCTGAAGATCGAGAAGCGACTGAGAGGTGTTGTAGTAGTTGGCGGGCTAATCGGGGAAGAGTAGCTTTTCTGCATCGGAATGACGGCAGAACCAACCGGCTCGGGTGGGAGGTCGGGCTTCTCGATCCCGAGCAGTTTCATCGTGGCATGAAGTCGCTCCCGTTCCCTTCTGTCTTCTTCATCTTCGTAGGTTTCCAATTTACGCGCACCTGTGACGGACGAAGCACCTGGCTTCAGGGTCAAGGTTCGCAAAGCTGGGTTTTCCGCCCTTTTATCACCCCCTCCGAACATGGAAAAACCCCTCCAGTCGAAGGACAAGGATCGTCGCTGTGCCTTTGTTGTAGTAGAAGTAGTACTAGTAAAACCTGAGTTGATTGGATAGGTAGGCGTTGGAGTTGGCTCTGAAGGACTGATGGATGTAGGGTTGGATGCTGCGCGACCAAGGATCATTGTCTGAGGTCGAGGTTTGGAGTTTTTTGGAGCTGCACTGGGAAGGGGTAACTTCGGAACCCCAGTCGCGGTCGGTGGTATCTTTTGTGCTTTCTCGTAGTCCACTGCCAGTACATGCTCGAAACCTTCCTCTGCGATGATTCTGTCGATGATTTTAGATGCGTACAAAGACAGCGCTTTGTTGGCATCTTTCAAAGATTTTACCTCCAGACGAAGAGCATCGATATCGCTTGGGGTCGCGGCAAGTTCGTGGCCCTCCGAGGAAGAAACTTTCCTTTGCTCCGTGGAGCCTCTCCGCATCCGTCCCTTATTAAGGACAGAGCGTTCGTCGATCGAAGCACCAAAGTCCATGTCCTTATTCTCGGCACGTCCCAGTTCTGCGGCAAGATCAAGACCCGGCCCAGCCACAGGAAGGTCAGCCAGGGATTCACCACGAAGACCAAGATTGGGTGAGTGAGATACAGAACCATTTCTACGACTGTGACGAGGGGAAGGACGACGCTTTGAGTCCACACTTTGCTGGTCAGTAGTGAAGTACGCGTCTTCCCCTTCCTCCGCAATTTCCTCGAGGGCACTCGGTCCAGTGCTGCGCAGGCTACCGACATCATCTTCTCCAGTGGCATTGCCGCCGTCATCATCATACCCCGAAGCCGTGCTTAGAGTACCACCGACTTGTCTCATGAGATCAAATTGGCCACTCAACGTCTTCTCCGTTAGAAGAATCATGTAGCTTTCGTTGTCCTCCTGAAGTTGGTTGTTTACACGTTTAAGATCGATCAACTGCGATTGAAGCAGTTGCAGGGTGCTTTGCAATGAGGAATATGATGTCGAGAGTGTAGATAATTCCAAACGAAGGGCAGTCATTTCAGCTGGTTCGCTCTCGGGATCGTTCATGTCCTGCTTGGGAGCGGGTGTAGATTCCGGTGGCTCCGAGAGAGGGTTCGTTTCTTCTGCAATAACTTCCGGTTCAGCGTCCGAAGTTCGAGCTTCTGGTTGTTTGCGAGCGTGAGTAAGCGACTGGATACGAGACTTTAAGTGCTGCTCGTTGTCATAGAAAGCTTGTCGCTCGGCTTCGAAGGTGGAAGTCTGTAGAATAACTGTGGACATCAGCCAGTACGGCGAAACCAAGTCCAATTACCTGTTCGTTATACCGTCTCTGAAGATCCCGTTTCTCTTTCTCTAGTTCTCTGACTTGAGACCTGAGTTTATCGATGACTTCGATGCGAGCCACCAATTCCTCTTCCATGCGAGCCTGATCGGCATACAGGTCGTTAAGCCGGGATTCGGCCGCGTTGAGAGAAGACATGATGACATCGTTCTCACTCGTAAGGCTGGCAATAGTCTGGTCCTTATTTTGCAACTGGACCAAGAGCTAGGATACGGTTAGGGAATGCATGGCATGTTAGCATGGATGGACAGACCTGTTCCTTCTTCTCGGTCTCCTGTTTGAGGGATGCAGAGAGGGCTTCCCGAGATTCTTGTACAGAGCCTAACGAGCCAGAGGAACTCTTGACAGAGCCCCGACGGGTGACCCCCGCGCTGAGTGAAGGGGCGGTGGCACGAGCAGTGGCCAGGGCGGAGCGGGCAGAGGAGGCGCTCCTCATTACAGTGCCTGAGGGAGGCGAGATACTTTGCGAAGACCTTCTTGAGCTTGGGGGAGGCGTTCCTCGCGACGAAGCCGAAGCAGTAGCCATGGTTGTCTTGTGTCGCGTGTTATCCAGTCAGTTATTATCGTACTTCACGCTATTGCATGTGGATGACTTTCTCCGGGTGACCATGGACAACTATCTTAGCCAGATTCCCTCTGAAACCCTGCAGCATGCAAGTTCCATTTCTCTTCTTCTTTTCTTCACTCATTCTTGCATTCCAGCTCCTGACATCCGTTAGGTGCCATAGTAAGAAACACACGATCATCGTTGTCGAGCGATTGACCTCTGCCCACAGCATGGCCGTTTAGCACTGGCATTCCTCTGTTCGACAATCACATTCCCTTAAACCGTGGAGACGTCATCGAGATCCAAGGCCATGCATCGTGTGGAAAATCTCATTTCCTCTACCAACTTTTACTCTCCTGTATCTTACCTCCACCCCCCTCGCGAGGGATGTCTGCCATTCTGTACGACACAGACTCTTCCTTCGACATCTTACGATTCTGTCATCTCCTCTCTACCCGCATTTCGGAATTGTTTCCTCTGGTAGATGCCGCCAAGCATGCTGAACTTAAGCAGACATCCCTGGGCCGGTTGCGCATCTTTCGACCAAAGTCTCTTCCGCAACTCGCCACTTCTCTCAAGTATCTACCCTCGTATCATGCGTCGCATATACCAGACGACGAGATAGGTCTTCTTGCCGTCGATTCCATGAGTGCTTTCTATTGGCCAGAGCTTTTATACGAGGAGCAGCTGCGCAACTTTGCGCCGAAAAAGACTGGAAGCAAAGAAACGTTACACCGCGTCCTAACTGCCATTAGCGACATTGTCCACTCTCATGCCCCCCTCGTACTCCTGACTAATTGGGGTCTCCGTACAGTGTCCCAAGAGCAATCTACATGTTACCCATCACCCTTATACAAGCAACACCTTCGCCCCTTTCCTGTAGTCCAAGGCGTGACAAGCACCGCCCAACCTTTGAGACTTGCACACCATGTCTCCCTATCACTCCCTTCGCTTGCGCCGCTTCACCCCAATACTCGGCATGATGTGTCGAGGGAGCCGTATGGGAGGGATGATACTGCCAACGATTGCAGGGTAGTTTGTCTAATTACCTCTTCGGGGGTCCAAGAAATGAGCCGCTTCCAACTCATAATTAACGGCGATCACATACGGACATTGGAACATGAGTCGTGAGTAAAGTGTCATGGATATTATATTTTATTGCGACGTATGGTAATACACGCGATTATAGATACACAGTCGGTACAGAACCACAAACACTATGTCCATTACTAGCGTAATTATTAGGCGATTTCCGTGCGGACATTTGACCGGAAACAGGAGATGGAGGTTTAGCTCACGGATGCATAGATTGCGTCAAGGCGTGTCTTGTACTTCTCCTCCACTGCTCGTCGTCTGATGTTACCTTTTGTTGCTGTTCGAGGAAGGGTCTTGGGGTCTACTATAATAATGAACTCCTTGCGGGTGATGCGCTCGTGGAGATAACGCCTTGAGTGGAAAGGTTGCGTTTTCCGCAGAATTTCCCTCTGCAACCTGTCGTGATCAACCCCTGGTGATGGTTCGACGAAGAGGACGGGAGATGGCCGGCCCGTTCCAACGACAACGCATTCCCGGATCAAGTCACCACAGGTTGCACGAACATTGTCTTCTATGGCTCTATTCCGCGAGTGAGTCACTTCATGATCAGATGTAGTTGGTGCAGCACGTACCGCGTGTCGCAACGTAGACTATTTTCGCTTTTGATCCAATCATCATTTCTTCCGCGGAAGGCGTAAGCTCCTGGTGTCACTTCTTGAAACAAATCACCAGTGTGGAAGTGCCCATCATTGCTCCGAAGGGATGGGTGCGGACAGTCACCAGAATTAGCAAGGACGACAAGTTCCGAAAGTTGAACAGAGGATTGATGGCCAGACTGGGGAGTGGCGTCGACAGGGATGAAACTATACGACGACCCTGGCAAGGGGCGAAGAAGGCGGTCGCCTCGGCCAGCCCCGCCAATAGAAAGGAGGATAGCTCCGCACTCCGTACTTCCAAAGAGGTTCTATGGGGATCCTCTCAGAACCAGCACGACACATGACTTGGAAAGACGGCCATACCTTTATCTTGAGTCCCTTTTTATACGCCCATTCCTCGTCTTCACGCTCAAGGGGTAAACCACTGTAAAGGATCTCATCCAGGCTTTGCAGATATTGCAATAATTTGGGATTCTGGCGCGAGCCACGAAGGTGCATCGATAAGAAGGTTGCGAATTGATTCAGGCGATTGAGACCACAGCGGTGGATCATGTCAACGAGCTCCTCAGACGAGAACCCATGTTTGGTTGCCACCACAGTGCAAGTTCCGTGTTGCAAAGAACCAATGAGCACTATCACAACAAAGCTCAACAATGCGCTGGCAAGGAACATAGGACTATCGCACGTACTGAACGTCTGCGCTATATGACACATACTACCCCTGCGGCGAGTAAGTTGACATGGTTCGGAAAGCGAACAAGGGAAGATGGCTTACATGAATACAGTTACGTCTTTGCGCCGAGGATCCTGTGGGGTAGTTACAAACTTGGCTTTATCCACGGTAGTTTGTAGCCACCGCTGGTTACAGGGGACAAGTTTCGGCCTGCCTGACGTAGAACCGCTGGTGTGAAAAATAAAAACCACTTGATCGCCGTTTCCGGAGGAAACGATGGGTTGCAAAAGGGCTTCAGACATGCACATGCCATCCTTGTTTTGGGCGAGGCAAACCGGGAGGCGGAAGGAAGTAGTCATTGCTGCAAATTCGGGAGCAAGAACTAATGCCTTGGCATTTGCTTCATAAAGCAATTCCTGGATGACTTCAGGATTCGGGAGCCGTATGCTGAAGAGCTGGGGTACATATCCCGCTCTGGATATACCATAAATGTGAAGCACATCCTGATAGGACATGCCAGAAAGCCTGAATGGTATGAGAAGAGTATCCCACTTCGAAGCCACGCACAACGCACCACAAGCCAACTACTGAGCGTTGCGGGATACCACGGGCTTCCAGTTCGGCGCACCAGTGACGTGCGGTGAATTCGACGTCTTCCTTGAATCGTTGATAAGATATTGGTGACCAATCGTGCACTTTCCCCGTCGCATGATCTATTCTAGGGACTCTGAAGGCTGGAGCAGAAGGGTAGAGAGCAGCACTCTGTTCGAGCACCGTAAGATGGGACTCGTAGAAACGCATGAGAGGATGCGGAGAGGCAGGGAGTGATGAAGGGACGAGTGTACCTTTATACGAAAAACTGCATGCCTAAGCAGGTTAAGGAGTCACTGAGATGGCGGAACAGGGACGGTGGTTAATGTTTGGCATTTCTCCAACCGAAATAGCCATCGTAACGGTGAGATGGAAACATACCGTAGTGGGCACTGCAACGTTCCTTGAGTGCAAGACCTGTGACTTGGCTCCAGGGAAGGTACAAGATTGTCTTGATTTGGATCCGGCAGAGTGCGATCGCCGTGCCCATAACTCGGAAAAGGGTACGTGGGTTCCACCGCCAAGGACTGACTGGACCGTAACGTTGCTATGACCTTGCATCCATCGCAAAGGATGTGATTGAAACGCCTTGCTGATATGGAACACTACATAGCTCATTACCCACCGGATGGCTGAGACCGTCTCCAACGGAACATTTGTCTGTACGTGTCCGCCACCACGTGTACGACCACTGCGAGCGTCAATCAACATCAACTACGGGCACGGCCAAACTCAAAATAGTTAAACTCACCTACTTGCATCGCCTGCATTTTCGGCTGCTACAGCCCTACAATTCATGTGGACGCCGCCAGATTTGCTTGACATTCCCGGCGTCACAGTAGCATTGGGCTATTTCATAATTTCATAGCTGAAGAGCTAACTGCTCGTATTCCTGGGTCAAAGGTTAGAGCTGCATTCATCGGTCCTATGGCGCCCGTTCGGTAGCGAGGTGCATGGGCCGTGCAGCCCGTGTTTGATTGGGTGGTCATCGTCATAGGGCTTTGCCAGGGCAGGAAGACAAAGCCTTAACGTTGGGTTAACGTTTCCAAAATGTCAGTCCACCAGGGCCATAGGAAGAATACCGGTAAAATCAGCACAGCAAACAAATTGGTTGCAGGCTAAGCCGCTCTGAATATGTGGCGTCATATGTCCAGTCCATTTCGTGCAACTCTTCCGACACACCATCATGCATGCCATTATATTCGCAGCCACCCACCTGCATGTAGAGCGCTTCTGGGGGTCTTCGCTGGGTTTATCCCAAGAAACGTTCTGTGGCCAAATGGTTCCTGTGCTCGGGCGCTCCGCCCAACGATGGCTCCATCCTTAGAACCTTCTGCGAATATTAGAAACGCTCCGAAGTCAGATGGCTCCTGTGAAAGACACGCCTTTGCAGAAGCCCTCGGCCCAGCGCCTGTGATGGCTCTAGCACCGTCCTTGGAACCTTTTGCAAACACCCAGTCCCACCCTTTGAACCTGCTGCGACCCTTGACAACTTTTTACCCTGCATTCGTCATGATGCTGTGCGTTACTATCATGATGTGCAGGCAGCAAGATCCCCGTTCGGCTTTCGGGCACTATGAACGTCCTTGCACCTCAGATCAGCACTCCACTTTTAACTTCTGGAGTTCCACTGCCCGAGGTGAAACCGCTGGTCACCGCTTACGTTCGTTACTCATACTTCATTTTGGCATTGTCAAATGTGTCCTGTGGCCTAACATTTGAGCGCCGTCTACTGCGACATCTCGCCATGTATGTCGCTAGTGTGTAATGCAAGATGGACGCGATCCAAGCCTGCCTGGCAGAGGTGCTGTATATCTTCTTCGATGCCGGGTCTACTGAAGAAAAGGTGGCGCCTTCCGTGGCTTTCTGCAAAGACCCGAAACTTGCAGTTACACTTGTAGGGTAGCACCATCTAATGTAGTGCTCGGAGTTTTGCATCTCGTTGAATGTGCTCGCACCTGTACGACTCAAAGGGAATTGAAATAATTATGAGCTTTCCACTTGCGTTGTGAAGAACCGGGGATTGCCGAGGCAACAAGTTGTTTTGCGTTTTTCTGCAAGCTCACTTGATTGTCAGATCATACACAATACTCTGCTTCTCTGGTCCAGGTATGTGGACAATTTGAAGAAACACTAGAGCGACTTTATTGAACAAGAAGTTTCTTTTAATGCCGTGTAGGTTCATCAGAGCACCGTGGTGGACGTGACACCCTCACCCATTTCGGCTGTCCATGCTAAGGGGTGCTGGCGGTATTCGCAGGCAGCACATCACGCAGGTTGTCTTGAATATCGGAAAGCGTCACGAATTGTTCCAAACGATTCTCCCATCCCATCCCTGCATACACTCATCATGCTTGTCGCATGCGGCAGATTCTCATGCACTTACTCTCGACAGCCTTCGTCTACGGCGCGTCCCCGAAGGCAGCCCATGTGCTTACGTCTACAATCGACTCCCCGATACGCGTATTTCTGTGACCCCTTCGACCCATTCTGGACTAGATGCACACATCTCGCAGGAGTGCAGAGCAGATTGCGGCCCTTTTCCCTCTGGAGTGATAGATGTCGTGAATGCATTCATGCGTGGGACTACCAAGCAAAGGAAATGCATTTTGCAAAAGACCAAAAACTGCCCAGCCACTTGCAGATACTTTACTCACAGGGAAAATGCCACACGTTTCGCTCAAGCCATGGTATCCACCAAGCAGCCATCCAGGGCTCATGTTGTCATGACCATTGCTCACAAGTTGGGCTGTCAGTTCAAGCCCAGTCATTTCGAGAGTGTTGTCCACGAGCTGTCGCTACGAGAGTGTTGGTCATCGATTCCTCCTCTCGTCTCGTTCGCGAGGCACCAGTGTGGCCGAACTACAGCTCGTCTTTTGAACTGGAAGATGCGGGCATTCATAGAGTGCCGTCGTTTCGACAAGTTAGATCGCGTCATAATGGAGTTTTCTCGAGAAGGGGTCAAGCCTTCCCGCAGGACCTTTCATCTGCTAGTGTCCGGACATCTGCGCAACCGAGACCTCGATTCCGCAAAAAGAGGAATGGAGACGATGGAAAATGCTGGGTTTCCTCCAGATGCTTCCACGTATGCGTTGATTGCTACTGTCTATCGGTTTTTGGGCTTGGATCACCAAGTTCATACCCGAGCATTCGACTCCATACGAAACGTCGACGCTCGGATGGCTACCCATGTATTGAACAGCATTGTGCAACATTTTCTAGATGTCGGAAACGAAACGGGCGCAGCGCAGTATATCAGGTTTTTCAATCTAACGGATGTCGACGACAGCGTCATTGCAGATCTTGGAAACGATACCACAGGAGTCGCCGGCGCCACATCTCATCAGAGAACGGATCCTGTCTACCCACTCCGGATCAATCCAGACGCTGCTACCTTCACCATCTTGATCAACTACATGGCCAACCAACGTCGCCTTTGTCAGGTCTACAACCTCGTAGCTCGCTTAGTCGAAGCTAAGGTTAAGCCCGACTCTGGCATTGTAGCAGCTCTTATTCGCGCCTATTTTCTCAACAATCGCGATGATTTGGCCGTGAGCTTGTTCGCTGCGATGCTTTATCCAGGTGGTGCAGACGGTGCCCTGCATTCTCTGTGTCACATCACGGGCCTGAAATTAGCTTCTGAGCAGCCTATCGATGTGAAGCATATTCCATTGACGGTCCATGTTTTCAACGCAATTCTAGGGCGCATAATGGAGCTCCGCGGTCTTACTGGGGCGAGATTCATCTTTCGCGCGATGCGTTCCCGGAATATCAAGCCGAGTGCAGCCACCATCGAGATATTTCTTGATTACCTTGATCGCACGGAGAACGTAACCCCACGTCAGCTTATTCGGTTCCTCCGGAGTATGTCCACAGCTGTCTACGGACTTACACTCCGTCATTTTCACGTAATTCTCCGAAACATCTTGCGGCGGGAGAAATACCTTGCTCACGGAAGCGGTTGGAATTCGACAGCTGCAATATGTTCGCCGACACGGGAACATATTCCCGTTCTCCGACAGGGTCGTGTCCTTTTGAGCAGTGACAACTTCGATCCTGGCAGCGGTCTTCGACTTGCCCGGCGATTCAGGTACGACTCCTGGCTGCGCCCCCTTGTTCTCCTCTTGTCGCGCAGGGGGGTTAACATTGACCGTGCCACAATCGCTATGCGTCTGCGGCATGAAAGTATGGTGGATCCCAGTCTTGGAACCGCCAGCGATGTCCTTCGGCACATGACTGAGAAAGGGATGTATCCGAACCAATATCACTATGTGGCCCTCATGGACGGATATGCCAAAGGGGGGAACATGAGTGAGGCTGAGCGGACTATGCAGTCCGCCAGTGAGGCTGGTTTCAAACCCGAGGTGATCATGTACACGGTGCTTATCACCGGATATGGTCGTCAAGGAAAGCCTCAACTGGCTATGCGGGCTTTCCACCGAATGGTATCTGCTGGCATTTCCCCTGACATCCCGGCCATCGATGCCCTCGCATGCGCCTACTTTGCTGTTGGAGCATACAAGGTAGCGAGACGCATTCTGTTGCAACTATGGACGCAGGTGAAACCATTCCCGAGCGAGCTGCAGGGTGCTTCTTTGAAGCAATTGGCGACTGTTTTCCGTGCCAATCCTCGCAAGGGACCTTGTCAGAAACGACCTCTGACCAAACAGCAGCAGAAGTTGCTCAGCTGGAAAATCCGAGGATTTCAACAGGAGTGGAGGCAAATAGTGATGCTACACGGCTCACGTTCTTTTCGTCGTCGTTTGAATAGGTGTCGAGCATGGTTACTCAGGCACTCATGGAACAGCGCGGGCATTACCACCCATCATATATGTAATGTATAACGTAGAGTAAACTACAGCATCACTTATATTCACATTGCAGCAATCAACAGTCACGGTCGTGCATGTGCAAACTTCGAGTCTAGCAGCCGAAGAGCCTCCCTCACACCATCTGCATTCACCTCTCGCATTCTTCTCCGGCCACACTCAATTAGGACGTCCTGCGGGACAAGTCTCGGTGGCGAGTAGCGCCCGACTTGCTTTTGATCCTGAGGTAGTATGGACTGACTATCGTGGACAATTTCCCGATCATGCTCTAGTGTTGCAGATCGTTCTGGCGTGATGGAACCTGGTGCTGGGGATATGACAACCCGGGGTCCCATACACTTTGACCTACGTGCCACCACCTCAGCTAAGAGGGTCAAATCCGCGAAAGCAACATTTGGATGAGATTTGAGTTGACGCCATGCATCGTCCGTTGGTATGGTCTCCGGACCGCGCGACGAATTGGTCGAAGGATTACTGGGCGCAATGCCACATGAACCACATTTATGGACGTCCCCACAACAACCATCCATTGAAGTCTTATCAATTTGCCTGGATCGCCTAGGGCAATCAGAGTAAGAAGTAGATGGCGCTATGGAGTGGCTAACGGCCTGACAGAACGCTTTTCCAAAGGTATCGTCTGCACATGCCATGCAGTCATCGGGATCGCCAGAACATTTAAGAGTAGAGGTGGATGGTGGTGAAAGAGGGCTGACCGGAAATGCTGGCTTAGTGGACGACCCACCTGGCTTACGCCGGAGGGGTACTGGAGCTTGATAGGGGGGTAAGTTGTCAAGTATACTCATGCTCGAGGAGACACGAATGGACGGTATCGGTTTGTCCAAGGGAGCGAGACTTGGCTGTTGACCAAGTTTATCCGACAGCAGCCCTTGGCCAGAACGCGCGTCATTCGCTGTCTGCTGAATAGCGACAGGCTCAGGGCAGACACAGGAAGTGACCAAGTTACATAGGCCGCATCGCAAGGTGGGAGTAGTACCTGGCGGGTCAAGAGCACTCGACGGCTCGCGAGGTATGGAGTAAGCAAGTAAGTCATCGATGATCATGGGTGAAGGTGTAGGAAACTGCGGAGAAAGCACCAGAGCAGGAGAAAAGCCAGCAGTCGGACTACCTGCATCAAAGGAAGTTAACACAGAGGACGTGTGCTCCCCAATAAACGAACTTGGTGCATCCCCCTCAACCTTGGCCTTTTTTCTCTCGGATTCGGCTGGTGGGACATCGTAAGACATGACAGAAATGTCGACCCAGGTCCGTTTCTTATCCTGGTCCATTTTCTCCTCGAGCTGCTGTTCAATCCGCGCGATCTTCTCCTTGAGTGTATTATTCTCCTTTCGGAGCTGCTCGTTCTCCTCTTTCATCTTTTTTGCAACATTTTGTAGCGCAACATTGCGTTCGACTTCTCCTTGCTCGTAGGAATGCAAGCGAGCCTGGAGCTCTGCGAGTTGTGACTGCCTACGTTCGCGAAAAGCACGTTGTGCAGCTCTATACCGATGAAAAAATCAAGGACAATCGGGGTAGTCATGGTTACGGTACTGGCCTATTTTGCACCCGTCTCCCAGACAATTCGCCGTCCTATTGCAAGGGGGTAAGGCAACTAAGTGAGACCGAGCATCAACACATCCTGACCTCGTCGTCGTCACCGCCGCCCATTTCATCCCTGGGTAATTCTTTCTTTGGCTTTCGCCCGGGTTTTGGCTTAGCAGGGATTATCCATTCCTTGGATGCTGTGTTATCCGGGACCTAAGTGAGCGACTTATTGAAGTGACGAAAGTGTGTCGCGTACGGGTCGCCCACAACGTTGCGGAGGACGTAGATGGGGTCTGAGACGAAGGACCGATGCGAACCATGAGGAGGTACGAAGGAGGTCCAATTCACCGTTACCGATCCCACAGCGGTGGTTCAAAGATAAGATAACAAGCTACCAAACAACAGGACTACTCTACACCCGTGGTATTTCATTCCACTACTTCCTCTTCAATCTGTTCAATAACTTCATCAACCCACTCCTCGATTTCCTCCTTCTCCTCTTCGTGCGTACCACGGTCTTGGGCCCTACTCTGCTTCTCATCAGTGAGGTCCCGCCTGCATCGTGCGCGCCATGCATTCCATTCATCCACAAGGCGTTTACGGTGAGCGATGAGCTCAGCGCTGACATTACTTTCCTCCGCAGCATCCTCTTCATCAAACGTGCGGCTAAACTCTCTGAGATTTCGACGGATCTGACGTTGTTGCTCCTTGGACAGAAGGGTCGCGGGACGTGGACGCCAGATGAATTGCTTGAAACGATCCAAAATATGTTTTTCGATTTCCTGGCCACGGAAATCCCAGATGGCGTAGCCGTTTTCGAGCTTGAGGAGTCATGAACCAGACCACCCATCTACACGGGACGGAGAACTTACAGTATGTCGCCAAGCACTAGCACTCGTGGCGAGGTAGCGACCACTGGGGTCCCATTCCACATCTGTAACACCATAGTGATCTGCGGAACCGATCTGCTGGATCCCACTACCCCACTCCGCCACCTGTCCTTCCCTCCGATCTTCACTGTTAAAGTCAAGATCCCAGAATTCTAGCTCCGACTTTGTCGACGACCCAACTGTTGCAAGGACGACATGACGCCCGCGAGGAGCCCAGCGAATGGTATTACTAGTGCGAGAAGCGAGCGTACCTACGAGATAATTCAATCAGGGTAGCGGATACCAAGGAAGTAACGCACGCAACAGCCTGAAATCATTTTTAGCTCGGTCGAGTTGATAGAAGCTGATGTCAGTCTTGATCGTGATACCAGGTCCCGGATTTCCAAGATTCGGATCACTGCTTGAAACTATAGCAAAGCGCTCGCCTTTTGGTTCCCAAGAGAAGTCGGTCACAGTGTCTAGGAACCTGCTCAGTGGAATGCAACACGAGGTTCGTTTTAGCCTGACCTTTCAGCTCCACTACTTCAACTGGAAAGTCCTTCTCACGTACTCGGAAGATTTCAAGACTGCAGAGTATCGATTTCTTGGCTTTCGTGTGACGGTCCACTTTAACACACAAAAAGTCACCCTGGTTTTGCCAATGCAGTTTGCACTAGTCAAAGCGTTATGGTTCAGCTGGGAATTTGACAGTATTGAAGCACTCTAACCTCGGTGACATTAAAGAGGTTCTTCTGACGCAAGTTTTTGCGACTCGGGAACTCCAGGAGGGTAACTCGCGCAGGCTGATTTGCCACCTCTGGCGTCCAGTACACTAGCATATTTTCTTTGGCTTTTTTGAAAGCCTTGCCGGATTTCGCAGCCTTTTCAGCATCGTCTCTGTCTTTGTCGCTATGGGGGCACCATTCAAAGTCGACTACGCCCTCTATCTTGACACTTTTCTTGTCATGTAAGCCCATTGTCGGTAGTTCGTAAATGCTGATCTGCTGACCCGGTGTTACGCGCGCAACGAACTTGTCATCGGGACTCCATTTTAGCGCTGGCCATTGCATTTGCTTTTTTGTAGAGGGATCCTCGCCTTCAGATAATGAAGTGGGGAACGTCCTAAGGAGGTGACCGGATTTGATGTCCCAGACTGCAATATTATTACCTTCATCCTCAGGAGAAAAGAACTCAGGTCCCTGAGGAAGGTTGGGAGGCACAGTGATGGGATCGTGGGACCATGTAACGAGATAATGTTCGCACGGCGAAAAGTCGATCAGCTTTACCAAAGGATGAGCAAAGCGTTGCTGGGGATCCCATGAAGGACCACCCCACAGCCGGACACCTTGACGGAAGAGTGTTGCAAAGTATGTCCCCATAGGAGACCAGGATACGTAGAGTTCGGTCCAGTTCTGCTCTCAAATGAGCAACCGGGTGTAAAGCATAAAGCAAACGTGCCTTTTTGGAATAAGCAATATCGCATTGAGATGGTTTGCCATGCCAATGTATCTCGACATCGTCACCACGGTAAGTGACATAGTGATCCCGAGCTTGTGGGTCGGCAAGCCATGCTCTGAGGTGTTCCTGAAACATGTAAATAAGACCGCCCAGTGAACCCATACCATCGACAGACCTTTGGGCGATATTCCTCGAGCTTCGGTGTAATGTAAGTCTCGTCCATGTTGGCGAATTGTTCGATGTCCGTGAACTTGTTGACGTAGAAAGTGTGCCGAGCATCGAATGGATGCCCATTCATTGCATTAGCTGCAAAAGTAGCGGCATCCGCATCAGCGAAATCGATGAATACGTACCTGGATTGGATGTTCAACGCGAAGAGAAATTGGATTGCGATGTTTTACTTACCCCTTGCTCTTTCCTGTGGAATCATCCCAAGGCACGAATATGTTCTCCGGTTTTATTACGACACCCTTCTTAGTGAATTCTTTGGAGACCTTTGCGAGTAGTTTCTCTAGTTTTGATTTATCGATCACTGGTACCCCATCAACGACGACAAGATTCTCGAGGTTGTCATCCAAGTCGACTCGATATCTAGCGAAATCATCAACCATCTCTCAGTAGACGAGATACAAGCTTACTTGGCTTCAATATCTGAAAAGTCGAGTTCCGCATCGGCGCTATCATACTGTGCACTGTTTGGAACAGCCATCTCGCCTTGCTCGACGTGCCTGCGACGAAGAAATTTTGTGTTGGGACGGAGCTTGAACGGAATGTCGAATCACGTGCACGGGACGGAGGAGAGGACGACAAGTCACAGACAACAGACCGGGACAGTCCATGTCTGTCCAGCTCCTGCGACATTGCACTCCATGCCGCTTCTTACGTCTTCCATGTCACAGGAGATCTTCCACTCAAGTCGCTCTGGCATTATCGTCGTTGTCTTCTCATCCTGAGTCGGTGCAGACAAGTCTGGGCCACAGTGCACAACAACAAGACACTCCTGCCAGTCGAAATAACCTCAGATTTACAAAGGCTGAGTCATACCTTGCATCTATTCAAGCAGTTGGCTTGGAGCCGACGTTGGTGGATGCAGAGAAGTTTCGGCCTGCTAGACACTCGCGTCCCGACACAAGCAAGTACGCGGAGGAGTACCGTGATCTCATAGACGCCCTTTGCCGAGCATTCAGCAAGGACCAGTTACGCTGCTTCACGGTGTTGTACAAACTAGACCCCAAGTGGTCTCGTGCCAAACGGCGTAAGGTGGAATATGCGGAATCTATTATCGAACAACAATGGGGCTGGCCATCCCTCAGAGATATTGAGAAAAAACGTATTGACAAGACAGAAGTAGTAGCAAAGCGTTCGTATCGATTTTCTCCTGTTTCTGCGTTAATCCCAAGTGTTGGTTCTTTACAGGCTTTCCTGTGACACCTAGCGAGCTTTTCCTGATACTTGGCAGAGGTACGTTAGCAAAAGATCAACGTTTCGTGTTCTTATAAATGGATAGATGGAGCCAATCTACTGCAGCTTTCTATTCAATATAATGTACACATATCTTTGACATCTGATCCACTGGCACTGCAGGTAGAGGGGTTACGTGGTACTCTCAAACAACTGGCAGAATACATTGACACACTGAAGAAGGTGTGGCACCAATCAAACGTTAGCTCAATTCCTGACTTTCTTTGCTAGGGTGTTAGGCACGAAATGTTTGAGCTTCCTACTCGCAGATCGATTCCGCCAGATCTAGTCCAACGCATATCACGTTTGGCAGGCGCATACGTAGAGAATTATGGTGATGAAGGCAAAGTACATACATTATTGGAACAAATATCGGCAGCCTCATTACTTTTAGATAAGAATTTATGCCAGGAATGTCAGCAATATGCAGCACGCTAAAAGGCTGGCTATCCGCGCATCTCTGGAGGTAAATAAAAATTCTTGTTCCGCCAGTCAAGCTAATTTCAGTCCTCTAGGAAGGAAGAGAAGACCAGACCAACATAATTTGCTATAATCCACCTCACGTGAAAAGTAGATCTCCTGTTTCAACTGGCATGCCACACGAGTATTACGCCTACCCATTCTTGGTTCCTAGTCCATTCCCCTGGACAATGCAAGCTGGTGGGGCTTTCCGCATCCGTCGTGTTGCTGACTGGCTAGGTCTTGCTTATGAAGACATTATGAAGACCGGTGGATTAGCTGACAATGATCCTCGGTTCATGTATCTCACCCAGTGCGTATGTAGACGGTGACTGCGACTTGACCTCACTTCTTTCTAGGAAGGAAGAGGATCTCTACCAAGCAATTCTGAAAATGCTGGACGAAAGCGGCACAAGCGGTCACAAATTCGTCACTGCTTCGTATGTAAATTGGTTGTCTATTGGTTCGTTGTTTAACAGTAGTAGCTTGGGTCATCTTCTGCTATCTTTGGGTGAGAAGCCCCAACAGCCAAGTTTACTTTCCCCGCTGAGAGGACGCATGCCACTCCCTCAAATTCTGAAGTGGCTTCAATCGGTTAAAACCCAAATGACCTTTGTTCCCAGGTGAGAGTGATGATACCCGGCTGATCAGTGCCAGTACTGAAACTGGCTGTCCAGTTTCTCCCCCCCAACACCATTTGCTTCTCGCAGCGAACTCCGCACTTTTCATCGGCTTGTGTACAGGACTTTACGCAACTCAACTAAGAGTTGCACGTCTTCAAGTAATGCCATGCCTTGGCGACTTGTCAGCTTCGAAACGGAACTTTTACCAGCACCTGTCGCGAATACAGGTAACGGCTATACTGCGAATGTACTCTCCGCTGCAGCCCATTTGGGCTTGTGCAATACGTTGGCAGCGCAATGCCAAATAGGTGAGGAGACCATATTGAATTTGATGGTCCCAGACCGGTGAGATCATTTTCTTGGTGTTCGATGATATCTCATTCATTGTACACTAGCCCTGTGGATTTGCAGCTTTCCGTGCTCAATTGTCGCCAGGTTCCCGAAGCGCAGCTTTCCCAACTGAGCAATTATCATAGAAGACTACGCGAATTGTGAGCTCTACTCCGTGTCGATTCCTGCAATATGTTGGTTGAGCCGTCTGTAGTACAACGTCTGGCGGAGGGACTGTTGATCAACCATATCCGCCACCAGCTTTTGATTTCGAGGGGCACACATACCATCTGTATGATACCTGGAGCGTCCAACAAAGGACTGAGCACATTATTCTACCGACCATGGTCCCTGATGCCAGTAGTGCTCCTCGACGAATACCTATTACATATGAGAAGGTGCTTGATCTTGAAGGTGGACAACAATTGGAACAATGCAAGGTGTGTTTTTAAAGGAGCGGAATTCTCAAATTTTGTTCATATACTCGTTAGGTGAACTTTGACCCAAGTTCTGACATGCGTTGGAAGGATTTCCTTGCTGCATGCGACCAACTCAGTGCAGCATCCATGCAGTCGCGAAGTCAGGAAGCGAAAATAGCGTACTCGGGATAGGTTGCTATTATTTTACTGATCATACAACCACAAATGAATATGGATGTGAACTACCGACCTCCTCTCTTACCTTTCTCCCTTCGTTTCCGCGACTGGACCTGTTAATCAGTGAGTTTGAAAGTTCCGATCAGTATTGCGTCCATACAAACCTCTTTTTTCATCCTGGCGTCAACCATCGTATACCGGCCTTTCACACCTTTCGGCCGACCTTTGATACCCTTGTAGCCACCCTTCGCAACGATCAATTTGATTTCTTTCCGTTTGACCTTTGAAGCACCCTTCTTCATAAGAGCTTCGATCTGCTTAGCCTTCTCACTTTCTGTCATGTCTTTAGTGGCGTCCACAGTCTCTGCTTTCTTCATCGCCTTTTCAAGCCTCCGAGCGGCTCGCAATTTTTTCCGACCTTTAGCCTCAGCGATCTTCTTGATAGGACGAGCATCCAAGACGCGCTGGCGGGCTCGCAAGGCAACTACAGCCTCTTTTGTGACGGGAATGTTAGGTTTGTAGTGTTTCGATTCGTCGTCGAGGAACCAAGTAGGAAGGTCATCCTTCGAGTTCAAAGAGTACCGAGTGAAACCATCATTAATCAAATGTGTTTTGGTCGTTTTGCGGTTGACAAGTTGCTGGGCAAGGGTAACTGCCTCTGCAATGGATAGACCATACTCTGTCACTTGCTTAGTCCACAAGCAAGTAAGAAAGTATGAAAAGCACAAACTTTCTACATGAGCCATGTGCTCGTTGACCAGGTTTTCCCTATCTGCATCCCACATCTCAGTATCACTCCCGTTGTCATACTGCGGCACAATTTCAAAATCGTCCGCTTCTCGCCCTGACTGTGAACGCATCAAAAATGGAGACCTTGGGAGAAACGTAAACGATCACCTCACGTCCACTATGCTGTGAGGCAGGATTCGAAGCCAGTTCGATGTCGTTGCTCTCGTGATCTTCATCCACCATATCGTGACCTTCCAACCCTTTGAATACGTCTCGGCTAAACCACACTTCTGCAGCGCGACTAGGAGGGGGTGGATGTTCATAAAGATCAGCAATGAATTTGGCTTTCTTGTTCGACGGGGGATTTGCAGGCTTTCGTCGAAGCCGTTTCTGGCCAACGGCTAAGCCTTCATCGCTCTCTTCCTCTGAAGAACTGTCATCATCCATCTCCTTGCGGGCCTCCATCTTCTCCCAGCTGCCATCTTCGTTGGATTCCTCATCACTGGTGTCTTTGTTAGTGCTGCCGATCCCATTCCATTGCTCCAGTAGTCCCCGCTTTCTCCTAGCTTCCTTCACCCTGCGCTTGCTATCCCTCTCATTCAGCTTTTCTTGATATGCGTTATACATTCCATCAAGTTCAACCTCCAGAGCACTGAGTTTCCTCTCTCTTTCCTGATCGGAATCCAGGATCTCGTCCATGGCACTTTCGTCTTCCCGTTCGTCCTCTGAGCCTTCAGACATTTCTTCGTTTCCGATCAATTGCACAACACCACTTTTTCCATGCAACCCTCGCTGGACATCTGTCAAGTCAAAGATCTCCTCCTGACCCATCTTCAAAGAGACGTCATTTTGCTCCAAGCCAATATCCAAAGGAGCGGTCATTTGCAATTGCAACCGTTGGATGGCTTTTGTCTTGACCTCGTTCGCCCTCCTCCGCTCTCGTTTGGCTTTCGCAGTAGCTTCAGCTTTGAGCCGCTCCAGCTATTCAAAGGTCAGTTGTGAGGGAAATCAGCAAATTCAGAGTCAAACATGCCTCTTCTTGTATCTGCTGATCTTCATCTACGATTTCGGCCATTTCCACGGTCTCAGTGAGCTCTTCTGTAGGCTTCGCCTTCACATCTAAACCAAGCTGAGGAGACAGGTAAGAGATCGACGCATTGAATACACAAGACTTCACCTCCTCGCGAAGCGTTAAACGCCATTTCAACAGCGCCTTAAAATCGCCCTTACCAAGGACTTTTAGATCGTCGCAGTTAGCCTTGATGTCGTGTGTCGTGATGCTCAGCCCTAACCACCTACAAGAAAATAAATTCAGGAACCCAGGGGCACTTATTGGAGACTCACCCCCTCTCCTCTTCCGATTCAAATACAATTTTATTAGCTAAACCAAGGACATTGATGGGCTCCGAACTTCGAATGAAGTCTCCAGCAGCGACTTTACGGAACAGGGTATAGTCACCATCGTCATACCCATCTCGTTTCCGGCGCTTCTTCTCCGGCATAAATACATTTTCGTGCGCATTGTTAGCAGACGAACCCTTATCATGGCCGGAAGCTGCGGATGAAGTAAGGTCCTTAAAAACATGCCTTGGATCCAAGAATTTGGGATCGATATGCTTAGGTGCTAGAAATTCGCGGCAAACGACGAAAATTTCAGCCGACACATTTCTTTCGATGGATTTAGATTTTTTGAACGATGGAGGTTAGTTGCTACACACCTTGACGAAGGGGGTTTCGTTGCTTCCACCTTGCCAAAGAGCTGACTGAACACCCACAAGAGGTTGTTGTAGTCCGCACTACGGAACACTTTGGTCACGAACGTCCCCCCCTTTAAGAGGAATTCAACAGCCAATTTCAGGCTCATGAGGACCAGTTCCGACTGGCTGTAGGCATCCTGAACCCATGCTGTGCCAACATTGGGTGCTCCATCGTGAAGCACGACATCAGCTTTCCAATCCTTTAGTTCGTTTCGAATAAGATTGCGACATTGAGTGGTGGTAATATCCGTGGTGAACGTTACAACGCGTGGTATCGGTTTAATGGGCACCAAATCCACACCTGGAATAAGTAGTCAGTTAAGAGGGGAGTTATGACTCCACAAGAGATACCGATGATGACACTGTTGGCTGGCATGTATTTACTAGCAACTTGCAGCCAGCCTCCAGGAGCCGCGCAAAGATCAACGCAGCATCTTGCTGACTCGAGGAACGCAAACTTTTTGTTGAGTTGGATAAGCTTGAATGCCGAACGAGCACGGTAGCCTTGTTCCCTGTGGCTCTTGTTAATTCGATGCAGTGAAGCAGGGGAATACTCACTTTGCAAGTTTATAATACTTATCAAGGCGACCTTTCCCTGTTTTCTTTTGAGCCTTACCCATGGTGATGAGTTGGAAATGTTTGACCTAAAGATTTGGAAAGGTAATGTAAGCAGTATTTGTCAGCGACAGGTGCAATGCGCCAACCGGTCTGCAACGGCGCTACCGATCTGCTACGATCCATGTCCTCTGCAAGTTCTCCGCTGCTGCCGCATGCGACCCCCTCCTTTCTATGGAGTTCTGGCGCGATACTAGGTCGATTATCTACTAGTTCTCAGCTTTACGCGATGGCACTTAATATCTCCCGCTCAACAGTGGCTGCAGGCATGACACTGGGTGCATTTGGAACACATGCATTGAAGGGACGTCCCGGAATTACCACTGATAATGTCCACGCATGGGGCACAGCAACTCATTATCTGGTTTGCTTGCATCTGTTCTGTGCGATCGCCACTGACTCGTGTGTAGATTGTGAATGGTCTTGGTCTGCTTCTTGTATCCCAGCACCCCAAGTTTTCGTCGCACCGTTTTGCCGGATGTGCTATCCTAGGTGGCTGCGCGGTGTTCTCGGGAAGTATCATGTCCCTTGTTTTGTGCAAGAAGTATGCAGTGCTGTATGGAGGCGCAACCTACTGACAAGCTTGTACAGGTTATGGTTCCTAGGTCCCATGACACCACTCGGTGGCATAATTATGATCGCTGGGTGAGCAGACACGGACTGTTCGGCTGATTGTTGCTGACGAACGGTAGTTATGTTTTACTAGTTTTCTAAGTAGTGGTAGTGGTAGTACTTGGTAGTGGTAACACCGTCACGTGATTGACGCGTCGTGGCGTGTCAACTCCGCTTGAAATGTAAGAATAACACTTGTCTCCGTTCCCTCCTACCACTGCGCTCTCCATTTACTTGCAATGCCACATCCCTTGCCTGAAGCCACGAACGTATCTTCGCGCAACCTGAAACGGAATCTCTCTTCTTCTGGAGACCTTTCATTTTTCACACCCGCTTCCACCTCCTTCAATCCTAAGCCTTATGTCCCGAATGTATCTTCATCACATCCATCAAAGCTGCCTCCACCTGTTCGCAGTCACTCATCCACAAGTGTAGCCCAACCCATCCCCATCATGGATCCTTCGCCTTCGGATCCGGATCCCCATGTGGTCTTCATACACCCCCCCTTCGTCGACTTTCCTAATTCACACTTGTACCCTGAAGGCCTCTCCTATTCTTTGATGGCTGCCCAACCGGAGTGGTTCTTAGATCAAAGTGACTTCATTTCATCTGTGTCAACGAATCCCAGTGCCATTCCCTACCCACCTCAGCTCGAACCACCAAGAGGGTGGTGTCCAGCAAAGAAAAAAGATCTTAAAGCACTGGGACCGGACGGCTGGCCAGAAGGGGAAGAGCCGCGATTGCGATGTACGTTCTGTAGAAGAACCTATGCGGGGGTTAACGCAAAGAGTATGTGGAGACGTCATGTGTATGAAAAACACAAGATTGCGATGTCAAATCGTCGGGATACCAATGACCGTACACGCGTTGGCCGGAGAGCTCACAGTAAGGCCCCGCTTCACTCATCTTTGATAATTTTCTGAACGTATGTGACCAGAGGAACAACCGCAAGGAGTGTCTGACAAGGAAAATCTTTCAGACGGTCATCGTCGTGGTTTCAGGGGCTCGGAATTGTGCATGGGAAGGTCAAAAATGCGCTCACATCTAGCCCCTTCTCATTCGTCCTGTGGAAATTTAGCAGGTGACCCTGCAGACCAGGTAGAGGACATCCCAATACCTTCGGCACCTGTTATTGAGCAAACGGAATTCCCTCCCACTGGCGACATTGTTTGTGATGGGGAGCATTTTTCCGCCGACGAGGATATTAATCTCGGTCCAGCAAAGCAGGACGAAGATAGACCTCAACCGCAAACATTTCAGTCGCCCAAGTCAATACCCTTTACTGTCCCGCTATCACCTTATGATCCGACATTGACACCTTCGTTTCGACATTCTCCTCCTCGCCTCCCTTCTGATCAACCCTGGCGCTTTCCGAGTCCGAGTCATCCACTACACTCCAAGGCCAGAGAAATTTGTCTCAGCATGCTTGTCCGAGGGGGTGCGAGCCCTGTCATCAGAGGTGATCCCACCGCCAGTTCAAGTTCCCCTAGCGTGGGCCCACCCAGTGTCTTAAACACGCCATGCAGCGTCGTGAGACGCACTAGGGCTCTCGGCGATCTTGGACCACCGTTTGTGGGAGGGAGCTCTCCGTTCATATTTCGACCTTCCCCTCGCCAGCTTTTCGTGGACGGTCAATCCCCAGTCCCTGCTTTCAACCGCTTTGACCATCGTGGGCGTCTCGATGATTCTCCGCTGAGTGGCGGTATCCGACGTCACTCGCACTTACGCAAGAAGTCTGTGATGAGCACTTCTCTAGCTTTGCGCAATGGTTTGCTGTCGGATGCGTCGCTTTCGTCTGCCGGCAGTATAGGATTGGCAACTCCTCGTTTACCTCAGGATGATCCCTTTGGCAGCCTCTATAAACCACTTTTTGAACCCAAGGCAAACAGTAACGGGGCTAACTGCAGAAGTGCGTCACTACCCGTATCTTCCGATGAAGCGGAAAGCCCGGTAGTGCGAAATGCTCGACTCTCGGACGTCGGTGCACCAGAGCTGGAAGCGGGGCTTGTTGGGCTTGGTATTGGCTTGATGGCTCCCTTCACGCTGGCCACATCCCCGAGGGTACCGGACAGCCCAGCGTATGAGAGTGCTGATGAGCTAGAGGTGGAGAAGTCTCTGATATACACTAAGCAACAGACATCCCATAGCACACGTTCTGAGGACGAAGACAACCAGGACGCCCCGCCTTTGAAAAAGCGACGGAGGACGATGGACGAGCGGTAGTGGCCCTGAATGTAGATGAGTCGTTGATGTGTTCCTCTGCTTACCGCTACCTATTTATCACAAGAATGTTGTACATCTATTATCTTACCTGTATGTTTTCTTGAGTCTACCTTGTGTTATTGGAGTTATTTGGTCTTGTTTTGGGGCGTGTGACATTTGATCGTGTCGCGTCGCATCATATCAAGCTGCATCAAGAACAGCCAACTCGGCGCACCGGTCTCTGAATTGAATTTCTCGTCAAATAACTGCACTGGAGAGACTCTTTTGATCGTGCAGTTTCAAGACAGGCTACCCGACCAAGGTATTGTATCTCCGTGCACAACCGTGTTGCTCGAAGTTCGTCTCATTTCTCTCATAGTGCGTCACTTCAACCTGAAACCACTCAACGGTAGTCTTATACGATCAAGATGCAAGCTATTAAATGTGTGTTACTAGGATCCTCCCTCTCCTTCCTGGTTTACTCACACCTGTTCCCAGGTGTTGTCGTTGGCGATGGTGCTGTCGGCAAGGCGAGTAAATGGCACGACACAGCACAATAGAGGAACTTATTATTACCTGTCAGACCTGCCTCCTTATATCGTACACCACGAATGCCTTTCCCGTGAGCACCGATGATAATCTTATCGAGTTTACACAGCTAATAAGGACCACAGGGAGAATACATACCAACAGGTTTGTCCGTTTTGGGAGGGCTTATGAGCAGTAATTCATTTTGCCAATGATAGTGTTCGATAACTACTCAGCAAACGTAATGGTCGATGGGAAGACTATATCCCTTGGGTTGTGGGACACTGCTGGTCAGGAGGACTACGACCGACTTCGTCCGCTTTCTTACCCCCAGACGGACGTTTTTTTGATCTGTTTCTCCTTGGTTAGTCCGCCAAGCTATGAGAACGTGAGGACCAAGGTGCATCATAGCCACCCAGCCCTTGAAACAGATGTGCTGATATTCTCGCTCAGTGGTGGCCAGAGATATCGCACCATGCCCCGTCTACATCTATAGTCCTCGTCGGGACAAAGCTCGATCTACGCGAAGAACCCACGACAATCGAGAGGCTGCGTGACCGGTCAGTATCGAGTATCACTAACACCCTTACTTTGCATTGAATTATGGGATTTAGACGCATGCAGCCCATCACCTATTCTCAAGGCGTTGCCATGGCCAGGGACATAGGAGCAGTGAAGTACTTGGAATGCTCTGCACTGACGCAGAAGGGATTGAAGACCGTCTTCGACGAAGCGATTCGTGCTGTATGTGAGTAAATGATAGTTATTTTCTCAAGCACTGCCATGACGTTCGTCAAACCCTCAGTAAACCCTCCCCCGAAGAAGGAAAAGCGCAGTCGTGGATGTATCATTGCATGATGCTGTCGTATCTTTCGATTATGTGGATAGATTTGTTTCCCATGTCACGCCCATTTATGCCTTGTCTTACGCTTTACGATTCCTATGTTATATTGAACTTTCTCTCTTGGGAAATGCAGTCTTTGTCCCTTGTTCTGCACTAGTTTCATAGAGTGTGAGTCTACGGACCCAAGTGCTTGCCCAGGCATATTGTTATTGTATTGCTGCGATCTGTAAAATGCTATTACATAGCTGGTCGTTCCTTTGGATCCAACTCGTTCCCCTTCGGCTAGATCTGAGACCTGGTTAAGTTCTTCGATGAATCTTGTTCGGTTCCATTAGAATACATAAATGCCCCCATCACAATTCTCATCGCCCATATGGATCCCAGTCCCTCTGGCTCGATAAGCCCGGCCTTGTCTTTCCTTGGCCCGGTTGGAACTTTCTCTCATCAGGTTTTCCCAATCCAGCACCTTTGAGGCGATGTGTTCACGAACCGTTTCAGGCAGCGTACGAGTGCTTTGGTCCTTCAGTAGAATATGTTCCTCAGCACACCATCGGGGGTAAGCTTGTACCTATACCTGTGCATCAAATCAACTCCTCTTGTCCACTCAGACGTCTTTCAATCATTGTCGCCCCATCTGCCATTCGGCATTGTTCCTCAGGAGAATAGTACGAACGGTTCAGTGGTCGAGACATACAATGCCTTGCGCACTTCCTCCATTGGTCACGTCAACTTCATTAGAGGCTATACTGCCTTAGCAGTCAGTCACTGCTTGGTCGTCCGGCATGGAGTTAAACTAGAGGACATCGAACATGTACTAAGCCATGAGCAAGTGAGTATGACACATCATTCCAGGAGTAAGTTATCCGACCATATCAAGGCTTTGGGTCAGTGTCGATCATTCCTGGTACAACATCTGCCTCGGGCACCCTTAGTGCCCACTGACTCCACGGCGAGGGCTGCCGAAGAGATCGCAACTGGGGATATTGCTCTCGATCCATACAAATGTGCGGCGATATGTTCATCAATCGTTGTCACCATCTACAAAAATCTGCAAGTTCTCCAAGAGGGCATACAGGATGGAGAAGGTCTTTCGTCTCCTAACTTCACCAACACAACCTGCAGTGCTCACAACGATTCTATAGGCAATTCCACCCGCTTTTTTATCCTTTCTCATGGTTCAGACAGGGCTTTTCCCCCTGATCGCATTCCACCAGTTCAAAACCAGGCCCTGATACGGATCGAACCTCCATCAGGGAGTGCCGTAACACAGAAATCCAAAAGGGTAGATATCAGAAGAGTTATCAATACTCTAGACCTTGATATCTTGCGCATTGATCGACGACCTGCTCTGCACGTGCCTACCTTTCAGGACGTGTATTTCCTTGAAGTTGGTAGCGACAAAAAGGATGTAATTGTACCATGGCTTGAGAAGCTCCTGCAGGGGATAGGGAGGCTCGGATATGCTGGTATTAAAGTGTCACTGTTGGGCCACTGGTGAATGTTGCTACTACTAGCACTCGATTGGGTGTATTACGTAATAATCCCCCCCGTTGATGAATTTGAGAGTAAAATTATGCGACCCGCTTCCATCAAACACCTCCCTTGGGGGCTAAGGAGTTCAGAGAACGTTCGTACTTCTTTGAGTCGCGAATATCAATATTTCCGACTCCAGGATTTTGCTTGTCAAATATAACAATAGTCTAACCAAAGACGCGCTTGCAAGCACTGCTATTAGCAAACACCATCACAGTGGTACTCTCTACTTGTCCCCTTGATCCACTTCCACATTTTGGAGAAGCTCGTGATCCTAATCCGATACCGAGGGATACTAATCAATAATGCCAAAGGCACCTTCCGGCCCCAGCACAGGACTTCGCCCCGCACTCCGTAGGAACCAGGTACGGACACCTTCAAGTTCGTCACGTACCTTACGCTACACGCATCCCCAAAGGCCTGTCGCTCATGTCGCAAACGGAAGCTCGTAAGTGCAAGATTTCTGGACCACCTTGCTAATAAACTCATTTTCACTGTCAAGAAATGTGATGCTGCACGTCCACACTGTGGCACCTGCCTCAAGTATGTTATCCACATTTATTAACGGTCGGTTTCTTTACCACCAGATAGATATTGGCAGTCCCTCATAAGTGTTCCTGCACCCGTTGGTTACGAGTCAGTGGGCCTCCTTGGGGTGAACAGGTTTACTCACGTGATTTAGACATCCTGCCGAACCTCAGTGTGTTTATGATCCAGTGGATGGGCTGAATCTCGCCTCCGATACAGACCCCGTTGAAAAAATTCGACTACTTGAGGAGGAAGTTTGTGAGCCTGTTTTAGCCTTCCCTTGCACGGTCTTTGATGCTGGTTCAGCGAAACTCAAAGCACAGCTACAGGAACAGAGCCTTTCTGGCCCCAGTTCGGGACCCTCAACATCACATCAACATAGTTACGGGCTTTTTCGGCCTGAGTCCACTCACTCATCGTCAGCTTCTGGCAGCCAATTGTCGGCTACTACCGGGCACCATCCTTTACATCATAACATTGGCAATCCATCATCATTGGCTCATCTCCATTTTCTACAAGGCAGTCTTGGCACAAATAACACTGCCCATAGATACCCTACCGATGATGACTTGGAGCTAATACACACTGGCTGGAATACTGATCTCCCAGAACCTCATGTTCTGGATCATTAGTGCGTGCTGGTCGAATGAATTCCTTACATCGCGACTAATTGGCCACTCCCCTAGCATTGAAATATTCTTCAGATGTGATCCATGTGGCCCGCGCATACTTCATCGTCCTTCTTTTTTAGCTGCGATGCGTTTACATCCCCGAGATCCCAGTTTTCCCCACTCTGCTATCCTACATGCTATTGTAGTGATTCCGTGTTACCTCTATCCGGAAGTTACTGATGCATCCATTAGTGCGCTTGCGCCTCACGATGGTCATCTCGCAACGTAGCATTGCAACCTGACGGTACCAGGAAGGATGGGTTCGCGGAGTATCATGTGGGCAAAACTCGCCAATACATCGACAGGACAATGGCCACCGGGAAAGACATTTTTCAGGTCGTTCAGGCATGTATTATCCTCTCGTGGTATTTTTATCAAGAGGGTCGGTGGGTGGAAGTATGGGTGTTCGCTGGTTTTCAGACACGTATAGCCATTCCCCTGCGCTTGAACTACCCTGGAACATTTTCCACCCATGGGGACGCTTTGTCGGCTGGGTACTTGCCTCCTCCCAGGGATTTTCGCGATCTCGAAACCCGAAGACGTACTTGGTGGATGAGCATCGTTTTAGATCGAATTGTATCTGCTGGTGGCTGGGCGCACTCTATTGATGAAAGGGATATTGGTACGGAGCTTCCGCTGAGAGGGGAAGACTTCGATGCAGAGGTACACCTCCTTCCGCAGCATTCCCAGTGATTTGAGTGTATTGATTTCTTTTGTAGCAACTCATTCCAAACAATCCCCAAGACATGTGCACCGAAGACGTCTTCATAACCCACTTCCCCAAATATACGGATTCCTTCTTACTATTCATTAAGGCCGTCATGTTGTTCGGCAGGGTAACGGACTACAACGTTCGAGGCAAGTTACGAGCTCCGACTGCTCCAAGCAAACATCAGGATCCCTTTATGTTACCTGGTTTTGCAGAGCTGGACAAGCTAGTCCATAACGACTTCCTCCAAAACCTACCACACACCTACAGGTTCAATCTTGGTGTAACTGACCTGTCAGCAAACGGACCCTCCGTCGATACGGATCTGTACATGGTTCACATCATACCCCATGCGTAAAGCTCGGTTATTCTTAAATCCAAACGTAGTATTGAATGTTTTTCTTTACAGGGCTATCATAACGCTCCACAACCCCTATTTAGATTTACACGACTTTCACCGCATCTCAACCAATCGCTGCATGAAAGCTGCTCAGGCAATCTTGTCGGCTTATTTTATGCTCTCTGCGACATCCCTTGACACAACAAGACTTCATCCCTTCGTCACTGTATGTATTTCGCTTTCCTGACCTTCCTAACCTTCATTGTCAGTAGATTTGTTGGTACTTGGCTGCAGCTGTTCAAGTTCAAGTTTACAAATACTTCATCGAAATAGGCGATCATGCCAGAGAAACACAGGTTTTGGGAGAGATCGATGTGCTGAGGTGAGTTAACTGATCAAACTTTCTATCATAGTATTGACCATCTACACAGAGAAGCCATGTTAAATTATGGAACGCGTTCTCCCATTGGAAGTAAGGCTTTATTTTTGGCGATCATACTCTTAACCAGTGTCGTCTCGTAGCCCGGCAAGAAGGGCTGTTACAAGGCTTGATGAAAGAAGCTGTCCGATTATCCAGTCGAAAACAGGCCTCTGGATTGCCCCTCTACCCGTTTTCTCGCACCACTCTATTCGCCAACCCAAACATATCTGATAGTAACGCTCCTGTAGCGCCGCTTCCTAACCCATGTATACCTGAGCAGAACGAAGCTGGATTCCAAAAAAATGTGATCGGGATACAGCTGGCAGCGCCTGTTGCATCTCCGGCATCGTTATATTCGGATTCTCGATCGTTTTCGATCTTGCAGGATGACCCCCCTAATCCCGAGAGTGATTACACAACGTGGAATAACCGTAGATAGTCTTTTGTGCCTTGCTTTAAAACAGTCTGTTACACTGTCGCATCTTCGATTGCTATTGCTTAATTTCCCTACATGTCTCATAGCACGGCTGCTGTAAATTTCAGATTATGAAACGAGTTATAAGACTTGTGCAAGTTACTGGAACATCGTCAAATTGAGGTTCGACGGTCCTGGTCCCGACCTATCCGTCTTTCTGCCTCTATCATAGCCTCGAATCTCGCTCGGGCGGCCATGCGATCTTCTTGCTCGTCATTTGCAGCATCATTAGTTGTAGGTGATGGACTAGAGATCTTATGACGTTCATGTCGCTGTCTTACTGCATCCCATGTCGAATATTGTCCAACACCACGAGTATTGGCAGCGCGAATTTCGTCCCATCGATTCTTCGGTGTAGAAGACTGATTTTCAGCGCCACTCCCTGTCACTCGGCAGGCATTCATAGAGTAGCAATTCCCTACGTGCAAAACGGACTCACCAGCTGCATCAGAATGTTTCCAGCTCGATATGGTCACTTCTGGACGCTGAATGGTGGAACTGCTATCCACGTCTGCATCAGTCGGTTTCCTTGGAATGCGTTGGAGTTTGAAACCAATGTTTCCATCTCCACCGAGTCTCTTGTGGACATGGTTAAGGGTTGTCATAAAGCCCTCTGGATTCTCCAATGCCTCAGAGAACTGGCGATGGGCTACAAAGCGTCTGAAACCACCGTACATCGTTCCCAGGGCGAAGGCAGCACCGCCGAAGATGGCTGCTTTCCTTTGCCCCCATCTCGGGCGAGCAGCATAATACCCGTAGAAGACTGTGGTGCCTGCTGCACCAGATGCATAAAGCAGCTGATGCGACATGTGTTTAAGACCGTCAGCTAACAGTTGAGGATTATCATAGACATACCGGCCAATACCGGTGCGTGCCAGGTAAGAACATGACAGCTAAGTCGAAGTCATGTTGGGAGAGGACATTATTTTCTAATTCTGGACGCAAGAGGGAGATAGTACGTTCTCTGGAGGAGAACGTCGCTGTTAACCACTCAAGCGGATGAGACATTGGTGGTCGTATGGAATGGAATGGAAATGATGTCGTATTGCCTTGGTTACGTCACCATCTTCCATCGAATCAAAATAAATCACCTTGTCACCTTTTTACAAGGTCACTGCGACTGGAAGGTGTACGGTTTATTCGTTTTCCGCGAATGTCGTGGTTTCCGTATCCAGCAGCTAATCAAGTGGGTAACCGGGTTTATCTGCAGGTTTCATGGCTTCTCGATGTAGCACCGTTGTCTGACGGGAGGCTAGTACATGGTCCATGCGCTTCGTCGCTTTGTTGTCAGAACATATACATTTTTGCACGCATAAGGTGCCTGCCGTCCACCGACGGCATTATTTTTCTGGCCACAAACTAGTAGAGGTTCGCCAAGTGTATAAATAAGCGATCTATGTTATTTTGCAGCAGTCCCTATGCCGCTGCAAGATCACCAAGTCTTTCAACTGATTTCATTTGCATGTTTTAGTTCACTTTCCATCTCTTCTCCGGTTTCTTCGATCCCGTCCGAAATTCTTCGTTGAGAATGGCAAGGGAATTCAATACGATTGTCGGTTTTGATAGGTCGACTGGGTATCCTGCATGGCATGCTTTCGTTTGAGGGCCCTGGCGCGGGTACGTTAACGACAAGATGCGAGACCGCCTCGAGGTACACTGCAAGAAGTATTAGCACATTTCAAGTTTGTCTGACTCCTTGTCAAACTCAAAGGTGGTCGAAAGCGCGTCTGGTCTCGTCCGAATGCTGTCGGATCAATCCGTTGCACGATGAGAAGTGTTGCTATTTGCGGGCGTTTGGACGAAATAACGTCTGTCGTTGTACCCGTCGATACAAATCTACATAATAATAATCCTTCCTGCCTGCTCGACGCTCACTAGAAGTCCAGTCAACCCTGCCGTAGTGGATGTCCGGGAATCCCGCTTTATAAGAGGATCGAGTCGGATATGTCGGTTGTGGTTACCCCGTCATATAACAAATCCGGGATCACCCATGACGAGAAACTGCCAACACTACCTCGACGCGATGACTTACCGTTAGCCCCACCTCCGCCACCAAAGGGAGCTGGCGATCTCTCAGCGTCTTCATCACAGGGGAAACCACTATTGCCTCCCATCCCGACAATGTCATCGATAGGTTGGCCATCCCCCCTACGGTCATCCGCAATTTCTGATCGTGATCTTAGCCCTCGATGTTCCGACCTCTCCTATAACACCCTTGTCTCCACCAGCATTTTCTGATGCAGACGAGTCTACACCTTCTCCAGCCGAGAACTCAAAGAAAGCCAGCCCACTAACAGATCTCATAGAAAGCGAGAAGCTCTATGTGGAGTTCTTGACAGGCGTAATTCGAGTGCGTGATCCTACATCATTTAGAGTTCTCCTAACTTCACTCGCCTTCATAGAAAGTTGCTGCGGCATGGTCGCGATCAAATCTTCCACCACCACAGCTTGATACCATGTTCCGTAGTGTAGAGAGCGTTTACAAGGTTAACCGCACTTTGCTTGCAGTGAGAACTTCGCCATAGCTCATTACCCAAAGGCACTGACAAAAATTTAGAAATTAAAAGAAATCGGAGAAAATCCGTCGTCTCCCAAAGCACTGGGAGATCTTTTGATGCGCTGGGTAAGTATGTACTAATAACCGTCTAACTTCTGTTCTGATACAATACGAGATCGATGATTTGGATCGGCCCTATACGGTGTACGCCGAAAAATATTGTTCTGGATTCGACAACTGGGAGCCCGTCAGATCAAATCCCAAACTCGTTGATGTCTTAGATGCATTCTCTTTCTCCAATCCTCCGCCAGTTACTGTCGTACAGACTTCTCAGCTGTCTAATCCGTCAATTTGGACGCTAGATGCCCTCTTCCTTCTCCCGCGGAGTCGTTTGCAATACTACAGGAAGCTGTACGGTAGATTGCTGAAGAGCACAACGCCTGGTAGAAGCGATTATCGACTGTTGACAGGTGCAATCGAAAAACTTAACAGCCTTTTGTCAACACTGGACAGTAGAGCTCATATCAAAGTCGGCGTGGCGCATTTATCACCTTTAATGACCAAGATGGAGACCAAAACTTCTCCGGGAGAGCTTTTGACAGGGAATACCCTCCTTTCTGGACAGTTTGGTGGAGGACCCGCAAGTACTGCCACCTCATCACGCGGCAGCATTTCGTCAGCGGGGTGTGTAATGAAAATAAGTTTTCCGATCCTCTACTGATATGTGCCCTTAGCGAACGACTTTCTCTAGAACCATTGTATCCTCCGGTGAACCCTGATTCTACTCAGCCCAGAATATCCGTTGCCGATTTGGAAACGCGACTGACAACGGATCACACACTTGACATTTTTACGATGCAGCCCAAGGTTTGTTCACTGTTTATATGGTAATCCAATGGCTAGAACGGCACCTATCTGTAGGCTGTTCGATTACAACTTTTCCCCCCCATGCTTCCCTTTACTCGTGAATTACGTGCGTCGGTGAAGGTGGTGATCCGACTTACTCCAAAGTCAACTGGTGTTGAAGTCGTGCATCTCCATGGCCATATATTCATCTTATCAGATCTCTTCCTTGTCTGTGAAAGGTTGCCACAAGAGGAAGTATTAGATGGTGGTCCAGATATGCGCTTGTGTTATCCCCCTCTATCTGGAAAAGTCCTCAAGGTCACGGACGTTCCTGAACAAGGTTGGTAAGATTGATATACTTTGACCACCCTTTCTTACAAGCTTTCTAGACAATGCTTTGAACGTTTCCATTATGCGCAAAGAAACGCTGACCTTAGAAGCTGATTCCCAACGGGCCCGACACGAGATTATGAAGGAATTTAAAGAGTGCATCGCGTTTGCCCGTGCCAGTAAGTGACTTCAGCAGCCATAGTATTTTTTCCCTAATTCATATGATTTTTAGTCTCCGGTGTTGCCCAAGAACCTGTTCCCCCCTTGCCCACGAAGAGTGCCCTGCCTCAGGTTCCAGTGGCACCTCACAAATCATCTGGGGGTCATCATAGCGAACGACCTGAGATACCAGCATCCAACGAGGATTTCGGCGGATCCAGTCCGCGGTCAGCTTCTGGCCCTTCCAGAGTTACTTCCCCTGCTCAGGAGACTTCCACCCAAGGAAGGGACCCTAATTCTCTTAGTCAGTTGCACAGCTCTCACACTAGTACGGAGAGCACTTCTACCGGGCCTGCTTCACCTGGGGTTCAAGTAGTTCCTGGTATGCAGCGATTCCCCTCATTACAGAATCCCATCCCAGGGCGCATTGCTCAGGCAACAGCAAATTCACCCTCAACTTCATTTACCGGTCCTGGACAAGTTATCCCACCTACTCGCAATGCTAGCATCCAGTCTCCAGATTTCAACTCGCATGCTATGGTTTCGGGGTTTCCTGGTCGCGTCCGTTCACCGCCTTCGCAAAATTTTCCCGGACAACCTCCGCCGCCGATGCAGATGCATGCTCCCCGTTATCAACCTTCGATTAACTCTCTTCACCAAAGACCATCCCTTCCTCATAGTCCCCCTGCAGCCATGCCTGTTCACTACCCTCCCCATTCTGCTCCTGGTCAGACGTATTCACCGCATCACTACCCTCCCCATTCCGCTCCTGGCCCAACGTATCCACCGCACCCTCCCGGACCACCGCATGGAATGCTTCCGCCGCGCCCTCCCTCAGAACCAGCTTCATTCCAAAAACTTCGCAAGTCTCTATCATCGCGGTCGTTGGCATCGCAGTACGAGCATGGACAGGGTGTTCCCCCTCCGATGCCTTCATTTCCTGGCGGGCCAGTTATGCAGCGCCCATATCCTGGTGCGATGAACCCCGCGCCTTCCCGACCCCTTCTTCCTTCACAAGTGGGGTCAAGAACAAACTCCCTACGTGAGGCATCATTCCAGGACCCCAGCCCTCCGACGTCGCCAGTCGAAGAACCGAAGACTTCAGGACCAGTACGATCCACGATTTCTGCACAGATGAAATGCAAGGTGTTCCACCAGCAGCATCATGCGCAGTGGAAATCGCTAGGGCCTGCTAAATTAACACTCTACAGACAGGAGCCAACCAACGTCAAGCAACTTGTTGTAGAAGCCGACAACAAAGAGAAGGGAATTCTTATATCAACCATTGTTCTGACAGATGGAGTGGAACGGGTAGGGAAGACGGGTGTCGCGATCGAACTCAGTGATGCCAAAGGCGGGCGGACAGGCATCATCTACATGATTCAGCTGCGGAACGAGAGCTCCGCGGGTGGGCTGTTCGATACACTTCTTGCGGGTTCTGACAGATCCTCCAAATAATGCCGCATCTCGGTTGATGTTCTTTCCTCGGGTAATCTGCGTATTAACCATACTCTACGATGAATCACTCGTACGAATTTTCTCGTGTGGCTCGGTTCGCAACTGTTCGCACGGACCTGGGCACGAGGACAAGGTGCTAAGCTGTGCGCAGAGTGAGAAATGATCACTTCCACAAACATGGAGTTGAGGCAATCCCGAGGCGACATCTTTCAAATGGTGAGGTTGGAGATAGCCAGTCACTTCGGTTTTACTTTGTCGCGAGTCCAGGAAGAATATGTAATCTAAACACCGGTTAAGTGGACCAGATACTTGCCTGTAGTTGGTAAAAACGCACCTAACGTTGACTGCCAGAAGTGTGTATAACTGGTCCACATTGGCTCATATGCACCTAATTTCTCTACTGGGAATGTCATCCTGTCAGCGAATGTCACCATATCGCCTGACGACGTTAGCGCTCTCGCTGCTCTTTGACCCTCGTCATATGCGCTCCGCAGACTGCATGGAAAGAGCTTCAGGAGTTCAGAATCCGATAGAAGTCCGTCAGCAGGCTTGGCGACCCTTGAATTGCGGATGACTCTATCAGGATCAGCTTCTTCTCCCTCGTCAGGTTCCGTTTTCGTAGTCGCGGGAACCGTGGGGTCAATAGAAATATGTACGACACGCGAAGCATCCAACCTGTGTTTTTGCTCGACGGACAGCGGATCACCGACTAACAATGAGTATGCAGGGTCTTCGGGAGAAAAATTGAAGTCTGAGGTTGGATTTCAGGACATGTCGCCCAAGGTCCCGTAAGTACATACCTCCAGCTATGATACAAGGCCAATCCTGGAGTAATATGGACTCTCTCCATGCGATGGTCTCGCGGAGTAGGATCCCGGCTTGCCTGTACCATTTTAAATCCAGAGGAAAACCGAGTGGAAATCTGGTCACCTTGTCCTTTCGTACGTATATCTATGGCCCGAGGTTAGCCACGCAAGGGTGAGAGCCGTTAAACGGACGCAGGATGCCAAAAAAAATGTGTCGTTGCGATAATGTAGCCAGTTCTCTTAGGCCCGACTCTCTCCAAAGCGACTAAGAAGCCAATATTCTTCGTCCGATGAGTGGAAGCGATACGGGCCTCGGGGCTCACTCCCGTAGCATCTCGTCGTATCTCAACGTTGTCATACTGTATCACCTTTTTGTTTACTTGCCGAAGGATGTCCCGCTTAAAGGCGATGAGGCATCCGTGTGGCTTCGCCGGGCCTGTTGCATATGAATGGGAATAACCGGCATTTTCTAGTACGGGGAGCAGTCTATCGAGGCGATCCACCTCCTGCAAAAGATGGGTATACCTGCGTCAAGGGAAGTACATAGGTTAGAGCGGAAAACACTGACTTGCAAACAGAGAATATCTGCATTGGAAGCCACTAGCTCACTGTGTATCAACCCTTCCCTTTCACCTGCCTTACGAGCTTTGCCACTGGTGGGGAAGAGATCCGACCCTGCAATACGATTAGTCTAGAGTCACAAAGATCCCATGTCGCCTTACGGACGAGACATTGCGCAAGTACCTGCGAATACGAAAAGTTGTGTAAACACTTGAAATATACACGTCATGAACAGAGATCCACGGACGTTCCAGGTCATGACCTTCACAACGCAGGCCTCGGCATTCATGGGCTTTAACAGCGACACCCATGGTCTCGCCAGATGTTGTGGTTTTCTGTTGGCGTCCTCTGTATTCCCTTGTTGGTTTAACTTCTTTGCTTGGCGCGTCAGGCGTTTCTCGTTTGCAATTGCCAGCTGCTGTGGGGAAAGCCTGAACCTGTTGAGGTTGGACATATTCTGACCCTGACCAGACATCCTAAGATGACGTAATCCGAGGACGCTGTTCTTTTGCGGGTTTTGACCGTCGAAAGTGACTGTTCATGCTGCAATTGCTATCTCGCTCTGGTAGACGCATCGTGCAGTACAGAAGCGTTCCTGTCCGCCCTCTTGCATCCTTCCGACCTTGCTACCGCCGTTCTATTTCATCCATGTCCAACGTGCCCAATGGCCTCGATAGCCAGTGCCAGTCGTTCGCCAACTTCGACCTCGTAAAACGCATTGCATTAGATAAAACAGACATCGTAGTGTCGAAATGGCAGAGTCGCATCACGGGCCTCACTGTGGTTCATCTCGATTACGAAGGTAAACACTTGCAGCGAAGCTGGTGCACCCCGCGCTCAACTCCCTCGCAGCTCCCCTCGTCAACGGATATTTCGTGGTGGCGACAGAGAGTATGTCTAATTCATTGTTCCAATTCTCTCCGATTCATCCTTTCAGTTTTTGACGACAGCGGGTGTCCCCATACCCTCGAGCAGTAGGTCTTGGATTCTAGTACATTGAATAGTCAAATTTACCAATGTGCCAGCTTGGTCTTCATGGGCTCCGAAAAGTACCCGTACAAGGGAATTATCGATCACCTAGCTAATCGAGGATTTTCTAATGGCACGAATGCCTGGACAGACACCGATCACACAGGTAGCCGTCGCATTCTTCTCGCGGAACATCTCACGAATTTCGTACAGCATACACTTCCTCGACTGCTGGAGACCAAGGATTTCTTCAACTTTTGCCAATCTATCTGGACCATATATTGTATCCTACGATGACCAATGCCGCATTTCTTACCGAGGCGAGTGAATACTTGCAATCATAGTGTCTTTTCTAAATGGTGAAATAGGTTCACCACATTAATGGAAAAGGCGAAGATGCTGGCGTAGTTTACAGTGAGATGCAAGGCCGCCAGAATACCTCAGCGGATCTCATGGCTCTCAGTTCTCAGCGTACCCTGTATCCCATCGGTAGCGCATATCGCAGCGAAACTGGTGGCCTTATGGAAGCTTTAAGGAAGTTGACAGTTGAACAAAGTAGTTCTCTTCTTGTTCCTTCTCCCTTCAGGACTGATATATCATCTCCCACTCAGTTCGCAAATACCATGGCACATATTATGTCCCTCACAATCTGTCCCTCATTGTTACAGGGAAACTTTCACGTGGAACACAGTCCCTCCTTTCGGTAGTCCAGCACAAGGTCGAGCCTAGTATTATTGCGCACGGTCAGAATCACGGGCCGCGACCCAATGGTTGGAAACGGCCATTTTTAGAGACGCCTACCTCCATCCGGGAGTCCATCAAGCAAACCGTGAAAAAAGTCGTTGAATTTCCTGAAAAAGATGAGAGTCAAGGAGAACTGCTTATGACCTTCACTGGCCCGTCGCCGACCAATTTCTTAGATCGCAAAGTAAGCAGTTGACCTGGTGGAATTGGTACAGCAAATTTACACACTTTCAAGGCCTTGGACATCTTGTCTACGTATCTTACATCCTCACCAGTGGCCCCACTGAATAGGGAATACATCGAGATAGAATCCCCTCTGTGGTACATTTATATTTGTCTCACCATAAACCTTGCTCAACACTTTACAGCTCTTACATCTACTTCAGCGAAGATACCCGTGCTACCATGGTGGACCTACCGATATATATTGGGTCTATACCTCTAGACCATATCGATGGGTTTGATAAGAAGCTTGTTGCAAGCTTATGTCGTATCGGTCAGGAGGGTATTGACATGAATCGTATGACCATGATCATAGACAGAGATGAGCGCCAGGTACGGTGTTTCGCTTTCGCGCAGTCGATGGAGTCCTTATTTCACAGCCAGTTCCTCAGCAAATTAGAGTCTGCGAAAGGAGAAACCCTTTCGGGGGCACTTATCACCGATTTCCTATATGGTGCTCCCGACGGGTCTGATTTACCGGACGCTTTGGATGAGATCAAGTATTATGGTACACTTCGCACTTGGTCGAGTAAAGATTGGACGAAACTCTTGACCAAGTTAGTAACGCACAGGAGTCAACTTTGTTTTTCTTGATCCTGATGACACTTTTCAGGTACTTCGTTGACGCTAATTATGTTGTCATCGTTGGAAAACCTTCAGCACAGCTTGCGGAGAACCTTGAGAGTGAAGAAAAGGCTCGACTAGCTGCACAGATCGACAAACTCGGTCCTGATGGTCTTGCACGGGCTGAGAAAGACCTTGAGACCGCTAAGGCAGAGCATGAGAAGCCGATACCGAAGGATGTTCTCACTTCGTTCCCTGTCCCAGACGTGAAGAGCATTTCGTGGATTGCCGTGGAGAGTGTACAGGAAACTGGGCGAGGTTTGAAAGTGGCCCAGGGCAACGCGGGGCAATCGCCCTTGGCACGACATATTGAGGCAGACGGCTCTCCCTTATCAATGTTCGTTCAGTACGACCATGTTAAGGTACGTCTTCTCAGTGAGGCAGTTCCCTTGCTCATCGCCTCTGCAGTCAGATTTTGTCTCTATCCACGCATACTTCTCCCTGGCCAAGGTTCCTGATAGTCTCCGCCCGTTGGTTTTTTTTTTTTTTGATACTTATTCGTGTGCTCACTTCCCCAACAGGTACATTTCGACGTATCTCGCTGCTTTATTCTCGCTTCCCGTGAAACGTGCGTCAGGCGAGCTCCTGTCACATGAAGAGGTTATCAACAAACTCGATAACGAGACGGTTGCGTACGAAGCTGCGCTTGGCGTATCGGATCAATTCACCGAAGTGCTACGGGTGACCTTTAAAGTACAAGCTGAACGATACGAGTCTACCGTCACTTGGCTACGCGATGTTGTGTGGGGTGCTATCTTCGACAAGGAGAGGTGTGTGGTGTTGCAGCGCATCTCCCAGTTTGCTGAGCCATATAAAGACTTCACGTCTCTGCTGCGAAAGTCGCGCAGTCTCTTCCCGAGCTCAAGCGCGATGGTGGCAACGTCTTATCTTCTGTCTGGCTTGAAAACCACTTCGACAGGAGTTCTTCTTCCCTCGCAAGCACTGTACTGCCCCAGTCAGAATTTGTTCCAAAACTCATAGCAGAACTGCGAGAAACTCCGGACAAGGTCATCGCAGATTTCGAAGAGTTTAGGCGAAGCTGTGAGTCCTTTGTATATAAAATAAGACATACAAGTAATCTTTTTGTGGTCAGTGACTGATCCATCTGGCATCCGGTTTTCTGTGACTGGAGATATTCTTAGCGTCCCAACCCCCCGGAGCGTTTGGGCAAAGCACTTCGGAAGTCTCCTTCCCGTGGGTTCACTGACCTTCATGGTATCGTTTCAGTTGTTTATGCAGCTTTTCAGGTTTCCGACCTTGCATCAGTGAAGCTGACGTATCAAACACTTAACGAGCTGGGAAAGAATCCTATCGGAAAGGTCATTCTCTTCACTCTGTTATTTCATTCGCTCACCCCTCACCAGGCTACTGTTGTTAGTCTCCCAACGATCGAAAATTCATATGTCAACCACACTGCCAAGGGCATTCGAGGTTTTGATCATCCCGCATTCCCCGCCCTGAGAGTGGCTCTCGAAGTACTCAACGGCACGGAAAGCTATCTATGGGTAAGAACAATGCTCTTTGTAACGAAAAGTTTATCTATTTCATAAAATAGCGCTCGATTCGAGGATCTGGTCTCGCATACGGGGCTTACATTACGGCGGACAGAGAAGCTGGTTTACTGTCGTTTATGCTATACAGGGTAAGATACATTTCCATAAAACGAGCACTTCTTGAGTGTGTGGTCAGAGTTCGGATAGCATCGCCGCATTCAAAGAGGCCAGTAGTGTCTTGAGAGGTTTAGTGGACGGTACAGTAAGTTACAGATAGCAGCTCAGCGTCAGTCAGGTTTAACACATCGCTTTTTAGATCGATCTAGAGCAGACTACCCTGGATGCTGCCAAAAGTAGCATTGTCTATGGCGTTGCAAGAAATGTTGCCACACCCGGTTCAGCGGTAATTACATTTCTCAGCTAGCTATTGTCGGCACTCATTTCGGACAAGGCTACCAATTCCTTCATCGATCAAGCTGTGAAAGATCTACCCAAGGACTACAACCTTACGTTACTCGAGAAATACCAAGCTGTGACGAAAGATGATGTGCTGGACTCGCTTCGCAAGTATTTCTTGCCGATGTTCAGCTCTTCCTCTTCCACTGTTGTCGTTGTAACTACTCCTTCGAAGGTAGACCAAATCGCAAATGACCTGGAGGAATATGGCTTCAAGACTGAGAAGCGGACATTGGAAGCTGGGGCGGAAGATAATGAAAGTAGTATAGGTGATTCAGAGATCAGCTCAGAGGCAAGTCAATGATCAAATCATAGAAACTAGATGTCCCGTCGCTCTGCATTTGCAATGCCATGACTCTATTTTGTCAACGATATTGATCCTCTGTCTGCATCAATCAATTACTCTCTGTCTAGCTTCGCTGAGTTGCTGAGGAGTCATCGCGATGACCCTCTGCTGAAGAACTATGTGCCTTGTTATCACTACTCCCAACAACTTCGATCATTTTTTGGTGCGCATCACCAGGACAGAGTTCGATGCCTTCAAGAAAGTTGTTGGCTACCAGGAACCGAATACCTTGAGACAGATTGGAAACAGTGATCCTTATTTCTGGCAGAAGTAACTTGAACACGGCCAGGGTGAATCAGTCGTGAAAGTGAGGAAAGAAATATCGTTACATTACGAAGTAACGCGGTCTTGGACAAGAATGAACTCCTTGGTGGTTTTCTAGGCTGCGAAGGGGGAGGTTTACTCGGTGCCTTTATCTGTGCGATAGGGCCTTCTGCTACGGTGGGGGGCCAAGGAACCTTAAAGGAAAGCGGTGCTTTCGACGAGACTTCCTCTGGTGGACCCTCCTCTTCTGACTCGAAACTCGTGCCCGGATTGTTTTCTTGGGCCAGTCCATCAAGCGAAACGGATCCAATCGCAATCGACTTTTGATCATTCACGACTGAGCCTATGTCACCCTGTTTCACGTAGGCTTCACGCCCGGGACCCATCCCTCTGCCTCTGCCTCTGCCTCTGCCTCGTTTCCCTCGATCATCGGGCTGGACAAAGGAACCATCTGGTGTGTGGTCATGCCTGTGCTTTTTTCTTCCGGCCAAGCCCATGTCTTCCGGTGCCAACTGCCCTCGAGCGACGGCTTCTTCCATCTTGCGCTTCTTCTCTTGGACTCGGTCTGCAGTCGGAAATCGCTTTCGACGCTCTGCTATCCACGCGTCAAGAGCTTCAGGAGTATCCAGAAGGACAGACGTCCCCTGAATCGGGATGGCTTTCCTATAAATCCAATCAGATGTATTGTCCAGGGCACGCGCGCGCACGTTAGACACACCCCTTCAAGCTAGGATCAGCATCCCAGTCATCCTTGGTCTTCTTCCAGCCAGGTGGGAAGATGAAGTGTCGGTCCATCATATGAATTTCGACAGACTTGTGCGAACCCAGGAATGGGCAGCCCTGGCGTTGACACCGAAAATTTCCTGACTGATACCAACTCCCATGCGTCAATGGATTGGTTATTACTCGCTTTTCCGATGTTGTTGGTGGAAGAACACGGTCCTCAGAGGGGTTCGGAAGCAGGTGGTTGCTTGGAATCCGAAACGACTCATGCCGCGGGACATAAGTCGAGGAGAGCGTGTATCCTTCTGCGGTAGATGTGGGATGTGGTCTGTTATACAAGGCTTGCATGTACGCCTGATAGTAGTGGGGCGACATGCCATACATCTGGGCGTATGGGTTGGCGAGCGCAGCAGTCATTGCACTGGTGTCGAAGACCGGAATACGCTGGGACGAGGACATTGTGGAGAGTGCATGAAAGAAACGTGATCTATATTTGGCACGGACTTACAAATATACTTGTAAAGACTAACAAAGCACACAGAAAATCGAACAGAACATATGTAATGTGCATACTGTATATCGTTTGTGAGGGAGCCGTACCACAGCGCAGTGTAGTACATACTACAGAAAGCCCAAAGGTGTGAGGGGCAAAAGAACGGGGGCAGGAACAGAATCAGGGCAGAGAATCGAAGGAAAGAGGCAAGCCCAGGCGGACATGAATGGTTTCCGGCCGTCCGGGTAGCAAGTATCAACGCAGCATGGCGCAGGGGCGATAAGCACGTACAGAATAGCCAGAGGGCTGCCCAGGCAGCAAAGACAACAGGAACGAGGGGCGATCTAGGGGAAGTATAACATGGTGTTTTTTTGGGCGGGTGGATTAGTCGCTTTAAAAAGCAGAGGGCTAATCGAACGGTGATGTATGTGTCGCTTACGACACTGGCGTTTGTAGAGGTGGAGGCTTCTGTAGAAGATGGCTTTATTCTTGAGACTCCTGCTGCTGCTGCTGTTCCCTTCCAACTCTTCTCTCCTTCTCGCTCTCGAGCTGGTTATATAGAAGGAACAAGGCCTTCTCGTTGGCCTCGGGTGTGCCAACGATGGTGAACATGCGCTCATTGGTCTCATCATGTGGCATTTTGGCGATTGATATTTTGGATCCCGAAAGACGACGAATCTCGGTGATTTTGCTGCCGTTGCGACCAATAATGCAACCGACCATGTCAGAAGGAATGGATATGTTCTGTGTGCGGAGGTTGGTCGGTTGTTGGGCGGAGGGAGAATGGGGTGAGGGTGGGGAAGAACCACGACGCATTGTGTCGCCATTGGACTTGCGTGTGGTCGGGGCGGTAGAAGCATAGCCGTTGGCTGAGCGTCTAAAGCCAGAGCGTTCTTCGCCTGTAGATGGACCAGGGTGGAAAGGCACTGTGCCGGCACCCCTTTCCCAGTCTTCCAGCAAGCACTTGCCGATTTCTTCAATCGCACGACCAATTGATTCGGGGGACCCCTGGACCTCTACAATGCGCTCGGTCGACTGGGGTAGCATCTCCTTGGATGCGACCATACGGGCACCTGAGAGTTCTTGGATGGTTTTAATTTTGAGGCCATTTCGACCAATGATGGTGCCCATTAGGTTGTGAGAGATGAGAAGGCGGATGGAGGTGTGGGGAGAGGATGATGATGATATGGGAGCGGGATGTGGACTTGATGCGACGAGCTGAGAGATGATGTGGGTGTAGGCCTAGATTGAGGAGCAAGAATCAGCGAAACAAAGGGGCTGAGCATGGGGATATCGACAACCTTGGCGACTGCTTCAACTGAGCCTGCGACAGTGAGGACACGTTCGTGTACGCCGGGGGTGAGTGGGCTGACGCCCGCTTTCACACGAGCCTGTTCTCGTAGTTCGGCGACGTTTTTGCCAGCCTTTCCAATGATGACGCCGGCTTCTTTTGTGCTTACGAGTGCGCGGAGAGTGAGGATGTCGTGTGTTGAGACAGGAGATGGGGAGCGAGATCCGGTGGGGGAAACTGACGAAGAGGGACGAGTCAGTGAGGAGTGACTGCCGCTCGCAGAGAAAGGGCGGGTACCTGAGGCATGGCGAACAGCCTTTTCGGTGGCCATTGTGCGAGCAAGACGAGGGGGGGCAGGAGGAGAGGAAGGGCTTAGGAAAGGAGCTGGTCCAAAGGCTGAGCGCAGACACATTTTCCTTTTCAGACCACACAGCCACAACATGGACTCGCTATAGTGGCAGACATGTCATATGTCATAGTTACATGGGACGATCCAAATCGTAATATTGTAGCTAGTAACCATACTCTGCAAGCTTAAAGGCTGGCGAGGCGTCTGACACTGCCTTTTGGCGCAACTTGATTGCTGTAATCTGGACCAAGTGTCATCCATCGTACGGCGAGTGTGTCGACGTCCACACATACCTTGCGTTCATGGAATGCTTGTGCCTTGATCTTCCTCTTCTCTTCAAGCCGGTCAACAACATCCTTGTATCCCCACCCGACCTCGTGCGAAAGACGCTACTCCCAACCATGTCAACGCGTGATGGGTATGTTTACTTTGCACCCACCTTGACAGTACAGTACTTTCGACCGGGCTTCAGCCGCAATACCCGTAGAGCCTCTGGAACCACCATCCGCTTCTTGCGGTCATATGGTGGAGGAACACCCTCGAACAACTTCAAGCGTTCAAGGGCAGCAGCACCACGAGGAGTCTTGTGGGGTACCATACCACGGATAGCACGGAAAAGGATTTTGGAGGGTGCACGGTGGTGGAAAGGACCCGATTTCTTTGGGTTGACAATATGGCGTTTGTGCAGGAAGTTGTGGTAGCGCAACTGGCAAGTCGCGAATTGAACGAACGTCTCGGACGAGTTCCAGTCAGGTCCATAGGCTTACCTTGTTGCGGAAGAAACTTCCGGATATGTTGATCTCCTCACACCTCACTACAACGATCTTCTGGCCGGAAAGGACTTGTTTGGCGATGATAGAAGCCAATCGACCAAGGAGGTGACCCTTGCCATCAATGACGATGGGTGTCGATGAGAAAGTGGCCATGGTGTCTGCTTGGACAGTCAGAAGCGAGAATAAATGACAGAGCCATGCTCACCTTGATGGACGACGGACGGGACAGCGAGCGTATGACTGAGAGGCGAGGAAGTGACAGCCACCGTGACAAACAACTGTGTAGTCCCTCGGCATTTCCCGGAATCTAGTGGGCGGGTTATGTAAGCATGTGTCTCAGGCATAGACGACGAGGAGCGCATGGACCAGGACTGTCAGCACTTTCCCTACTACAACAAACTCGCTACTCTGTCGAACGATGCCGCCTCCTTTGCGATCCACTCTGCTGTACCGTACTCCGTAATGGACCACGCTTTCTGTTCAATCTTGTTCCTCTTCCAGTACTCCTTTATCCCAGCTCGTCCTCGCACTGTGTGCCAGAGCCTGCCGCATAACTCGCACTCACCACCTGCCATGAGCATCTCCCGGGTAGATGGGAAAACATCGGTAATCAGGTTGATCGCTGCAACAACGGCTGTGCTCATGCCCGAAAGTTGGTCTGTTGGGAGAGGCACCACCCTGATACTGCCCTGCAAGTCACCAAGGGCTCTTTCAGTATCCCTCAAATATCGGGCGACTATCCCCTTCCGAACGATGGTCCGCTGTGGAGGCGCCAACCACTGGGACGATTAGCCACCAGGTGTGAAACAAGCACAACGCATCTGTACCTCACTACTGCCAGACGTCTGAAGTAGTCTCCCGATGAAGAAAAGGGATGCCTCTTTAATCATTTGGATACGCATTCTTACATCGAGTGGTAAGGCTTCCGCCAGTTGCTACTAATACACATCAGTACACATCCCTGGATCCCAAAAACCGTCTACGCACAGACCCGGCGAGGACCTCATCTAGGAAAGTCAAGATGGCTGACACCTCTCCCAACACGAGTTCCTTTCCCCCGTCTCTCGTCGATCTGTCTTTGGTGCGCAAGACGGGTACCCCAGAGAATGGGAAGTTGTCTGGCGTGATTTGATGCAACTTTTTCCATTGCATCCACGTTGCCGCTCGAATCTCCTCCAAATGAAATGGCACGCCCGAATCAGCAAGCCGAAGTAAGATTGGCTCTATCCGACCTCTGACTGGAAAGTAGTCCAAGTGGAAATCGTAGTCCATGCTCATCGTACGGCACCAAAGCGCGCTGAGAACCGGATCCAGACCGCAACCTGCTGACAAACTTACATACACCAGTGGGATGTATGATTCTAAACTAGATGCTGGGTTTAGACTTGGCCAAAAATCACCTGAGTACAGGACGAGTCGCATGTATGTATGTAGCACAACCCCTACAAATGCTGTCATCAAGGTCTCCTATACACCTACTCAGTATATCACCCTCACGAAATGTAGCACGTAGGGAAATATTCAGCATGAATCATTACACAGATAAGGCTTCGAGTTAATCTTTGCCAATCGTGCATCCAATAACAAACAGAGGCTCAGTGATCCGAGGCCTCATTCCAGTGGGTCCCGTAAGTACACAAATAAGCAAGATTTCTAGAATTCTGGGGAAGTCTCCCAACACCGGGTGACAATGGCATGTCATTACCTGGAAGTCAACAACCTCATGGTCTACACCGTTGAAGCTAGATGAACTGGGTACAAGGTGACATATTCTCTAAGTCGATATATGGTCCCTCATTGAGCTAAGGAAGAAACATGAGTTGATCGGCAACAATGGTATCACATAGTCACCTCACCTTCAGGTGTTTTGGCAATGTAGTCAATAGCTTAGGGTGGGATGATATAAGACGAGTAGGCTCCGCCGAAACGTGGGATAAACCTCACCTTGTTGGACCGTTTTTATTTCGTCAGCCTCGGCATCAGGTATCTCAATGGAAAATTCCTGTCAATGTAAGTTTCTTACAGGCCCACGAGCTGCAACGACGGGTGGCAAACCTCTTCCACGGCCATCACTACCTCCACAGCATCCAAGCTGTCAAGTCCAAGGTCCTCCGCGAAAGAGGCCGATGTAGAGAGCTAATGGTACAAAATAGGTTGAGCGTGCAAAATGATGGGGATGTCACTGAACAAACCTTGGCCGGGTCAACTTTCTCGAAGCCTTTGAGCACACCCAAAACTCTGGTCTGGACATCGTTTTGGGACAGCCCAGGTGCAGCAGAGTAGTTCGCCCGGTGCATCCTGCAAACTGTCTGCTTCGAAACAGCAAACGTAGGCCGAGGGCGAGACAGGCTGCGAAGTGCTAAACGAGCGAAAGACATTTTATGTGAACGTGTCTTAGCAGTCGAACAGTTGGCCGGAAATATGCAACGAAAATGGTCCGGCCTTCGCCGAATGATAGATTACGTAACTCTATATCGTTGGGTCGTGTCAATCAGTAGTTTAACCCATTTCCTGAGGTTCATTAGACATACATACTACTGCCCTTTGAAGATCCAATTCCCCGTTGCGTACCAGCAACACATATGTCTAGCCTTACACGAAATCTTGTGGGTATACTGCATACTATTGATTATGTAATACACTTTGCTGTAATTACTCTTGCTTCAAACCTCTGTTCCTGCAATCATGAAGCATGGGGTTGCATTCAGAAAATTTTCCAGGACATCCTCACATCGCAACTTGATGCTTCGGTTTGTGGTTCATTGCTTTTTATGGCCCCTCATTAATGATATTCCCAGAAACTTGGTCACTTCTCTTTTCGAACACGAGCAGATTCGGACCACACTTCCAAAGGCAAAGGACACAGCAAGGCTTGCGGACAAGGTTAATACAATGTTTTGTGTGTGCGCAGATCTAATCAAGAGTAGATCATCACGCTAGGAAAGAAGGGTACCGAGTCTTCCTACCAGCGTGCCCAAGCTTTCGTGCTCAAACCCAATGTGCTTCCAAAATTATTCGAAACGTTCGCGCAACGCTATGCAACTCGTCCAGGTGGATATACCAGGATACATCGCATTGACAACCGCACTGGAGACAATGCTCCTATGGCACTCTTGGAGCTGGTTGATAACCCGCGAGATTTCAAACTTGAGATGACCGCACGAGCTGTAGGAAGGGATTTACTAACAGAAAAGCTTCGCTGGGGCTCTCCTCGGGGCGTGCTGAACAACGGCATCGATGCTCTTGAGTCCATTTCCCGGGAGGTCGAGCTGGGCACCCACGACAAGGGTGAATTGCGCTTCGCGACGCGAAGGAATCTCCAGAAGGTCACAAAATATCGCAGGAGTTCGTCTTTGAGGGATATTGGGAAGAAAGCAAGTGCATGGATTGTAAGTGTTGCGATGCTTACATGCAGGCAATTCAGTCTAGACGACTTTCCAGGAAACGCTTTTTGCCATGCCACTTCAGCAGAGGAAGGCGCAGATAGCAGCGGATGCGAGTGCGGATGCCAAAAACAAAGCAAGGGCAATCAACCTTGTCGATAAATTTCCGAAGACGGGGTCGCGTGCTGGTGCCGCAGCGCCTGGTGACATGCGATCTGCAGTGCGGTTGGCCAAGGGCGCACTCGCACGTCCTCGTCGTCCAACTAGATATGTTTCCGCTGTTCCGACTCCTAAGCCTTACGATGCAAAAACCCTACAGACACGATGAGCTGTTAGCCACCCTCGGTATTATTTTATGCATGGAACCAGTTAAATCAATTCATTCGAACTACTTGGTGATACACATCTCGTGACGTACGCCTTGATAAACACCTAATCTTTCCAATCGCCTACCCTCGTCGTCGTAGGACAACCCTCAGACGGCGGTGACGAAAAATTGGTCTCGACGAAAACTTTCATTACACCAGCAACCTTCTTGTCGAATGCGGCGTATAGTTTGGCCATGTCTTCGAGAGGGACCCGGTGAGTAATCATGCTACACTATTGTGTCAGGTTCCGTTCAAGAAAAGCCATACCTACTTACAATCGTGGGTCGAATTTTCCTGGCTTGATGTAGTCGTAGAGAAGTTCTTCCCAGTATTTGTGGACTGGGGCTTGACCATTGCCTATAAATCTCACACTTTTTTCCATCAATGCGCCGATATTGAAACAGTTGGTGAAACCAGCATATACAGCGATCAACCCACACCGGCCCATCTTCCTCACAGAAACGATTGTCTCATTGATAACCTCAGGAACATCTGTTTCGAGCATCAGCAACTTTAGGCCTTTGTGAAGCCAACTCTTGGGTGCGTGGAATGTACCTAAGTGAACATTGTCGTGACAAACATCCATAGACATGAGCGGTGACTCACTGCAATCGAGGGCTACGTCGAGACCACCTGGCGCGAGCTCATGAAGCTTCTTTGGTATGTCTCTTTCTTTGCTGAAATCGATGACCTCGAAGCCTCCTGATTTCGCCATATCGAGGCGGGCAGGAACATTGTCGATGCAGATGATGCGACCAGCTCCCTTGAGTTTTGCCCACCGCGCTACACATTGACCAATGGGACCAAGACCCTGTTGGATAGAGAGGTAAGTCACCACGCGAGTTGAGCAAATCACTCCGCCTACCCAGACTCCGACTGTGTCACCTTTTTCCACCACTGTGTCCACAACGCAGTGGTAACTGGTAGGCAAAACATCAGAAAGATACAGCGCTTTTTCGTCCGGAACATCGTCCGGAATAGGGAGAAGGTTGACCTCCCCAAGGGGGACACGGACATATTCAGCCTGGCCACCGGGGAATCCTCCGGTAAAATGGGAGTATCCGAAAAAGCCAGCGCCACGCTCGCCATACAAATAGTTCTGCAACCTGTGGCACTCGTCATTCTACATGGTCCTGTAAACAAACAGAGACGCTTACGAAGAGGAACATGTTCTGTCACAGAAAGAGGACAGCTTCTGCTCACAGTACCTACACTTTCCACATGCGATCTGAAAAGAAGCGACAACACGTTGCCCGAGTTTGAGGCTCTTCACGTTGGGGCCGATGCGGTCTACCTTTCCCATGAACTAGAAGAGAAGGTCAGAAGGGGCACAAGAAAGACAAAGGGTTTACAGTAACCTCATGTCCGAGGATATCACCCTTCTTGAGAGCGAGAATCTCGCCATGGTACAGGTGAAGGTCGGACCCGCAGATGGTGGTACCAGTGACTTGGACGATGACGTCGTCGGGTTCAGTGATATCAGGGATGGGCACATCTATCACGCGGACGTCCTTTGTGCCAAACCATGCGAGGGCCTTCATTCTTGAACCATCTTCGCGTGGCTTGTACTGCTCCTGCACCACCGTGGGGATTTTGCCCATCCGCTACGCAAGGGCAAGGGTGAGCTGATTGATTACTTTAGAGGCGGGATCACTGACGGCCTGTGCCAAGTTTGCCGCAGTCTGCATCATGTGTCTGCGTATGGGGAGACGAGCAAAAGGTAGCCAGGAAGAAGAATGCCAACCATTTAAGGGGGAATGCCTACATATGATCGGTACATGACGCGCACACTGACGCGCCTTTTCACATGATGAGTGCGAAATGGGCTTGGCAGACAACGATGCATAATGCATAGGGGGTCACGACCGCAAGACAAGAAATAGGATGGCATTCTACGTTAGAATATTATGCATTGGGAATGGGTTATCTGCCAGCAGAAAAAAGAGTCCAGTCCGTGTCATGATGGATGGGATGAATCTCGGTTGTCTATCTCGACGACTGTCCAAAGTTCACCCAGTCCGCTACATTACTAGGTAATGGAAGAGGGTTGATAAGTTGTTGGTCCGGGTTTGGAATACTAAATGACTTGCCGAATCGTTCCACACGTTGAAGCGATAATCCCGCCATACTCTGTCGACGGTGACACCGTTGGAAGGAGAAACTGGCGATGCACACGGCGATGGTGAGCGAGGAGAGGTCCCCCCACTGAATAGCTGCGACATATCGCATCGTATATCTCTCCAGCATCGAGCGCTGAAACACACATGCAACAAGCAGGGGGCGGAATCCACGTGTTTACGCACCTCACGTTGGCGACCTTGGAGCGTGACTTGAGTGCATATTTGTACACGAACCCTGCGTCGAGCACAAGAGCGACGCTCTCTCCGGGATGTAACAGGACAGCGGTACTGGTGTTTCTGCCATAATCCCGCAGTAATTGGATGGTCGCACAGTCGTGTGTATCGTTGGTGAAATCCAGGAGGACTTCATATGACTGGGTGGGTGCGGGCATGAGTACGAGGTGCGAGCTGCACGGTGAGGGAGGGGATGCGACAGACGTGGGCAGGAGAGAGATAGGAAGAGATGTCAGGGAAGACGAGCCTTGCAGGTGAAGTCGAGGGAAGCCTGTCCCGAATACTACCTTTGTTGGCCTTTACGGCACACGAACCTCAGCTGGCGTCGACGTCCAAGTGCGACGATATCGTTGAAGGTGCAGTCCCAGTACTCAGCGCTGCATTTATGCGTCGCCAGCTCATCGTGAAGCACGACAACGACCTGGAGAACAAATAACGCGGTGCAACGCCACGTTTCTTCCCTTATTGTGTTTGGACGGCCCGCAAGCACGTTGGAACGGTGAGGTGGGCTTTGCATCAACTCGACTAACCCAGCTCATGATCGACTCGTGGTTTCAACCTCGTCCATGTACAAGCTACAGAACGTAGGGAAAATGACTGACATGCACTACCGCACCTCAATTCACGGCCGATAGCTGACCACCCTGCCAAACGTATTGAATCCCACCTCAGCCGCACTACTGTAGGTTGTGATCCACGAACAAAACCAAGCTCCTTAATATACCTGTGAAGACCTTGGGACCAATTGCTTCGAACCCTCCATTGGGACAGCTTGGATGAGCATCTGTGTACCATTCCTGTACGCTGTCTGTGGTCCCCTCGCTCGGCATCTCCACTCCTGCGTCGAGGAATTTCTTTACGAGCTCACGACCTTGAATGGTTTGCTTCCCCCCCCCCGGTTTTGGGGTTCTTGGCCGAGGTGTCACTGCCGGTTCCCAACTGGACCTCAAGTCCGCCCTTGTGATCAGTCCGTTACTGTGGACTTCTTCGATAAGGCGTAGCCACTCGTCCGGAGAGAACGAGAGGAAACAGGATGGACGTCGAAACTGAAGGGATGGCTGTCAATCAAGGTACAGGCCAGAGGGCAGTTTGATGTGCTTCCCCCTAGATCCTCATATTTCTTCGGCGTGACCACGTCAGGGTGTACATGCTCGATAAAGCTTCCCTACACTGGATTCGTTTTACTAAGTGGACACTTTTTATCTCTTGGGTGTATAAAATACCTGACTTACCGTCGAAACATAAATATCGTGCTCATGCACTATTTCAATCATCTCCGACAACCGGGCCACGATGAACGTGTACATGACTTAGTATTTTCAGAAATAGGAAGCAACACTGTTCGCAACTTGATGGCATCCTAAGCTTCATCTATGCGCAGTCTCCTAGTCTTCCCTGGGAGACCAAAATCAGTAGTAATTGCAAGAGTTGCGAGACAGTCCTAGTCCTGTGTTCTAGGCCAAATACCAGAAAATTCAGTGAGATTTCATGTTACGAGGTTGCCAGATGACAGAAAGTAGAACGATACATAGATACGAGTGATAGGAACATGATTGCTAGTGACGTCAAAGATATGGTCGACTTCGAATATTCACTCTGAAAGAAGAGTGTATCTTCGAATGATACGCGTACAGATCAAGGTGTCTAAAGGAGTGATGGATTCGAGTGGAGAGTACTACAAATGTGGACTGCAATTGTACAGTACAAGTTTCGGATGTCCAAGAACAAACGGAATAACTATAGTCCAAGGACGTCGCGCGTCTGGAAGCCATTGGAAACAACCAGCTTAATGGGCTGATGCATGTGTGTCAGCGTGGTTACAGGTAACTTTGACAAGTATCATACCTGGTGGATCAGCAGGGGGTGATTTTGTACCACTGGGCGGTGAATAATAATCGCCAACGTAAAGGGGGGGGCCCGTTTCTGAAGAATAGGGTGCATAGGGCTGGATTACGGCTGTCTTCTTGGAAGGCTGACGTCCTAGGCCCCCATACGGGGTATAAGAGGCTGAAGGATAATCCCCATAACCGGGGTGGTTGGCCTCGGTCACTGGTGGTGCAGCTGCAATAGTTGAAGCTGTGCTCGTGTTCCTTGAGTGACCATAATGGCCATATTCAAATTCCTGAGATGCCCTAGAATCCCAAGGATCACCGCGATCGGCCATCGGGATATCATCTGTCAGAGGTTTTGTTGGGTTATCGAGTACATCATACTTCTTGTGATCCTCTCTTTGAGAAGCGCCGTAGGAAGACACAGTGACATAGAAATAGCCCTGGAAAGATGGTGAATTGAACACGAAGTGACTAGTAAGACCACAAACCGAACCTGAACTACGGCGAAGAATACCCAGGCGGCGCCCATGAGACCCACGTCAACCCAAGCAAAGATATTGCACATAGTTTGACCTAGGGTTGATGTGGGGGAATCACCCGAAGGGAAAAACGTCTCTTCGCAGTTGGACTGTGCCGTCGAGTGGCGGACAGCGGATATGGTAATCCACACAGCAGCAATTGCGAAAGCAGCACAAGTGAGTCCTAAATGAAGGGTGACGTATCTCCGGTACATGATGGTTCTTTCCTGTGGACCTCCTCAGATACGCAGGAATCAAGTCAAAGGACACATACTTTGGCAACGCCAAGGAAGCCGAATACCTGAACCCCAGCTGCTGCATAACATACAATAGCGAAGAGCCAAGGAGCAAAAGATGGAGTCGCTGCTCCAACAACTACAAAATAAAGTGAGCACGCTAGTACTGTCCTTGATGTCCAAGAACTCACTAGAGGGTGTAGCCACTGAAAGTGTTCCCACCACTACGCCGAGCACAAACTGCTCCGTCAATGTAGCATAGATGCCTGGGTTAACAAGGGGGATTGCGCAGCAACAGTACTCTCGAGGCTTCATGATTGTCGAAGTAGACTGGAGGAAGAATCCGCAGTGCAGTGCCTTGAGTCCAAGGAGGAGGATAGTGCCTCAACGAATTTGGTAGTTGGTTCCCACACTTACCCAATAAGTCTGTTGCAGAACCTCTCTTGCACAATCTCAGCCAACTCTCACAATGGTCCGCGTCTTTTCCTTGTCTTTACTTGCGCTCTTGGCAGGTTCTGCCTTTGCAAATACTCAAGAGGTCATTCTGGATGATCCTGTACACGCCTTAGAAAGCTGGAGTTACACGAACTGTGGTAAGATTTCTTCGCTCGAGCTGTGGGCCAGAACCCAACAAGTTCACAGGTAGTCCCAGTGACGTCGTTCAGCTAGAGTCGCTATCCGTCTCCCCTGACCCCCCAAAACCTGGACAAGAGCTCACGATCACTGCCGTAGGGGAAGCGTTGGAGGTCATCAAGGTCAGCCCTGATTTCTGCCGTGCCCGGCGTTCCCAGAAATGAATCAATATTACAGGAGGGTGCCTCTGCGGATGTTACGGTGAAACTTGGTTTGATCAAGTTACTGCAGAAACAATTTGATGTCTGCCAGGAAGCGTATGTCTCCAAAATTCGTAACCATGACTGTTCACATTTTGTCTTCACAGTCGTACTGCAAAGGCGAGCATACAATGTCCAGTCGAAAAGGGTAGATATACCGTCGTACAATCTGTCCTTCTGCCGAAGGAGATCCCCAAAGGTCTGTGGACTATCACGTTCTCTCCCCCTTATTTATTTCATTCTCAGCCAAGTTCACTGTATCCGTGAGGGGATATACAGCAGATGAGGATGACATGCTCTGCTTGGATTTAATGGTGAACTTTCTGCCAAAGTCCCCTTTCTTTGGGATTTGGTAACGTGCTTCATGAAATGATTTATGCTTTACCCCCACTGCATACGATGACTCGCCCACCTTTGCAGATCCATGTCATTACTAGTTTGTGACCGGCTCCGATTGTAAATGACATTTTGGTTGCATGACGTTCGTTATGTAGTTGTAAGCACGTGAGCGATCGTAACTTGTTTCCCAACCACTGTCGCTCGAATCGATGCCCAAAAGTTCTAAAAAGAAAAAAGAGAAAGTAGCAGACTTCACAGTAAGCTGTGGTGTATGATCATCATCGTTGATTCATCCCAACCATCCACGGCAGAAAGCAAAACTGAAACTAGGCAAAGGCAAGAAGCTGCCAAGCAATGTAGTCGACACCTCGTTCAAAGCCCGGAGTACGCTCGCACCATCGCCCTCGTATGACAGCTAACGCCACTGCAAGGTATCGCACTCCCCACTCAAAGCATTACTGTAGAAAGGGACAACGTACCCACCACAAAGAAAAAACGGACATTCGATGACATACTCTCCCTTCTGAAACATTACAACGTTAGCATACGGAAAGGTGCGTCCTGAGTTCACCCAGGCTACGTCCTGCACTGAGGGCTGCTCCAGATGCGATTTCCAGTGCAAGGGAATTGCTCGAGGAATTCCCCGACCTGGTAAACGGTTATATGCCCCTTGTGTTGGGTTCCTGCGCACGTTTAATCGCAGACGAGGTGCGTATGTCATGTCCTCCTCTTTAGCACGACAGCCCTTATTTGGGGTAGGATGCTGGTGTTCGCAAGACCTTGCTCTCTTTCTTTGACTGGCTATTATTACGGGTACCAAAGGTCATACATTTGTTTGTCCCCAGTGTGATACTAACGCATCCTCAATTCAGGACGACCTCCTCCCTCATGCATCCTTACTCCTTCTCTTCACAACATCTGCGCAAACACACATATTTCCAGAAATACGCATTGACGCGGTACGATATCTGGACCTCTTCATACAGGTTCTACCGGAGGCTGTTGTTACTGGTTGGGACGCGGATGGGTCTGGCCCCGGAAGACGCGTTCTGGATGGCTACTTAGGACTTTTGAACGCTGGTACCAAGTTTGGCACGTCGGGGGGTTCGTGTCTGTATTGTTGCAGTTTACGGTCACCAATTACCTCTTTCTAGACGATGCGCCAGCGACGTCGACGGGCTCCGTGGTCCTTTCATCTCAGGTGCTTTCTTCGCATCCTTCCGAACACATGACGTGCTGACTGAACCACAGTCAAGACTCGTCGCGTTGAGATCGCTTTCTAATTTTTTACGTTGCGCAACCCAATCCCAGCTGGCTACGGACAGGTCAACTGCTACTCTGAATCAAGCTGCGCTGTCTCTTCCGACGTGGTTCCTGCGACCGTTCTTCACCAGTCCAAGCTTGTATGACGAACATAGCCACCTTTTCGGAGCCTCGGGTGCGGATAGAGGGGAGAAACAGATGCAATGGACATTAGAGCCAACGTTCGATTTATTCGATGAAGATTTCACTTACAACCCAAATACGTTGGCTACAGTTCCCGACGTCCCGTTAACTCTCACTGAACTTCCTGGCTTTTCTGCACTCCAGGACAAGTCGGTTAGCTCTCCCGATGATATCGCCGTGCTGATAGTAGGTATTTCCTGTTTGAAAAGTCATCCACACCTGATTCACCGAATGCAGCGTCTTGCTCGTACCCTGTTTTCGACCCTGTCGGCTTCATATCTGGAGTGTGCACCTGTTGTGTTTTCGCCCAGTGTAAACCCCCCAGAAACAGACCTACAAATGCTGACTGCATCAATGGAAATTACTCGTACACTTTATAGTGGCATCTTACAAAGTGCCAGTCAGGTGCGACCATCCATTTTCATCCGACAAGCTACTCAAATGCATCGGACTAGGGTACTGATGTGATGCCCAGCTGCGATGAGCTGAAAACTTTGATAGGGTATTTGACCTGCTATTTCCCGTTCAAACCTGCGCACCGAGATATCAAGGTGGGCACCCATGTTACCTCTTTGATCATCCTAATCTGGAGGTGCCACAGACTGAACAGGCCTTTGAAAATCTGAACGTGATCTACTGCGAGCTGACCTCTCTTGTGGTGCTCGTCTCATCCTGGTGGAGTTCAGGAGGTGGGCGTGAGGACACTCGCATGTCATCATTGTCGCGAAGAGCATCACTCAAACACACAAAAGCAAGTAAATCCGACATCCGAACGGAGCCCGTTTGCTCCTACATTATTCGTGTTCTGAACGGTGGAGGCGAAGCCGGCGCTCTATTACCGCGACCTCTCACGGCCTCGGCGTATATCGCGTTACTTCCGTCAGTATGGGCACTATTGAATCGGGCCCCGGGCATCAGTTCGGATCTTGAAGATGTGTCTCCGTCAGTCGTTTCGGCAATCCTTGATCACGCCACGAGGACAACACCAGGTTCTGCGGTCAAAAGACTGACTGTCGAGTTCGTGGCGCGACTTTTACTTGTAAGCATGTTTGCCAAGAATAAACGGCTTTGCTGATGCTCTCCCAGCTCGAAAGAGAACGGGGCTATATAGGCTATTTCAGTCCTAGTGGTGTAGGTGCGGATGAGAAATGGCAACATTGGGTTCTGCACCTTCCGAAAGCACTGTGGGAGATGGGTTGCAGCAACCTGACTTGCTCCGAAGTATGCACGATCATATTGACAATGTGTTTCCCATGACTAAACGAAGCAGACCATCCTACAGGTGTTGTTGCGGCTCGTTCAACGCGGCTCATCCGCCATCCGGCCCGAGGTCTCTTTCCCACCTATCAACCTTGCCGCGAACTGACCACACGCCTGAATGTAGCATGTCGCGTCTCTTTCCTCCCGCCTCGTTCCGTTTTTCACTGCTTCACACCCTACACGTGGTGACATCCCGGGGCCATTCACCAAAATGCCCGTGTCTTCGCTGCGCACTCGCCGTCTTGCTCTCGACCTCTCCGCGACTCTTATTGCGGACCATATTAAGGACGAGAGGAACGGTGCTGTCCACCGTGATCTCGAGAGGGCCGTGCGTGCGGCGACAGCAGGGACAGCAGAAGAGGCGTACTGGGCCCAGCTAGCTGAAGCCATGCAACTGAATTGATTGCGTGCAATTCCACGGAGTTGGTTCCATCTGTGAGGTAATAATCAAAGGTATATCCGGAGGGGGAGACATCCGAACGGCTTTCTTACTGTGGGAACGGCGACCCTTGGCCTTTTCACCCGAACCTGAGGCCAGGAATTCCCTCCTTAGCACGTGTGAATACCGCGCTGCGCTCCACGTCGACTGACCAGAAAGCAAAGGCGATGCTTTTTGCAACCTGACAAGTGTCTCTCCCTTTTTTTTTCGCATGGATGACGGACCGCAATCACGACGTTGCGCGGAGATGAGTATCAATGTTGCCAAGCCTGCCAATCAGACTTGTTGGGACTGATGGTGACAATAAGGGACACAGCCGGTTGTACATAGAAACATCTCTCCGTTCCTCTGCAAGGATACATAATTGTTATAAATTCCATTCTCTAACAAATTCAGGTATACAATGAAACCCAGATCAAGGGATGTGACAAGAGGTACCCATCAACTACAAAAACCATTCAGCCAGTGACAAGTCGTAGCACGCAGTCAAGCGAGTGAGCCGTGATCGTAAACACTCTGGCTAGCAGAGACACCCAGCACCAGGAAGGGCAGGTCGGAAAGGAAAAGAAACATCTAAGGATATATTTAAGGAATAACTTGACGGGGGTTGGGCTAGCCAACGTCGTCGCGCAGAAATGGAGAGATTACCGCCCCAGGGTAAGCTTAAGACCAGGTCCAGGTGACGTCGATGCGTCCGAGGGACTGGTCCGCAAGGTCGGAGAACGCCGAAGGAGAGAAGTCAAGATCGGTAATGGCGCAGCCCCCGCACCTGTCAGTGACAGTGACAGTAGTGCTCTTGCCTTGGTCTGAAAGACGACGTCGTAAGCATGACGAAACTAATACAGCAAGATGGCTACCCACAATGGGCAGTGATTTGCTTGCCGCAGACGGGATTGGAGTTAGGGTTCACATCACTGTAACCACTGTCGGAGTTGAACTGTGAGGCAAGGGTGATGGTGGCAACAAAGGGTACCTACGGGTAGGAGTCAAACAGGAGATGAGAGACGGCAGCGATGCGTTGGCCATCGTTGTTGGTTATGCCACAAGCGCCAAGACCGGTGCTGTAGTACGTGCCTGGATGAGGAGATGAGAGACAGCCAAGCGAAGAAGAAAAGTTGCCTACCTTGGCCGCCTTGCGTACCTGTCATGTAGCTTGGGTAGCTGCCGCCACCAGAGGAAGAGGTAGGCGAGGTAGCGGCGGGGCTCGAGCTGGAGGGGGTGGGGGTGGGGGTGGGGGTGGAGCTGGAGCTCAACGAAGGGGGGGCGGGAGCAGGTTCCTGAGGCGCGGGTGACGGCGACTGGGGTGCGGGGTTGGCTGCAACGTTGACCGGTGCAGGTGGGGATGGACTCGGCGTGGGGTCGGTCACGTTGGAGGGCTGAGATTCACAACGCCTACCAAGGGAGCGTTTGCGTCTCAGAGCGGCTGGTATAGGAATGCGGGCCTCCACAGCTCCCTTGGGGTGAATAAGCCCGCGGTGGTTGTGGACGTTGCGAGAGATGTGCGGGGTCGCGAGGGCACTGGCGAAGAGGGCCAAAGCGAGGAGAACAAAGCACTTTGTGAGGGGAGCCATCGAAGGGAGTGCGTGAGAGGGAGCGAGGGAAGCGAAGGGTATATAAGTACAGCGAGTGAATAAATCCCAGGAGAGAAATGAAGGTGGGGGCTGGCAGACGCAAAGGACTTGCCAGTTTTTTTAAGGGAGGCTTATATAATCGACAGACAATGACAACCTTGTGACGGTTCAAATTTTTCATGTCCGTGGACGACTAGGCTATAACAGCATTCCGCAGTCGAGTATCTCCATTCATACACCTCCGCCCTGGGCTGCGTACATCTTGGCCAGTCCCAGCCCTGCCGTGCTCTCAAGCATCTTCGCGTATGCATCGACTTGCCCCAGTAAAAGCGTGCTCTCCAACCGGCTTGGCTCAGGCGGGATCTTGAACATCCGGCTCACATCCTCCTCGGGAAGCGGGCTTAATCCCTGAGCCACACGCTGTGCATTCTCTTCTCTCCGTTTCGCCAAATGGGTCTCTAACCGCGACTTCTCTCGGGCGATTTGTCGCGACAAGTACGCAACATTGCCTTCTTCCGTCCGGTAATTGTCAATCCCTTCCGCAACTTGTTCCAAGTTCCGTGTAAGCCCTGAGTTGCCCAGATCAAGCACGGAATAGGATGGTGGTAGTGCACTCGTCCCAGGCGATCCGAGTTGTGCAGACGTGTACTGCGTCGTCGAAGAAGGTGCAGCCAACACCTTCATGAACGAGTTCAACAGCGGGTTCGTCCGTATCCTGAGCGGTATCTCCTCGAGAATCGACGAAAAGGTCAGCCGGTGATTGATTAAACTGTTCGCACGTGAGATGCGTCAACATGGCGTCACTTGCCTAACCCACCTCGACGTGCTAAAGTTGGCTTTTTTGCGGGCATCGACAAATGAAGGCGTCAATTTGAACGCGCGGAGCGATGCCGTTCCCCGCGCGGTCTGTGAGATGTCTAGTCGTTCTCGTGAGTAAGGCCGTGTTAAGCATCCATGAGTGCACATTACCATGTACGACAACAACCCCTCCGTGTCTCAGTCTGTCCTGGTGTATTGCCTGGGTATCTACCAAGGTCTGACTCAGGAAAGCCCCGAGGCTCGTGGCCTGATAAAACCCAACAATATTGTCATCGCCCTGCACCTCTCTCAGAGATCGCAGCGTTGATGTTTGATAACGTGCTGGATGCGATCAGGATCACATTTACCGTGCAAGATGCTGGTAAGCGAGCGTACCAATCGATTTGGATATTTTCTCGTCGTCGTCATTGGCATGGATCGGTAATGGAAAACTGTTGGATACCTCGAGGACACCCTCCAGATCGAGACCAAGTAGAAGACCGCGTGCAGACGCTAAAGGAGCATCACGACCGTGCTGTATTATCTTGGAAACGACCTAAGCAAATGAAAAACGTGTGGAGCATTCATTAGCCAAACACGCAACGCAGCAGGTCGAAGACGCACCAGAGCGTCCAGCTGGACACATGTGATGGCTATCTCGGCCTCAACATCGATCGCAGTTGACATGGATGGCGGAATGGCCTCATATACGGGTGCGGCAGGCGTGGGCGCAGTGGAAGGCGCTGGAAGCGACGCAGCGAGCGCTGCAGCCATCGATGGCGCAGACATTTTGACTTGCAACGGTGGATTGCTGCTCCGAGTTAGATGCTTGGAAATTTTCGAACTCAGCCCCTCGTCGTCGAGAGTCCTTGGAGACTTGGAGTCGTTTCGTCCGACGACCAGAACAACGTTAGCTCCAGACGACCGCCTTAACTGCTTGTTGCAGTATATGAATGAAGAGGTTCTCTCTCCCTTTGGCAACTGAGACTTGTTTGTCAATACCAAACATATGTACTGACACTGGCCAAGTTATCCCAGATGCCGCCTCTTCGCGAGTGCCCACAGCACTGGCCGCGTTCAGCTCTGCGCTAGTCTCACTCCACTCGCTAGCCTGTCCTGGGTATGGCCACACTCGCTGACTAAGGCGGTTCTTCTCGCTTCCGAAACGAACAAGGACCAAGGGTGCACTTTGTCTGTGAACCATGGCGATGTCCCGCTCCTCTCGAATAATTCTCCTCCTTGTCATAGACATTGTCTTCTTTTTCATCGAACTCATCGTTGGTGAGCTTTGTTTTTGGTTGCACGTTACATCTTGCCTCATCACATCCTAGGCTATGCCGTCGGTTCGCTTGCACTCGTCGCCGACAGCTTTCATATGCTCAAGTAAGGCGGACTTGTCTTGCGCCGGAGCCCGTCTTATTCTTTATTCAGCGATGTTATGAGCTTGATCGTCGCTCTCTATGCAATCAAGGTCAGCTTCCTTTGACATACTTTCTACTCTATGTTGAAACGCTTCTCACACGACAGCTTACCAACCAAAGTGTATCGGATTCCCGTTACTCTTATGGCTGGCATAGGGCCGAGATACTTGCTGCCCTTGTCAATGGCGTTTTCCTTCTCGCTCTCTGCTTCTCTATCACATTAGAGGCTCTCGATCGCTTCTTTTCCACGCCAGGTACGTTGGTACATCGATTTGCCACCTTCTTTTCCTCAACTGGGGCCCTATTAACAGAAGTATCAAACCCACGACTCGTCGTCGTCGTCGGCTCCTTTGGTTTAGCCTCAAATATCGTGGGCCTCCTCCTCTTTCACGGTGCTTGTCCATTCATCCCTCGTGTGTCACTGATCTAACTACTTTTCAAAGAACACGGCCACTCCCATGACCATAACCATAAACCCAGCCCTTCTACTTCCAGGCCATCTAGCATCCACCAGACCCCAACAACTCGCACTCAAGCCATTTTGATTAGGAACCGATCAGATTCCTTCTCGTCCATGTACGGTCACCCAGCCGCAACTCGCGCTTCACTTGTACAGACCGCACATGACATGGCATCTTCCGTTGGATCTCCTCCAGCTAATCTTGCTCGTCAGTCTGCCACGTCACGACCACGGGCATCATCCTGTTTCTCGGTTGATCCAAATTTAACCGAGGAAACACCGCTACTTGATGAAAGACTCGAAACGGGGCACTGCAATACGAGGTCTACGATTTCCACCCCAGCGGGCCAAAACGGGCATGCCCACGGCCACTCCCATGCAGGTTCTATGAATATGCGGGCCCTTGTCCTTCATGTCTTGGGTGATGCCTTGGGCAACGTTGGTGTGATAGCCACGGGTTTGATCATTTGGCTCACAAACTGGCCGTATAAATATTACTTTGATCCCACGATCAGCTTGGTGATCACTGTCATCATCTTTTCGTCTGCCTTGCCACTTGGTGAGTTCATTCGTCTTTGATATATTCACCCCCAGTCCTGATGACAACCCAAGTTCGCAGCGCATCGTTTATCTTGTTGCAGGGTGTCCCACCAACCATCTCCCTTGATGCAGTGCGACAGTCAATCTTGAGTGTTCAAGGCGTGTTGTCTGTACACGAACTGCACGTATGGCAACTTTCAGAATCAAAGATAGTCGCATCGGTTCACGTCATGGCTTCGCGCAATCACGACTTCATGCCCGTAGCAGTGGAAATCCGCAGGGTCTTACACTACCACGGCATTCATTCGAGTACCATTCAGCCTGAATACCAACCCCGTAGCCCCAACATGATACCCGAGGATCATTTGAAGGTGTGTTCCTTGATTGACTTTTGCCCCGGTGAAAATCAGCCCACTCTTTCTCACAGATGGCCGAAAATTCGTCCTGCTTGATCCTCTGTCCCCCCGACCAGAGCTGTGATCCTGTCGAGAACGCGTGCTGTCGTCAGTCATCCTTTCTCAGTTATACGAACTGTTCATTCATTTTTTTACAGCACCTTCCACCCCTGGAATATAAATGAAATGTTCCCAACGGATCGAAAATGGAATTTTCATGCTTATATCCACAATATCAAGACATGAAGACCGGAAAGTTGGTGACAAAGGTAGATGAGGTACTTAGTCGCTGTAGCATTGTAGCACTCGTGTTCGAACTAGATTTTTGTGTGCGCAAATCTGATGCTAACTTTCTCGCTATCATTGCGCTCGGTTGACCTAGCATGGATTTATGCTCGTTGCATACCGTCTGAATTGCCCATTCGAGGTGGAGGGCGGCTGACAGTGCAGTTGAAGTGACCGCTACCAGTAGATCAATGCTCATGTTCGTGTCTCCGGTCTGCTGGTCGGTCCGCACGATGAGAACGGGGAGTACGTTATACATGAATTGGGGGAGAAGCGGCGGGGCACCTGCTCGTGGAGTAACCAGCACGAACGTCGCAAGACGTCGGCAAGTCTCGATCTCCCCCAAACTGGCTGCGACCGCCAACTCAGACCAGAAAAGTAAGAGGAATTTGGACGGTGTGGTGATGGTAAGACACCGCGCGACGTCAATACGGGGTGCCTTGCGTTCTCGTGCGAGGGCAAATGCTTCACGGATCTCCCGCCCTGGGAAATCTAGGAACGTATATCCAGGTACATTCGAGACTTCATCGTGTGCTGCGGTCCCTAAAAACGACAGCTAAGTGACATCATATCGCCTTGGCATTTTTCTAGTTACCATCTTTCTTTGATCCAAGGCTTTGGAAAGCGACCGATTTGATCGCGCCGATGTCGAAGTGGTTGCTTCTTGAGTTCACTATCTGGGTCCTCTTGCTAGCCATTATTCTGAGCAGGTTGGGACTGCAAAGGCGGAGCACGATAGGGGGACAGGTTGGTGCCAATAAAAGGCTATGGAGAACTTCCAACTGGTGTGTCGCTAGAAACCTGCTCCCATGCGGGTGAGCATACTCAGGTCGGGGAGGCCAGCAGAACGCACCCTCTCTGCTGAATTTCAAAAAGCATGGCGTGAACAACACCAACGAGCGTCCAATTCAGGAGTGGTTCAAGGAAGTACGAGATGCCGCTATGCAACACATCTATGTCAATCCGGTTTTCCTGGCGAGCAACGCAAGCCTGAGAAAAAAGTGTCGGGGACATCTGGAGGAGTGTTTTAGGTGTTGTAGACCTATTCGAATCAGGATGAGAGCTGAACACATTTAAGAAACCGTAATCATCACCGGAGAATGGTATCATCAATGCCCTCGTTGCTGCTATCAAAAATCGCTTTAAACCATCCAGCGAATACAAGTTTAGCTTCAGCTGGGAGGTCATCAGCGTGATAGACACGCGAGGAACGTAAAAAGTCGGTGCGAAGAACTTTGTCCCCCTTCTTCAAGGTTGGTGACGAAATCTATAATGTTGTCAGGTTTCCGATAGCGTTGATATGACGACTTCTCACTCGGAACTTTGTCAATAGCATCTGAACAAATAGTACAATATTTCCCAGGTGACTGACAGCCGTTTGTGGATCACCTGCAGCTGGTATCAGTGGAAGAAGAAAAAACCCCATCATTGTGGACCCACCAACGGTTTCACAGTCATATTCGGTGAGAAGCTGGACGGCATCGAATAACACGTCAGGTATCTTCAGATGTAGAGAAAGGATATCCAGGGCGAAGTCACATGAATAGAGGGTCTTCATAAGATGGCTTAAGACCTCCAAATCTCCTAACTTAAAGTGCGTGGAGAAGCACTGGAGATCCTGAAAGTGAGGAAGAGCGCAACGGGTGTAAAAGGCCGTACCTTGCGAGCAACTACCGCAAAGAAATGGTGGGTCCCTGGCTCGTGGCGGATGCGTTCGAGTATTGACTGTGTTTCCTCTTCGCTGGGTTCTGCCGTGAGCTTAGACTCGAGATAGTGCTGCGAAGTAGTGTTAAATGCGAAGAGTGGATAATGACAGGAATATTTAGTCACCTCAAGTGTGCAGTTATGTTCAGCAGCTTCTGCCTGAAGGCGTGGCATAGCATCATTCGTAAGCGTCGGATCCATAGTAGTAGCAAACTGTTGGTCCACGAGGTCCACCGCACGTAGTTGTTGCATGAGCTGGCGAATGAAAGGCCGCTGGCTACGCAAATCAATGACTTGCAGAAGTCAAATGTGTGAAAACAGACAGTGTATGTTCCTCTGGCCTTGATTCCTTGCACCTGCTCCGTGCCTGGATATTATCGCATCGAGTCAACAGTTCCGAATGCTGCAATACAGCTGCCATTGCGGAATGCATTGCATGGTGCTGTGGTGGAGTGAGTACGCCATAATTGGGATCAAGGCAACCCAAACCATTCCGCCCTCGTTTGTGCCGTGTCGTTCAAGAGTTTTCTCAAACATATGCAACAGACGAGGAAGCTGCCCAGTGATCGTAAGGAAAGTACATGGACGAAATGAAACAGCGCACTCGACCAAGTACGAACGCCTTCCAAAGGAAGAATGAACTCTCGCCCGAATGGCTAGGCGAGCTCTGTGCGACACAACTCAATGCTGCAATCAAAATCTGTGTGTAAAACACATTCGGGGCCCACGATGTCCATCTGATGGTGCCCATCAGCAACGCAACTGCTTCTGAGTCGCTACCGGAGCCATAGTCTCCGGCACGCGAGGAAACCTAGTACGGCCCTGAGCACGGAGAAGAAATTCTGCAAAAGGACCAACCAGACTCTGCAGTAGTAAGCCGCAGGTAATCGTATCGGCTTCAGTATTAGAGCCGAGCACGTCGTTCTTCCCCAAGTCAAGCTGAATTGTATGGATCAATTGTGCTTCACGCTCCGCCTTGGCGTCGTCTCCGATAAGAAGACTCAAGGACAAAGCAAATGTCTCCAACGCTTGCCGGACTTCAGGAGAAAGCCGTACGGTGTGTAGTATGTCATTGGCATCGCCCAGGTAGATCACTGCCTGAGCGGTCGAGATGTGTGGGATGCTAGTGATACACGTCAAGAGAAGAGTGGCGAGTTCCGAAGCAGACACGGATAGACGATGAAACCTGGATGGCGGAAACGTGTATGCACGGCGAAGAAACATCAAGGCGTCATGCACTGTACTCAGCACCACACTTTGCGGCGCAGTGAGCGGGACAAGTGATCCAAGAGCCGGTAATCCAGAGGCATAGTGTACCTCTAACGCCAGACGGCAAAGTATATCCAAAGTGGAAGCACTGTGCAATTGTGACGAGCTTGCTGCCTGCAAGAAAGTTGCTACGAATACTGGTGAAGGTAGTAGGCCGTCACCAAGAGCTTCTCTCAGATATTCCTGGAGAATAGGGTCGGCGTCATAAGTGCTGAGCAACTTCAAGATGGCATCTGGAACGATTGGTTTCTTGAATTCTGTCGAACATGACCGATGTGTGTTTCCTGTACGCACCGCTGACTGCTTGACCGACTTCGAGAGATTCCTGGGGCAAACCTTCCTGCCTCACCCATAGTTTGCAGAGATCAAGCCACTTGAACGTTCAAGCAGTCAATGAGATGGTCAGTACGAAACGAACCTCCGGGTACCTCACCTGACTTGCAGCGATGCCAAAGTGATATGCATTCCTCGTGAGGTCTGCTAATGACATTGACCGTTGGTTTGGAATCTATGGATGGTTATGTTTTTCTCGAGCTCCGGTGCTTTCTGAGTGATCGGAAAGAAGGCTCAGGACTTGATGCAAACGAGCAGCAGGCAGCCTCAGGCTACTAACTAGTACCGTGACGCCGAGTCGACTCTTATGGAGACTAAACACAAATACAGACTACACATCACAGGGAACGTGGAAGCATAGAATAACCCTTCCAAGATGGTATACCCCTTACATGAATTGAATGTTCTTGGGTCCTTCATCACCAAGTGTGAATGGGGACACAGTTTCGCGTTACAGTCACCCATCCCCTATCTTGTTGGTTCTTACTTCATGTGCGCGTGGACTTACTGAATCGGCGCCTGACTTACCGTTGGGTGAGACTACCGAGGGTCCTGGAATTGGTGGACATCAACTTGTAATTATTCCCATGATATAATGTTCTGTGGCATAAATAACTGACTAGACCTTGGCTATCAGTCTGCGAGTTTCTTGTGGCGTGAAGCGCAGAATAGTGGACAGAACTCGCACGAGGTTCGGCTAGAAACACATTTGGAAATGGATTGCAAACTGACAAACCTTCACTTACCCTCATCTCTTTGTGTTCAAGGAATTGTAAGATCACATTCCTCAGATACTCGTAGTTGATATCCTCATCACTCTTTGTGACGGCAGTTGCTCTCGAAGGCGGTTCGGGGGACGTCGCTCGGGACGGTGAATCTGAAACAGACGATATTGATGTACGCGAGTCAGCGGTCGTCATGCGTGATGTCCAAAACCCAACACCGGGATTACGCTGGCGCTCCAACACGTTAACCGAATTTTGGACTTTGCGGAGCTCGTCTCGCAGGGTCTGTATAGTACGTCAGCAACCGGAAGCCCAGACGCCATACTCATACCTTGTTATGAGTGTGCAACTGCGCTTCCCTTGCTTTGCTGTCCTCGAGCTGACGATTATGCTCCTCTGCATCCGCCACAGTCTCTGACAAACGATTCTGTAGGGCCGACTAAGAAGACATATAACTCCCTGCGTTTGAAAATACTTCGAGAGCGGGCTTACCTCATTACTTTTCATCTTGTCGACAAGAGATTGAAGTTCTGACAGATGATTCTGTTGCAACTGCGCTTCACCCTTTAGCTTCTCAATGACAGCTCTAAGGGAACCAGCAACATCCTCTTCCTGCTCGCGCGACCGTGCATTCGTCTGCAAGAGACGCCGCAACTCGTCTACTTCTTTCGTTTTCTCCAGCAATTTTCTGCTCCAATTAGCCTCACTTTCGTTGCGTTCCTTCTCGACATTACCCAGGGTTTTTCTAAGGTCTGTGAGTTTTGCTTCATATTTCGTCTCCACAGAATCAACTAGTTGCGAGATCTCCTCCACGGAGGGACTGGGACCTTGTAGATGGGCTTCTTGTTCGCTGCGAAGCTCATGCAGTTCATCGATGACGAGAGCGTTCCTTTCCTGTGACTCTCGTAGTTGGAACTCCAGCTCCGTATTTTGACTTTGCAAGGTCTCAGTGTGAAGCTGTGATGACTCCAGTTGAGCCTGTCGCAACTGCAACTGATCAAAGAGAGATTTGCTCTCATTGGAGAACTTGTTCACTGACTTCTCCAAGGCAGATATCTGGTCGTTCTTTGCGGTTAGTTCGTTTGAATGTGAAATCTATGGCGTGTGGCAAGATCAGTACATGGTACCCATAATGAAGAAGTACACGTCACCTTCAATGCATCAACTTCTGCATTGAATTGTGTTCGGATTGAAGACATCTCTTTCTCCGCGCGATCCTTCACGGCAGCCAACTCTTTCTCGAATTGCGTCCTTAGGCCGGTAACAGCCTTCTCGCGCTCCAGATTAGCAGTATCAATCTCGCTCTGCAATCTCGCCTTCTCTGACCTCTCTCTCTCTCGACCTTGTCTTTCCTTCGCTTCCATTTCATCGAGTTCCTTCACTGCATCGTCCCTCTCCTTCTCAGCTTTTACTAGTTTCTGTCTCACAGTTTTCAATAAGCTGATAGCTTTGACGCGTTTTTCTTCCTCCTCCTTTGCGACCTCTTTCGCTTTCTCTGCTTCCGTCGTGAGTTGTTCGATCTCACTCTTCCTTCTTGCCTCCTCCTCTTTAGTTCGAGAGGCAGAAACTTGTGATGCAGAGATGAGCGCCTCTGCTTCCGCAAGTTGCTTTTTCAACTTTTCGACCTCTTGCAGCTGAGATGCTATTTCTAGTCGGTGAATGTCCCGAAGTTCTTCAATGTGTTCTTCCTGGCCTACAGGCATGTAAGTGAACAGCGATTTACCAAAGCATATAATTCCTCACGAGTAAGCTTGCCACGCAGACGTTGTAACTCGTCTTGGGTCAACTACGGGCAAGAAAGTCAATATTCATATACAAGAACAGCGTGTACCTACCTCGACTTTCATATTGACGTTCGTGAGATAGTCGCGTAACGCAGCAATGTCCTTGGTGTCCTCCAAGGGTGTTAATTCGCGTATGACAGTATCAGCTACGAGTCTTTCTGCCTGGAGCTTCTTGAAGGAAGTGGATACGTCTATTTGGCAATTAGCTACCATGCGAAGTGATATGCAAGAAGTTACCTGCAAACCGTTGCTCTACAAGCTTCAGGCGTTCTTGCAAGGCTTCGACATCCGCATCACCAGAGTTGACAACTACCGACGGAGCTCGTCCGTTATCTGATGCTGAACTAATTTCGAGTGGTATATTCCCTGCTCCGATGTCTCCATTGCTAGGGGTGTCGGGAGGAGATGCTACTACCACATCTCCCAGTTGTACGTCTTGGTTGGTATATGATGGGGAGGTATCCTCCTCAGGAGCCACTGATATTGGCTCATATGAAACGGTTGCGCCAACATCAGCCGATACATGCGCAGTGACGTCCACTCGATCTTGTACACCCAGTGGAACTATGGAATTTCGCAGCTGTAGACAAGAACCGTCCAGATCATCTACAGGGGCATCGTTTTCTTTTTTGATTGAAACGGAAGATTGGCTGCGGGAAACCGGTACAACGGGGTCATTTGCTGGAGGGTCAGGTGCGACTTGAGTGGGGGATCCGGGCAAGGGGATAGACTCTGGCGACAAAGGATGCTGAGAGACACGTACTGCATCGGGCGCAGGTGATGCCCTGGAGGGAGTAGCGTTGGGTGTAGTACTTCCTGGCGAGTCGCCGATGGTGAATGACGCGCGAAGTCGTTCTTCGAGCCTCGACTTGCGTGCGCTCGTGTCAGTGCTATTCTTTGGCAATGACGAAGGACCTGGGCTAGTAGAACGGCGTTGGGGAGAAGTACTGGCAACGCGCTGGGCAGCCAGTGACTTGCGCAAGTTCAAGAGTGTAGGTTCAGCGACCTGGGTTGAGGAAGGTGATCGCGACGTGTTTACATCTAGTGAACGACTCCTTGTGTCGGTGGACGATTCACCATCAGGGTGGGTCGAATCTTGGACGAATGTTTCTACAACCTGGCGGAACTGGGAGAACATTGGCAATAGACTGGTTCACGTCCAAGTTGAGATTGGTACACTGGAATACAAGTCCCACGAGTCCGTAAGACAAATTGGATTGTATCAACAGTGCTACGAGCTACGATGCATGGTCTCCGATCACCTCAACGTCCTTGCCCTTTCCATTGGGCTGTACCGAAGATCCAAACGTGGTGGTCCGTGACCCTGTCGCAGAAGAGGATTCCGACAAAGATGCTGGTGAAGTGCCCGTGAACTGCCAGGCAGGTATCGACGGTCGTCCAGCCAACCCCGGCAGAGGTGTAGAGGGCGTACTTGCAAGCGCTCCACCTCCCCGACCGAGTAAGATTGTCTTCAACGATTTAATCTCTTGTTGTAGCTCGGATAATGATTGCTTGTGTGCATCTTTATTCTTGTCGATCATCTCATGGACCATAATTCAGCACCGGTGCACTGGCGGAGGACTGTCCAAGTCACCTTTGGTAGCATCTCCCGGATGTTTTCTACCTCGTCACGGATCTCGCGCATTTCATCTCTCGTTCTTGCTTCTCCCTGGCGTAATTCGACCACGACAGATTCCACATCCTTTGTAGCCTTTTCCACCCTTTCTTTCTGTTCATCGACCGCAGCACGTACTGATGCAGTTTCGGCTTGTATCTCCTTCAGTAAAGCTTCTGCAGCATCGAACTGCGCGGTTAGCGCGTCCCGGTCTTGCTCGAATGCAGTCGCCGAGGGGGGCTTCAGATGCGGAAGCATATACTTCTGTTCAGGGGATAAGTGGGTTTCAAATCAACACCTCCTGGGGAGCACTTGCCTGGAATAATGACACGGCTCCATAGATTACGGTACTAGATATGACGGCGGTTATCTGAGGATGGATGAATAGTTGGTGGTTGTCAACCCCTGTACACCTACAAAGTAATCCCTCCAGTCCCATGGCTGGGGTTGGTATGGCAATGGCGAATACGCGGAGTACGACTGATACTGGGTTTGCGGAGGAGAAGATGGCGAGAGAGAGGTCTGTTGTGCAGCTTGTTTCATGGCCTCCTCGATTTCTGGTCCGGTGAGGCCCTTGGCTTCGAGAAACTGCACCCGCTGTGCCAGTGGTGCTTGCTGAGTCTAGACAGATGGTCAGACGTATCCAATGATGCTCGCCATTGCTCACGGTCGAGTCTGAGAGAAATGTGACTGCATTTCTTATGAGTTCACGTCGATCCATGACGATGACTTTCATTCTCCGACTTTCGACCAATTTTTCAAGGCAGACGCGACTTGCACACTCAACCATGTTCCGTTTGGCCGCACAGAGAGCAATTGCCAGCAGACTCTCTGGCTCTCCCAGAGGTATTCCCATGAACGTACCGGTGACAATAACCTTGTCTGACTTGTTTACTCGAAGCCGTTCTGAGGGTGTCTCCCTACCACACCCGGTGCTGGACTTCGTCATGGAGGCCGTCCTACCACCAGCTTCCTTCATTCACGGCCATAGGTAAGACGTTATGCACCCTGTGCTGACACTGGTTGAGTCAAAGGATTAGGCCGGCGTGGCTACGCTGACGCTGTGAGCAAGTTTTCACGTTCAAAACCTCATATGAACATTGGCACGATCGGTAATTATTGTTTCAATTGCTATTTCATGCTTTCTTACCGTAGGCGTAGGTCATGTCGACCACGGCAAGACGACTCTCACCGCAGCCATCACCAAGGTGCTTGCAGACCAAGGTTCAGCCAAGTTCACAGACTACTCCCAAATCGACAAGGCACCCGAGGAAAAGGCCCGTGGTATCACCATTAACTCGGCCCACGTCGAGTACGAGTCCGCAAACCGTCATTATGCCCACGTCGACTGTCCGGGTCACTCGGACTGTTCGTCTCAGTTGCCGCCTTTTGAACTCAACCATTAACATTCGCTTTGCAGACGTCAAAAATATGATCACAGGTGCTGCTCAGATGGATGGGGGTATCATTGTCGTCGCAGCCACAGATGGCCAAATGCCCCAAACGCGTGAACATCTTCTACTTGCCCGCCAAGTTGGCATCAAGAAACTTGTCGTCTTCATTAACAAGGTCGACATGATATCTGACCCTGAGATGCTTGAGCTTGTCGACATGGAAATGCGTGATCTTCTCTCCACTTACAATTTTGACGGTGAAGACACTCCTATCGTTATGGGCTCCGCTTTGGCTGCTTTGGAGGGACGCGACGACGCAATTGGCAGGGACAAGATTTTGGAACTCGTCCAGAAGTGCGATGAATGGTTGGACGTTCCTGCGCGTAAGTTTTGCTGCCTTATCCACTGCCGTCCCTTACCGGTCATTATATAGGCGACCTTGACAAGCCATTTTTGATGCCGGTTGAGGGTGAGTATCGTTACGTGTTTGTTGACGTGCTAACAACCTGGTAGATGTCTTCTCGATCTCCGGTCGTGGAACTGTTGCCACTGGTCGTGTGTGTGTCTTTCTAGTGTTCGTTATGCGACTCTTTACCTGCCATCACTTAGGCGGAGCGTGGGCTCATTAAAAAGGGAGACGAAGTTGAAGTCCTTGGTCTCGGTACCTCCTTCAAGACTACGGTCACTGGGATCGGTACGTGGACATGTCCTGCGCTGCAGGCACTGATTCTAAGTTTTGGATAGAGATGTTCCACAAGGAACTTGACCGTGTACGTGTCCCGTTTCATTTCCTAGATGATTATTTCTGAAAGTCTAACCATAGGGAGAGGCTGGTGATAACATGGGTTGTTTACTTCGCGGTATCAAGCGTGACGACCTGAAACGTGGCCAAATTATCGCTGCACCGGGCTCAATTAAAGCTGTTAAGACGTTCGTTGCACAACTTTACATTCTGAGCAAAGATGAGGGTATGTTTGCCTGCACCTGGACTGTGGATCTGCTTTCATTATTTCCCAAAGGTGGTCGCTATACGCCATTCATGGCTCATTATCGCCCACAATTGTTCCTTCGGACTGCTGATATCACAACCTCGCTAACGTTCCCAGATGGCACCCCTGATGCGGAGGATAAAATGGTTAGTTTTTTTTTTAGTGTAAATGACCATTTACTCGACTGAACATTGCGCTAGGTCATGCCTGGAGACAATGTGGAGATGGTCTGCAGTCTTCACACCGATGTCGCTGCAGAGGCTGGCTCTCGGTGAGTTATTTGATTCACGGCCATTGCTCTCTTATAATTCTGTGTAGTTTCACGTTGCGGGAGGGTAACAAGACCAGTGAGTACCAGTTCCTCGGTTTAATCGCACTGATCCTGAACTTTGCAGTTGGTACTGGAATTGTCACCAAGATCCTGGAGTACGCATGAGACAGCTAAGAAGTAGAGTATTGCTTATAATCACAGACCCACTTGCATCATATTCGCATCCCCTCTCAGCATTACATGGTTGGGACATGAGAAATACAAGCATTTGCTATGCTACATACCTTGTGTGAAAACAGTCAGGCCTCCCCCTAATGTCAATACCTCCGGTTTGCCGAGGACCAATTTCGTCCGCGTAAAAAATTGCCTTGGTGACTTGGTCTCACACCTCCACCATCCACATACACTCGTCGATAGTCAGCTATGATGTTCACTGCAATTCGCTCAGCTGCCCGCGCGAGGGCATCGTTGTCGGCGGCCGCGAGACCCTGCCCTTCACCATTCCGGTTACTCCCAAGCTACCGGACCATCGTCAGTGCGTGCACGTTTCACAGACTGCATTCTCTGTTCGCCAAGTACACCGCCAACTATATTCTGTGTTTCTTTTCTAGCCACGAGATATACCAAGGAACACGAAGCCATTGTCTTCGACAGTGAGACAGGTGTAGGTGTCGTGTCGATTACGGAACATGCGCAGGAGAGCCTGGGAGACGTTGTCTTTGTCGAACTGCCTGTGGTAGGCACCAAGGTGGCCAAGGGTGGTGAGTATGCTTGTTTTTGGATGGATGAGTTGTGGTCGTGTGAGGGTTTAATGCGGACATGATCTGATCTCTCTCTTTTTTTTTCTCCTTGTGCAGACCAGATTGGTGCTGTCGAGAGCGTCAAGGCAGCTTCGGACATAGTTGAGTGATCATATTCTTTGGTGGTGAACATGGCCAACCGAGTCGTAGTATGCTCCCGTATCGGGAGAGATTTCGCAGGTAAATGAGGATCTTAATGACAGACCTGGGCTTTTGAATAGCACGCCCGAGGGTGACGGTGAGAACTTGTTGGCACACACACGGCTTTCACACTGAGATGCTGGCAGGCTGGCTTTGCAAGATTAAGCTTTCCGAGCCAAGCGAGGTGAGATCACATTGCTCTGATTTCGCACGACTGACCAGGTGCATTCGAAGATGGACGCACTGTTGACGGCGGAGGGCTACAAGGAGACGTGTGAGTCGTAGTCAATGGGTGATATATGGCGTCAACCGCCACTTCCATTATCTAATCCATTAGACGATAGACATTCTGTTGTGTTTATAGCTGCATGGGTCCGACGAATATATGGCTATCAAGTGACACGGTCTGTTGGATCACCGGAGCGTGCGATGTAACAGGACTTCTATGACGAGGGACGTTCATACTTGTACTTTTCCTCCCTTGCCTCCATCCGCTCCTTCGCTTCCTTCAGAGCCCAGGTTTGTATGCTAGAGAGACGTGTGAAGTGGAGAACGGAGTATGACGGCCCATGCGCACCTCGTGTCCGGTTTATAGTAGAGCAGCACGGCGGCGGCCAGCATCGACCCAAACATGCCCACATACCAAATGTTCTCCCAATCTTCCTTCACGCGTTTCTGTCCCGGAGGGGGGGGCTACACGAGTGATGTAAGCACGACTTCGGTTTCCGACCAGACCAGACCAGACCAGACCTTTTCGCCAAACAGCCATCCGCCGGGTTCATTGTAGTGGGGTGCACCATGAGACGCACAACGGCGACCAAGCAGTGCACGGCAGTGGCCAGTCGCCTTGAGCGTTCTCAGTAGCTGAATAGCCATGACTTGAGGGATGGGAGCTTTGCGGGAGCGTTGCAGGTGTGTGGTGGACCAAAACACCCGTCAACAGACCCAACTTGCGACCTTGACATACTCCATCGACATGGACAAGGCGGATTTGGAAACATATCAAGTGCAGCTCTCCCAGGTCGAGTTTGCGCTCCAGACCGACTGTGAAAATGAACAGCTCCTGTCGCTGCGATCAGAGTTGGGCCAACTCATCTCCCTTGCGCAAGAAGCGATCGCCCAGGCGGAGCTCGTCGCGTCGTCCTCTCGCAACGGTGTGTCCCGCAAATCAGCATCTGCGACGCCGGCGTTTACATGGTCTGCTGGGGATGAATGCTTTGCCAAGTATTCTGGGGACGGGAATTGGTACCCTGCACGGGTTATCAACGTGGGCGGATCGACAGAGAATCCTGTGTATAGCATTGTCTTCCGGGGATATAACAATACTGAGCTAGTCAAAGGCTCAGAGATAAAATCGTTGCCGACCAACCACCAGGAGAAGGCGCCAGCAACAGCGAACAAGCGGAAGCTAACCAAGACAGAGGAAGAGGAAAGGGAGAAGAAGAAGAAGAAGAACGAGAAGAAGCTGGAGGTAAAGGCGGCAAAAGCCAAGGAACAGATGGTGAAGCAGGCTCAGTGGCAAAAGTTTGCAAAAAAGGCGGAAAAGAAGGGGGTGCAGATAGCTGGTATGTCGGGAACGAGTATTTTCAAGACGCCTGACAACCCGCTAGGACGAGGTGAGAACCTTTATCGTCGCCCGTCTATCTATTAAGCTAACGGGGATGCAGTTGGAGTGACAGGGAGTGGCCAGGGGATGACGGAGGTCAAGCTGATGGGCAAGCACAAGTTCTCGCAGATGGATGATGGTACGGATCGATAGAAGATGTGCGACATACATCTCATCTTGGCTCGGTGGCGAGCTGGACGCCCGGACGGTGGTGCTGGATGATGACCATACGTGTCCCTCCTTTTCTTCATTTCTTCTGCCACTTACCACGGCCTCTCGCATTTCTTGCTGTCGTCGAACTATTTATCAGACACGCCGACATCACGAGGGTGCATTTCTAGTGGTATCATGACTTGGAAGGGAGGGGAAGCAAAGTGTATGGACGATCGACCATGAGATTGGGTGAGCTTCTGTGACGAGTAAGGGTCATGCACAATATCCCAGTGGCTTTGATTAGACGCAGATTATATGATTCCTCGGGCTGCGCCAAGGTTCAGAGGTCGAGGGTCCTCCGAACGAGCGCCGTCAAGTGTGGGGAGCGGGGGGGAGGGAACGCTGGGATACCCGGGTACGCCAGCTCCCGGGCAGCTGTTCGCGCCAACCTGTAGGCATTTCCCCACACAGCCTCGCCTTTAGAAAGGTATGTACAGTGACTGAGTGGGCTGCCAGGTTCCACGGACGCGGCGGTTTCCGATCAAGTGAGATCGGTCTTTCCCTCGGAGCGCGGGTTTTCTTTCTCCACTTGGGGACCGACAGCTTCGCCATCTCTAGGTGTTTAAACGGCAACGGTCGCCATCTGTGCTGTATGGGGGTCGCGACCTGGCTCGCTCGTTGGGGTGATCATCGTGCTGCCTGTGTGATTGTCAGGTGGACACGCCTGGACCCGGAGGGTGGTTTCCTTATGTGTGCTGACCTCCTTGTTCCCGCGGCGCGACCGAATCAACATTAAATTTTACAGCGGGTCCGCGTGTATGTGCTACGATCGTATGAATGGGTCGACGACTCTGGTAAATGGACTACAGACTTCCGAAATATCCAGCTGGAATGCTCGCATGTGGATCATCGAGGCACTGGTAGGTGGCACCGTCTGGGCCCAAGAAGGCCTGATGGGGCAGTGGAGTGTAATCGGATGTGGCGACAACGTCAGCAGAGTGGCTTCGCTGAGGGATACCTGGGCTGTGAGCGGCCTTGACATCGGCTGACAGGTCCAAGAACTGTGGCAAACGTAAACACGGTGACAAGGAGAGGAGTGGGGTGAAGACCAACCATCTGTTCCTCTGCCAGGATGTTTTGGTAGAGGGTCTTGTTGACGTTCTGCATGTAGACCAGGAGTGTGCGGATGCTGCGTGAGGAGAGACCCCTGTAGGTCGAGACCCGTTCGAGGGCCAGCGGGGGTATCTGGACGAGCCTGAGCTGCTCGTGCAGGTAGAGGACGTAATGCTCGAGGCATTCCAGATAGTGGCGTTTCTTTTCGTGGGATGAGATGGAGTCGCTGAGTGCGAACGGTGTGGGGTCAGTATTATCGCAGCAAAGTGGTCGAGGACATACGGGTCGGTTGGGACGAAACCGATTTCCTCGGCGACAGCACGCTGGCGAGCCCTGCGCTGGGTCTCTGTCCTGTTCGCGGTGGGTTCTGGCGGCGCCCTCCTGGGGATGGGTGGAGGGGGGGGGGCAATGGCGCCGAGGAGTTCTGAGGGGGTGGGGACGAGCATCTGTGGGTGGTATGCGTAGGGGAGCATTGGGACGACGAGGAGATGGGGGAGGGGTGCTTAAATAAGCCAGGATCTGCGAGACCGGAGTCCGAGGACAAGGTTCTGTGATCTCCGCCAAATTGTCGCGGAGATGGAAACCTCGCGCGGGATTTCAGCGGCGCAATTTCCCACGGAGGCTAATTACTTGCTCCGACTCGGAGACCCTTTCCTTTTCGGGTCAGCCCCTCCCCTCTATTTAATTTCTCTGCTCTCCCCCGTTGCTCTCCAGCCATGTCCTACAGCGTCGCGTTCCCCCGCTCTCTGCCCTCGTCTGCCTCTGCGTCCACCTCATCCGCCTCGTCCCCAAGCGGCTCTCCCCCTGTCGCGTACCAGTCTGACGCCTACCCCCCGCCAGATACCGCCTTGCATGCACCCTTTGGCACCAAGAGGCACCCCTCCAGACACTCGGCCATCAGTTTTCCCGAGTCCGGAATAGAAATCCCGCTCGCTGCACCGCTGGACAACCGTCCTGACGCCAGAATTACCATTCCACATCCCTACGCCCGCCTTCACGCCAAGAAAGACAGCTCGAAGCGTCGCAAGATCTGGAATCATGTGCTCGAAAAGCAGCTGTTCTCCCCCCAGGAATTGTCCGTCTTATCTCGCTTGCCATCCTTTTCGTGTGCGACATTGAGTGCATTATCCCTAGATCGACCATGGGCGCACCCCATAGACGCACCATATACATCGCATCCCTCGAAGCGCACATCGATCGCCTTCACAATCATCTGCTCGGATTTGGGCTGTATCCGGTCCCGTTCAGTCGCCTTGAACCTTACCGCGGCCTGAACTCAAAAACAGCCAAGGTACGTCAATTACGTAGCATGTTCATCACGATCTTCCCCCATGAACTCGTCATCCAGAGCATGGTCTCGGGCCTCCAGCACGATGCAACACAATCTAAATTGAAGCTGCTGGAGCTCGATCGCTCGGTGTGTGCTCGTCCCTGACCGCATGCCCGGTGCTCACTCCGTTTTCTAGAATGCGGATCTGCGCAAGCTCCTGGGCAGACACAGCCCAGTCAATGCATACCACTCCCCGTCTGCCCTCTCACTCGAGGCAGATGTTCGGAGACACACGGTGGACCTGTCTGGGATGGGCATGGGCACGCACACTTACGTCAATCACCTCGCATATTATCCGTGATCTACCGCGAAAAAAAAAAAAGACCCTGAGACATGAGGGAAAGGGGTCGCTTTGTGCACTGTTTTCGTCTGTGTTTGGCATGTACATTACGCACACTCGTCGCTCGATTCACGGTAAATAGCGACCTTGCAGTTAGTCTATTGATTTTGGGGGTCACCTCGATAGGAGCCTCTTTGGTGTCGGCAAACGGCGAGAACTAAGGTTTACGCCGAGTGTGTTGTGGGCGGCATCAGCATCGAGCAGGGGGCGTAGATGACGTGTATATTAACATTGTAATGTACACACCACTGTAGTCGGACAAGATCCCGCTCACCAGAACCCATCCCTGTCCATCTTCACCCGTTGGTCCTGCTTGGCCTTGCTCCCCTGCGGTCGACCCGCTCTCTGTGTGGCCCGCTTGCCGTGATACTTTTTCTGCTGCCGCGCACGCTTCGCCAGATCCGTGGCCACTCTTTCGCGCATGTCCGCACCGTGCACACTCATGGCTGCCGTCATCTTGGCAAGGGTGTCGGGCGATGGCGACCGCGACCGCGGTGGAGACCGAGACAACTGAGAAAACCGACTCGACGCGCGAGAAGCCGACCGCGACTTCTCTCCTCCAGCTTCGGGTGGCTGTGCACTTGTTCCCTCCACTTCCACGGAAGCATCCTGCGGCTCTTTCCGATCGCCTGGGGCTTCGTCCTCGCTTTCGTACTCCTCGACCTCTTCGCTATCAGACGGTGTGCCTTCTCTGGGCTCCTCAGCCCTAATGGCTTCCACGTACTGCCATGGAAATAATTCAGTTCTCCCCCAAAGGTCAATCGCCCGCTCCGTAAGCGCACCTCCTCGAGCACCTTTTGATCCTTCTTTGCAAATCCGCTCGCTGCAACCATGACATCAAGCTGAAATCCCTCGCCTTCTGTGTCGTCGCCCTTGTTTGTCACCGTCTTGAACCGGGGATAAAGGGCACTTTCGTACTTGAATCGACGTCGAAAGAATGTTCGGATACACTCCACATCTCGGTTGAAATACCTGATCAGGAAACGGTCGTCCGCCTGCTTTCAGAGATCTGCGGGAAACAGCCTCACCACTCTGCATTCTCATGCGATGTGCTGACCATTTGGGGAAAGTCTATCACAACGGGTTCCCCACTGTCTTTGCGTATGAGGATATTAAATTCGTTGTAATCCCCATGTATCAGTCCAGCCCGAGCGAATCGCACAATAATGTCCATCAGCATCGAGTACAGTTTTCCCGGCGAGGCGACGTCGGAAATCTGGCGTCTAAGTCATATACCCATCAGGAATGCGCCAAGTCCAAGAAGCCATGACCTACAGCGGATACGCGTCGATGGCCGCCATGAGAATGCAGTGTCGCGCATGGTCGATCGGCTTGGGAACTGGAAAGCCGTGTTCGTAGAGCACCTAGAACACACAGCCCCCTTCTAGACTCCACAGTTCGTCCCAGAGAGAAAAAAAAAACTCACTTTCATAAATGCCCACTCCTTTTGTGCGGCCAGACGCGACATGTACATCCACGATGCAGACTTGCGCTTGCCGAGGTAGTCCCTCTTTGTCTTGATAGTGCGGAAGGAGATACGCCCTAGTCTGGGATGGCACGCTCATGCTCGGTCCCGACGTGGGCTGCATGTGCACACGTACCGATGGAGCTTGAGAACTATCTCGTTTCCTTTCGCATCCCCTACGACATATACGTCTGCCCAAATACCGTCAGCGTCTGATGGCCGCTCATCGAGATGATCTACCTGCTTCTTTCCCCACCCCAATTTGATTTCCAACAGAGTGCATCGAATCACGTTTGCACAGTGCGCGCATCGCAAGGTAGTCGTATCCCCCATACGTCAGTCTGTAGCCGTCGTCTACGCTTCTGCCCAATGTAGCACGTTTCGGAAAATAGCAAAGATGATGGACTGACACTTGGCATTCTGCACTCTTGCTACCAGGTTTCGCTTGGCGAGGGAGCCTATCAGCCTGTTGACGCCGCCGTTCCTCAGCCCAGATATCTGGACGATGAGTGGTGTCGGCACAACTTCGTGGTTTTTAGATCCTATCTCAACCTGCAACGGTCGTGGTCAGGCGTGGCATCATCGCGGTGCTCTCTACCAGTTCGTACCGCCGTGAGGACTCTGAATTCGTCTGAGGTGACATATCGAAGATCAGTTGCATCGAGCTTCATGGGTTGGCGAAATCAATGCGGTCGGATGCAGAAAGTTGCCACAAACAGTTGCGCCCCTTTCACATACCAACGATGCGCGCCAGCGTCGCCATCCGCAAGGCTAACAAGGTCGGCACATCTCTATCCCAGCACTTTAGCCCTTCACGCAGATTTAGGCCACTGCGGCTGAACTGGCTGCGTCCGTCCCTGCCATCTACGAAGCAAGTGGGCACAAGTACATCTCGAAGCATCCTCTTCGTGCTCTCTTACTAACAGTACTGCGCAGGTTCAATATTTCCGTGTCGACGGCGTCGGGCCTCTCCAAGCACGAGCGTGACCAGATATGGAGCGTGTTCGAGGAGAATATGTACGACTTGTACGTGGTTCTCCCCTCACTCGTCTATATCATGACATTTTGTACAACTAGCTATAATACCTCTTCCTTCGGCTGGAACCCACAATCCAAGAACCTAGAAATGTTCGACCCCCAGTCTCGTTTCATCATCGCACGCCTAGATGGCGGTGCCAGCGACCCCGTCAACATCTGCGCGTACACCATCTTTCGCTTCGACAGGGAGGAATACCAGAATGTCATCTACTGGTGCGTCTACAGCGGTCTCGCCGTACGGTATCTCCCGTGACCTCGTTGTGGGGTAAGCTATGAACTTCAGGTATCGAAACACGTCAGGAGGTACGGTCTTGGAAGGTGGCTGGCCCTGAAACTTGCCGACATCGGCGCAGAATGGGGGATGGAGAAGGTTGTGCTCACGGTATTTAAAGGTCTCCGATTTTGACACCTTCTTTACGCTGTCTTACCGTCTTATCCAGCCAATCAATCAGCGCTGTCGTTCTATACCTCCGTTGGGTGCGTCGTTTACTTCTCTAGACTTGTGTTCCAAATTTCCTTCTTATCATTCTACAGCTTTCTGATCGATGAAAGTTCGCCAGATCATCCAGCGAACTCAGGGGACCAGGTTCTGGGCACGCACGACTACTCGATCTTATCGATACCGATAGCATCATGAATATCAATTAGATGAAGATGGGAAACTGCAAGAAGCAAAAACATGGCACATTACCAAGTTTTATAAACAGGTTGTTCCAATGGTGGGCAGAGGTCCAAAGTTGCAATACAGTACATCAAACTACTGGGTAAGCCCTTGTGCCTATAACTTGGTCCAAAACTACAACCTGGTGATCGCCTTTACTATTGCTGAAATTAGTTCAGCTGGTCTACATAATCGTAAGTGGGTGGATCAACTCTAAAGTTAGCCTGCAGATTCCACTTGCAATCACAGCTCCTTCACGACTCTCTCTTCCAGCCATTCAATGGAAGCCGGGTCAATCATAACTGCTGGAACTTTGATCTGACCAACGCCGGTATTGAGTTTTTCCCCTCGCCATCGCCGATAATCCGAAAATGTCCCGTGTTTGACGATTCGGATCGTAGGCTGACGTAGTCGGCCTGCATCAGATGCACGTTGATGATCCTCGTTCGTCGACAAAAGTGCCTCGAAAGCTTTCTGCCGCGCCGAGGTGGCATTGGGACCTATGCCAACGGCGTTAGAATCAGATAGAATCTCCGAACGGAGAGAAGGCATACCGATGTCGCCTGTAATTTCGAGGATGATGCCTACAGTCTCTGGAAGCTCGCGTCGATCGAGGACAGTCGTGAACTCCTGCACCCGTAACATGTCCTCTGCATTAATGGCCTGAGTCACTTTTACGAGATCTGCCTCCGTAACTATTGCATACTGGGATCGGATCGCCAAACTGTGTATACATGGAATACCGCTGAGTCAAGGCTTATAGATGAATCGTATCGTTTCACTCACTTGTTGCGGCCATGGTATCTGAATACGGGTGAACCGTTGCGAGGATCGAACCCAATGACGTGGAGCACATCACCTATGACGTATCTCCATAGCCCATCCTGGGTCGTGGCCACGGGCTGATATAACTTGCCCGGCTGTAAGTCCCACTACGACACGAGTGTGAGGTTGGCCATCGATGACATCTGAGGTACGCACTGCTTGGCGGATGTTTTCATGTGCTTGGTTGTCCGCTACATCCAGATACTCAATGGCATTCGCGGAGTTAACGACAAAGACGTCAACATCTTCGAGGTTGAGGGGTACGCCTATGACACTCTCTGTGCATCCGTATCCATGGTTTGTTATGACGACGTTTGGTCCGATCACTGACCTCGCCTAAGTATAATCAGACTAATCAGTTGGTTTATTAGACAGGGATCCTTACCTTGGGCAACGCTGTTGCGAACGTACCGCTGCAGATGCATTGCAGGGTATTCAATTTCGGCCAAATTCGGGAGGCCCAGGCAGGGAAGGAGAACGGAGGGCCAATGCTCCCGAGCTCGTCCGCTCGCTGTGGATCAGCACGCATATTAACCTATTGCCATCAGCATTCGCCACTGGTTGAACGTTTCGTAAACCACTACCTGTAGGTAATCTCGGACGTGATCTATGTGATCAATACCCGGAATGATCCCATCTCGTATGCTGGACAGGAGCATGTCCCACTCTTCCTGCATGTAGTACACCATATCCATGAAAAAGGTGATAAACGTCGTGGAAATTAGCTCCAAGGTCGGATCAGCCAATGCAAACAGCGCATGAATCAGCAGGAAAGATCGATGATGACTTATGAGACCCGTCGCCCACGGAGCACTATGATGTGGAACTACACAAATAACAACATGTATCCAGACCGTCCATTGTAGTGTTTGGTCAATTTGAGGGACACTCACTCATAGATGCCATTCGGGTGTTGTCTGTCTCGACGGTCCACCCTTCACGTTCGCGCAGGGACCCAGACGAGGCGATTGAAACAGGAATCCTCTTCACGACCTCCCCAGAAGCTGTTGTTACGTCAACAATGTCTCTGTAGCTCAGCGTGTACATGGGTGCTGTCGTGCCCGTCAAAGCGCTGCTGCGCGCGGGGTGTTCAGAATGCTGAATCAAGCCCGTAAATCCAGCGTATCGTGCGAAGTGCTTGGGCTTGCTCCCAGACGTGGAGCTAGAGACGGCGAAGAAGCTGGGAAGACCCGGTGCGAGCAGGTTTTCCACTTCCGACAGATTGCATGGGCGCTCGAAGAACTTGGCCACCCAAGGACGGTAGGCATCATAGTCTGTAAGAGGAACGAGATGACGGAAGTCTGACAGGACACTTGGGTCTTCTTTCACGTCCTTGTCTCTGATGGTCGATCGGAAGTCTTTGAGGTCGGGTGAGGAAGAAGCATAATGGGAAGTGATGATCGCCCCGATCACAGCTTGTAAACGCTGATCTGTTGCCTCTTTCAGGACAGCTAAAAGTCGGGGCGGCAGGGACGTGAGCGGGTGAACTATGGGAGGAGTCATTAGCAGGTGAATGGAAAATCAACAGGACAGAGTCCATGGTCTTTTTACGAGCAAGGGATTTTTAGACTGTCATTGATGGACCACAGCTAACTAGTTTCCCGGTGAATATCCTTCGGACCGGGCGGGCCATTCGTCAGCTGCGCAAACGTAAGCACTGGTACATACTATTCATTCAAGAATTACCCGAGTTCAGCAGAACACCAATGAAACGGTGTGTGTGGTCCATTCGTGACAAGACTTACATCGCAAGGGGTAAGCATGAAGATTCTTAACAGCTAGGTAGGGGAGGTGGGTATAGTAATTGTCCCCGAAATCAGATATTCTCAACATCCTTGTAAGGCGGGAGTTCGTCTCCATCCCTCTGTCCCCCTTCGCCCTGACCTTCGTTACTAGCAGCGCCCTCACGAACACGTTCTTGCTCCTCCCTCTCCAAACGCCTCTTCTCGTCCTCAGCGGACTCAGACTTTGGCTGGGTGGTGGTACTAGCAGCAAGGACACGCTCCCTCTCCTCACGCTCGAGGCGTTTTTTTTCCTCTTCGGCGGTCTCGCTCCTGGGCTGTGCGTTGCTGTATAGGTCATCGACAGTTGCTTTGGGGACTTGGTCGACGCTCTGAGTCCCCAAGTCCTGTGACCCGCTTTGTGCGTCCTTTAATGAACCGCGGGCTGGTCCTGGCCCAGAAGGGCCCGCTGAAAGGGGCACGCCAGTCTCTGCGACGGTAGGAGGCTCGGGAATCGCCGCGTTCGATGAATCATCAGTCATCGGACGCGATAATGCGGGAGGAAGTCCCGTAATTGCGGATGGGCGTACAGGTATGGGTGCAGGGCTCTGGTTGAGCGTAGTTGGATTGATTGGCGGGGGCGAGTGGTTGCTCTTCTCGGACTGTTGTGTCGGAGGAGGGGTGATGGAAAGACCAGGGTGCGCACTGTTAAGCTCGGAGGCATGGCTTTCACCGAACGAACGTGTGTCGGAGCGGGACAGGTCAGCGCCCACAGGTGGTAATGCGATCTGCCCTGGCTTGTAGTGGTCGAGCGCCTTCTGGAGGGCTGCGCGAGCTCCAGCAGTTTGGTCCGCTCCAGTATATGGATGGGTTGGCGTAGGCGGTAAGGTGGGCAAGGCATCCACGATGGGTTTTGCCGTTTGTGAAAGCAGGATCAACTTCTCGGCATACTGCGAAGTGGTTCAGTTATCGCTGTTCTAGTTCATCGGGATGACCAGCCTACCTCGCGGACAGCACTCCATTTGGCCTGTTCGCTATCCCTAATAGCCTTCCGTTTTAAGACCAGAATTTCTTTTTCCTGAGGCTCGTCGTTCTTCTCGGCGCGAGCGAGCTGGTCACTAAGTTCGGCAATCTGGCGCTCTGCATTCTTGTCTTGGCTGTGCTCGAGCTTTCTGATACGGAGCTGCAGACCTGCACGAATGTTTCGCTTGGGAGTGATGGCGGCTTCTGCAGCACGGAGAGCCTTCAACGGAGACCTGGCTTCATCGAGTGCGACGGCCAACGACGAGGCAAGCGATCCTTTGACAAAGTTTAGATATGCCAACCGATCGGTCACTATGAACTGCATGAACAACTGTGTTTCTGGACAATCGCATGGATCGCGCTCACCATCTTTGAGATCGGCGTCTTCTGCTTGTCCCCAAGTGTACAGTTCTTTGCTTTGTGCTTTGGCGTCTCTTGCAAGGCTATCGAGGTCTAAGGCAACGCCTTTCTCGGTTGTGATCATGCGCTGAAGAGGGGTGGTGTTGGTGTACTGCTGCCCAATATTACGGAGCTGATGCTGTAAGCTCTCGAGGGTATGCGAGCGATTACCGCCTTGGGCAGCTGCTTGGTTCGCAGAAGGTGGCTGGGAAACCCCAGCGGATGCCCCGGGACGATGGGCTGCAAGAGGCGTCTGGTTGATCGCACTCTGAGCCTTGTCTGCGATCTGAGAGAAGAAGCCTGAGACCGACATGGTTTCTGGGAGACAGATGAGCCACTGGGCTGCCGGGTTATATACTCGATAGGAGAGCTGCGTCATTGGAGTCTCGGCTTGTCGAGGCTCTGTAACCGCAGCCACGACACAGCCACGGACAATATTTATTTATTTTACATAAATAACATATCCAAATAATCAGTCACGAAAAAACATGCACCCCATACAGTAACACAATCTCGCTTAGACAGTAATCTTCCTCGCCGTCTTCTTCTTTTCTGAGTCTTTGTGCGACAGAAACTCCACTTCGGTTGCAAGCGGCCCTGCCAACTTTTGTGCCTCAGCATATCCTAGGACGTTCGTCTTAAAATGTCGTCCAATAACCTCGATACGCTCCCGCAACTGGTCTTCGTCCCCTACAGGCGCCAGTCGCGTCCAAATCGATAGTCGGTAGAATTGGGGTCGAGTTGAGACAATCACCCCCGTGATCAGTGACTGTGGGTTAGGGTCCGACGAGTCGGCGTTTGTCAGATAAGGATCAAATGTCTCGCCAATGGCAGCAAGCATCTGCAGTGGTTTCAGACAAACCTCGATATATGTGGGTGCCACACGTACCGTATAAAGCCACATTTTGTCGACATTCCCCCTGTTCTTCTCTTTGGGCAGCTGTATGCTCCACTTCCCGCCGTTCTTGTTCGCTTCGTCTTCCCATGCCGGAATGATACCCTCCTATGGAACTGCTTAAAATAGAGTAGATCACACAAGTACCACGCTTACCTTGAAAAGATAATAGTTGGCCTTTTGGGGAAGTTGGGAGGGGGGTACAATATGATTGTACAACCTAAGAAAAGTTGTAAGAATCAGACGGGTGGCGAGACAAAGGCGAATTACCCCCAGAACTCTTCTACACTGTCAAAGCTGATCACTCGTTTGATGTCCTCCATCCATCCCTGTGCTGCAGCTGCGCTAGGGGTCTGAGGCAGCGGTGTTAGCGGTAAAGCAGTACTAGGGGTCTGGGGAAGATTTCGGCCTTTTGTCGCTGGTGAATCGAACCAGAGGGTCCATGCAGAGTAAAGAGGATGCTAGTGCGACTGCATATCAATAGATCCGCAAAACATGGTCCTAGGCGTGAACAAACCTTGACGTTAAAGTTTGTAGGATCACTGAAGACAGTGCGGATGCCCTCCGCCTGGGCTTGCATGTCAATTTCCTGTATTTCGCCAGGTTCGACGTCATTTTCGTTGGACTTGGTGTTTGTGGCGAGGGTTCTTTCGGGGTTCTCAGCAAGGGCTGCATTGAGAGCAGCCTTGTTTGCTTGCTGGGAGGATGCAGAAAGTGTCGAAGCCATGATGGCCTAGATGTCGAGACTCTGGGAGTCGTGCGAGAAAATGCAATCCGGTTGCTTTTGGATGTTGGCGATGTGCGATACGACTATCAAAGACGAGCGAGGTGGACGTTCGAGTCTGAAATTTATTTATTTATTTACATATTTTCGGGGTCTTTCGGATTGCCCTCTCATCGTCTCCCCCCATGGACCCGTTCCAAGCCAAGCTCGTCGCTGCAGCGATGGGGTCCATGGCGACCTCCCTCACAAGTGGGTTGTCTTGGTCTTTGCATACCACAGACAACAGACACTGACGCATCCCAACAGTGACCCCATTCGACGTCATCAAGACCCGACTCCAAACGCAGCCCAAGGAGCCGCTGTTTCCGCGTCCACCTCCCAACCGGTGCTGTCAGCCTTCACATGTGTCCTGTGTTCGCAATATGTCGTCCTTTGCACGGCCCCTGGAGGAGGTCGTGTGTGTTTATGATCATGGCATGCTACGGCGAGAACGAGTCAACGGTTTTCTCGATGCGGTGCGTCGCGTATGGAGAGTCGAAGGCATACGGGGTCTTTGGAAGGGCGCCGCAATGTCACTGTGAGTCCAACAGCTTCTTTAAGATCCTTCATCCTCACAGATTCACAGATTAATTGGCGTCCCATCGTCGACAGTGTATATGCTTACCTATGATCATCTGCTCCAGAATGTATTTCCTGCTCTCATCTCCTCTCCCACAATCATACCCCTTGTAGCTGGCATTACTGCCCGAACAACCATCACCTCCCTCTTGTCCCCTCTTGAGTTAATTCGAACGAACCTCCAGTCAACACCTAAATCCCCCGATCAGCCACATACCCTTCCTTCTGTGCTCAGATCCATAACAAAGGTTGTCCGCAAGAAAGGAATTCTCTTCCTCTGGCGTGGCCTTGGCCCCACACTATGGCGGGATGTTCCTTTCAGCGGCATCTATTGGGCTGGATATGAGGGCTGGAAACGCTACTTTGAAACTCGCGGTCAAAGTGACGCTTATGTCGCGTTCGCCTGTGGTGCTATTAGTGGTACCACAGCCTCTCTACTGACCTCGCCCTTTGACGTCCTAAAAACTAGAAGGCAGGCGTTACTGATGGCAGGTTCAATTCCTTCGCACACGAGAGGAACGATACCCCTTTGCTTGCGGATAATACGTACGGAAGGTGTCGGCGCATTATTTGCTGGCGTATTACCACGGACGGCCAAGATAGCCCCTGCATGTGGTATTATGATTGCTTGCTTTGAAGTATGTTGGCAGACACATTCGTTGACCTTTCGCTGACCTCGCGGCAGGGCATCGGCAAGTTCTTGGTGAAGAAAGATTAGGCTTACATCGCACCTTCCGACATTAGACTTCATATATTCACACTGTGATATACGGAGCACCTCATGCATATCTATCTAATGCCTATGGTATCTGTTATAATCGTAAAGATGTCGTAGAGCATGGAATAATCAACCCAGGCGATTCAACTGCTTCTTAGTGTTTGAAAGCTTGCCACCTACGTGATCAACATTGTTCGACAAGTCATCGAGCATCTCGTTGTGAAGCTGGAGCTCTGCCCCAATGGCTTCCCCAAGGTGACGTTGGCGCTGTAAGATGGCGGTTAACTGGGACAATTGAGTGTCTTGATGTTCCACCTGCACTTTCTGCAGTTGGAGCAAACCGTGGTCATCCAGGGGACGGGTCTGTTCAGTCTCTTGTGGGTTCTTAAGAGCCGCACCGAATACACGTGCTGCGGGTTTGTTGCTCCCGAGAAGGGCTGCACGGTCAGACTCGGGTGCCAGAGAAACAGTGGTGAATGCACCAGGTGGTGCAGCCGACGTGTTTGCACGGGATGTCTGACGAGCTACAGTGAGAATCCTCCCGAGCTTTTCGCACTCGTCCTGTATCCTCGCGACCATGTCTGTTCTGCGTTGCAATTCTCCCTCAGCCATCCCTGCCATCCCCAATTCCTGCAAGCCCCGAGTCAGGGTGCGCACGCGGGACAGTACCTCTGCCAATTTCTTCTTCGCCTGGACGTTCGCGGTGTGCGATGCACCAACATCTCCGCGGTCGGACAGGGTGTCGCGCCTGTTGATGTCTGCACGAACGTCTCGGATACGGGACTGCAGCTCGAGATGCTCGTCAAGCCACGACGCAGAGGAGAATTGCATGGCGCTGCTGCTCCCAGAAGCGGGGTTCTGCTTTCCGACTGGCACGCCTAGGAATTCTCGAAGCGCATAGCACTCCCTCCACTTTTCCTCCTTGGCACCAATGATGGCTCGAAGGTACGCTTCAAGCCCAGCCTGGCGCTGATCAATCATCGCGCTCTCTTTTTTGAATGGTCCCTTGAGTATTGCAAATGAGTTCTTGGGCGGGAGTGGCGCAGGCGGTGGTGAACCGGTTGACTTCACGAGCTCGGTGTGAAGTTCGACGAACTCGGAGTACCGTCGCCACATCTGCCATGAGCGGACATGAGCTTGGATTTCGATGCGATATACGACATGTGGTTTGGGTGTTTGTCGTTCTTCATGTCCACGAACGTACACCGCTTGGATTGCAGCGGCCATGGTGGTGGGAGAAATATGTTTGGTCGCATGCACCAATATTTACGGCACCACTACTGTTACATGACACTTGCAAAGATCACTAGGCTACACAGTACTCCCCCCACTTCTCACGAGGATGGGCTCTCGGCACACTGCACTTTGTCCGCAGAAGTCGCCGCGATTTCCTCTGTCGATTCTAGACCTTCCCCGATAGCCACATTGCCAATGAGATACCGTAGAACGTCGCTCAGGGTAATGATACCAAAGAGACGACCCTTCTTCCCTCCCTTCCTTTCCTCTTCCTAAAAAAAATTGGCAGTGGACCACAAGAGAAAGACCGTAGCTCACCTCTCCTTCAACCACCACAAGTCTATGTACACGACGCTTTTTGATCAATTGCAGTAGCGTGCCGAGAGAATCTCCGGCTGTACAGATGACAACCCCAGGAAAATCAGGCGAGCGTTGATTCAACGCCTCTGATATGGTTAGATCAAGGGCTTGATATGCACCAAGCCGGACCAATGTCTACAAAATCACCTATGAAGGAACATTTCATCATAGCATTTAAACAAGTGACGTACAATAACGTCGACGGTTTCGTATAGATTTACGACGACACCGTCCTGATCGATAATGGGTACAGCCGATATCGAGCGTTCGGAGAACATGTGTACGACATCGAAAACGGGTGTATTCAACGTCGCAGTCGCTATTGGCCAATAAGGGTTGGTGTTATCTGCAGGCGGCGATTGAGAGACGTAGGTCCCGATCTTCAATTTTCGTAATGAGAGATGAAGCTGCTGGATCTCTCTCGTGCACTATGATGCTGAAATGAGGTCCGATCTTACATGAAAGTAGCCCGAGCATACGTTTATAGCAATGAATTTGAGGAGGCGGTATTGCGTCAGAACAGATACCATTACTTCGTGGCCTGTTTCAGTGTCATAATCGAGAAGAGGCAGTCGCCGAGCATGGGTTTGGATAAGTAGCTTGGCTGCATCGTAGAGAGTGCTACTCGGATGTTCGCAAAGCATAGGTGGAGTTGCTACCCCGAGACTTTTCTCGATGTCTGAGCAATGTCAATCAACGGTGTGACTGAATGACAGAACGGAGACAGACCTCGCAATGACTCAAGCCGGAAGGTTTCAACATCGGCTGTAGCAGTATCGTAACTGGCATTGTCGTAATAGTATTGGATCAAGTGTATGATGTCGAGCACGGTCAACATGCCGGCAAACTTCGACTTTTCGCTATTCCAAAGAGGAGCGGACACCACACCTGCGATGGAGTTGATGAGTCGGAAACGCTGGCAGATGGACAGGAAGTCAACATGCCATTGAGAAGGAGACATTGAAGGGCCTTTTTCACGTTCAATTTGGTATCGAGAACGATGAGCCTATAGCTGACTGGGAATGCGTCATAACAGGTGCGGCCCTTGAGGACGTTGCGTATGGCATGCAGAGCGACATCATGGAACTCTTGTGTCTGGACTGGCGGCAGATACGACCCTGCTCGCCTGCGTGTCGAGGCCTTTCGCTTTGGCGTCCTCGGGGACTGCGTCGGCGAAAGCGTCGCCATCGTTGAGAGGTGTTTTCGAAAGAAATTTAGTTATTATCGTATTACAAATCCCGGCCAACTCCGGGGTTATGTCCATTCCTGTAGTGACTCTGGAATCCCGTCGCAGCTATACTCCTCCTCCTCACTATACTTCTCTTTTGTGCTTTGGTCCCACTCTAAAGTCATGGCCAACAGGGCCTTCCGGTTTGTCGCAGATGACCAGACCAGCGTTGAGCAAAACGATCCTACCATGTCGGTATGGCAAACTCTGAGAAGTATCCTCGCCGATTCCAACGCTCCCATGCAAGTCATGGCCCAAACAGACTCTCCAGACCAGTCTTCTCCACCGGACCCACTGCTATTTATCCTACCCCTTCTTATTGTTCTATCAACTTTTCTTTTTATCCTCCTCCTCTTCCTCATATGTGTCATATTCATCCGCAAGCGTCGTGGTATCGCACTTGGCGACAACGATGGTCCAACTGATATGAGCCGGGAAGAATACATCGACGGCGATGGTGGTTTCGAAGGCGTAGAGGCTCGCTGGCTCGAGACCGTTCCCGAATCAGTGCAAAGAGCATATCTCAGAGCAAAAGGTGTGTATGTTTTCCATCGATCACCACAGCAATTACATCTCCTGTTTACCACAGACTACCAAATCCAATACCCACCAAACTCTCAGCCAACGGATATCACATTATCCCAGTTTGTCTCCATTCAAGAAAAGGGTGTTTCGGCATGGTGCTTCGAGCCAGACGATTTAACCATTAATTTCCTTCTTGTCCATGCACGCACTGAAATCACATTCCTTCCCGATCCCGCATCGTCTTCCTCCGTCCAATCTAATCTCCCACTTCCCAAGTTGAATGAAGTCTATTATTGGGAGGTCAAAATGTTTGACCTTCCGGAGACGACCACCGTCGGCGTTGGTCTAGCCACAAAGCCTTATCCCGTTTTCCGTCTACCTGGCCTCAGTCGTCATTCTATTGCATACCACTCTAATGGTGATAAATGTTACAACTATCCCTTCACTACCGCACCCTTTGGCCCTTCACTGAAAGAAGGCGACGTACTTGGCGTAGGATATCGTCCCCGTACAGGAACTGTCTTCTTCACCAGAAATGGTCGCAAGATGGAAGATGCATTCGTTGGCTTTAACCGATACAATCTCTTTCCTACAGTAGGCGCCGATGGCCCTTGCAGCGTTCATGTCAACTTTGGTCAGGCAGGCTTCGTCTTCATCGAGGCAAATGTCAAGAAGTGGGGACTAGCTCCCAGCGTAGGAACACTTGCTCCTCCACCAGCGTATGGCAGCGAAAGGGGCAGTATCTTGCTGGATGTAGGCGGTGGTGTCAGGCCATCTGGAATTACGTTTAGTCCACAGAGCGCACCCAGTGCTTCGTCTCCACACTCTCCACGCCGTCATCGCCTCAGACGTCCCAGGAGTATACCGTCCAATGTTCCTGCAGCGTCGTCACCCCTTCGAGGCACCCCATTGACATCGCGCACCCATGAGCCAACCACACCGCCCCCGCCAATTACTCCCGTCGACGAGGAACCAGATGAAAGTGGAGCCGGACCATCGGCAGGTCACAGGTACATGTCACCCACCGACTTGCCTTTCCATATGCCATCGAATCGCCATCTTCCATTATCACCCCCGGTGGAAGAGGAAGCCAGTTCACAGGAGGACTCTCACTCGTCCGCCTCCTCGCGTTCAGAGTCCCCCGACAGCGAAGGTGCCGCAGGTGCGAGCAGCCTCTTTAATATGCCTCGCCTGCGATTCGGATCGCTTACTCACTTCCTGGCTGCAACACGACATTCAGGTTCAGACACGACCATTCAGGTCCACCTGCCACCTGATTCACCACCTACTCCAAACCCACCAACGCCAAACCAGCGCGACATTCATCTGCAAGCTTTCCCTAGTTCGTCGCTTGAGGAAGAGCTGACTAGCGAGAACCCGATACTCTCCAGATGTGATCCTCCGGCGTACTCACCATTGGATGCGTACGCTTATTCAGAAGGTGTACACATCGATTTGCCCGCGGATGTTATTGCCGCCGCGTTGGAAGGGGGGTCATTGCCTGCCAGCGCTATAGGGCAAGGCTCGAATTCGCGTTCCGAAAGGCGTCGAACCAGACGAGAAAGACGGTAACGATGAGTTCCCCATTCTGGGCTAATGGTCAGTCCTGAGCTCCTCACTTACATAAAATGCACGCTCTGACGTTGTAATAGTAGCAGGTTATCATTTGCAATGCTCTGTAATGCTGCACCCGGGATGTTCATCCGTATCTCTGCTTTCCATCTACCACTATCGCTGTGTATCCTGGACGTTTTCTGCTCCTACTCCACCTACTCATTTCTAAGGAGGGCACTGTACAAAAGGCTTGAGGAATACAAATACTTTGGCACAGTACTGTAGATGTATAGCTATACTTCCTCCATCAATGCGACAACACATTTAAGCGTATGACCTCCAAGATCTACTGCTCATCCTCTGGTCTGACCACAATGCTTGCCTATCCTCAAGGTTCTAAGCGCTTGGGGTCCCTTGGGAACAAGGAGGCCCGTCTAATGTTATTGAGCTTCAGGAAGAGCATCAATACACGTTCTAGACCAATCCCACCACCGCCGTGAGGTGGACAACCCATGCGGAAGCCATCGAGATAACCCTTCATGGATTCAGGGTCAACGCCTTTGGCACGCATTTGCTGGCAGAGGAACTCGGGATCGTGAATACGTTGTGCTCCTGACATAATTTCTTCGCCTCTCATGAAGAAATCATAAGAGTTAGAAAGGGTCTGTATGGATGATAAGGAAGCAAGACAGAAAACGTCGCTACACGACTCACAGGATCTTCAGGGTCGGGCATGGTATAGAATGGCCGCAGAGCAAGAGGAAACTTGTCGACGATGAAGTAGTCGGTATCATATTTATCTTTGATGATGCGCCCCAGTCTCTTCTCATTCTCGGTACTAATCACGAGGTTAAAAAAATCAGAAAAGGCGGATTCAGAGGGGACTTACTTGATATCATCCAATATCCCCCGCTCCACCCCGTCCTCGACAAGGAGGTCGACAGCTTCTTTGAATGCCAGAACTAGTGTCTCTTCTCTCCACTTAAATTCCTCAGCTTCGAACTGCTGTCTGACGACCGCAATGTCCTTTGCATACTTCTCCTTCAGGCCTTTGAATATGGCCTTAAACATCCCATCAATCAAGTCGCGGACTTCGTGATAATGTTCCTCAATGGCCATTTCCAGATCGAGGCCTACGAACTCTGTCATATGACGGTGTGTATTTGAATCCTCGGCACGAAAGACGGGCGCAATTTCGTAAACTCGCTCAAAGTCCGCTGCAATGGCCATCTGCTTGGCTAGTTGGGGGGACTGTGCAAGGTAGGCATTCCCTTGGATACTAGATTGATAACTGGGACCATGTGTGGGAGAAAATGCTTACCCTTGAAGTAGTCCACCTTGAAGACGGAAGCACCAGATTCAGTGGCAGACCCCTGGAGCTTAGGGCTGTGGATCTCAATGAACCCTTTCTCATTTAAGTATTCACGGAACAAATCTCCAATAACGTGTTGGAGTCTGAAGATAGCTTGATTTGTTACTGTCTGTAGGTGTGTCAGGAATGCAAGATAGGGGTATTAGACACCAGACACAAACCCGTAGGTCCAATACACGGTTGTTCAGACGTGTATCGAGTAACACCTTGTTAAATTGACCCTCTATCTCAGGGGCCGTCTCCGAACGGGAAGCGTCATCGAGTGAGAAAGGCAAACGGCCTTCAATACCAGATAGAAGCCAAAGCTATTCCGTGTTGTCATCTTCGATTCGAGAACAATGGTCACTAGTATTCACCTCTGTTATGTGGATCTCCACCTCGCTTACAGACGCGCTTTTAATTGGCTCCGGGCTTTTCCTGACAATTCCCTCCACAAGAACGATGCTCTCGTCTGCAAGAGAACCAGCCCATTTCACCATCTGTTTGCTGATTGTATCCTTGGTGACTGACATCAATGATTGCACGGTATTCGTGCGCTGTCGTAAATTGAGGAAGACCATTTTGTTTCCTTGTAGACGAGACGTCTGAACACGTGCTCGAATGAGCACTTTTTCCGCGTCATTCTGTGCAGTCAAAGTCGAAATGTCAGTTCGTTTGCGGTTGGGTCGCGATTGTGACTGGTGCATTGGGAGCCTCCCATATCGGCCCACAGAATAGTCCTGTGGCGTCAATGTGAACCTGCTACAAGGAGGCCAATGATGGCAGATCGCACCTCCTCAGCAGCTTCGCGAGCTTGTTCTGCTTCCTTTGCTTTCGCAGCCTTCTCAGCCTTTTTTTTCGCCTTCTCAGCCTCTTTGACTGCCTTCTTCAAGGCACTCTTAGTGGGTGCGTCTCCGTCGGTTCTGAAAGTCGGGTTAGAGTCTTAGTAGACTAGTAGAGAAATCTTTACTCCTTAGGCTTGACAGCGTTGACCTCTGGAGCTGTGCTGGCACTAACCATCATGTAAAGCTGGATGCACTTGATGCAAAATAAATGACATACGATCGATCGTCTTTTGTTTCATCACCGACTGCCTTTGCCACTGCCTTGACCTGTTCGACAACATCTGCCATCCTTTTAGCGACTCGTGAGCACTGATGAAAAACAAGTGTATGACTTGGTGGCCGAGTCAAGTTTACCGGCGCAGATCTTATCAATTGATGGAACCACAGCCTAGGGTTAGCCAGGTGAGATACCGCAAAGCTAGCCCTGGCCATTAGCGCTGCAGCGACTGGTTTTGAGTTTTGCCTGTTCGGTATTACACACTGCACTATTAGCAGACCAAGTCCTGAAGTTTGTATCTTTTATGAGTTCAAAGTCACTCCATGCCTGCTTAGGCCTGGTTCGCGATGGAACCCGATTGTAATAGTCTGGTGCCAGTGCTTCAACAGTAGAGCTGAAATAACTGTAGTTAAGACTCAGGGAGGCAGGCATGATATAAAATTCTTGAGCTGTGCTTGCTCGGCATCATACTACTAGGATGACTGAGAGGCGGGGCCATCTGCGATGCTAGTCCACGTTCTTAGCACTGCCTTGCACTGCAACGCCATTGCAATGATACCCGGCCAAAATCTTGGAGTCTAACTTGGCCATCCTCTGCCTTTTACTTTGGTGGAGGGTCACGAGCAAGGATGGGGAGACAATATGGAGTCCATATCTTACATGAGACTGGTCAAATATTATGTGAATTTTGCAGGCCGCATTATGTACCGCCGGCTTCGGCGACCAAGCGGATCAAAAAGAATCAGGCCGAAACAGCCCTCTCCAAGTTACATACAAAAGACTGTTGAACAGGACTACAACTCAAACACTCCTTTACCTGCTTCTCGTCTCTATTCAAAATGCTGGCCGCCATTGGTGCTGCCCGACGTTCACCTGCCCTTTTTCGTAACATGGCTTCTGTTTCTACGTGGTCTGCTGTTCCAGCTGGTCCACCAGACCCAATCCTGGGTGCGCCTTGTTCGCGACACAAATCGCATCATGCTTGCTGACTTTCGCTAAGGCATCACTGAGGCTTTTAAGGCCGACAAAGATCCCCGCAAGATGAACCTTGGTGTTGGAGCCTACAGGGATGAGAATGGCAAGCCATACGTTTTGAACGCAGTAAGGAAGGTCAGTTTTTTTTGGCGTCTCCTGTCTCCACATCCGTCTGAGATATTACATAGGCCGAGGAGAAGATGGCTACTGCAAAGCTCGACAAGGAATACCTGGGTATCACTGGTCTGGCTTCTTTCACCCAAAACGCGGCAAAACTAGCATATGGCGTTGATAGTGAGCCACTCAAGCAGAACGCGGTCAGTAACCATCCACCACACCCTTGGCAGAGACAATGGTGCTGAACGGGCTGCGGCTACCAGATCGCAGTTGCCCAATCCATTTCGGGAACTGGAGCTCTCAGGATTGGTGGTGCTTTCATTGCAAGGCATTACCCTCACGCCAAAGTCATATACCTGCCTACTCCTACTTGGGGAAACCATATTCCTCTCTTCAAAGATTCAGGGCTGGAGGTTCGCCGCTATAGATACTTTGATAGCAAGACGGTGGGTTTGGACTTCAAGGGTATGAAAGAAGACCTAAAGGTGTGGACCCTTTCATACATTTTTTCTTCCTGTCACCGCCTTATTATTCATTCCAGAATGCTCCAGAGGGTGCTATCGTATTGCTTCACGCCTGCGCACACAACCCCACCGGCGTCGACCCCACACAGGAACAATGGAAGGAACTCTCCGGCCTCGTCGCGGAGAAGAACCTTTTCCCATTCTTCGACATGGCGTACCAAGGCTTCGCTTCTGGGTCTACAACTCGGGATGCCTTCGCTGTTCGGCACTTCGTGGCACAAGGCCACCACATTGCCCTCTGTCAGTCCTTTGCTAAGAACATGGGTCTATATGGCGAACGTGTAGGCGCATTCTCGTTGACCACTCAGAACGAAGAAGAGAAGAAACGAGTGGAGAGTCAAATTAAGATTCTTATTCGCCCAATGTACTCCAACCCCCCACTCCACGGTGCTCACATTGCCAACACTATTTTGTCGGACCCGGAACTTTACCAAGAATGGGAAGGTGAAGTCGAGGGTATGGCCAACCGCATTATCAACATGAGAGAAAGGTTGTACAATCTCCTGACTCACGAATTGAATACCCCCGGTGACTGGGGCCACATCAAGAGCCAGATTGGCATGTTCAGGTGAGTTTCACTGTCCTGTCATAATAATGACGGTGAATAACGCGGCACCAGCTTCACTGGATTGAAGACTGAGCAGTGCAAGGTGCTCGCGGAAAAGGCGCATATTTACATGACCCTGGATGGACGTATCTCAATGGCCGGGTTGAACAGTAGTAACATCGAGTACTTTGCCCGAAGTGTCGATGCAGCAGTTAGAGGCAACTTGTAATTACCACGAATTATAGATGCGAACTTTCCTGTTCCCTACATGGGCCCTGTTGGGTTCCTATTAGGAGACCTCAGAGGTGCCTGCAGGGAGACACTGCTCACTGCCTCGCCGTTTACTTGTGCTCACCTTGTCTGTTGTACGCCTTCTTCCAGTGTCCCAATCGTAAATTTGCCGCGTGTAAAAGGTCGCCTTTGAAGTTTGAGCTTCATGACAAGGTAGATCGCAAGGGAAACAGCTGGCGAATTATGCAAGCCTTGGATCGTTCATTTGATAACACATAACTTCACGCACAGCAAGTGCATCACTCACTCCAGGTCTTAACTTCAGCGCCGTCCAGGGTTACTGTGTCCCCGAAATCCAATCCATTTGTCTGCGAACCATGCGGCAATGACTCAAGTACTCACACGTCGCTCGAATGCCAAGTTGGCTATGGGTGGATCTAGTGCGCGATTCCCTTCGAAGGAAGTGAAAAAAAATGTGGTGTTTGAGAATCCACAGTTATCGGGAGTCACAGCGTCGAATCGGCCGAATGAACGTCCCAGGAAGGAATCAGGAAATGGGTTGGATATTTCTGCACAACCTGCACGATGTGATTTTGTTTAATACTAGGACAGAGTGGCAGTACATCTGTGTCTACTCACCGCCTGAGCTTCAGGCTCGTCCCTCTTTCGTGCAGACTTCGATTGCTTTCATGTCACGCCCACCGTCTTCGCATGCCAACTCTCGGCGGTCGCTCGGTTCACCAACACGTCTCATCCTGCGACCGACTGGTACGGATGCGTTTCCGTCCATCTTGGATAGCTTGGAAGCTGAGCACGAGGAAGTGCGAGATTCAAATACTTATATCGATGACCACCTCGTCGAAACACCCGCCAGTCCAGCCCTTGCAGCGTCACACTACCTAGAGCCAGCTGAGCACGAAAGTGACGTTCACACACCTTCGTCTCCCAGAGTCCTATCCCCATTACCGACAGGTATGCCAAAAACGAAGCCCTCTGACGGCTTCATTCAGCGTGCCAAGAGGTTTGGAGGGCATGTCAAGCAGCTGGTCACCCGGCGCAAGGAGAGTAGGCATGGCAATGGGTTGAATGGATGCTTCAGCTCCAAGAATGCCGATAGAAGAAGTGTGGGTGGGCCCGTGTCCTTGATTGGCTCAGTACCTCTTTACCATGCTGTGGAACGGCGCGGTTCGGATGAAATGTCCTGTAGGGCACCTGCCGACCAATACTGGTCCAAACACATCTCCAGTACAAACGGCTCTATCTCCAAGCACGAGGGAAGAATGAGGAAGTCCCTGAGACGGCTTTCCCTTGCTGGATAAAACAGAGTGGATTTTGTCCTATGGGTCTTTTGCCCTGGCCTGTTTAATGAGTGGTCAGAACCTTTTGTTCCACGGGTGCAATACCTATGCTTTCCATGCTCATATGCTTGCATGCATCGTGTACTATTGTTTTCTCTGCTCTTGTATATGGAATTTGGAATTCACTGTTCCCCCGCTAGTTTAATCACATACCTTGTTTTGTAACAATCATTATCATGCCTTGGTTACTTAGGATATATCTTGGAAGCGAAGGCTGTCGCCAACCCGGAATGCGGCGGTGCAGAAAAGCAGGGTTCAGTCGGGGGAAAAGCAATATTTTGGTTATTGCAAGAACAATGCAATAACCCATATAAGGCAAGCAACAAAGAATGACTTGTCCACCTCGCAACCCATTGTATGTTCGGGTAGAACCAAGAAATTGTATAAGATTATCAGTTGGAAGATGTTCCCCTCAAGTTACCATCCCTTACTCTCTTTCACATCGTCGTGCTGGCCCACGCTCTCTTCAAATCCATTCTTTAATCCGCTTTTCAGCGTTTGATACGACCATCACCATGCTTGCAGATCTTTCAAAAGCTACCACCGTCTACCTCACGCCGATATTAATGCTGACAACTCTATTCCTTATTCTGTTTGCATACCTGGCACCAGCTGCTATGCTACCCGGCCAGGTTGCATTTCTGACGGTCACTCCGTCTACTTTCCTGACCCAGCCAGGATCAAATCAGCAAGTAGACGGACCTACGATGTTTGCAGGCTTGTTGGGTCAGTGGATCGGTCAATCACAAAGTGCCAATATTAACGTCGTTGCAGGTTCATGCTCAAAACCCAGTAATGCTGCCCCACTTTATTGCATTTCTCCCTCCGTTTCACCTACTTACAGTAAGTGTGTCCAACGACCCGATGTGCTACCTTCCATCTCATGTCACAGATACGTCTGTATTCACTGCTAACACCCCGAGCTCCGTTTTGGCCGCACCTCCAGCAGCCACCCCGGCGTTCCTGGCTGTTGCACTGGCATTCTCTGTCGTTTTCTTCATCATGTATACTGCTATATCATTCCGACACCTGATGGGCAAAGCAGGCGGAGTTTGGGAGAAACCTATGGTGCAAAGAGTGTCGGCCTGGATTGGTATCTGCTCGTTTTTGGTTGGTATGTACTGGGTACCATACATATTCCTACGATCATTAATTGGCTCAACTCTTTCAGGACTCGCATCTTTCCTCATCATCCGCATGTACTTTGGCAAGGCGGTCTCTGACTTTAATATGAGTATCCAGGGCCAGGGCAGCAACGGTCCCCAGCTTATAGCAAATACCGGCAATGCTTTTACGAGTGAGTCACCTCGTTCCCGTATTAACCTCAACGACTAAATTGTACTGCCATTGATTCAGTGGTTTGGGTTGGTTATTCTTTCTTCGCCATTCCGGTGATCGTCTCATTGGCAAAATTACACGTTCTCGCAACGAAATGATAAATAGACGTCTCAACATTTTTACCCCAGTGTGCAGATACCATTTAGACGGACTTGAAGGACTTTATCCACGCTGTATTCTACATCATTCGGACCTGTTGAATACTTTCATAAATGAATGTATGCAGCCATCATTCGCTGACGTGACACGTTCGATCGGCGCTTGAAAAACTGAAAAGTCGCGTATTTAGGACTGGACAAACGACGATGTTCTTTGTGAACTTCAACGACGCGAGTGATGCGACAGCAATGGTTACTGTGAGTCCACTTTTATAAATTATTGCTTCGGTTTATGATGAGTGTTGTATCATCAACTATCCTGGCACCTCTTAGTCGAATAGATGCGGTCCAACGTGAACCGCATCTCTGACATGAACGACTTTCTGATATTCTGTCTCTTGTACCCTTGATATGACAACTTTTTACTGACATGCTCACCCTTCACAGTGCCGAAGTATCCGTGTCGGGTAATGACACGAACCGACGACGTATACCTCTATCGTTTTATTACCCCGAAAATTTTACAATGTCAATCTGTTTGTGTCGTCCTGCGTGATTCCCTCCACTCCCAATCGGCCAGATACTATGAGGAATGCTCATTCCTTATTGACAATGAAAGATAGTTCAGCGCACTCTTGTGTCGACACGTTTTCCCAACAGCCATACCGAGCAAGGATTCCAATAATCAACATGCCCCTCCCGATCTTAGCACTAATTCGCCAAGAATCGTTTCTCCCGAAGCTTTGTGGACTGGTTATAAATGCTTCGCACAATGTTTGGTTGGAAGTTGCACAGGAGACGGGTACAGCGGTGCTGGCATTTCACAGGTTATTTACCCTCGTTCCCTCTTCGCCAACGCAGGGAGGACTGACAATGTCTAGATCAACGGAACACTGCACCGTGATGCAATGAGCCTTACCCAGGTGCGAACACGTTCCTATCGAAGCACGGCTAACACCCATTTATCTGCTCGTGACATACTACTTAGTTATGAATGCCGGCCAGCAAGCTTGGTAACGGAGTGTATACTTGGAGTTCCATGTTTCCCTCATTCTGTGACATTGTATGTTCTGCGGTCGTTAGTTCCTTGTCAAGAAAGACGGTACATACATGTAACCAGGCAAATCCTCTACTTCGACTTCATGTAGATGAGTCGGTATGTACCATCGCTTTGGGAGCTAGCTGACCGTACCTTGGAAGAAGCGTCGACTGTCACAAGAATTGATAAATCGAGATCTTCATGCATGAAAATAAACTATTTGTTAGCTAAAGTTTCGATGAATAGGGCAGGCCCTCATTGACAAAGATCCCTGCAGCACCCATACCACTGCCCACACACATGCTTGTGCATAATACTCTGCCTTGTCTCCGACGAAGTTCAGCAAGACCAGTGACTACCTGGCGTACGCCCGCTATGAGGGTGACATCAGACAGAGCCATGACAGAATGATAGAGCACGCACTCATTCCCAGAGGATGTGACAGGGCGATCGCCCCCCCACTAGAAGGACGTCAACTTCGTGGATATACATGGGAGGATGAATCAATGTACTTTGGATTGATCACATCCATGGGAATATCTAGCTCTTCCACGCAGTAAGCAAATTGCGATGCGAACGCCTCATTAATCTTTGGGGAATTGGTAACACGGACGCAGCGTAGGGATCAGGCACCTGCCTCGTAGACATCGATGTCACTTTTAGAGAGGCCAAATTGTTCCAGGACCTTCGGGATGGCTGCTACCGGACCAATCCCCATATGTCTTGGTTCTACGCCTGTCTCTTATGATCAATATAACCTCAACGACGTAAAGAATCTGGTCCGACGCACCAACAATAGCACTTCCAACCCATTTTCCAATGATCCCCATGCCTTCCTGTTGTGCGCGTGCCCTCGTTGTAAGAATGCAAAGCGCTGCCCCATCACCGATGCCACTGGCATTTCCAGCTGTAGTCGACGCAGGACCCCAGTCAGGGAAGACAGGTTTCAAAGCGGACAAACTCTCCTTGGTCACCCCAGAACGGATAGTATCGTCTACGGAGATGACAATACCACGGGTCTCGATAGGCAGGATCTCCTCTGCAAATACACCGCGTGCGAGAGCCTGTGTAAGAGTGTTCTCATCTCACCCTGTGTTTCCATATATCTCAGGCCATACTGTACCTGACTGGCGCGGGTATGCGAAATCAGGGCGAATTCGTCTTGTTTCTGACGAGAGACGTGATATGTCTGAGCGACCATCTCAGAGGTCCACCCCATGGGCTATGACGTTCCTCGTGAAGACTCGAATGACAACAACGATGTGAAATACCTGGATGCAATCGTGAGCCTGAGGGTTCTGGTCTACTTCCTCTGATATCAAAGGGGTTGGTCGAGGGCTGTTGGCAGGGATACAGTTCGTACCAGACAGAAAGGCATAAAACAATCTCACGTACTTGAGTGTCATATTCTCGACACCGATGGCGATGCCTAGAGATATTTCTCGGGACTGGATGGCATGGGCAATATATCGGATAGCCATGAGCCCAGATGCGCACAGCCTATTCAGAGAGGTGACAGGCACGTCATGGGGTATACCAGCCGCTAGAGCAGCCGCCCTCGAAGTATAGGCGGGAGAGGGCGGATGGCAGGTTCCTTGGTGAATGTGAGTCAGCACTACTTCAGCAACCCACTGGTCTTGTGCAACGATTACCGACGCAAATATCGTCTATCTTTCTGGGATCAAGGCCGGTCTTCTCGAGGGTGGCCTGTATTGTGTGTGACTGGTGAACTGGGTTGATTAGGTCTCGACGTTATGTCTATCACCTTGAGCAATGCCTGCATCATTTCATCCACGGGAATGTCTTTGAACTGACCCTTCTTCGTTTTCCCCATGGCTGTACGCTTCGCAAAGGTTATCACGACGTCGTCAGGGTGTTTCTGGAGGATACCCCGCAACCCTTTCGTAGTTTGGCTTGACATCGCGCGCGTTGAAAGTGTAAAGCGGAGAGGGGATACTCGGATCATCTAGTAACCCGTCAAAGTAGTGGGCCGCCAATTCTTGACGAGGTGAAGATGAACAGCAGCCGCATCTCAAGCATCGTGGCGCGGTTCTTCCTGAGAACATTTAGCATGGCGAGCGTGAACTCGAAGTTATAAGTACAATATGACAACACGTCTGGATGACACCCGGAATGATTACATTGCAACGCTCTTAGACTATCTCAGGTTCTATTCGCGTATAGCGTTACCAGGAAGCTCGCGGACAAATACACCGCGAAGATGAAGAGGCATTGCCCATGGACTCTACTCTCCCAAAGCCCACCCTAAGAGAGGAAGATACGCAGCCACGGACTGGGACTTCACAGAGACAGGGATAAGTCGCGCTGCTTCGTCTGATGTGTAAGGAGACCCTTACCTCCGGTGAGACTTCAACTGCGGCGCTCCTTCTTGGTGTCTCGCCTCAGCTGCCCGATGATACTGTCATAACAGGTTCTGCATGCGTGATGTGCAAGCTTGGCCTCCCCACAGCCAGGACAGTGGACGATGTCTGGGTCGCAGGGTTAGAAAGAAAACCTATTCAGAACATACAACCCACTCTGCTTATCTTGGAGGCCTTTGTGTGCACTGCGCATTGCCTTGCGGGAGTGGGACACCTTTTTCTTAGGTACAGCGAGGATGATTGGGGGTATAAGCTCCAGCAACGAAGGGAGGGTGGGCAACGCCAGGCTAAATGGTTTCTGCCACGAATAGACGGCTGGCAATAAGGCAGCCATAGTAAACGTACTCTTCCATAGCCCAGACAACGCAGAGCGCGTTTGAAAAAGCGCCATGGAGGCCATGGCTTGAAGTGAAGTTGGACGTGTTTCGGTAGTTGATTTCCATCTATTTACCTGACTGCCATGTTCAGACTTACACGGCCGCTGCTGCAGCAAGTTCTCAAAAAATCAACTGGCATTACGGGTCTCGCGGTGCACCCCAATCCTCTCCCAGAACTTGTCCAAACCTATGAATCCACTCTTTCCATACTTTCCTCGGCCCCCCCGACCTCTGTCTACAGACAGAGCGTCGAAGCACTCACAACGCATAAACTCAACATTGTCAAGGGTGCGAATGGAGATGTTGCTGCCGTAGAAAAACAGCTAGACGAGGGGCAGGTTGAGGAGTCGTTAGATATTGCGATGGACGAATTGAAGCTGGCCAAGACCATGCTGGAGTGGAAAGCGTCAGTTGGGCTCTAGTTTCATTCACGATCATGTTCGATGATGGCATTTTTCCAGGTGGGAATCACTAGAGGAAAAACCTCTGTCTGGCCAGTGGGAATACTTTGGCAATACCTCAAGTCCAACATCATCCTGACGCAGGGGTAGGGAGACTATTTCGTAGTGTCGGACATGTCGGGGACGGCCGGTGTACAACAAGATAGTTTACACTGGCACGAAATTCATGGTCATGGGGGGATAATATATCATTGATCAGTAAAGGACCATTCAGACAAGACCAGAGGTAGATGGACCACATGAAGGCATTGTGTACAGATCAGCATTTCGGGAAAGAGTGTCGACGGAGAGTAAATAGCACACAATATGTATATGACACGATTGAGTAGATTTTTGCTTGGAATCACAGCGGCCATTACGCGATGAGAATATCTCGTGTGCACCAGGAAACCAGACCGTATTCCACGACCAAGTCAACGGGGAAAAGGAAACGATGCCCGAGGTATGATGGAAACGAAGGCGTGTCCGATGGCGTGTCCTTGGCCTCTACGAGAGTGAGGGGAAGGCAGCCTCGTCATTCATGCTAATCACGGGGGTACTAGTAGCCCCGCCTCGGCCCCGTCCACGTCCGCCGCGGCCCCGCTCACCCTTGTCGCCTCCACCTCCACGTCCTCGTCCGCCACGAGATGGACGTTCAAAATGGGCATCAATTTCCAAAAATACTTTTTCCTTCTTCTCGATGCGAGGCTTGGCGGTGTTCTTTGTCTGCGAGTGACACGTGAGCAGATGAAACGTGATGACAAGGAAAACAGAAATCAACCTTGCCAGTGAAATAGCTTTCTCCGTCGCCTTTCTCGAGACGAGTAGTGCCAGTCCAGATGGTGTCGTCTGCGCCTTCGTTGGCCTTGCGGGTCTCGAGTTTGGGAACGACGGCAGATTCCTTTTCCTTTTGCTGGGCAAGATATTGGTCGAGGGTGAGGGTATTATCTTCTTCCTCTTCCTTGTTGCGACGGCGGCTATCAGGTTGTTCATCTTCGCCGTTGACTTGGGCAGGGGTGGCTTCCTCAGCGGGAGGTGCGCCCCAATCGCCACCGGTGTCAGCGTTACCGAGGCCAGCCCAGTCGGCGTTGGTGTTGGATTCCTGGGCGGCATCATCTCCGGCTGCTTCTTCTACTTTGAGCTCTGTGTTGCCATCATCACCACCCCAGGACTGATGGACCTTCTTGTCAGAGTCGCTGAGACGGAAAGGTGAGGGAAAGGGGGAAAAAAAAGAGCGGTGGTGTCTTACGTCTTGCCGGTGGCACTGTGTCTGTCAAAGGTGCGGCCTCTGCCACCGCCGCGACCGCCGCGACCTCTGCCCCGGCCATCCTTGCGTTCGCCATCGACTGGTGCGGGGCAATCACGCGAGTGCGAGTAATGATCAGCACGGATGGGGGATGAGGCAGAAAGGGGGATGCTGGCGGTAGAAGGGACTTACATCGTCGCTTGGTGCCCTCTGCGCCGGCTGCAGGTTCCTCTGTGGTGGTGGCTGCGGGATCGCGAGTAGCGTCGGCGGGCTTGTTAGCGCCGCCACCCCTAGGGTAGTATCGACCACCACGTGAAGCAGGGCCCTTTCCCCGCTCCCGCTGGTTTCCTCTGGCTGCAGGTGGGGTGGATGATTTAGCGGGTATAGCAGGGGGTGCGGCGGGTGGGCTGGAGGGGCGAGAGGATGAATCCTCTGGTGATATGAGCTGGATGGATTGGAAGAGACAAAGAACGGGCCCACCTTCCAAGACAGCAAACGGATTTTTTGTAGCCACCGACATGGTTTGGCGGGGCCTTTTGTTCAGCGATCGTGGTTGTCGTCGAGGTCGTCGCTGGAGGACTTGTTGGTATGATGGGCTGGTGTTCGGGGTCCCAGCAAGCCACCTGTACAGTTATAGCTATAAAGGGAAACCCGACCTCGCTTCTCTTTCTCTCACAACGCATTTGCACAGGTGAGCTCGCTGTCCACGGCAGCGACGACGACCGACGACGGACTGACATACGCCGACAGCCTGCATAAAAGCATCTCGACGATGACTCGCCCGCCTGCCAATCGGCAGGACTGGAGTGGATCGAGGACATTGAGACCGTCTGGTCAGGCTGGAGAGGGACTCGCGATGGGACTTGGGTGCGGCGCGGTCGAGCATGACGAGGCGGACGACTCTTCGCAGTCGCCGCGGGGCCGGGTCGCAAGGTCTCGTTGTACATTTGCTTCTGTAGTTGATTCGTACAGTCCACTTGGATAGGCGCCAATACTATTAGTCTGTATAAGATTTGGATGCGTTGGGATGTCTCGGAGTGCTTGCAGCCATGTCGCCCCGTCGGATGGACATCTCGTCGCTGCTCTGCGACGACGCCCGACAGCCCCGCACACACCCTGCGCAGGTCTCGCCGTCGTCGACCTCGGACAAGCCACGCACGATCGACGCACTCCTCCACCCGTCGTCCCCACCCATGCACCACGCCCAGCACTCGCCAGCACCAGCCATCGCACCCCACTCGCCCGCCTCTATTCGACAGCCCCCGTCTCTCCCTCGCACGTCGCCCCTCACACCCTACTCCGTCCCCTCACCCGAGGCCCATCTCTCTTCCCAACATCGTGCCCTGTCCTCCTCGACATTCGCCCTCCCTCACCCCTACTCCCCCACCGACGCAATACACCCCAGATACTCTTCCCACCCATTTCCCGTCCAGCCTTACACTCCCCGTTCAAACCCTGCCCACTCTCCAACAGCAACCTCTCCCACCACCATTCACTCGGCACCAAAGCAACGCTCCCCCTTCGTGGGCCTGGAGGCTCTCGTTCACGTTGCCTCCCAGGAGCGACGAAGGATCAGCGCGGGATCCACTGCCAGCTCCACCAGCAAAGGTACCACCGACAGAGAGCGTGATCGAGAACCAGAGAGACCATTCGATGTCACCATAGTCAGCCCCCTCACCGACCGTCCTACGACCTCGCGTGCCAGAAGTCACTCCATATACACGTCTACCAATTATCCTCCTACTACCGACCATATCCCTCACGGCTACTCTTCGGATGGCCCGCCCCTTCACCCACACCCACACCCACACCCGCAGCACCACCCCTACCCAATGCCACATCCCGACTCCCAACGGAGCTCTCCACAGTACAGCTACTCCAGGCATCTTGATGACGACCATCGGCCTCATAAGCGTCTCCGCCCTTCACGCTCCCCATCCCCATTCCATCGAAACATCGACATTCTTGCCCCTTCGCCTCTACCTCACCCTAGCCAGCAAGTCTCACTACGCGGTCATCCAACTAGTGCCGGTGGGTATTGCCCACCACCGCCCCAACAGAAACCCCAGCGTCCAGAATCACATCATCGTCCCTACGCCTACCCGCCACCCGAGCCTCCCGCCGCAATCTTACTGGGACCAGCAACACAACCGACCACCCCGTTCCCTGCATACATACCGCACTCTCACCATTCACCGTCTCCCCAAGCATCCCTCTCTGCATATCCTTCGCAACACGCGTCCTCCCCGTCGTATCTACAATCACCCTCACGCCGTCTACCAACGCACTCATTGCCAGTTCAACAGCAAGTGCATTCCCCTCTAACTTTGACACCAGTATCACCGCATCCCAGCTCTCTTCCTCAACCGCGCTCGCCAATTCTATATCGTGATACCAGATCTTCCTTTACCAGCTCCAGTGCTCCGAAAATGTCCAGTGGAATTTCATTATTAAGTGATTTCCCGCCACCTCGAGAGGTCCCTCAGTCCAGCCATGGACGGTTCTCACTTGAGGAAGAACGCCCCTATGTCCAAGTGCAAGCGCGCGTACCCGTGCAAGCTCCTATCCCACGCCTTGCGAAAGCATTGTGGGACAACGAAGATGATAACGCGACAAGGGATTCGCACCCGCTACCACCATTCCAGACCTCCATGTCCAGCAGTCGGGAGGAAAGCCAGGATCTTAGACCACCTGCCCCAGGGCCTATGCGAGAGGCTCTACAAGCCCAGTCTTTCCCCACCGATGAAAATGTCATGAAAGATGAGACGGAAGAAAATGTCAGGCTAGCCTATTTACCAGAAACGCCATCGGAGCAGCTCAAACCTGATCTTGAGCAACAGAGGCAGGCATCAGTGAAACTATCACCTAGGCCTATATCGCCACTGCGCGAAAGTGACGCTGAGGAGCCTCCGACAGACCAACCTGCAGTAGTCAATGCCACTCCCTTAGTGCTGGACGTGTCGTTGGCCAGCGGGCATCCAACCGAAGGAAGTGAAGACGCGGCCAGGGATATGCGGGAGCCTGTGGATGAATTGCCAGCACGCGCTCCACCTTCTCCCGCTAAGTCTGTCGCAGAGGCTGTTGTGGAGCGTTTCCCTTCCCAAACTCCCTCAGAGCCCCCTCGTTCTTCTTCATCCTCACCTCAGCAAGGTCACTTGGATCCTCCCGAAAGCTTATCCATGTCCCCTCCCTCCCAAGTTCAGGAACAGATATCGGGAGCCTCACCCCAGTCACCCCTTCACGCAATGCCAGCCGAGGAACCCTTGCATTCTTTACCTACTCCGTCGCCGATCGAGTCGATAGCTCCCTTGCAGGCTCAGCAAGAAGAATTTGTGGTCACACAGCCTGCAGCACCGACTCCTCATCTAGCGATGGAGAACGAAGCAGATGAACAGTCTAAGGATTCGGTGCAACCGACCATGGACATGGACACTTCCGATTTGAAGCCAGTGCTACTGTCGGAATCTGTGCCAGATGTCATCCAACCAGAGGTGCTAAATGTCGTTCCACCAGATGCCACTTACTTCGAACCTGAGGTGCAGGCTAAACCCGAGCTCAAACTTGAGCATGAATTCAAAGTCGTAACGGCGGTTTCTCACTCCCCTACGCCCCCACCAATGGTCAAAGCAGAGGCGCATCCGGACATCGATGTGCTCATCTCTATGTCTTCTCCGCCCCCAAGTGACCGCAGATCTGTAGAAATTCTGGAGAGTAACGGTGGTATGGAAACTCCTTGCGTGATGGACATGGATGTCGACGAAGAGCTTTTGAGCCTTGTCGAAGGTCCGCCTGCACGTCGTTCGCAACCAGCTGCTGCGGGAACAAGCATACCGGCAGTAACAGCTCCTGAGCAGGGGCTGCGGGTACCGGCGGTTGCCGTGGACGAACATCGAGATCGGGAATCAATGCCGCCTTCTGCTTCGCGCACAAAAAAGGGCGAAAAGGGCGACAAGTATAAGGACAAGAGCGTCACCCCAGCTACAAGCAGTAAGAAGAAGAAGCTCGAGGCTGTCAGCAAGGTACGTCTCCGAATATACTTGGTTACACCACACACTAACACATGCGTTGTTTGTAGGCTCCTGCTAAACCTAAACAGCAGCAGAAATCTCGCGCAAAATCAACGGCCAAACCTAGAGGGAAAGGCAGCTCTAGCGATGTTCCCAGGGACGCTTGCAAGGGCACAATCCCGCCCAAAGTTACTGTTAATGAAGCTAGTAGGTCACGCTCGACATCGGTTATGCCAGCGGTGGATGGCAAGGAAGAGACGGCTCCAGTGGCCGAAGTCGATGTGAGTGATAAGGAGGACGACAAATTATATTGTGTCTGCAAGACGCAGTATGACGAAGACAGGATGATGATTGCGTGTGATAGGTCCGTTTCTTTTTCTCAACACTGCCTCGCCCTGGGCGTTGACAAGGATGATACTTTAGGTGTGATGAGTGGTATCATACGCAATGTGTCAATGTGTCTGATGTCGAGATCGATCTTGTCGACCAGTTCATGTGTCCACCATGTGCAAAACGTCAGTGTAGACTCTTTCGCTGGGCTTCTCTTTTTGACATCATCCTCAGGTAATCCTGAGCTGCGCACGACATGGAAACGACGATGCCAGTTTGGTCTCAAGCATGAAAACCCTTCATCCGCGAGCGCATGTCACAGACCCTGCCGTGGCGCATTTTCGAAGTACTGCTCTGATGAGTGTGGTATAAAATCTATGCAACAACGCATATCGGAATGGGAAAAGTCAGGTGGCAAGCGAGAGGTGCTTTGGGAAGTGGTCAAGAATGCGGAAAAACGGGAAGGAATAGTCGTTCGTGCCGACTCTGTTAAGCCCCTGACTCCGGTCACTAATGGAAGTAGACCTGAGGAGCGAAGGGCAGGTCGCCCGGATGCAACTGGAAAGCGTAGAGCCGAGTGGGAGATCGACCGTCTGAATGTGCAGCTCGAAGATGTCGTAATTGAACGCGAGATGCTCAAACGAGAGATGGACACCGTGTTGTGGCGGGAGAAGGTCGTCAACCTCGCCATTCAACGTGCGGAGAATGTAGACCAATGCGGATGGGATCAAAGGCTCTGCTTCGGAGAGGAGGAGTGGGTAGACTTCGGAGCAGAGGTGCTGGAGAGTTACGAGGAAAAGGGGGAACGCACAGATGAAGCCATGCAGGTTGATGGCTCGTCCGCCCACTGTGAGTGGTGGTGCACTGGGAAAAGGAAATGCGAGCGACATGCTGGGTGAGTTGAATTTGGCAATGCGCCGTCTGTCTGACGTGCCCCTCATTCACTTGGTTAGGTGGCAGAAACTGCGCACCGCAGAAGTTTCGTTTGACAAGGAGATGACAGAAGGGATACTGCTCAAACTCACCACCCGGGAGCGGGAGATACGCAAGCGCATTGAGGATATCTTATACCCCCAGACATCGCAGACAGCCCCAAGCCCAGAGCATCGTCTCAATGGCCGTTGCTCCTGACTTGCGACTATCTCTGGGTTTCTCTCGCTGGATTCGGTCGCTAGACCTACCTGGTAGCACAAGCTGAGATTTTACGTATCGTTGAAGGCTGCCAGACAGTCCATTGGCATCCCAAGGGACAGGTAAAAAGCAATACACATGTTTGCCTGCATCCAAGGTCAATAGCCGTCGCCCTCGCCACCTTCCTTGCAAAACCCCTTTTGCTCATACAAAATTCTTGACTTGATGTCTTCACGGGCTTTCTTATCAGCCATGTCCTTTTTATGATATTGTTCTAGTATATTATAGTCCACCTGTCTTAATGGGATGTCGTCTTCCTGATCAAGATCCTGAGAGGGGGTCGTGAGGCAGGTGTGTGCAGAGGGACGCTTCGCGGGCAGACGTACAACCTCGCCCAACAACACAACGTTCTCACCACGAATCAAAAATAGGCCGTGCCAGTGCTCTGCAAATGCGTTGCCGTGGTATATTCGCTCTACAGTATCTTCGAGGACGAGGTTTGCTACACGAAGGCGTTGAGTGCAGAGTTTGGGACGGACCAGCGTGCAGAAGACGAGGGCGCACCAAACTGATCGTAGGAGCGCAAGACGCCATGCAGTTTTCGACCATCTCGGAGGACCACGAGCATCTTTCCTAAGTCAAGACATGGAGCAAAGCGAACATGGGTGACTCAGGGTGCAGCTGACACGGCAGACGTACTGTCCACGCAATCTACCAGTGCTCCCGATGTCGTGAACGGGATCAGCGAATCCATGGAGGGCCGATGCTGCCACAGTGGCAGCAAGACGAGTAACAGGCGTGAGTAGGGTGGATGTCGAGGATGGAATGGGGGATGGGAAATGTTGCCCAAGGGTGCACCGTCGAGGATGTGTGGTAGATGGACGAGCGAAGGCTTCAAGCTGATATGGCCGAGTCGTTAAGGCGAGTGATTTGAATCCACAACATCACTTGGGCATTGCCCGCGTAGGTTCAAATCCTGCTGTCAGCGAATTTTTTATCCTCTGTGACCATGATCGAAACCATTTACATCGCTCGGCATGGTCAGTGTCACTACAACTTGATCAGCTGGCACCCCTCAACGATCTCCAGGATACAGGGCAAACTGGATAGATGCACACTGGTCGGTTGCCCACAGTCAGTGACAAGTTTGTGTCTTACAAGGTACCCCAACAGCGGGACTGTTACGGGTCTTGCTCGAGACCATTCCTTGGCGGCATATGGAGAGGTAACACTGGCCCTGGTATCTGTCCACCCTGACCAAGCTTGGTACCCGTAGGCTCAGGCCCAGGAACTCGCCACATACTTCCAAACCCTCCCAGAAGCAAAGAGACCAACTGTTATATTCTCCTCCCCGTATTGTACGACGTCGCAACGATCATTGTTCCCCCCGCCTTTAATCTTAATCGTAGATCGCTGTCTCCAAACCGCGTTGCCTGTGGCCAATGCTCTGAACCTCCCGATTCACGTTGAACATGGTGAGTTTGCAACTGCCGGAGCTAACATCCAGCTTCTCACGACCGCTTTATCAGGCCTATCTGAATGGTACTCCCCTGTCGCGCCTGGAACTGGTTTACATCCCCGTCCGTGGGCTGCAGCGGACCTGAAACGCTACATCACTGAAATCGATCCCTCCTGGTCTTCTATCTGGTATCCTTCCCGCAAAGGCGAGGATGTGGAGGAAGTTCACGCTCGTGTCAATGGATTCCTAGACCTTTTTGTTCCAGCAGTCGAAGCGCGTTTTTCTGACAAGCACAAGAACATTTTACTGGTGTCGCATGCAGCGACCACCATCGCGCTGTGTAGGGGTCTCCTCGCTCTTCCTGACTTGCGACTCAGGGTCGGCTGTTGTTCTGTCTCCGAGTTTTCTCGCAAGCCAACGCATGGTATCTTGGGTTCTTGGGATGCCAAAAAGTTGGCAGACGGCGGTCACTTGAAAGATGGCGCATCGAGAGACTGGGGGTTCGAGGACGTTGAAATGGCCAATGGAAAGGTATGTCACCCGGAGACAACGTTAAAGAATGGTTCTTCATTAAGTTGCGAAGGTGGTCAATGATATCGGCGTACCTGGTACGGAGACACTAGAAAATGGTCTCAGTGGACCGCAGATCCCACGCAGCGTTCTTTAAACCATACAACACTCTACGACAACAGGACAATAGATTTACAACGCAACCATCCCCCATTTACAGGTCTGCAATGTCATATTTGGTTACAAAATGATTCCATGAATACATTGGTTGGTGTGCTTGCATTTATACAATTGTGACGTATGCACTGGCATAACTCACGCTGGAGTCCCTTACGCTGTGGCATTTACTGCTTTGCTCATAACGCACCCACTCGACCTTGGCGCGTTTCCCATTCTTCTCCAGCTCGGAGAGAGCACCGAGCAACACACCAATTGGGTGCCTGCCACATATAGTGTTGCCTGTACGGTCAAGATACTCTGAAAACTTCGTATGAGACTGGGCCGCGGGTGCTTCGACCTCCGATTTCGGTGGGACGGTAAGGGTGTCCATGGCTTCGTGGTCGAGGTCGGAGATGGATAAGTGGATGGGTCGCTGTAACAGATCATATGGTTGAGGTCCATAACTCTTCAACCGCACGCCAGCAACACTGCTAGGAAGTGGTTCGGGATAGTAGAAGGTGTAGCGGAAACGAGCACCCCTATAAAGGAGTCAAAAAAACGCGCTGAATCAACGCGGAATTACTCGCCAGTGGCAGAAGTCACTTGAAACTACGAACAAATTGCCCGGATCAGCAAGATATGGTGCCAGAATGCTACCATACTCGACTTCTTGGGCTTTGCTGATCGCTCCCACCAAGATCGGCACCACCGTAACGTTACAACTAAACCAAATAGTATAAGAAGGAACAAATGGGAAAGAGTGAATGGGCATACCCATGGAATGTGAGATATACATATGGCAGATGCATCTCGATACTGTGTTCGTCCTCGTCCGTGTCGACCTTCATGGTTTGGAATTTCCCCGTCTTCAATAGCTCGTTGTTGACTGAAAGCGGTTTTCAAAGGCACAAAGAAAGGAATCTAATCACTCACTCGCTTTATCGATGCGCAATCTACCCAGAGGTGTATCATAATAATCACAATCGGAAACTTCACAGCGAGTGAGATAGACATGGTGAGACGGCCCAAGGATGAACACCCGTTTGCTGGAGAGACCGTCATCGGGGAATCAACCCGTAAACGCAGGAACTACTCACATGCCAGTGGTGTTGATTGATTTGTACGCCCATGCAGCAGCCTGCCCAGAGTATGAATAACCTGCATGCCTGCGGTTGAGGCGTCATCAGGCTTAAAGAGATAACTATAGTTCACGTTATGAACGTACGGAGCGATGATAGCCTTGCATCCTGCAACAGGAGGATCGTACCCCTGCTCTTCTGTGGGCTTCACGGCAGCCAGCCATTCACTCAGCTCCTGCCTGAGCTGATTATCTGTAATGGATCGATATGAGGTCGTGATCGCGCTGATCCACAGAACGCACCATCTCCCGAGTACCACGAACCAGCGTGTGTCGCACGTCTACGCGAAATAAGTTCCTTACGACGTGAAATGCTTGAGTATACCTCACCGAAGGGTGCCCATGGTTGTTGGAATGGAGTGTAGAAAGAATCAGGAGGCATGCCAGCTCATGGGAAACTTCCGAGCGTGTCATAATTATATGGCATTTGCACATGAACATAATTGCATGTTGACAATCTCCATGAAATACATCAAAAAAAGTATCTACTCCTCCGACCGTAGCCGTGCTGCAGCGTTTGTTACTTTGATCCCAAGAGCTTTTGCTCTATGACACCAGGAATATCAGACTCTAGCCATATAAATCGTGCATTCGATGTTACCTCTCAAGAATCAGAGCGCGGTTTCGGCTGCTGACATTGTGTGCAATCTCTGCAGCGTAAGTTTTATTGTGCATAAGGAGGATCTCGACCTCCTTGACATTGCTGACAAGGAATTTCTTGAGGCCGTTGGGCATGAGATGGCGGGTCTGCAGAAACAAATTTGCAGTGGATTCTGGGGAAGTGAATTGAGCAGCGCACCTTCTTGTTGCTCCCATAACCGATCTTGGGCATGGGGAGCTGGCCCTTGAACCGACGCCTCACTCTGTTATCGATACCTTTGGGTTTCCGCCATGCCTCTTTGACACCGTGGTAACGATCGGACTGGTGACGCCTAATTGAGGTATAAGTGCGCGTTCAGACGAGCGTGGCAGAGGACGAACTTGAATGGCTTGGTGCGCTTCTTGACGATAGGGATCTTAATGGCCATGGCGGTCTGTGAGCAACAGCATCAGCACTCACGCCATCTGATCACAAGACTGCTCATCCAGCGCCTTTGGGCCGGGAACACCGCTGCGAGCGAGACGAACAGCAAACAGTCGCAAGAAGAAGTCGGGCTAGACGTTAGGCAGTCATACTCACAGGTTTCGTTCTTGAGGATCGACCGGCTTTGCTCGACGGAGACAAGAATGTGTCGAGAGAGGATGTGCACAAACAAATGTCAACAAGAGGCTATGCTAAACCAAGTCCTTCGTGTCTTCATTCGAATATCCACTAGGTTGTGATCCTAGCAGAAGGACGCCGACGACACTGCTCTGGCAGCGGTGGCCACTGGATTTTGTTCCTTTCATAGAATAGCGTGAGAACCGTCTCTGTGGAGTGCTTATGAGCAGACGCCAGTAAGTGGCCGACCCCTCCATTGCCTTTCTGTCTTTCGACTTCCTTGGTCTCTCTTACTTGTCATCTATGCTGGCTGAGACACCATTCGATCGCACCCTGGATGACGACGACTGGCTTGCTCCTCCTCCTCCGTCCAAGTTACACCGGACAGCGAGCGTTGAAAATAGTTGGGGTGTCACTTGCATCGGGCGTGGTTTCGATTGGAACACAAAGGTCGACGATCATCCAACATCCCGCCACAGTCCCGAGCCCCAGACGCCCCCGAATGAATCCCTTTATCGTGAACCTGTTCACCCCGCAAGTCCAGTTCGAAGATCCCCGGCAGTTTCTCCTATCTTAATCGTCCCTCCTTGTCAGCCGGCCGCTCCTGGCCTGGAACCATTGAAAATACATCCTCCCTCTTCCACCGCACGACCCTCCGATCCCCCGGTCTTCAGTTCACCATCATCCACTTCCCCGATCAGGTCTTATAGCCCCTCGTCTTCCGTTCCGTTCAACCCATCGGATTCTTGCCGTCCTCCTCGGTCTCCCACTCACTCCCGACCGCGGCGGCGGTCTTCGCAGCAGCGCGTATCTCTCATTGCTGGACGCGTTTCCATTGCACCCATGGAACCACCTTCGGCTTCCCTTCCAATGCCACAGATATTGCGTCGCTCAGGAAGTTCCGGAAATTTAATTTCGTCCGTCGCCAGTACAAGGCCTCCAACACCTGTATCCGAGGCACAGCCGATTTCAAATAAAAAGACAATATCTGATTTCTTCATCGAAGGCGATCTTGGCCGTGGAGCTTATGGCCTTGTGAAACGTGCCCGCGAATACAACTCAGACGGATCGCTTGGGGTGAGGACAGCCTGGCACTCTCAAACTTTCAACCTCACACAATCATAGCAACCTATAGTGATCAAGCAGATCATCAAGTCTCGGATTCTAGCCGATTGTTGGAAACGTCACCACCAATATGGCACCATACCAATAGAAATCTTTGTCATGTCCGTCATATCCTCCACATCATTCATGCTTCCTCCTGTACGTGCATGGGACCCGAGCCGACTCACTCACTCTCCGCCTAAAATCGGACCTAACGAGTACTGGGAAGAGGGAAAAATCATCAAGGGACACCCCAATATTTGTGCTATATTGGACTTCTTCGAAGATACCCACTACTATTACCTCGTTCTACCGTCGACCGTACCTGAACGGCTGCCGGGCCAACCATCGCCTCCAACTGATTTGTTTGATCTGGTCGAGTCCTACCCAGGTGGTCTTCCCCCCGCGCAAATCCGCAACTATTTGGGCCAACTTGCAGATGCACTATGTTTTCTTCATTCTCATGGTATCGGCAAGTCTTTGAACTTTTGTTTTCTGTCCAGTGCCTCTTACTTGTCGTGCAGTGCATCGTGACGTCAAGGATGAAAACGTCGTCCTTGGACCAGAGGGAAGGTGTGTTCTTATCGACTTCGGGAGCTCAGGACTTGTCAGAAGGAATGGTTGGGATACTTTTAGTGGGACGTGAGTCTGTGGACAGTCCTGTGTTTACTTGCTATTCACTGGCTGGCTAAGTCTGGACTATGCAGGGCCTGAGATTCTCCGAGGTGAGCGTTACCACGGAAAGGAGCAAGACGTTTGGGCTTTTGGGGTCGTGGCATACGTTCTTCTCGTGGGTGAATGCCCGTTCCTCACGGCCGCTGAGGCACAGGAAGGTCTGGAGTCTCCGTTTGCCAACGCGTCTATCGCGTTAGATGAGCGATGTGGCGATGATAAATCGGGAGAAGGTGAGGAAGCCGATGGGGGTGGGGCACTAGGGGATGCTGCAGCCCTGGTGAAAGCGTGCCTCCAGGTTGTTGTTCATGCCCGGCCAACGTTTGAAAATATCCTTGAATGTCGATTCCTGAGCGGAAATTATGGATGGGGAATGCAGAGTCCGTATGGGAGTCAGCGACCTCTCTCTCCAAAGCCCAGCGCGTTTCCAACATGCATCAATTGATCATCATCCGAGACAACGAGGCTTGTGGCAAGTTGTTATCTGACCTTCTCTTCGTCCTGAAAGCCGTTGCTCAAGTTCAACCGTATATTATCGCAAGCCCACGACCATCCACAGCTAGCACAGGGTGTAGAATTCGACTGTATTTACTACTTTGTGCAATATCAACGTGGAGCGGAGTCATCCTGACTGCTGAGCAAGCCACTCGGCCCGGGTGATGCCGAGCGGAGTTGCGGGTACTTATCAGTTTATCATTATCGATTTGGCATCGATAAAAATTTCAAGGTATAACTAAAAACATCTGCCCAATCTTTCTTTCTCCCGTACCATCACCTCCTCTCCCTCTTTCTTCTTTCTGTACTGTTAAGTGAGTGCCATCCACATCCACCGATTATCATTGTTTTCTACACCATTTCCTACGATACATCAGCCCATCTCCCCTCGATTTCCGCCATCATCGCCTGCGATCGCATGTCTGATACTGACTCTTGATTTCCTGCACAGAAATCCATCAAAATGGGAAAGGAAAAGATTCACGTTAACGTCGTCGGTAGGCGGCTTCGTCCTCTCTTGTGAGACTGCGATCTCACTGATCACAGTCATCGGTCACGTCGATTCCGGAAAATCGACGACCACTGGTCACTTGATCTACAAGTGCGGTGGTATCGACAAACGTACTATCGAAAAGTTCGAGAAGGAAGCCGCCGAACTCGGCAAGGGCTCCTTCAAATATGGTGAGTCCCTACATCGCTTGATCAAGCTTTCTGGTCACTGATTCGACCCTGATAGCTTGGGTGCTTGACAAGCTCAAGGCTGAGCGAGAGCGTGGTATCACCATTGATATCGCCCTCTGGAAGTTCGAGACCCCCAAATACATGGTCACCGTATGTATCGAAATTCATTTTTTCATGCTGTGGTTCGCCAATCCTATCCACTTGCACAGGTCATTGATGCCCCTGGACACCGTGACTTCATCAAAAACATGATCACCGGTACCTCTCAGGCTGACTGTGCCATCCTTATCATTGCCGCTGGTACTGGTGAGTTCGAGGCCGGTATCTCAAAGGACGGTCAGACCCGTGAGCATGCCCTCCTGGCATTCACCCTCGGTGTCCGTCAGCTTATCGTTGCCGTCAACAAGATGGATACCACCAAGGTCGTTTTTTTTTGTATCCACGAAATTTTTAGTATCTGGGCGCTCACAGCACTTCACAGTGGAGCGAAGACCGTTTCAACGAAATCGTCAAGGAAACCTCCACCTTCATTAAGAAGGTTGGCTACAACCCCAAAGCAGTCGCATTCGTCCCTATCTCTGGCTGGCATGGCGACAACATGTTGGAGGAGTCCAGCAAGTACGTGCCTGTCTTTCTCTCTACTTGGACATTTCGATCTAATACGTCAATAGTATGACATGGTTCAAGGGCTGGACCAAGGAAATTAAGGGTGGTGTAGCCAAGGGGAAGACCCTTCTTGATGCTATCGATGCCATCGAACCTCCCACTCGTCCTTCCGACAAGCCTCTCCGACTTCCTCTCCAGGATGTTTACAAAATTGGTGGTATTGGAACAGTACCTGTTGGTCGTGTCGAGACTGGTGTCATTAAAGCCGGCATGGTTGTCACCTTCGCTCCCACCAACGTGACCACTGAGGTGAAGTCCGTCGAAATGCACCACGAACAGCTTGAGGCGGGTCTCCCTGGTGACAATGTCGGTTTCAACGTCAAGTGCGTAGTTTTGGTCAGCCGCTAGGAATATCATCTAACACCTATGTAGGAACGTGTCCGTCAAGGATATTCGTCGTGGAAACGTCGCCTCCGACTCCAAGAATGACCCTGCTAAGGAGGCTGGCTCTTTCAATGCTCAGGTTATCGTCCTCAACCACCCCGGTCAGATCGGTGCTGGTTATGCACCCGTTCTTGACTGTCACACCGCCCATATTGCTTGCAAGTTCGCCGAGCTCATTGAGAAGATTGACCGTCGGAGTGGCAAGTCTCTTGAACAGTCTCCTAAGTTCGTCAAGTCCGGTGATGCTTGCATTGTCAAACTTGTTCCATCCAAGCCCATGTGTGTGGAGTCTTACAACGAGTACCCACCTCTTGGTCGCTTCGCCGTTCGTGACATGAGGCAGACAGTGGCCGTTGGTGTCATCAAATCCGTTGAGAAGGTCGACAAGTCCGGAAAGGGTAAATACTTGGATCTCTGTCATCTCTTTTTCTATGTGCTTATTACTTCCTTCAGTGACCAAGTCTGCGGAGAAGGCTGCCAAGAAGAAATAAATGACTGTAGAAGTACTGTAGCAATCTTCTCTCTTTGTGACTCTTCCTGTTTCTTTACGTCCCTCACGGTATACATACCTTCAAGCTTCTCTTCTCTTTCTTGTATGCACATTAATGAAGACAGTGGGATCTACTTATCTCCCGCTCACGCAGGCGCCCAAATAAAAAAGAAAAAAGGTGCCATCGAGTTAGCATTGTGAGTGACATGACCCGATCGTCTTAACAAACATGCTCTACCCTCTGTCCCTGTTGGAACCGCGGACCTAGATCACGTCCAACGGTCCTCTCAAACACCTCCATCATAAACGTGAATAAGGACCTAGCGAGCGCGGCGTCCCACCTGCCCTTGGATGATTCATCACGAATGAAAGCGTGCTGAGCCTGTACCTCCAAGAACTATGATGCAGCCATGTCAAAACGTTGTTGAAAAACTAAAATCAGTCGCATACAGAACACGGAACGTTCGCGTTTTCGAGAGTTTCTCTGATTAGGTCACGCCCAGCGCGCGGGACATGGGTATCCTAGGTCATGTCTCAGTGGATAGGAGTCAAAACAGAACTCGGGCTAACTTGTTTGCCAAAGATCATCTTCAAATTCACGGATAAAGATCATGGATCACTTTGTTAACCCTGAGTTATATGTGACCCACCACAAGCTCTCCCTTGTTTGTCATGTCGCCATTGCGGACACGCTCCAGTGAGTCGTCCCTCTTGCCTTTCCCGAGGGTGGAAACGTGTATGTCCGTCGCAAAGAAACACACTGAGGATAGGACCCTGGCATCAAAGGCAGCCTGCAGTGGACAGGTACCGTAAGCATGTTGTCGTCAATCGCAAAACAGATACTATACTCGGAATGCCTGGGCGAGTAGAGATCAGCCGTTGCGGGGGGAAGAAAGGAGAATGACGAACTAGATGGCCACCAAGGCACATGCCTGTCGCTGGGAGTGCATCAGCTTCCGACGGTGTATGTATATTGCCAGGATTATTGCTGACCTGCGATGCGACCACTGCAAATTGGGAGAGAACACAGTAGATCGACAGCGAGGGTTGCATCCTAATTGTGTTAGGTGCATTTCCGAGATTGCATCAAAAGCGGAGGCGTACCTCGTCATATGCTTCTACAGTTTTCTCGATCTTTGAACATATCACAACTGTAGCGAGCGCAGAATGATAGCAACAAACTCACTTTATACTTGTTACCTCGGTCAGTCCCTGTGCCAGGGAGTCAGCTTAGCGCCAACACGAACAGAACGCCCGACCTTCCGTGTCATAGGGAATCGGCTCAGGCCCTTCGAATTCATGGAAGCTCGATGGACACGCTGGATATTCTAAGTGCGTCTCCGCTGATATGTGATTCATTAGGCATACCGACGACATAGCCATGGCTGGCAATTTGTCCAGCAAATCTCTCCACAGGACCGGTCACTTGATATATCTCGCTGCCAGGTTGAGATCGTACCAGACAGCTGGATCAAGCACTGCATATACCTGAAACACACGACACCTGTCCTCATTCTCGTTGGATCTGTGTCCATTCATCATGGATCACATACCTGGGAACTTGGCTTGGGGGTAGTTAGGCACCACTGGAGAGATCACGAAAATGCGGATCGGCCGCTCGTTGTTGAGTATGCTGGGTACATCGTGGTAGGCTTTGGTGATCAGCATGGCGACAAGGTACTGTACGATGGAACGTGGAATCAGTACTGGGCGTTTGTAGCGATGTACAAGCTTAAACTTGGTAGTGCTGGTACGTAGGAAAAGGAACGGCTCTGGGGGAGACTAATCCACTTCCGATCCTTGGCATGTTCATAAGGGACGACGTTGACATCGACAGGCACACTGGCAAACGTGCGACCGAGTGCTGAAGGGGCTCTAACCTTGGCATCCAATGGACACGTCTCTGCATCGTACCGCGACTATCTCTGCCTCTTTTCCATCCCTGCTGCCATGAGCGTACCGAACGCTCAGATTCGCCCATATCGACCTGACGATGACAAGGTGGTGAAGTTTGCTCTCGGAATGGCACACACGGAGGGACTGGCGGTCGCCAACCGACGAGGTATGTGTTTTCTTTTTCTTCAACTTCAACCACTAATACGATGAAACAAGCTGCGTTGCACCCTTTGACTCTAAGCATATGGGTAGCATTGTCGTGCGTCATGATAGAGTACTTTAGTTGGTGGCCAAATCCTGAGCACGGCTTCTTGGGGTGGCTGTCTCCCGTGCCTGCGTTTGCGTGCTGGGCAGTTCCAATCTTGTCTTTGATCGACTGGTGGGTCCGTTTCTGTCAATTGGGATACATTTTCTCAGTGTCGGGGTGTAGGGTCAACCGTCCATACTTCGAGGACGTTGCTTCGGATACCCTCCGCAGGCCTGATGTCGCTGACATACAAGAATATTACGCCCGTTCCCCTTCGTCGGGATTTTTTGTTCTGGAGTACGATAACAGGATTATCGGTCTCATCGCAGTTGATGCCTCCGAGGATTTCCAGTCGGACAAGAACTCCGTGAAAACAGGCGAGATTAAGAAAACGATCCAGGAGAAAAAACGGGTCTCAAGCATCACATCCTCGACGGCCACAATTTGCCATATATTTGTCGAGAACCCCTTCAGGAACGCTGATGTACAGGATGATCTGGTTTCATTTGCAACTGATTACGCTTTCACCACATCAAGTGATTTGAAGGAAATAAAAGTAACCACCTCATCTCTCCTCGGTTATGTGCAGAAGTCTCTTCGCCACTCCAAGTTCACGACAGACGAGGTTGTTGGGAGAGTAGGAATATACAGATGGAAGATGCAAGCCATGAGCTTGAAAAGAGAGCAATGGGAGAAATCGAGGGGAAAAGGAGCGTCTACTTGATATCATACCATCCTATTGTAGACAAGGATCTAATGACCTTGCCGAATGTCACCTCTTGCATCCATTCTCGCCAATCCAACCTGTGTGCGGCCACATCAGCCTCTCGTGATTTGCCAGTCATCGTTGTCACAGACCTGTTTGCCAGTTCTGCGCAGGCTGATCAAGCCGACGAAACCTCCATCGCACACCCTATTGTTCTGTTTCCTTTACCCAGCCTCTTCGCTGATCGGTGATGCTTTGGTACCAGACACATCGGTTGAGGTTTTTGATTATACTGAGCGTATCCCTGATTATGGTTCATGGGCCGATCCACGGCAGGAGCTCCTTACTGCTGTGGAATCAGGTAAGGAACAGCTAGGGGCGAGGATTGTGCTGACCATGAACTATAGCACCCTCTGGGTCACTGGTAGTGGTGATCGACTCCGTGGACACCCTTGCCTCAGACATCGGGTCAGACTCACAGACGTTTGCGTTCATCAGGAATATCTTCCGACTCGTTTCTTCTCGCCCTCGTATGTCGCAATGTCCTTATACATCCATGCGCGACATTTGACCACCTCTTCCAGAACCATCTGTTCTTGTCCTTCACCTGCTTTCCTGTCCTCTCCTATCCCTTCTAACCCAAACAAGTCTGTCTCCAACCTTGACACACATCATTGCCCACCCTCCAGCTCTGATCGAACATCTCGCGACAGCATACTTAGCATCTCCGCCTCCAGCTGGGCCAGCAGAGAAGTTTTGGAGTGTTTTCATCCCTATCTCTGAACGTGCCCAAGAAAGCCAGCGATTGGTGTACGGTCCCGATGGAACTGGAACATGCACAGGGTGCGGAAACAGTACCAAAGAGTTCGTTATCGAGTCCATCGTCAGAGGATCAGGCGCAGAGGGCAGAAAGCGCACTACGGAAAGAACGCTGACAGGATGGAAGGGGGATACCCCCAAGAGCCTTGAAAAACTGGAAAGCTTAAAGACCCTAACCTCCTGGAAGAAACAGGACGAGGTGAGGACCCAAGACCGATTCTCTAACAAATGCTACATCATTCGCAGAAACCACCCGATCCCACTCAAAATGTGTCGTTCAATCTCCATCTCACACCGTCTCAGGAAAAGTCCCGGGGACAAGTACCTCTTCCGTATGCCCACGAAGGTGAGTATGTTGTCGTCGTATGTATCGTAAGCCGATGTTATTTCCCAAGGGAAATCAACGATGGATCCCTCAACATCGGGCAGCATTTTCTATGAACCCGATTCCGCAGATGATATCGATGATGACGATCCCGACGAGGATTTGGACATCTAGGGATGATGGCCACATGTGATGGCGCTTGGGTTAGACCTGGTTACGATTCAATACTAATCTGCGGAATCCCGAACGGTCACAGTCACTTTAGGAAGGCCTGTACCTGCGGGTGGTGGGTGACTTCACCTAGGTCGGATTCAAAATCCCCGGTGTTCATCGTCAAAGAGTGCACCAAATTTCAACGAGACAACAGGCAAGCATCACTGGGTAAAAATGTCCAAGAAAGTAACTAGGCTCCTGAAGGCACTATTGAGATATACTATTTGATCTTCTTGAGCTAGTCAGGGCATTAGTATGGAATGTGAGATGTCGTGCGAGATCACATACCCTTTCGGTTTGCCTGAAGACACCGTTATCAAGCTCTGTGGCTTTCCTCCCGATATCATCAAGTCGCTGGTTCTGCGCATCGAGCTCCTGTCCCATGGTCGTCCCTAATGACTTAAGGCTCTTGGCAACCTTGGAAATCTCGTCTAAATTGTCATCCAATTCATCCTCCAGTTCGTCATCCGATGCACCCCCTTCAAACTGATAGCGCTTGCGTTGCTCCTTCCTCACATCAAGCCCACCTACACTTGCGATGCCTTCTTCATCTTGTTTCCCAGAGGTTGCGCCACGGCCCAGTCTGCTTTGGGTGTCTCTAATGTCCATCATCGCCTTCTCTCGGTCAAGCCGTTCATCTTCGTAACGTTGCATCAGCTTCGCTTCCTGTGCAGCGCGCTTGCCATCCTTGTTCCAAGTGACAACTGGACGGAAGATGGACTTGTTGAGCTGTTTGAGTTCATTAATCTGGTCTTCTGCTCTCAATGTATGGCCTTTAGCGACATCGAGATGGCGCTCTGTATTTGCTAGTTTTTCTACACCACGTTGAGTGTCATTGCCGGCGGAAACTGGCCTTGAAGGACGTACCAGACTGGTCTCCAAGGCGGGTCAGGGTGCCTCTGGCAGTTTCTTCAGCCTCTCTGGCAAGGCGAAGTGCATTTCTGGTGGAAGTAACGCTTTCTTGCTTGAGGAATCTTGTTTGTTGCTTTATTCCTTCGACGTCCTCGTCATTTTCCTCTCCAGGAGCAGGTTCTCTTGCGGGGGCCGGGCCATCAAAGAAACGACCAGACCCTGCCTTCTGGGGGTTGTACCCAGAGAAGAGTTCATTACGTGCCTTATCTAACTCCGGATCGGATGGTTTTCCGGTGGGTGGCCCATAGGTATCATACGAGGTCTGGGGCGTTGCTTGAGGTTGCACGGGTGGTATTAAATTCTTGTCCTTGCGTCTAAAGAATGACATGTCTGGTCTAAAGGAAAGAGTCGGAGTCGGCACAGGAAATATAAAACCACGTGATGCTAATATGACGCGGTCACGTGTGCTTCCCTACCGCGCCACCTCGCACTTTGAACCACTATGGCTCTCTCTTACGCAGAGGAACGCGAGGCTAATATCCGCCGCAACAGGCAGGTGCTCTTGGACCTTGGCGTCGAGAAGCTCATTCCCGTTAACGAACCAAAAGAGCAACCAAGAGTCAAATCCAAGAAACGAGCTGTGGACACCGAAGAGTATGACGAAGCACCTCCTCGAAAGACAGTCCGTGCAGATGTGCTCCCAGATACACCGTCTTCAGATGGCAGGCGTCGAAGTCACCGACTTGCTAGTCATGCCTCAATCCCAGACTTGCGACGCGGCACGCCGCTTCCTCTCACTGTAAAGAACGTCGTGTCCAGCTCTTCTGATTCTCCGAACAAGCAAAGAAAACACGATCCGTAAGTGTCTCTGAGTCTTGGATGTCATCCATAGAACTGTGTTATAATTACAGCAAGGTCTATGGACACATTCCCGGCATTGAGGTCGGATCGTGGTGGGCATCACGGTAAGGGAGGCGACTTGACAACTCATATAGTGCGACATTGACGGCTCTTTAGAGAAGAATGTTCAAATGATGCAGTCCATGCGTACGTCGCACGCTGTTCGGTAGTCTCTTTTCTTAAAAGTTGAATAGCCCGTGGGTTGCTGGTATCGCACCAGGGAAAAATGGTGCATATTCAATTGCATTATCTGGGGGATATGAGGATGATGTAGATGATGGATATGCATTGTGAGTGACACCCACCCACAGTCCGTTTACCTCATTTCGGTCTCTGACATTTAGGTAGTACGTATACTGGGGCAGGTAAATACCTTTGGATATGAATCGAAGCAGTGATTCTGATACGCGGTAGGTGGTAGAGACTTGAAGGGAACGAAGGCTGCTCCCAAAAATGTATGTGTCTGCTTATTCGGTTCCACTGATTTACTGAAAATTTGATTTAGCTCCGGACGGCGGAACAGAGTTTCGACCAGTCATTTGAGAATAATAACAATAAAGCACTCAAGGTGAGATATCTGCACTATGACGGAGGACTCTCTGATTTTCCGAAGCGCTCTGTGGAAACGGGGAAACCAGTACGAGTGATCCGCGGTTTCAAATTGCAATCAAAATATGGCCCAAGTGAAGGGTAAGCGAGATTTCGTCCACCAGTTCCTAAAATCTAACCTCAACACTGCAACCCAGATATAGATATGATGGCTTATATGAAGTGAAACAAGTGAGGAGAATGTCCTGGATGGCTGCCAATCTGCTAACATAAGACAGTGTTGGATGGAGAAGGGACTAGGTGGCCATTTAGTGTGCAAGTTCGCATTTGTTGTAAGTGGCTCGCCTAAAATTCGAGGTGCAAGCTCACGCTAGGGTTGATCCTGTAGCGTATTGGAGGTCAGTCGGACATTCCTGTGAACTCCAACAAGGCTGTGAACTAGTATTTGGGGAACAAACTAGGAGTTTTGATTTGCAAATTTGAACATTTTACTTGTAGTACATTCGAAATATGAATATGATGTTGTTGACCCCCCAACACCCCCCAAACTAATGGTTCCCACATGTGCCCACCTAACCTAGTCTTCTGTACTTCACAAGTCTCCCTGGGCCTAGATATTCCCAAGAGCTGAAGGAAAACAGTCGTTCCTTCCATACACATCTGAAAAAGAGGCCTACGATGAGACCCTCGTTACTCTTCGCCTGCTTGGTGTTCCCAACTCTCTCGCTTGCCCAGGTTTGTTACTCACTTCTCTCCTTTCTCCATCTTCACAGAAATTGCCTTCATTCTAGCAAGTAACAACCTCGTGGATCATAGGTACCAACAGCCAAGCCAGTACTGTATCTACTCCCACAGTGATCACTCTCGGTCCTTCAAGCAGTGCTTCTGGGGGTTCAGCAACCCCCACTGGCAACAGCAGCACAACAATGATTGGTTCGGCTTCAGGCAACGCGACTTCCACCAGCAGCAGCAAAGTAACGAGCAACCTACCGACCGCAGCCACGGACGTTCCGGGTATCAATGGTGGTGGTCCTGGGGGAGGTGCACCAAGTCCTGGCGCCGCCGGACAGGGTGGTGTATATGGTCCGCCAGATGGCTATATTGCTGGTGCAGAGGCTCTCAGGGGTGCAGCGATACTTGGCGGTGTTGGATTCGCTGTGGGTGTGGTGTTGACTTTCGCATAGGGCGGTAGTTCAAGCGGTCAATGGCCTGTCGCGCTTTCCAGGTGACCTACCATCTTTTTGTTATCGAACGTCTATATCCCTGGGCTTCTGACGCACTAGTATAGCACACACATTCATACATATATTCTCCATCTACATGACTTTCGTTCGTTTACGCTCTACATTTATTCTTAAGGACACTGGGACCTTTGACTCGGATAGCATGAATGTCACTAATCGGGTTGCTACCCAATATTAGACTATGTATCGTTTGCTTCTCAGATCCCATCTCGACTGTATCCGAATTTCTGCACATCCTACGCAGCGAATAGTTGGCGCTGGACAAATATCGAAGAAAAGAGGGATGGCGACCAAGGTCTGATCTCAGCCCTTGATTTGAATCCACTTGATAAGCCCATCCTTCATAGACGATAGGAACCCATAATGGCACTTTCCACTGTGACGAGGCTCTAGCTGTCTTTTTGCTGCGACACACGCCGACCTATCGAGATGCTGGTACGTACTCAACAATTTTGTCCTTCCTCATATAGTGTATGGAGCTCCCAGCCTTGCAACGCACCAGGGACCCCGCTGCCCTTGATAAGTGCGATATCGTCGTCGATGTAGGGTCTGTTTATGATCCCCAAAAGAATCGTTTCGACCACCATCAGCGTGGGTTCCAAGAGGTGTTTGGACATGGCTTTACGACCAAACTGTCGTCGGCGGGACTTGTCTACAAGCATGTTACCATTCATCATATCTGTGGATATACTGACGTTATTTGTAGGCACTTTGGAAAGCAAGTCATCGCAGGTGAACTGAAGTTGGACGCCGAACATCCTCAGGTCACTGTCCTGTGGCTCAAGTTGTACAAGGTATGTCTTACTAGCTGTATCTCTCTAGTCATGCATCACCTTCATCAGGAATTCATCGATGCCATCGATGCCGTTGATAATGGCATATCTCAGTACTCTGCTGAGGAAAAACCCAGATATCGTAGCCGAACCGATTTGTCGAGTAGGGTTGGCTGGCTCAATCCTGCTTGGAACGTCCCTGTGGCTGCTCAAGCTGTCGACGTGCGTGATGCTTGCGGTACCAGAACTGTTTCTTTAACTATTCCACCAGTCGCTCTTCGTCAAGGCGTCACAACTTGCCGGAGAAGAATTCTTTGGCAGACTGAAATACTATGCACAGGCATGGCTACCTGCTCGGGATATAGTAGCAGCTAGCCTTTCGACACGCCACCAGGTGTACTCTAGTGGGGAAATACTACTTTTTGAACAATTCGTGCCGTGGAAGGTACAGTTACCCTGTCAAGTGGGCCACGTTCCTCTGATACCTTTGTCATAGGAACACCTTTTTGAGCTTGAAGAAGAGCAGAGTATTTCTCGCGAAGCCCTACCATTGTACGTCATCTACCCTGACGAGTTCGGTGGGAATTGGCGCATCCAGGCAGTCCCTGTATCACCCGAGAGTTTTGAGAGCCGAAAAGCACTGCCTGAGGCGTGGAGGGGCCTTCGAGATGACGAATTGTCTCAGGTAAGTGGTGTTGAAGGGTGCATTTTTGTGCATGCTTCGGGGTTTATAGGAGGTGAGGCAAAATGCTGTATGCACGTCATCATCTTACTTTGGTCTTCAGGAAATAAAACGAAAGAGGGAGCATTCAGACTTGCCACACTTGCTGTTACGATGTAAAGTTACCAATGATATCTGTGGAACCTATCACACGGGAATGTAAGTTCTGTGGACAAATTATTTCTTGCAGTACGCCGTATTGCATGGCAGAGCGATAACGGACCAACCGCACGCCAACAACACGTGTCGCGTTGCCAGATAGGGGCCCGGATACTCGAGGACCATTGTGGCACTCGCTTGGGTAAGAAACCTCGTGCCACTCGCATGTACTGGTGCTGTATCAATGGATAGCCTCCACACAATGCATCTGAACCGTTCTCTCAATTTCCTTCTTCTCGTGTCATTTCTGTGCGACCTCTGACTTTTCTTGGGCCTTGCTTCTTGACGAAATGCCATACATCAAGACCCATTATCATCCGTTCCTTTTCGCCCTCATTACCATTTGCGCCATGGCAGAGCTGGGACTCACTGCCTTCCTCATCAGCGATGGAAACGAGAGAAATAACTGGCCAAGCGGTCGGTACCACTCCGTGTGAGTATAGTGGATTGTAATTCGGGTACACTTTTCTGATGCCGCTAAAGGCTTATCCTCTTCGCATTCAATGCGGTATGGACAACATTGTTCGGGACAGCGTATCTGTTGTGGATAGTTGATGGCGCTATACATTTCCTTGCAAGTATAGCGAGTTCTATCATCTGGCTGCTTGTTACCACGATCTTGTGGGTGAGTAATGTACCGCAAAAGAATGTCCTCGGCGTTCATATATTCTTTTAGGGTGCTGCCGCTGGCATAATGCATGGAACGAGATCGGGGGGTGACTGCGATTGGGTATCTACTACGTCTGAGTTCGTCGAAGGATGTTACCTACCCCAGGACCTGAGCAGCGTCTCCAAATGCAAGGAAGCCTTGAGCGTGGAGGCCATAGGGTGGGTGGAGTTCGGACTGTGTCTCCTCACTGTATTGGCAACTTGCATGTGGATGCGAACCAGTAAGAGAAGCTATGTGAGTGGTTATACCAGGCTAGCGTGATTATGGGGTGTAATGTTTGTCTCTTTTGTGTTCGGACAATCAGCAATCTAGTTTCTACGTATAGCTGAAGGGTATCTGGGACATTGGTTGGATGTGGATATGATTTAGGTTTTATTTCACTTACTGTACTGACAATTCCTTACCGTGGGAGCCTGGTCAATACATTGCTTATGTATTTGATGTCTGATCTTACACCAAGGACAGTACGTATGCTGCGTGGTTGCCCATCGCTGTTAACTATCGGGGATGTCGCACACCCATCAACTTCAGTTGCTCAATCGTGATTCATCCTGTGTCAATCTCGAAAACGCCGCTTGTAACGTCGATGATCTTGACTTGGCAAACTTCCCGACCGATACCAGCGAGAGCAATGCCTTATGATGGTCGTGTTGCCCCCCGAATCGAAGCGTATGTCGTACGGTGGTTGGCTCTTCTGTGTGCTTGTTGCTTCGGGGTTGGAAGTCATTAGTGCGCATACCGTATTGGTTATGTCGTAGAAACAGCTCATCATAGTCCACAGTGCATCTCACATGCTGGGACCATTGAAATCAAGTCTCGCCCGAGAACTTGAGACATCCGACGTAGAGTTCAGCCTATTGATTTCTGTTCTCAGTCTCAACGGCACGTGGACTCCGCTCTTGGGTGGTGTCATGGCCAGTGTGTTGGGAACAACACTTACTAGTATTATCGCCACCGGAGTAGTTTTTGGTGGTGAGGATGGATCCTGCTCTACACTTAATCTTATCTCACAACCCCTACAGGTCAGGCACTTGTTTTACTTGGGGACATGCAAGGCAGCGTTCGTCTGATGGTCTTCGGGCTCTTCGTATTTGGTCTTGGCACTAGTCCACTCTCTGTCGTACAGGAATCTATTATTGTACGATTTTTCAGCACTCACGGACTAGGTGTATCGATGGCTCTTGGCCTCGTGGCTAGCAAAGGCGCGTCGTTTGCAGCAGCGCGCACTTCATATCCCCTTGCTGCAAGGTTTGGACGGCATGCCCCATTTATTGCATCCACAGCCCTTACCGGCCTGTCATTTGCTATCAACCTCGTTTACTTATTTGTCTCAAAATGGCTTGTCCATGCGTCTGGGACGAGCCTGGAAGCGTCAGAGGCACAAAATGAAGCGAGATGGCGCGCTCCTCACAGCATCTCTGAAGCAAAAGCCCTTGAGAAAGTGGCAAGGAAGCACTATGTTAAATTGAGCGATGTTCTGACACTTGGAGACGTGTTTTGGGCGTAGGTTACTTCTTTCATGATAGTCACCAAAGTTGATGCAATGATTCATCGGAAGTTATATTGGCCTAAATATTCTCTGCGGGATGGTGTGGTCACCGTTTGCACACCTTGCTACGTGAGCACTCGCTGGTTACTTTTCGAGATTGTGGGTCAACCTATTTCAACTAGGAATATATTAGAAAGGCGCTACGAACTAGATGAAGCAGATGCCAGTCGCCAAGCATCATATCTCCTTGTCGGCAGTATGGCTCTGTACCCTGCAGTGAGACCAAATTATAATCCTCTTCCCCATGTCAAGATGATCCATCTTGAAACAGTGCGGCTACCTCGTGGATCGCCTCAAGCGTCCACAGGCTATCTTACGGTTGTTTATGCTTTCAGCCGTGTTTACTATGATGTGTTATGCCTGGCTGTCGGCGCCACCACATTGGACAGGAACACCGCTTCCTGGCATTCTTTCATATTCCTTTGGTGTTGGATTTTCACCCTGTAAAGTCTTTGGATTGTGAGTCTAGTGTGTGCTAACTGTTCATCAGTGCTGCTGGTCATTATTGTGCCGGCTCTCGTGCCCCTGAAATATGTTATGTTTCGACTACTCTCGGTCTTCATAAGAGCGTGAGTGGCCTTGGCATTCACTTCACCCCCAACTCATCTTTCGCAGCTTGAACATACTGGCTCCACCGTCGTGCAGGTGCTCACTGGCATTTGGCTCGACAAGCGAGAGCCTTTATCAAAACAGCATGACGGTACTTCTGCCATCCAATACCTCCTGTTGACCTTCTTGCTACTAAACATCTTGCAAATTCTTATGTTGATCACCCTGGCTCACCTTTATCGGAGTCGCTGGAAGGGCGATCGGAAAAGGAAGATATCGCCGAGAGACCTCCGCCAGTATCAGAAGGATATACTCTTGTGGATCAAAACGAGCCTCAGATAGATCCCAATAGGGGGTCTTCGCCGACCATGGAAGAGGAATCGTCGTTCGCCCCATTGGCAGTGCTTACTGATGACCAGTCTGACCCACCAAATCCTTCCCACAAAGACCCCGAGATCCACCGAGGTCGCATCTTTACTTGTGCCTGTATAATTCTCATATGTTTTTGTTGGTTGTTGTTTCTGGGTACAGCATTGTTCCAATTGCGCTCCAAAGAGGACAGAGATGTACCCCACAAGAATGTTGGTTAGTTCTACGGCTGCTCGTAATGATCTATTGGTACACTTGTTGTTCAACGTAGGATGTTTAGGCATGCGTAAGCCAGTGGCCCTTCGTCTCCCCTACTTCCGTGTGATCATCTGAAGAAACAGTCCAGGCACTTTCGTCAGATGAATCATCTGTCCAACGACTGAGGCTTTTATGATATGATGGTGACGCTTCAACATCACGCGTATCAGAATAGCCAGGTAATGTCTGCCGCCATCGTTCGACCATACACCGGGTAGCAATCAAGTCTCGTGGTGGCACGTACGATATAGACGCATCACCAGGGTTTCCTTTCTCAGAAGGAACAAAAGGTATAACTCCAGCAACACATGCTGACGATCCCGGTTCTGAAATTCATTAAGCCAAACGACATCGATGAAGCCTGAGGAGCTTTACCTTCACTTTTATTCGTCCAGCTGGACAAGGAATCTGGGATGGTGACTTGGTCATCACCGGTGTCAGAAGGTGGAATGACGATATTGCCCATGACATAGCCCACTGGTTCTGGGACCTGTTCAAATCAAAGATGTCAGTGAATATGGTATCTTCAGAAGAGACTCTGCATGTACATGTGGAGCAGCATATCCATCCTCGACAGCGAGCGCAGAAGCGAGCCAGTAGAGAATAGCCAGTAATACTGTAGGATTACGTGATTGGGCATCTACTGGAGGAGAGACAAAGGCGTTTGTATAACCTATGGCTTCTCTCAGTTCGATCCGTGCAAGTATAGAATCTCCTAATTACCTCTCGAAAATACACCAAAAACCCATTGCTGATATGAGGTTACTATGAAGTATACCGACTGCCGGCGAACAGATATATCCCAGAGCTGGTCTATGGTGAATACCAAACCTTCGTGCCAGGTACAGTTAAAGTACCTTTGCCCAGAGACGCTCTTTAGCACGCAGAGGCACATTATCCACCGGAAGCTAACAGAATTCAAATGGAATCCCAAATAACAGATGCTTGTACTTACAGATTTCAACTCGGTAAACTGCCACATGTCTTCATGAGAAAGTACCCAAGGCGGCTGGCACGCCACGACGACTGAATTGAGACCAATCTCTAATGATGCCAATTTGCGGGTATCTGTGAAGTAGAATTCCTTAAATATTTCCTGATCGTTGTTTCCCGTGATATCAGATGTGAAACCCCAGTCCTTGGTTTGGGGGAACATGATGTGAAGTACGCGCTGGACGGTTTGCAAGGGGAAATGATCGACCCACGACGCCAAGCTTGACGTGGAACTGTTAGAAAATATCGAATACATCCTTCCATAATCACATTTACCGCGTGCAATCTGTGACAGGTGCTGGCAAAGCTGTACCGATCTTGAATTTTCGCGCCGAAGGAACTGTCAGGACCTCGCCTGTATCACAATCTTCATGTTGGAAGCTAACAGACTTCTTGAGGACGTTCTCTTTGATCCCTTAAAAGAATATAACCCGGTGAGCACTGACGTCTGCAACGGTCAGTATTGGGTTCTCACAATCATTGAGCATCTCATCGAACGATGCACCCAAGTAGTGAATGCCAGTCAAGTGCCTGCACTTCTTGAATCGTGTGGACAGGGTATTGCAGTGACTCTTGTGCCCCGTGGGTGGCAAGCTTGGAACGTCCTTTCCATACTTTATACCGGGGAGGATAGCATCTCTGAGGTATGCCTGAAGATCGTCTGACCTGTGCCATATCATGATGAGGGCGAGAGGGGATGCAAGAAAAAGACAAATGAAGAATCATAAGGCCGTCCATATGAATTGCTGGCCATAGCGACACTAAATACAAGACTTCAAGAACCTGGCGAACGACGATGTCCTAATGCGGTTATCGGCAGAATCCGTTTTCTCGGCAAATTCCGGCAGAGTGAGTCCACTGCACTTTCCTTGCTCGTCATCGCCGCCGTCGCCATCGCGTCAAATCCTTTTAAGAGGTACGTTGTCGTGCGTCGATTACATCTGGGGACATTGGATGGATATGTGGTGTCCTGTGGAGTTTCTCTGACAATCGTTGGCGGATGGATGCATCTGCGGTCTACTCGATGTGTGGTAGCTGACTCTTCTCCTTCCAGCCAGCAAGATGGGCGCATACAAGTATGTCACCGAGTTGTACAAGAAGAAGCAATCGGACGTGTTGCGATTCCTTCTCCGCGTTCGGTATGTGAGCGAAGATTCTCGACTATTTATCTTTCCTGATTCCCGTGTAGGTGCTGGGAGTACCGTCAATTGAATGTCATCCACCGAGCATCCCGGCCGTCTCGCCCGGACAAGGCCCGCCGCCTGGGTTACAAGGCCAAGCAGGGCTACGTTGTCTATCGCGTTCGAGTCAGGCGTGGCAACCGCAAGAAGCCGGTACCAAAAGGCAAGTATTCGGAATGAAGACGTTCTCTGAAGCCAGCAATGAGTATGGTCTTCAGGTGCTACCTATGGAAAGCCCGTCCGTCAAGGTGTCAACCAACTCAAGTTCCAGCGCAGTTTGAGGAGTGTCGCAGAAGAGCGTGTCGGCAGGCGCTGCAGCAACTTGCGGGTCTTGAACTCTTACTGGCTGAACCAAGACGGTGTTTACAAGTACTACGAGGTCATTCTCGTTGACCCCAATCACAAAGCAGTGAGTGCCTCATATTGCGTCGTGTGACGCCCTTTACTAGAAATACCTAGATTCGTCGGGATCCCCGCATCAACTGGATCACAAAGCCAGTACACAAGCGGCGCGAGGCCCGGGGCCTTACCAGCACGGGCAAAAAGGTTTGTGCACTGCAGCCACCTCATCTGGACATTTATACCCATTTGTTCTCCCCAGAATCGTGGATTGGGCAAGGGTCACCGCCACAATCACGCTCCGCAACGCTCCACTTGGAAAAAACACAACACACTCAGTCTTCGTCGTTACCGATGATTTCAGAGAAATCGCGGCAAGCGTTATGCCTTGTTTACCACGTATTGCATTGTACATCTCCATGTTTGCTATGGTTGTATGTCACCTCGATCGATAAAAGACAATCCACCTTACATATAATTTGGTCTAACCGGTGTGACGAATGATTTGCTATGCTCAAGTACTTGATGTTTACCTCGTGTGAGCCGCGTGTCTGCCACTTACCTACACACACCGAGCCGCAGTACTTGGACCGCACGCTGGGAGGTGTTGGAGAGAGTATTTAGGCTTGAACCGCCTTCGGAGCAGCCCACGTCAAAGTTTTGCTCCATCAACCAAGCTCAGTCATTATCCCACTGAACAAACCTGGCTTTAAATGGCCTTGCAGAAGCACAGGCCTTGGATATTCTGGCTATTACATGTCTTCGCAATAACATGTGGAACCCTCGCCGAAAGCACGAATGTGATATGGGTGATTCAAGACACCTATGAAGGCAAGACGTTTTTCGAGTCCGTCATTGTCCAGTATCTTGTACATGGTGCTGCTGGCTGACAAGCAATCGTTTCTTCAAGTACTTTTGATTTTTACACGGGTGCGGATCCGACAAAGTTCGACCATTTAGTCTCCTACTTGTTGCAGGCTGAAATCCGACTGTCATGCTTCCAGTGGTTTGGTGACGTGAGTTCGGTTGGTCACATTAACTCGAGTAAACTTCCAACGAATGTCCAGGTTCGTCGACAAGCAGACGGCCTTTAACACTAGTCTGGTGTATGTCACGCCGCAGAATAAGGTTATCATGCATGGTGATAATACCACCTGGCTGCCTTCCGGGACCAATCGGAAGAGGTAACTCTTTGGCACGATGGAGACACGATGGTCCTCACCGAGCATTTGCAGTGTTCGCATATCGAGTCAAGCAACATACAACACGGGTCTGTTTGTACTAGACCTTGATATGGCACCATGGGGATGTGGTCAGTGTGTTTTGTGCCCACTTGGTTGATTCTACATGACGTTTTATACTTTAGGCGTCTGGCCAGCGTTCTGGTATGTACAGTCGGTTCAGCATGCTCCCAGATGATTGCAATACCGACCAATCGAAAAGGACTGTTGGCAGTGGAACATGGCCCGGGGTGTGTATCTTCTCATTCCTCAGAATATGCTAAAGCTTCTCCTGAAGAACGGCGAAATAGACATTATCGAAGGTGTACATGACAACGAGCACAATCAAGTTACCTGGCATACAGCGCCAGGCATGTCTCCTGCGTGGTCTCAATTTCCTGTGCCATGCTGACTAAAAGACAAGGTTGCAACTTGACAGCCACAACTAACTTTACGGGTACCATAGTTGTGAGTGTACGTTCGGGTGCCGCATTAATACCACTCATCCGCCGTCATAGCAAACCAACGGCGTTGATAACCTTCAGTGCAACGCTTTGATAAACAACAACGCTGGCTGCGGGATTACCGAGTGGAGCCGTGCGTCTTATGGCCCGTACTTTGATTCCCAAGGTGGAGGTGTGTTTGCAATGAAATGGGACAACGATGGAATTGCTGCCTGTCTGTATTCCATTCCTTCCTTGGAGTTAGTGCACTTAACCCCTTCAGGGTCTTTCTATCGTGCTGCGATACCCGAAAACATAGGACAAGGTTTGCCTGACCCCTCCACTTGGGGAGAACCTGTTGCGGCGCTGGCGCCGACGTCATGCAACATCAGCCAATTCTTTGCGAACCATTCTATCGTTTTCGGTGAGTTATCTTGCACTTGTTTTTTTTTCGTTGCTAGGAAGTAAACATGCCATAGATATCACATTTTGCGGTAAGGCAGTCGTGGATTTTACTAGGATATATCTATACCTGGCTTTCAGGTGATTGGGCTGGTAACTCATATGCGACATCCGGTTGCCCAGGAACGTGCGAGGAGAGATTGATGGATCCTTCTAACTTTGTGGTGAGTGTGCCACCCGCAACTTTTGTTTCCAGTCACCGTATATACGAGTCGTAGAATGCATCATGGATCATCAATTCTCTCAAGGTCTATAAATCGGCGACAATATCATCCGGTTCTTCCAGTGCAGTTTCTGCGCGCTATGTCCCGCTACCAACGTGGATTACCATCTTCTCAATATTTACATTTGCTTTTGGCTTGTTCTGCTTCCCATGATATCCATCGCTACGACTTGCTGACTTGTTATACTTTCTCTGGAAGAGGACATTGTAGGTATTCTTATGGATATATACAAGTAATGAAATGTTCAGATGTGATGACTTCTCTGTTTTTTTGACTTGGGTCTTTCTAGGGATGACTGGCCAATGGCCCCAGTGAAACCGCAGTCGAAACAACGGTATCTCCCTCCCGACCCTGCCACGTAGATTAGGCTACAACCTCATTTATGGTTAGTTTGAATAAGGCCGCGCACCTTGCAATTGTGCACGGTAGTCCTCACTGCATTCGCAGTGTGAAATTTGTTCGCTGTGTCACAAATTCGAGCCTCAATGTGTATAGAAAAAGGGTCAATAGAGAACGTTCCCGACTCTATCATACCCTCGAGGGAAATCCGCCATCTTGAAGTTGTAATAGGTGACTAGCTTGCCCTCATCAATAAAATTAGACCCACAGCCAGATAACTCTCCAGTTGCCCCGACACCGAGAGGTCATCCTTGAATGGCTTACATGCTGATCTTGGAACACCTGCCACTGATCTCCGTTCGAAATGCACTATGTATTATGGCGTGTAGACAGGTTAGCCGTGGCTGTGCACGGCTTTTGCCGAAGGGAGCTTGTGGCCCAGTCTGTTACCAACCCAAACACCCCGTCAAACCCATCGGGTCGCAAAACCTCGTCAAGGCAGAGACTCGACCACAAAAATCATGGTGAGTATGGCCTGTTACCTGTCGACATCCCCATATCTCGTGAAATTGCGAAAACCTATGCTCGAACGAGGCTGGATGGTGTCATGGCGATCAGGATGTGCTAGAACCGCTTGCTCAATCTTCATCAGGATCCCTCAGCACCTATAACACTACGCACCCGCAAGTTCATCACGAACCGTCTCTTGGCCCGCCGCCAGTTTGTCCTGGACGTTCTCCACCCGTCTCGCCCAAATGTGTCCAAGGATGAGCTCTCTGAAAAGCTAGCCGCCATGTACAAGACGGACAAGGCTCGCGTCGTGCTTTTCGGTTTCCGGACGCACTTTGGTGGTGGAAAGAGTACCGGTTTTGGCCTTGTTTACGATGATGAGGCATCGCAGAGAAAGTTTGAACCCAAGTACCGCCTGGTTCGGGTGCGTAGCTTATTTTAAAAGTATGCCCACAAGTTCAAATTGGCCATCGCAGAGTGGGCTGCAGCCCAAAGTTGAGAGGCCATCTCGTAAACTACGACACGAAAGGAAGAACCGTGCCAAGAAGGTCGGTCTACATTCCACTCTTATTTAATTTTGCTAACTCTTCGTGGTCATCAGCTCCGTGGAACCAAAAAGGTCAAGGCAGCGGAGCCCCCGAAGAAGGGCAAGTAAATGGTGTGGGCAGAGTTGCATCGTTTCTCTCTTCCTCGTCCTATCGCATATATTGCAAATGGCGAAGCTGTATCTATGGCATATGTCATTTTATCCCCTAGCATGCACATGAACTCCATGCATATGCACACAGCCCCTTATTACTTCACGCGAGCTAAGTGTATTACAATGTCAGATGGGATAGGTGGGTATCATACGAGAAGACCAGCACTAGTGTCAAATGTGTAGGAACGACAAATCAAAAGCCCAGCTTCTTGTGTATAATATCAGGATCTTCTTGGTACTCCTCTGCTGATACCCACATCTACGATAGTCTTAGCATAAAAGTCCGGCAACATTCGAAGACAAACCTTTTTGAAAGTACCCAATCCCGCAAGGATGGATCCACCTATCCATGTGGAGTATTTGCGTTCCGGGGGGGCATATATCTTGATCTTGACGTCTTTCAGAGCCAGTTTCTTCACTTCATTGAGAAGTCGGTCGCCGAACCCTGAAAAGGGATGAGACCGAGGGGAACAGGCAGAGATTCACGACCTCACCTTTACATAGCGTACTCCCCCCGCTGAGAACTATGTTTGAGAACAGGCTTTTGCGAAGATCAAGGTCGACTCGGTTGATGGAATCTACGACGACCTGGTGAACGCCGGCGTATTCCTGACCAATAAGTTCGGGGTTGAATAATATCTCTGGTGCACGGAAACGCTCGGGTCCGAGCTATCGAGATCATGAGGTGGAATTAGGAATGAATTCCACATCCGCCTCTTACCTGAATCACGTTCCCATCGGGTAACCGGAATTCTTCTGTGCGTCCCAGTGAGTCTTTCTCCTCTTTAGAAGGGTTTAGCGCAATGTAGCAACACTTCTCCTTGATGATCCTCACAACCTCCCGCTCAGCGGTTGTGTGCAGGTGGTGTCCGGATTTTCGTAGTAGTAATTGCAAATTGTCCGTCACGTCTCTGAAAACAACCGGTCCTCATGCGCGTCATCGGTAAGATAAGACGACACATACCTTCCTGCGACATCGACTCGGCGAATGGCATGTGGCATAGAGAAGCCCTCGAATACGGGCACAGCATGTGTGACACCGTCTCCGGAATCCAGAACAATGCCTGTTGTTCGACCAGAGGAATATCTTGCTCGCAAGGCGATTAGATGTCAACCCACGCAGCGTGAGCACGACCTTACAGTGACAGGACCGCTTGTACCGAAATAAAGAGCGCGGGTACGTTGAAGGTATCGAAGAATATTTGAGCAGCGACGTCACGGTTGCTGCGTGGGTTTAATGGTGCTTCTGTCAAAAGAACTGGGTGCTGTTAGGAAGTGGTGAGCTCAAGACGATGGCACGAAGCAGGTACGGGCAGCACCTCTTCGCTGAGTGTCCCCAGCTCCTCTGCGTATATATAACTCCATATACGCTCCATATCGTCCCAGTCAGTTACTATACCATGCTCGATCGGATACTTGATTTTGAGAAGACCGCGAAACTCCTGTGCGCGCCGACCAATGAAGACGTCCCCTTCCAAGGCACCTGCCATAACTCGGACGTGTTTAGGTCGTCCGACGCTGTATTGCTCGACAGAATGAGAAAGACGATACACGAGCCGGGTGATGACATACAAAGATGGGAAGAAGCATTTTGGATGATCCTGTCCAGCGAAGCCTGCCTTGATGGTCCCTGAGCCCTGCAGACTGGTAAGCCCACAGACATGTGAAGAGTAAGTGGGGATGAATGCACATTGTCAATCACGACTGGCTGGTTGGTCAAGACGTCTTCGAACTCGGCTGACATCTTGGAATAACGTTCAGGGCGGTGGATGACTACCCAGAAGAGTTACGCAGACACGATGAGTGCGATGAAGGTGCTGATGAGTAGTGACTTTGCTCAAGGCCACTCCAGTGTCTGTGCTTTGACGCGTCCGACGCAGCTTCCGCTTTCAGTCACCTTTCCATGGCACCACCACGTAGCATACCAGCACTCAAACTTGTGTTGCTTTTACTATGCGTCGTGCGTAGCAGAATCGTACTCGCACTTGAGCCATTTGACATTTCGTGACCCAGGCTCCCGCATGTCAGGCTATCCTGAACAAGTGGGAGGTCACCAACTTTTGCAAATGTGCGTGGTCCCTCGGTCTCGCTCATTCTTGGTGACCATACAGACGTTCATAGAATTTTGCAGGTATCTGTTTCGGTTCAAACTACACGATCCTTCATATGCACACGCCCGATAATCCTTCGAAGCCGTGTCTGTCGTGCACCAAGCAGTGGTGCTTGAATCAGAACCTCCCGATCTGCGCTGGGGCAACCCTCGGAGACACAGACCCAGATACAGCGACGGGAAAGGAAGGTGACGTAGAAGCGAGATGTTTCCGTGAGCCTCGACGTTTTGGCGTTTTTGTGACAAGAGCTCGAGCTCCTTGCAGAACGCGATTCTCCAAGGGACCAGCTGGTGGTCACCTTGTTTCTCTTGACTGTTCTAGGCTTGCTACTCACTGCTGGGATTAAAAACCGCATGCTCAAGGCTGGTATCAATCCCAATTTGTCGTGGTCACCTGGCAGACGGTGGTGGGAGGTTTGGCCATTTTCATTTTCCCTCTTATTTTCACACTGAGAATGTGCATCATCCATCGTCTAGGAGTGGCTGCCACGTGGGCATTTGGAACAGTATAGCCTTCGCGAACGCATCGTCCGCCATCCGATGTTTCAGTCGGACGAACGAGGGAGGTACAGAGAGGTCTCCGAATCGTTACCCACGTAGATTTCTTGTAGCTGACACGGTCATGGATGAATGATGTCAATCTGCACGTTGCTGGCAAGTGGCTGGCTGCACTGCTGTTGCTGTAGCCCATATCATAGACGACCCTGTTCGTGACTTGATCGGATGATGATCTTGGGAGACCCACCTCAGGGCTTGGGGCGCGCGGGGAGACCGAATGACGGCCAAGGCTGCGCAGCCAACGTGAGAGTCGACGTGCTGCGGCGCCGAGCCCATCCAACCCATCCGACTACAGTATAATGGGCTCACTGTGTTCCAAGTTCGATACTCACTCGGGCAGTCACCACGTACTCGGGGGTGGGGGTGCACACCAACAGGACTACGGCAGCACTGTAAATGCCCGTACAGCTGCTGCAGCTGCAGCTGAGAGAAGGATACAACAGGTAAGCAGAGATTTCCTTCCATTCCCTCCCAGTCTGAACCTGGCTCTTCTCTGCATGCTAGGAACAAGTACGAGGAACTCATGCATCGAATCCCAAGAGAGGGCGCCTTGCAGCTCAACTCGCGGCTACCAAGTCGACGACGACGACCATGCCAGCAGCTCGGGAAGAACCACAGCTTGTGGTGTGTACAGTCCAATTCGACAGCCTTGCGATCTCTTTTCTCACATTGGAATTGCAGTGGGACTGAAGGAGGGAGGATGTTAGTATGCTAGGGGGTATGCATGTGAATATGGGACACTTCGTAGTTCGTACTGTGGTCTCTTCATCAACCAGCATTCGGTGGTATCTGTCTGCTGAATCTTCGCATTCACGCCGCCGGTATCCCATGATGACGAGGCCTGCTACACATCACATTTCCATTCCATTTACTTCCGAGTGATCAGAGTGCAAATCGATCCCACTGGAACAACACGCGAGGCTTGGATAACGGGTATTAAAACTCTGTCCCACTTCAATCCCGAGGCGGGGTATTGCCACCACTGCTGCACGCTGCAATCTGTGTCTGATCTTCGGGGCCCATCGACACCATGTCCCGACCGTCCTGGAAGAAACTTCTGTGGCAAAGACAGCCCTACCCTGACAACTACATACCCCCAGATTCTTTCTTGTCGTCCTTGAGGCGCAACCGTCAGTCTGTCTAGCCCTAATTCCTTGTTGGTTTGACCGAGGTTCCGCACACAGCCAATTTCACGCCATATACATACTGGCCTCTCGTACTGTCATGTTGTCCAATTACCCAACACCTGGGGGCGGTTTTCACGTTCCTCGCGGTTTTCGTGAGACTCCAGGAACGCTCCCTGGATGCCCGTGCATTACTATGGATTTCACTCGCATGCTTCCTACTCGGATACCTCGTTTGGGAGGCCCTCGACAGTTCCAGCCCTTCCCGCCCATCAAACCGTTCGTTATAAATTGTAATGGCAGGCCTGGATCGCATGCTGAGTGGAATTTGATCAGGTTCGAAAGTAGTGAAATCGTCCTTGTTGGTTTTTCTCGCCCTCGTGGGCTTGGCCCCCGTCTTGAGGACTTTGACCGCAGCAACTTCATCTGATTCCATCTGGGCACTGTCGGCGTGTCAGTTCCTTCTGAACACATTGCTGGCGGATTATAGTTGCATGAAACCAGGTTCACGTTCACAGGAAAGGTGCACGATCGAATTCACTTGTGACATCAAACCCAGTTCTCACAGCCAACAGGTTAACGTCCGTCCTGTCTATGAACGCGGCAATGTCATCGTCCGTCGTTCTTGCCTCACGTTTGCCTGACGACTTGTCTGTTTTTTCTCTCGTGCTCTTTGCTGTGCAACTATTTGCCCTATTTCCCATCTTGCGTCATCGGTTTTGGGTAGGTATTTTGCCTACTTTTCTCCGTGCACATAGGTTTGCTCAATCGGGAATTTAATCAAGGCTATTCCGCCAGTGATGCAAGTTGCGATCACAATATCAATCTCTGCACTGTCCCTCGTTCTCATCGCGCCACTCTCAGGACCCGCCGCTGCACTTATATTTGGTATCTACGTCGCAGTAAACCTCATAGCTCCGGGCATCCTCGTCTGGGCGCAAAGGTACAAGAAGTATGCATTCTTTGGCACCTTTTACTCTCTGCATTGGGACTGATGTGGCACTCCAGTGAAATCAGGGGGCCGTGGGACGTCGCGATCCCTAGAGTGAATTGCAATCAATTTGGAATTGACGATGGCACCAGCGTGGGCAGCACATTGTAGGGAGCATGATTTTCCCCATCTTCCGCCGAAGGTTGAGTTTGGCTCGAAATGGCATGTTGCCATTGAACCCCCCCGTGCAGGTCGCTCTCCGCGGCTGTGAACTCGGATGCGGCTCAGGTGCCGGAAATAAATTATCCTCATGGACAAACAATGGATATATTGTGCAATGAAGGTATCATATTACATGCAACCTATGGAACAGCAAGGACTAATAGATGGGCATGATAAGTAGAGTATGAATGGTGTGGTAAGAATAGATTTACAAGGAACGAGAGTGCATAATAGTTACAGTGCTTGGTCTTTCATGCGTTCTGGGATTCAAAGGCATCATCAAGATAGGTCAGCGTGTTCATTTTGAAGACGGGGCCGCTTGGTGCCAGGCATGACCCCCATGCCCATGCCCATGCCTCTTGCCTCTAATACTTCCATAGCAACCTTGGCGGCACCGTCGGAAGACTTCTTGGTGCGAGTGCGGGTCCTACGCAGGGCTCCGAATGCCTGGGCTTTGATTACCGCCAGAGTTCCGGAAATAGGTGGGGTCGTTGGGGAGGGAGACCGTGAGAGTCTTTCCAATCCACGACGTGAGCGTGATTTGGGACGGTGGGAGTATGCACTAGCTTCGCCCTCACTGCTCCCACGTTCGTGATGAGAGCCATTCTCACTTCCGGAAAAGTTGGGCAAAGTGGGCAGCAACGGGCGTTCCGGTCCTGAATTTGCCCGGCGTGGACCGATTCTGTACCGCACGCCTTCGCTTCCCGCACTTGCGAGTGATATATCAGCCGTTCCGCCGTGGAGTGTTACCTCGGCATTGTGTGCGGTAGAATGTCGGCGGTACTCGAATTCGGGTCGATCCTGTGTGCCTTCTGGAGGAAACGCGAATTGGAATGGCGACGTGAGTGAGGTGGACGACGAAGAGGGCGGCGTGGACGTAGACGGGGATATTGAACGACTACCAGGGAAAATATAGGGAGTCGTTTCCAATTGACTGAGGGGGGCCTTTTGTTCGTCGACAAACTGAGGACGGCTGACGTAGAGCTCTGGAGAGGTCAACGTGGGAGACCCTATTGAATTGTGATCAGGGGTGATAAGATTAGTCGTGGGATCAGAATTACCGCTAGAGGAAGAGCTTATAGTGTGGTTCCATGTGCTGTCACGATTCATGGTTTGCACGGGGTAAGGGTACTGGCCAAACTTCGAGGGCCGATTACTACCCATTTGGTGCGGAGCTCCACTAGAAGAAAGATGTTCATTATCTACACCTGTGTATGATAACGACGGCGAGTGGCCCGGGTATGCGTGGCTCGGAGTAGAGGAGGTGTAATTGCCGTTGCACATGGTAGTGGACTCATCGCCTCCCTGGTAGCCTATACTATCGTCATTGTAATGACCCGTCTGCGACGCATGTAAGCGATTGGGCATCACACTGGGTTGAGAGTGGGCGGGAGAGAAGGTGGATGGCAGTGGGGGGATGTCGGCAGTGTCAGACGCTTGACCCGACTTTCTTGCTTGGTACAAGGCTCTCCAGAACTTTTCGCGATCGCGAAACTCTTGTCGCAGTCGGGCATTATCCTGCCTTAGCTCGCCGGCTTCCTTACGAGCCTCGCGGCACGAGTCCTGCAGCTGGAGGACGACAGACTCGAGGGAAGTGACTGCACAGCATACGATCAGCGGCACGATCACGGTGGACGAGACTGACGGACCTGTCTCTTCGAGGGTGGCGATGTAGTTGGCGCGCCTAGAGCGGAGGCGAAACGATCAGCAGACGAGGACGCACGACGGCGGGTGGGTCACCTCTGGCGAAAGGCAGCCTGGGCATCTGCGTTTTTCTTCTTGCGGAGTGCGATGTCGGACATCCGAGGGGAGGCGTCGTCGATGTCTGCCTTGAAGTCGTTCTTGTCATCTGGGGGGGAGTGGGCTGTGTCGAGCCTGTTTAGCATGGTGGGCGTCAAAAGCGAAGCAGGCAAGAGGGAGGGGGAGGAGAGGCGATGTGGGGACGGTCAGCGCACTGGAGGAGGTTTAAAACGGACAGAAAAAAGAATTCGAAACCAGGGCACGAGGAGAGGGACGCGCGATGGCGATTCGAGTTAAGCGAGCGTATTTACAATCCAGTCCGTCGAGCGCCTCCCTCAGCAGCCCAAGACATTTACAACCAAGTTCCAACGTGTTAGCGGTGGTAGATCTGCGTTCATTACCGGACTACAAGTGAACTACCAGTACTTGCTCACCATATCCTCCACCCTGCAGGCCCTTGTCCTTCCCCGTAAATCACGATCCAAGATGGTGGCAAGAGGGGCCCCGGTCCGAGATTCCATTCCGTTATGGGTCATGCCCCGACCATCTCCGTCTCCGATTCTTCATCCGCATCCATCTCGTCCCCCTCGATGTCCAGCACCTCCATCGTCGTCCCGTCCCCATCCAGCACACACACCACCCGCCGTCCAGCTCGCCCGTTCACCGCCAGCGATATCGAGCCGCCCTTGCACGCGGCCAGTCGTCGGCACTTCCTGATCCGAACCCGACCACACATCAGCTGGCGCATGCCGTCAGTCGTCGGAGGGTCTCGCCAAGATCATGCCAGGGACGACATGAGACTTACATGCCCCCTACTCCAGTGCTGTAACACATCCGCAATCATATCTTTCCGCGCGGGGCCGTTTACGTAGTTTTCTGATTCCAGCTTCTCGTAGCTCAGCGTCGTGTAGTTCGCCGTAGCGACATACACCGGTCCTAGAATTACAGTTACGATTACGATGAATGAGATGCGTGCAGTGTGGTGGCCACGCCGCGTACCCTGAGTCCCTTTGATTCGATAGACCAAAACAATCATCTCATCGTCGAAGAAATCTACATCCAATATGTCAAGGGCTGAGCCTGCGCTGTCGTCATCCTCCCCATCTGTGGAGCATTCCAACAAAGCGGCCTCCACGCTGTGCGCCGTCCCAGGATACCGATCGTACGGCATTCGACTTAGGCAGACTATTTTGTACACATTGAATTCCCGAAGGCGATGAAGCTGATTCACTCACGGAGCGGCCTTCCTTCCGAGTTTAAATGGATGGCGAGATATTGCAAGTGGCCATCGGGCTGTGCGAAGCGAAAACCAGTGAGAAATATTCCCTTTTTTTAAAAGAAAAAAAGAAAAAAAAAAGAAAAAAAAGCATGCTGTTCACCTCGTTGTCCTTGTAGATTACCCTCTGACGAACAAATAGACATATACTTCCCGGAGAAGCCGCACTCGCCTCATCCGCCTGGGGTGGTAGAGCTCCACCATCAACTGATATCACAGCAGATCGAGCAGCGGCGTGCGAAGCCGTCGAAAAAACTTGCTGGCACCGTGCAGCTATCTCCTGCACCAGCGCGTCTAGATTTCTGTCTAGATGTGAAAGCTCCATGCACACGATGGTCTGAAACAATCAATCCACTTCATCCGTAACGTTAGTATCCACACGAAAAGACAACCCACCGGCTGCCAGGCAGTTTGCGAAGCATCTTGCAATGCGGCGTGTGCTGATTGTAGGGCTTCGTCCAGCGTTTTTGGAGTTTGTGAAGTGAAAAGATCCCCGGGATTAAACTGAGGAGCTGACCCTGTAAACCACCGGTCGATTTGACTACCCATGAGACCGGACATTAAGTAGCCATTCACTTCAAGAATGTCGAAATCAAGGAATGCCTGGGTCTCCCCAGTCATGTTGGCAGCTGCTGTCTCTGATCCAGGTCTGAGGGGTCATATCCAAGTAAAAGCAGATCCAACCCACCATACCGCAGGAATGTAAGAAATTGTTTGAAAGCTCTCAGTTCTTTCCTCGCTTCAGTAGCGAGCCATGCCGAGGCGAATATCCCACGCTCCACCATGCTCAAGCAGCTGGTGATGTCTTTGGTATCCAGGGCAAACTGTACATAATCTGGCCTAGCGAGACGTGAAGGTAATTCACGGTGATCCGTAAAAAAAAATACCACTCACATTTGTGACCAGCCACGAATTTCTTCAAGAATGATGTGGAGCCTCTCGAGGGCTGGGATGATGCGGGTGTTCGAATAATCACGCATTTTCGTCAATGCATCGGTCACTGAAGAGTCCCACTTTTGAAGCGCCTTACAGCACAGTGAATTCGAAATATGTAGGCGCACTATAGAAACACATACTCTATCACTTGTCTGGTCACTGCTCATTATGAAATCTGCAAGTCCTTCTGACGCCGCCCCGGTGGCAAGGAAACTGGTGAGCTCAAGAACGACGTTCGGACTCTCCTCTGCGCGATGATCGTAAGGTGGCATGTTAACCAATACGTTGCAGTCGACTTACGGCCGTACTCCTCCTTCAGTCTTCTTTCCAGAGTGTGCACCCACTGATTGCTGATTTCTTTTGCGCCAGTGACCACAGATGATCCAGACCATCCTTCCCGCACTTCGGCGAGAACGCTCATAATATACCTCGTCAACTCACGCGCAGCAGAGGACAGCCTCGCGAAGTCGCGGACTATGGAAACGCCAAGGAGAGGAATGTCGATGGAAAGGGGTTGCATTCCAACAGACAGGAGATCACCACCTGGATTTTCTGGGTGGAATAGGAGTAGCGGCTTCCTTGGATGCTTGTACAGGAGCGTAGTAGGTAGCCCTCCCGGAAGAGAGACCGATCCAAGAGAATAGCTCCCGTCCAAGAAAAGGTGGAGCCCACCATTCTGGTCAACTAAAACCAGAAGACTATCTTCTTTCGTAATGTGGGTTGAACAATCTGCGTCACCGTCCCTATAGTTGCTTTCATCCATTTGATTTGGAGAGCCTATGGAAGTATCCTTCGATACAGGTAAGGAGGGCCATTGATCAGTCACATTAGGGATGGATGCGTGTTGAGAAGACCTTGTCTGCGTTCCTTGGAAAGCAAACAGGTCGGTAGCGCTGCTGAGGCGTCGTAAATCATTTCATCACTAGCGTAACTACTCACGTCACATTTCCGCCGACTTCCTTTAGGGGGTCCAGCAGAGGTAATATTTTCAGAATTGACAGTGCTGAACCAGTCTACTCTAATCTGTGAAGTGTACTCCATATATACGAGATAGAAGGGAGAACATACCTTCGTGCCACCCCTCTTGAAGATGTCAGGAATAACGCCACTGGTGGGTGCGCGATAACCAGGAAACCACCAGACCGCAGCCACTCTAGGAGTGTTGTAAGAGGCACCCAAGGAGAGATGTGCGGACAGTGAAAGTTCGACACGACCGTCTTGGACAGAATGCAAAGTAATACGACCGGAGTCGTGCACTACAGCAATGGTCTGACCTGACGGGAAGTGAGAAAAGACCCACACAAGATAAAGGTTAGCCATCACCACTTGGGTTCCAGGCAAGGCCAGCAACCGTAGCAGAAACATCGTCGGAAGTTATGTCGACTTCCCATTTTCTTGAGCCTTGCATTTTCCATAAACTTATTCTATCACGCCCCCCAAGCCTAGTTAACAGGACGACAAGGTCTTTGTCCGGACAACAGGCAGAGGTTAATAATCGGCACGGCGATGGTAGCTTGAAGGTCGCAAGAGATGCAAAGGAATTACAGTCCATTGTTCAGAGCCAACGTAATCAAAGGTTTGGAGAAACGTTTGAGCAATTCCACGTCTGGTTGTTTGAATACAAGGGAGAAGAAATCACACATTGCGAAAGATCTACATCATTTGCCATTACATAACATATGGTTATTAAATTGTGCAGTCTGCTAGCCCAACAACGATATGTATTATCAGATACTCAACTGCGCTTTGACATTTTGTGACGGCCAACAAGGTATGTAGCAGGGTCCTTGGTAAAGCAATAGGTATTTACATCTGGGTTATTTCATGGCGTAGTCAAAGAATTCCTATCCAATGTATGTTTACTATTCTGTTATCGCTTTCCACCTTTCTGTCGACCCATGCCGCCAATGGCGTCTCCTTTCCTGGCCCGTATTCCCTCCCTTTTTGCAGACAGATCCTGGTTGAATGCACCTCCTACCCGTGACGTAACTTTAGAAGCAACTTTCTTTCGCCCATCACTCATGGATGCCGTGTTTTTCATCTGGACTGTACCAACCTTGCCAGGTCTCGCTTGTCTTTTCGCCGAACGTATTGCAGCATCTATCGCTCCCTTTTGACCTGGTTCTTGCTCAGCTTCAATAGCCATTTTACGACGTTTTACTTTTCTGGAGAGACCTGCGTATTTGTTCCTCTTCGGCTGTTGAGGTCCATGTCAGGAGACAGCTTTGTGCGGCCTTTGGACGTACTTTGAGAGGATCATCAGGAGATATGCCTGACTCGCCGGGGACAATACCATTTCCACCTTGCCTCTTACCTATCACGTGTCGAGTGCCACCAGTCAGTTCATGTGTCAGTCTTAACCAAGACAGGGTATCACCTGCTGCTCGCGCCTTTTCCTTCTCAGTCTGAAACCAGGTCCTTGCCGGTCTGGAGAAGATCTCGGCCTCATGCTCAAGCATGTTTTGGCCCTTTTTAAGCTCCATATCCGCCTGGCGTAACTACGGGAAATGGTGCATGAGAACATCTTCCTGATAATCGGTCTCCTACGTACCTGCTTTTCCTCCTTCTCTTCTTGTAAGACTGCAACAACCTCACCCTTTAGTTCCTCTACCTTTTTTGACCATTTCAGTACAACATCAGCAGGTATGACACGGTGTCGAATGTTGTCATCCGAAGCGCTATGCTTCATTACAGATTTAAGCATCTTGCGATCACCCTCTCCTACCAATGTTACGGAACTGTCGAAGTCAGCGAGGTCTTAATTTATAGAAGTCACACACCGCCCAGATTTTCCAGCTCGGGCCGTCCGACCCACACGGTGGAGATATTGGTCAATCTGATTAGGCATGTCGTAATTAATGACAGTTTCGATGCCTTTGATGTCAAGACCACGAGACGCAAGATCAGTAGCTAGTAGAAAATCGGCCTGGCCATCCCTGAATGATTGGAGTGCTTTCAAACGCTAATGACGTGTCAGCAGAAGACCGAGGATTATACGAGGAGCTCACTTGTTCTTGAGAAAGGTCGCCATGTAGCTCTGCAGCATTCATATCCAAGAGGCTAAACACCACGCGCACTTGGTGCGCAAGCTTTTTGCTACGGAAGAAAACAATAGCCCGTTGCCTGAATGTCCGTTTGCAAAGAGCGACCAGCAACGCCGTTCTGTTCGACTCTTTCTCTGCACGGACACGGACGAACTCTTGGATCAGTCCCTTTGCAGTGGTTCGCTTTGGATCAACGAACAGACGGACTGGTTTATTTAGCGACATTTTCACCAACTCGTCAACAGAGTCTGTCATCGTAGCTGAGAATAACATTGTCTGACGAGACACGGGACAAGACTTGATAATTTCATTCAGTTCATCGGCAAATCCTTCCGATAACATTCGATCAGCTTCATCCAGTACAAGCACGTCAAGGGCATCGAGAGTGAATGAGGGCGAATTGCGAAGGTGGTCTATTAGGCGGCCAGGTGTTGCAATAACTATATCGGGCCGTGTACGCAAAGCTGCTTCTTGCGACTTGAGTGAAAGACCTCCTGTATTCGATGTAAGCAGTGAAACAAAAAATACGCGTTATTCAGCTCACCTGCTGCCAAACAAAATCGTATATCTGTATAAGCTGCCAACTTGGATCCCACCTCAAAACATTGGACTGCAAGTTCTCTGGTCGGAACAAGGATAAGACAGCGTGTCGCGGTAGCATTGTTGCCTTTTTCTCGATACAAAAGACGCTCCAATATTGGAATTATAAATGCTGCTGTCTTGCCTGAACCCGTGACAGCATTCCCAACGACATCCTTGCCCAACAAAGCGACGGGTATTGTGGAAGCCTGGATTGGAGTAGGCGACATGAAGCCAAGGCTAGTCAAGGCCCTTTGTAACGGGCGTGAAAGGTTCATTGTGAGAAACGAGGAATGACTGTCCCGGCGCGTCTCCGAGTCAAAGAAGGCTTCTTTGCGATCCTTCTCCGCCTGAGTTTCAGTTTCTGACTCGACCGAGAGGCTATCATCATCTTCACTAGCGGAGTCCTGCTGCGACTCGCTGTCATCCACAGATACGCCTCTGTCGGTCACTTCTAATGAAGCATCCTCCCCTTCGGATATTTCGTGGTCTGTTGTACTGCGTTCAGTACTAGTAGAGTCACCAGTACCGCTTTCTGACTCGTATTCATCCACCCTTTTGCGCTTTGCGCTTAGTTTGCGCCTTGCGATAACTTCCTCGATGGATATTGGGTTCTGTATATGCATGACATAAAACTCGGTTTCCAGCAAGCACTGATCATTCCGACCTTTGATATCTTGTTCACAGTGTCTGGTGTCCGCTCCGAGTCTGAATGTAACAGGTCTGTGTATGGATCGCCAACCAGTTCAAATCGAAAGTCAGGATCGAATTCATTGACTTCCTGGTCGTTATTTGGCTTCTTGGAGCGTTGGCCCTGTTCGTCAGAGTCGGAGTCTACAGTCATGGGGAATTCCATGACGATTCGAGTGTCGAGCAGCTGAGTTGAATTCATTATAATTTTATCAAGTTTCTACAAGATCATCCGCCACGTGACCAGCATCAACATAAAGTCCAGTCCTTTCTCAAAATTCCTTTTTTTGTGCCAAACATCTGGTACATTTACGAGGCCGTCATATGCTTCAACATGGAACCCACATCGTATCACTCGGTGTCTGCGACCCCTTGACCCAACTGCTAGCCAAATGTCTATATCCGACGGGCAAGCTATCGTACATTTGAGTCCCAACTGCTTTTGCAAATGACACGTATCCGTATGCAACAGGGTATCCGACAATAGATGCTGTGATAAAAATAAAGCACACTGGTGATACAGCGAGTCAATCCATTGCATAATATCAATGCTTCACCACTGGAATATCCTGCGAATTCCTTGGGGAAAGGGTGCATCATCACGAGGGAACGTCCGAGGTAAAGTTGGTTTGAGTGGCTCATCCAAGATGGACTCCGGAACAGGTGCCATCCTAGAAACTTGCATCTGCACTGCCTTAGCATAAAGCCTGACAAAGATGATGTTTGCTCACCCCTTCTGACATAATGTATTCACTGAACACCAGATCTCGTATTTTATGGCGTTCAGGAAAATTATAGTCAGAGGTCGTTTGGCATTGTATCTGGCACTGCATTGTGGTTTGTATGAAGCGTCCCAGCATATTGAACTTTCCCCAATGAATTTTGTTGGGTTCAGTGGGGCTGAAGTCGGGATTTCCCTCATGAGCACGGATAAGGTCTGATATGTGGACTTCACTGTAAAGCTGCGGTCAGAAGCACGTAACGCTTGGTGAGATAAACCAGTTACAGGGCTGGTATACAAGCTCCTTTGGTGTTCTTGAGAGCCATTCGATATGCTTGGTGTGCGCCCCTATGCTGCAGGAGAACATCCCATGACAATAGATTTTTGTAATGATCTGGAGCTTTGGTCTTGAATTGCTCCATAGTCTCGTCGCCCTGAAATGTGGAGGTGTTAATGCCAGCGACGAACGCACGCAAAGCCGAGTAATTGTTTAAAGCACGAAGTTTGTGAGCAATGCCGACAAACTTCTCGATCTGCCTTGCCCGATTTTTTGGTTTGTCGTGGCAGAGAATGAGAGATGCAACCCTACAGCGCTTTAGACATAATCGGAACAACAAGGTACCATGTTTTCTTACCAGTCTGCAAGGTAATTAGACATGGCATTGAATCTCGCAATGGTATCTGATTCTGGGTCCTTCCGACCAGGAACAAAAGCATAACGTAGCCAATGCCTTGGCTGGACGGCCACTTTCAATTACATGTAGTGACAATGAGTGAAACCTTACCTCTATCACCATGAACAACATTGCTTCATTGCGTGTGATTTCCTCGGCGATTTCAGAGCAGTCATAGGTCTGCAGTTCCTGCGCTTGTTTGGAAAGCTCCTTCAATAGTTGCTTCGGTGGTACCTCAGGAACGTGGGCCGAGGTGGGCATGATCAGTGCCTTGGCACTCAATGGCAAACTCTGTTTGCGCTCTCTCGAGCTAGAGCTGACAGAGTTTTCATTGGAGGGCGCGACAGAGGACCTGCTTGCGGAAGCCGACCCCACAGTTATTGCTACAAGCGAGTCGTCCTCACCATCGGAGAAGAGGTAGGGGTCTTCAGTTTCATCCAGTAATGGTTCTGTCTTTTGTGCCCAGGTGGCATCAGTGTCAACTAGGTTAGAAATGTGCTCCAAAAATGGCTTGAAGTCACAGCCGTAGTGGAGAAGGTATGTTTTGTTGACAAGAGAGTTGACAATGGCGTTCAATGCTCCAGCAGCACCTGGTACAGCAAAGTCCTGACGATAATTATGCATCCATGTCTCTAACAGATGACATATCCTAAAAGAGATAAAATTTAGCCACACGCTACAGGTCTCAAACCACAATACCTTACCTCATCTGGGCAAAGCTGGCCAACATCGGGTCACCTAGAGAATTGTCCAGTTGCCGCATTCGCTTCTGCATAGCTAGCAAGATACTCCGAGGCGTTGCAAATCGCCGAAACGTAAGTAGGAAGTGTGAAATAAAAGTTGGGTCTGGAAGTAACAGGTGAATCATATCGAAAAATCGCAGTAAGCTCAACTGACCGTCTCCACTAACTGCAAGGAATAGCAACTTGTCGAGTAACTCCTCTAACGTGGCATACTGAGCAGACCGTCTAGATGGAAATTAAATACTCAGAAATGTAAGAAATAGGGGAAAAACCGTACGTCTCCTTCTCCTTAGAAAGTCGACGCTCCTCATCTTTATGCCCGTTCGTGGGTTCCGGCTGGAGCAATAACGGTGAACCAGACTGAAGGCTCGAGGCAGAAGGGAGGTTGTTAATACTGCGTGCATTCGACAATTTCCGATCTTCCGATTCTCTTGTCTTGATCTTCTCACGTTCTAAATGAAGATCCGAGGTGGAACGCGCACGAGATGGAGAGTTCGATGGTGGAGACGTTGGGAGGGTAGGTGTGGAAGAGAGCTGAAAGGAACTTGCATGGTCTAGTGATGTTGTATGAGTCGAGACTACAGGCGATGGTGACTGAGTCCCGGACACCGAGCCCCTGCTCTCCCAGAGAACTGGCGGGGTAGCAGCTTCGGGTGAAGCAGGATTTCGAAGGTTCGCTTTTGGACAGAAAGACATGAGTATGATGGTCCGAACGACACCAGTAACTTACTTGGTGTTTGTAATGACTTGACAAAAAAGTTGAAGACCTTTCTCATCTTCATCTTCCCGGCATCTCCACTGTTATCCACTAGAACTAAACCAACATGATATTTATCAAGTAGGCTTATAACTTCCTTGGGATCAACTGCAGCTTCCAAATCTGATTTGAGTGCGACCGTGATCTTGGAGCACTTCATTGGACTTATCAATTCTTTACCTCAGGTGAGTTTTCTTGGATGGGAACTTAAAAAGTAATGAAAACGTACGAAGAAAGTTAGGGATGGGAGCAAATGACGATGCGTCGGCATAGTCATAGCATACAATGATGCCATCCACCAGAGGGGGGGTGATGACCGTTGTAATATCAAACTCGTGAACAATGAGTATCGAAGAATCGACCTTCCGGGTATCTAGAGAAGTAGATATTATCAGGTATTGAGCAGAATTGGCGTGGAGCTTACATCGAAATCGCGGAGAAGGATTACCAGGCATAGATAAAGCAGAGATATCGCGCACGCCTTGAGCTCTCGCATCTTCGGCGATGAAAGTGGACTTTCCACAGCCAGGAGTGCCCACAACCGCAACGGAGAATTCCCTTGGGGATGACTTCGGTGCCTCGATAAAAGTGGATGTCGTATATACTTGTATGACTTACTTTTGGTTGGACGGCATCAATGAGTAAACTCCGACTTGCCAGACTTGAGGGGTCTGCCTGCAAACCGAGGCTTCCGCTCCTGACTCGACCAGACATGACATCCGTAAGGGATGAATGTTTCGGAAAAGACTGTAGTGACGTGGTGGAATGTAATCGTCGAGTATCGTCTCGGGGTAAAGGATGGGCAAACTGATTAAATAGAGCTGGAGGGGGTTGGTTACGAGAGGGAAGTTTCAGATCACCAGGCCGCCGAGAGGGGTGAGCCTGTTCGCTCCCCTTAACTGAACTTCGCCGTGGTTTATCTACTGGACGTTTCAAGGGTCGCCACGAATCCGACTCGAAGTCCGGTTCGAAAGCAGAATCGTGACCATCACTCATGGTACTTACACTGTGGCCACGACTTCGCGCATACGGAGGTATAGTCTCGGGTTCACGTCGACGGCGAGAGCCAACAGATAGTTCGGGTCTTCGGGCATGCGACGAATCCGTGTTGGTAGAAATGGTGCTTCTGGCACCCGTCGGTGAGGGCGAGCGAGAGGAAGCCCCTGGTTGGCAAATGGGTAGTGAGTCGACGGATGCGGATCTTCGGAGGTATTGCAAGGGTGGGCCTGTAGATGAAGAACATCTTGTAAATGACGAGGTGGTTGAGGAGGTGGGCCCCTGGGGGGAGAGGGTAACGGGTGGTAGACGAGGGCTCGAGAACTCGTTCAGATTGTCCTCGTGGTCAGGGATATAGATTGGGGGGAGAGTAGGAATCGCTGGCAATGAGTGAGAAGAATTCGTAGGTTCAGTGGTCATCGTTGGTATCGTCATGCCAAAATGGTTGAACAAGATGTAACAAAGCAGGACCAGAAGCAGAGCAGGCTCCTAGTCTCCCTGAGCCAGACAAACTCCTCTTAGCAGACTCTGGGGGGTGGGGCACGCTGGACCGTAGAAAGGACCCAAAACCGAACGAGCGATTTTTGACGAGCCGTAGGTAATGATGAGCAACAAAGTTTCGACTATGTATGGGAAACGATTTAGACGCTATCAACCAGAAGCGCGAATCATTTTTTTAACTGCTCGCCGTCGCTTCCAACATCAAGGGTCTTCTAGTACAGAAATCTACAATATAAAATATATCGGTCGCCGTCAGGCATAGGTATTGATCTTATGAGGCAGTGGAGACTGGCCCGTCACTCTGGAGGGCCGGATAATGATCAGAACGACCATGCACCCTGGTCACCGAGAAGCAAGAAAGCAACCACCGCACTGAACCAACACTGAAACCTAAAAATTCATCAATCAAACTAGGTATTGTAAAGCACTTTTTTCTCTCCAAGTGTTCATGAAGTAAGAAATGGAATAAATGGATGGGTATTTCAAAGGTTCAGTATATTTCTATGCTACCCTTGAAGTTAATTGAGACGATGCCGATTCAAATCCAACGCAATTGCATACCTGTCATGCCCAGAAGCGACAAAGCCCTTTGTGATGCTCGCACTGCGAAGTACCTTACATCAGCATCCCCATCATTCTTCTGCTGCTCCAGGGTTGGAATGATCTTTTGTTTGATAAACTCCCGACCTTCTGGAGTACTGCTAAAGGTTGTAGCCAGGACCTCCAAAGCTTTGGCAACGTTGAATCGTATGTTAGGAATTTGGTCCGCAGCAAGTTGCAGCAGCGGCACTATAATGTCGCTTTGTATGATCGGTAGCGTCAAGGAAGGTGCGATTGTCTGAAGATATCCCATGAGTGGAATGAGAATCAAACGAAACCAAAGACATTACGGCTATCGCTTGCACGGTTGTCATACGATACAGGTAATTGGGATGTTGGCCCATGCCCATAACCTTGGGGACAATAGCAACCTTGGCCCAATCAACACCGAAGACTTCCGTCAGTTTCTTCAGATTGACGGTAGCAGCTTCACGTATGCTGAAGACAGTATCTCCCAGCCAGGACATACACAGATTCCCAAGCTGTTCGTCAAAGAAAGGTTTCCCAAGTTGTGTGGCAAGTAGAGGAATGTATTCGATAATAGCTTGCCGCACGCGCCACGATTTGTCCTCGGCGAGTTCGAGGATGGCAGGAAGAAGGCTGTCAGAAAGTAGTTCGATGTCAATGACTTCACAATTGGGGTGCGGTCAGAAAAGCACAGAATTCATGAAACGGCGAACCATACCACCGTTGACTGTTTGCAGTTTGCTAATGATGTTCAGCCGGACTTCCGGGAATTCGTCCTTGAGCAAATGCAAGAAAAGAGGTAGGAGATTTTCGATCGTTGCTTCTTTTCCGAGAAGGGGCGCAAGTCCGCTTATTTGGTTAGCCAGAGCAGCTCTGACATGCTGAGAAGTGTCGTGTGACAGATCGCGCACACATGGGATAATACGAGCCAGGATGACTTCCCTGTCCAGCAGTTTGGAGAAACCTAAATACGAAATAAGCTTGCTCAGGTTCATACCCGCACAATGTAGAGCCTTACCTGGGATTTGTCCCGCAGCAGCGGTCCGAACTTCGGCTTCGTTATCTTTCAAGAGTTGAACATATTGACCGATCAGCTCCTCTCTGACAAGTTCTACGCCGACAGCCTCCGCGAGCTGACCCAGATGGACGAATTATTTGGACTGCCGTGCCAGGCGAACAAAATCCTACCTCATTGAAATGCGTCGCAGCCATGTATCGCACTCTCCAGCTCTTATCAGAGACAGTTTGCCTTATTTGTTTCAATAGCTGCTCCTTGACTTCTTGTGCAGTGAGTTGTTGGGCGATGACAATGAGATCTTCCACAGTCAATAGCCGTACGGAGTCCTGATCGTCAACTTGGAGTCTGCGGTAGATTGGCAGACCATCAGTGAGAACATGTTGCTTGGAAAAATTTTTGACGAAGGCCTTCGGATATTCTGGGTCAGACTGGTTCAATATTCGAGGGATGGATGTACCCCCAGTGAGCGTGCAGCGGCGCGGCGCACCATAGGTGTATCATCTGCACCTAACGCGCCAAAGCCTTTCCGTAACTCCTCCTGTACTGATAGCGATACTTTCGGGTATACGGGAGCAAACAGTGCAGCAGAGGAAGTTCGGGAGGTGAACCATTCGCCTTGTGATAGACGTTTTAACAAGGGAATGTAAAACTCTTCAATCTGTGCGGGCGATAGGACACCAGCTATCTTGGCAATGGATTCGGCAGCCTGGGGTGCCCTGAATGATGCTGCACTGCCGCGATTAAGTGTACGACAAAACGTACCTTGTCTCTTACAAGTGTCTCTTCCACAGCAGACAGGTTTTCGAGGGGTCCGAGAAGGACATGAGCATACGGTGGCCCGCCAATATATTCTTCGAAGTTTCGGCCCAGTTCTTCGGCAAGGGCGAGAAGCACTTCATCCTCATCGTCGACAGAATCTTGGAGGAAAGAGATGAGTTCAGCCCGAGCACGATCGGGTCCTAGGGCAAGGGCTATCGTGGGTATGCTGTGGATGGCGTTGAGTCGCAGCTGAACCTCGTCAGACCGTAATTCGTCCATAAGGACGGCAATTGGAGCGATCTGTGTAACAAAGGGTTGATGGATCGATGGGAATTTCGGGGGAAATGACATACGTCGTCTACATTGAATCCTGAGTCCATCGTGGCGCTGCAACAAAGGAAGTCAGGACGACGCGGTGAGATCAATGAGGGTTGCAGCTACACAGAGAGTATCGTGATTGATTGAAAGTTGTGACAAGTCTAAGAGAGAGTACTTGTAGTCTACGATGTGTCCTTCTTTGGTCAACGTCCTGATGTCAATGCTGGCCTGCGTGACTTCAGGGGAGGTTTGATCACGCCAGCGACCACCACCTCATCCAAGATGCCCGTTCAGCGACTCGACAACCGCGTGGTGCTCACCCATCCCAAGGTAAATCTTACCCAAGAATGTATCAACACAATCACCAAGCACTTCTCAGGGGGCCTCAGCTGAGCTACTTCTCTATGGTGCAACCGTCATATCTTGGAAGACGGGCTCTCGAGCGAAATTAGAACCCGCAGAACGACTGTTCTTATCCTCAAAGGCGCTTCTTGATGGCTCCAAGGCAGTTCGAGGCGGGATCCCCATAGTATTCCCCTGCTTCGGTCCACCCACTCATCCCGAACACTCCCGCTTATCTCAACACGGCTTCGCAAGAAGTGAACCATGGGAATTCGACAGCGTTGTCACTGATAACGACACCTGTGTTTCTGTGCGGCTGAGTAAGTGTAACCCTGTCCATGGGCTACCTCCCTCATCAACATGGTAGCTTTGGGCCCCACACCGAGTATCATCGCCAGGTACAATCGATCATTCCGTTTAGAATACGTGGTGGCCTTGCAAGAGCATCAGCTAAGCACCGACCTTCATGTCACTAATACTTCGACCTCGGATAGTCTCGAGTTTCAAGCCTTATTCCACAATTACGTCCTGGCTCCTGCAGATGAGGTCCTTGTCTACCCATTGCAAAACATCATGTACTACGATAAGGCAGAAGCAACTGAGGAAGGGCGAAACAAACCAAAGGTGGAATCGAGGTCGAATGTCGATGTGCGCAAGTTCACCGACTCAGTCTACGAGGATGCACCACAAAAATATGAAGTGATATGGCCCGGGGCAGGAGTGCAGATCCGGACAAGTGGATTGAAGGATGTTGTCATTTGGAACCCGCAAACAGAGGCTGGAAGTAAGATGGCGGACATGGAGGACGGCGGATGGTAAGCACAAGACAAAAGGCTTGTCGATGCTAACAGAGCTTGCCTCTAGGAATAAGTTCGTCTGCGTAGAACCAGGTTGTGTGAGGGGATTCACGAGCATCGAGCCTAGCAAGACTTGGGTTGGACAACAGGTCCTTGAAGGAATGAGTAGGTACTAACACCACTCCCGGCCGTTTGGAAGGACATGCTGTAAGACACCTTTTTCGCTCGCTTAGACGCTCGGGGGGGGGGGGGGGGGGGGGGGGGCAAGGGCTGGGT
>Ga0307518_10000003_pt1 | contig 162904 bp, 215 predicted proteins | sample 25_EM_MG_FD_203889 | JGI IMG/M metagenome (GOLD analysis project Ga0307518, IMG submission 203889) | Populus trichocarpa ectomycorrhiza microbial communities from riparian zone in the Pacific Northwest, United States - 25_EM | ecosystem: Host-associated > Plants > Roots > Unclassified...
CACGGTGTTCCACCTTGTAACCAATAATATGGCAGTGGGTGTAGTCCTCACGAAAAGAAGAGGTGACCAGCGTCCGTTCCCCTCGGCTCCGTACTTTGAAGTCGAGTTCCACACAGGAGATGCTATGTACATTCCCATCCGAAAGAATACCCTCAGTGCTCGCACCCTTTACTCTGAAAATGGCCCGCTCGCTAACGGCAGCCAGCCTTTTCCCTCAACATCGGGGATGTCAAGTTTTTTTTCGGCGGTGATGCAACTGCCATAGCCGCCATGACCACTTGAACCCCACCGGCGATGGCTGGGTCAGTGGTATGTACAACTCTCCAGGTACATACTACGAGGTCGCCAGGCACTATAGCAAGCTTTGCGAGTCTACTATGTAGGCTGTTTAAAATTCTCTTCCCCGGTGTCCAGGCCTTGCCACCTTCCTTGGACTGACCGACGTGAAAGGAGCAAGGTATATAGGCGCTCGAAACGGGATCATTTTCTGCAGTTTTCATGAAGGATTGTGGGCTCAACCCACACAATTAATGCTGGACGATCGATCGTTGGGGTAATCATCTCCAACACTGCGATGTATGAACTCTGGCTTCGTTTAGTAGTTGTGCAGCAACAGGTCGAGTTTCACTCACCAGGTAAATGATATCTCAAGAGTCAAGTGGGACATTGTGGACAAACATGTACTGCAGGGCGTGTTGAGAGTTCATCTCCTCGTAACCCGTGCCATATAGACGCTTGCACTGGGCCATGACTGAATTGTTGCGAAGGTTTCCAGGTTACGATGCCAGTGCTACACCCATGATATTACTTGAACGATATTAGGGATCAAGATGAAGGCACATATCATGGCGTGCCACGGCTGTGGCCATGGGGTGAATTTGTACCATGGGCACAATGAACTATCGATTGTGCGCTCGGTTACTTATCTGCTCGTATTATGGGTGCTTGTGTACCTCGTGTACACACCACTGACCCTCGACTAGCCCGTAGATGGATTCTCAGCGAGGCGTCACAGGGCCACTAGCTAGGCGCCCAGCGCAGGGCCGATTTTGCCTTCGTGTTCCTTGTAATCGTTCGTCCCCCCGGCCCCGTACCACGAAGTCGAGTTTCACAGAGGAGATGTACATCCCTCCTCCGGATACCCTCAGTTCTCGTGCCCTTTACACCAAAGATGGCCCGCTCACTAAAGGCAGCTTTTCCCTCGATACATCGGGGATGACAACTTTTTTCGGCGGTGATGCAGCTGTAGCCGCCATGACCACCCTCCACTTGAACCCCACCAGGCGATGGCTGGGATGGTACAACTCTCCAGGAACGTACGAGGTCGCCAGGCGCTATAGCAAGTTTTGCAAGTCTAGGCTGCTTGAAGGTCTGTTCCCCGGTGTCCCCACCGACCTTGCCACTCTCCTTGGGATGGCCAACATGAAGGGAGCAAAGTATATCGGCGCTCAAAACGGGGCAATATTGGAGGAAACGGGTCCATTTTCTGCAGTTCTCGTGAGGGATTGTATGCTCATAACCCAACCGGTGCACAAGGTGGATGGAAGGGAGTCTCAGCCGGTATGGGTCACCATCAGTCAACTTGTCCATAGTATCCCAGATGGCGGAACAGCGCTGCTACAAACCACCGTCTATTCTCCGCTCGTCGCCGTTCTACCCATCCTGATCAGCTTCGGAACAGCTACAGTATGCGCCAAGTTCGGCGATTGGGTTTCTTTCTCAATGATCGTCCTCGGCATCCTTGTCAATGGCATATCCTGCCTCGTGATTGGTTCTGCAGAATTCACATTCCACTGCCCTGTTCCCTCCCTCGATACCTCCGGTGACGGCATCCTTGTGTCCGAAAAGGACAAACAATTCGTAGTGTTGAAAGGCAACGAAAAGGCAGTGAACACCATCACTCGTGGGGCGTTCACCCTCGCTTTCAAAAGTGAACCTTCAGGATGCAAGGACGTTAAATGGTGTTCGATTGGCCTCGTCTTCCAGCTTATAGTGCAGCTGCTTTTTATTCCACAAGGGTCACTTTTGGGGCAAATCATGTTCATCGCCTCCCTTGCTGCCTCATGGGCCTATAATTTATGGCTCTCCTCCAGAGACAGGGAGAAAATTCAGAGGGAGGTGTTTGTCAGGGGTGTACTGCAGGGCCCTAAATCTACGAAATTCAAGTTTGGCACGCGAACTACTGCGGTCGTGTTCATGCTCTTGGTGTTGCAACCTAAAGACCACGCCAAGATCATGAACATGCTACTTCCCAACGATACCCCTGGTTGGAGGAAGTTCAAAGCTCATCTCTTATCACAAATCCGAGACACGAAGGAGTTCTGTTTCGATGCTTCGTGGTCGGAAGACCCTACAGTGGCTGATGAAAAGGATGTTCTGGAGCTGCTTCGCCAGGACGCAGAGGCTGCATACCGAGGATACCAAAAACACTGTTCCCTCAGCTCGACATCACGTCTTGATCTTTTGATTGTTTAATTGAACGAAGCATACCGACTTGTCTTCTCTCGTTGCATGGATCTGTGCATGTCTCATATCTTGTTGTCCAGTTCACTCTAGTTCATACCACGCAAGTATTTACAGCCTTCATCCCAATCGGTACCAGCACCTCCTGTATATCCGCCCACATGACTGTATACTAGCCTATTCAAATGGGACGTTTCCTGCATCCGCCTTCCCTGACTCGTAATACAAAGGAGAAGGAGCCAGATCGAAAGGCACAGCCAAGACAGAGGTGAACCCGAGGGAATCTCCATCGCTTTCCGAACACTGATTACGAGTACCCACGACACCTCTCTACATGGTCATACAGCGCCTGAGTCACGTATTTTATTGGTTCCCCTGTGCCCACTTCCCGGCGGGGACGCCTTCGTTCTGGGGGCACAGCGGGAAGAGGTGGTTGTTCTCTGAGTGGATAATCCAGTCAGCACGTCGTGAGAGTGGCCGTGAGGTCACCGCATCGAGCTCTTTATCTGGTCGTACACATTCACTCCGTCAGCACGTGATAAGCAAGCAAGCAAGAAAACAAATTACGGATGTTTTGAACGAAGTCGTTCAGAGGCTAGGCGGGGAAGAGTGCATTAGATACTATGGGCAGCTTGATCAACTTCTACATACTAAATCATTCTTGTCATAACCTGGACAAATCCATTAGAGGATGTAACGACGGAATAAGTGATCAACACACCAAATGGATCTAGGAACAGTGATCACAGAGCATTAGTGGGTCGAACGTCCGATATTTGTACCATACGCACTCTCTATCTCTGCCCCAGCAAGGAGGAAACCGAAGAACATGAAACTCTGGCAAGTTACATGACATATGACGTATGGTCAAACATTTTGCAACCTTACCGCAAGAACAGTGGCAGGGATGGTAATCCAGCCCAGCGTCTCCAAGGTTTGGAATGGCTATTTTCGATGAGACAGTTGCTATCTCGGGGACGTCAACCTAGTACCCACCAAAAGCAGGCAGTAAATGATCGTCAGTAACCACAAGTGCTTCGAATGTCTGTAACACTGCGAATCAGAGGGTCGTAACACGGGTAGAGAATGGAGGCAATACACGACTCTGGTGGTTGCGATTCTTTCCATCTCCGTGAATGTGTCGACCAGATTGCTTAATGATGAATGTAACAGTGCTGAATGCGCCTCAGCCTTTGAAACAACCGGACCAAATTTCGACTCACACAAAGCTGGAGTATCGATCGTTGGAGTAATCATAGGGTTTCTTTCCTCCAACGCTGCGACGTACGCGCCCTGGCTCCATTTAGTAATTGTGCAGTAACAAGTCGAATTTCACTCACTAGGTATAAGGATATCTGAAGCGGGACATTGTGGTCAGACATTTCAGAGCGTGATCGCCCTTGAGTTTGAAGTTCATCTCCTCGTAACTCGAGCCATAGACGCTTGCACTGGGCCATGATTGAGTTGTCACGAGGGTTCTCAGCAGGCTGCAACTTGCACGCTTCATTTGCATCGTTCGTGGATACATTTCGAGGATGGCTCGACGTTTCAGCAGGGACACCCGACGGGATCCGCCGGTGAGTAGAACCGCGATCAGACTCTTGGCCAGACAAACACATCTCTGCGTCATCTGCGCCCCGGGGTGGAAGATGGTGTACGTCACGAGATGGAATGTTCGAGGGGAAAGAGTACTTGGGAAGGAACCGCATAAATGGGTAGAGGTCTTCATAGTAAATGCCATCTTCTTTACGTAGGTAGTGTTTGACGGCTACAGCGTAGGCCTTCAGCAAGTTGATCACGGTCTTCTTCTCCACAAGGGTCTCGGCCTTGTACTTGTCGAGAAGTCTCTGATCTTCGGGTTCCACTTTTTTACCGACGGCGTTCTCTGTAGGTCACCAAAATGGGTTACGATGCAATCTCTGACCGGATACATTTTCATGATGGACGAACCTGGGACATGAAACCAGACTGCTCGGGCAAATGTGCGAGTTGCTAATAACATCCGAGACCAGAGTTTCCTCGCTTCATTATGTCTGTCAAAACTGGTGGTCGTGCCGAAGGAAATGACAAAGCCCAAGACAGTACCAAGCCTGAGAAGGGCCGCAATGATAAGAAGGCCACACGGACACTAGTGTAAATATCACATACACGGTGAGAAGCGTCGGTTGCAACGACACCTTCCGAACGTAGTGGTGAATGAGGCAGACTCCAGTGGCCCACGCGCCATAGAAAGAGAGAATGCGCCAGCTGCGAAAGATGGCAATTGCCCACAGCTGATGGAGAAATAAGGATGCCTGTGCAGCCCTGCGGGATAATGTGGATCCTAACATGAGCAGGAGGTGTGGTATCAACTCTGGCAATGTAATCGGGTCTCGGGGGGGGTAATGATGAGGACTTAAGTAGTCCAGAGCGCGCCTAAGGAGTGAGGCGCGGTTCCCATGCGGAACCGTACACGCGTCTTTTGGAAGGTTAGAAAAGATCCCGAGCAGTGGTAGTAATGAAATAAGGATACGGCCGACTACGCTACGACCCCGCTGGCGCTAACAGCGACAACAGGAGGACACTACAGTCACAGATGGGATAAATGCCCAGGTAGACATGTGGTAAGTACAGTACAGGATATAATGATCGACTACGGGCCCAAGGATCGTCAATGACGTGTTGTCACGTGATGAATACCACTGACTGAGTGTCTGTGCGCACGCCTCCTCCACGTTCCCTTGTGTCCGTCTCTCTTCGCAGTCTCTCCATAGACACTCAAGACAACCCGTCTTTCCATTCTCCAATTTCCCACTTCACCGCTGTCACGTTCGAGCCTCGGCGCGGGCTTTATTTCCGATATAAATATCATACAGTCCTGCAGCGCTAGAACACCTCTGCTCGGACAGGAAGCGCCATACACCCATCTATTGTCGCTCTCTTGTCCACATACTTCATGATCTTCGAACATGCTCCATTCCAGTTCGGAAACGACGGTCAACTCACCAACTCCGATTAGTCCGTTTTCAACCTATTCAGTCGCGAGCGAGGCTACGTCCGACGGTAAGTCTGCATCTCTTATGGGGGTCCATTGCCCCCTTTGGGTCGTTGTACTGACCAGAGCGGCATTCAACCCGCATTTCCTCTTCCCATCCATCCTCATGGCGGTCCCATGACTCTTAATTTCTGATCCGACTTGTTTGTGTAAATTCCCATCTCAGAGGTGCCAGACCTCGGCGCTTTCACGTCCGTATTTCGCGAGTTCGAGCATTTTCACACTGGCCCACCCAGAATCCTCCACCCTAATGTATCCATCGATTTTGAACATGAAATTGGAGAAACCTCTTCGCGATCTCATCTACTCCCTACCTCAGCACCGGATAACTCGGATTCAGATGCACCCCCAGGATCCACTGTGTGGAACCAGGGCATCCTTGCTTCTTACCTCCTTTCCCATACACCCAGTGCTCTATCACAGAGTACCTCCGCCGATCAGCCACGAGCCGTCGACTCTATATCAGATTATGAAATCGATCACAGTCTTCAGGACGACTTGTTTCAGGACGGCTCTCTTGCACTAGAGGGTTCCGAGTCAGAGACAGAAGGTGAACCGGACCTTCCGACGCTCGTTATTGGTTCCGTGAACTCCGATGATATTGTCGTCGACCCCAACCACCCTACGCTCGGTACCATCGACAGCGTCATCGAATTTTTGAATTCGGAGAGGCATAGAATACAGGCAGGTCGACATGCAGAGGCGAAGACGGTACATTATAGCTCCCCGTCAGATACCGGACTACATAGAAGCCATGACTCAGAGGCACGACGCAGCAGGCGGCGCAGGCGGAAGAAACCTTTGAAACCTGTACAGATCTTGAAGAAGATCAAAGATATGTCCGAAACGGCTTCCGAAACTGCAGCTACCCATGCAGAAGACACGGGTGGAGATGCAGATAGAGATGACGCACCTGTTCCAGACCCCGACCCCGATTCCTCGTCCTCATTTGAAAGCGTTCCAACTCACCACAAGTCAACCCCATCAACGCCTCCGAGGACAAAGGCCACCTCACTTCTACGGGACAAGCTGAAGCATAGCAAGTCCACACCAGCACTCCAAGTGCAGACTTTACCACCAGATCCACAGGTTCTAAAATTACGATGTTTGGCACACAAGCTGCGCCTCAAGTTCCCAGAGAACTACGAACAAATAACTGCGCTACTTACCCAGGATTTTAGCGCTGGAGATTCGGACTTTTCAGATCCCAGGGGCCCAGCCCCGCGTCCGAGGGACACATTGATCCACATATTTGTTGATCAGTTACGTTTCATTTCTCATTGTCACGAATTCATCGACTGACTTGTGATACCCTCGACACAGTTCGAATATCCTAATTGGTCTCTTGACCTATCACAAGAAGCATCGATCTGCCCCTCGCCGTCCGAAGCATCTTTCGCATGCCGCCCTTGCTTTGCTCCTTGAACGTGGCCGTCCGATAACACGACGATGCCTTGTAACATCTTCCCCCCTATACCAACCCATGCATACTGCAAAACAGCTGGGTTATGAAGTGCGTATATTCGCACGCGTTCCCGATGATGGGAACGGGCAAGACCGTCGGGTGAATCAGAGCCATACCCACCCTTCCGACTCTGTCTCCTCGCGCAATGGGGACTGGTGCAAGTCTGATGCTGGGTTGTCCCCCCCTGCAAAGGACCGCCCTCGCGGTAGTTCAGCTGGGGGTGACTCAGACTTGAATGGCCACCTTGTCGCGAGTTCATCGTCAACACGCCCATCAGGCACCACATCTGCACGCATTAAGTATCGGGAACAAGGCGTCGACGAGCTGTTGCAGCTGAAATTGCACCAAGCGATCGCGGACGTGGATATCCCCCCTCCTAACGCGACGATTGTCCTGGCAACTGGGGACGGGAATGTGGGTCAGTTCAGCGATGAAGGGTTCTTGGGACCCGTTCGCACTGCCCTCAAGAAGGGATGGAAAGTTGAATTGTATGCATGGGAGGATGGGTTGAGTCGGGCGTGGAAAAGGGAGTTTGCAGAGGGGGCGTATGGAGATTGGTTTAGAATCATCAAGTTGGAGGATTTTGCCAATGACCTGCTAGAGTTGGATAGGGAGGTCAAGTGAGTCGGTGCGGAATCATTTTCGCTTTATCCGCCGTAACCCGGCCTTTCGGGGCGTATACCTGTGGATTTCTGGATTCATGGTTGTAGGTTTGTTGTTCTTTTTCGAAGTTTCATTTCCATTATCTTCACATCATCTCCGTTTCCTCCGCACTGCAAGTGACATGTATTCCTGGATTCCCATCATATTCTCACCTTATCTGTAATTTGCCGGGATATGGATGGCATTTCCCGTGTGGTTTTGGCGTCGGTTTATGAAGTACAATGCATATTTGTAACTAAATATTCATTCTGCTAATCAGAGGAAACTGTCATACACTTATTATGTACAAAACCAATAACTTGTTGCTTTTTAGAAAATATCGACCACCCCACGAACTTGCGAGATGACTGCGACCACTTTCCCTTCGAAGCTAAGCAGGTTTCCCCCAATGGTTGCAACCAAATCGACCGTGTCCGGGTGTCGGGTAATACCAAGCAACTTCTCCACGCTCGTGGATGCCATATCCAGCCTTGCTGTTGCAGTGTCAATGACATCAGGTGCATTGATGGAGACCTTGCAAGACACGAGTTATAAGATTTGCCATCAATTCAAGTAGAAATTTTCACTCACCCAAGCAGTATCCTACCTCATATTCTGGGCTGCCAACCCGGTCAGCGTGGCAAGCTCACCAACGCCTTGATGCCCGATGCCAACTGTAACGTTGTTTTTGATCAGCGCTGTCAATACATTGTCCTCTGTCAATGGAGGGCCGGGAAGACTATTCGTTGCATAAAGGACGATTGGCAAAGTTAGCCCGCGGGGATACAAGGAATAAACCACCCACATGCGACGACCTTCCCAAGAGTGTGGGAACGATCGGACAGGAGAAACAATGACTCCGACGTTAGCTTCTGCGAGTTCGGGAGCGAGCAGGTGGGCCTCTGCACCCCCCATAATCGTTAACTTCATAGGAACGTTCGATTGTGCTTCGACCTCGGCTTTGAGGACCACCAGGGAAGCAATAATATCTGCGTTCTTGGCATATACAACTAATCTAAGTGCGCCCTGTTGCGGCATTCGTGCAGTCAGCACCCTCGAACAGCCACGGTGAGGGATGAGACGGTACTCACATCATACACAGCCCGGAATTTCTTCCCTCTCGGTGAGTCGTCGTGGTTAAGAAGCAAGCTACGCAGAGTAGCGATCTGCACGCTGACACTCGCGCCCGTACTCCTATGTAATATACTAATATGCAGAGCGACGTCTGGCTCTATGATTGCACCATGTTCAACCTTGTGCTTTGCGCCGAGGGAGAAGAATGTGCTAACACCCTGGGGAAAGCCTACGTTCAAGCTGTCGCCACTTTCCGAGATAATGGGCGCCGTAATGGATGATGTCACGCCAGCTCGATATGCGAGGCTAAGGGTTCGTGGTTAGTGTGTGCTGTGCTAAGGGAAGTTGGAAATAGACTAACAGGGCATCTCGAGTGCCAAACATGAGGCCATCGTAAGCGCTAACAATGCCATCTTTGAAGATACCTGTTACAGACCCCAACAGAGGGTTGTTAGTAACAGGTGCATCCGATGTAGCCCTTTCCATTGCAATCTCTTGTAGACCAAGTGCAGTTCCTACCGAAGTTAGTGCAGGCATAATCGAGCCTCCTTGGAGATCTTTATTTCTATGATAATTCGAATAGTTGTCTGGTAGACATTCATCCAGTGAGGTGGCTATCCCAGATCACCAGATCTAATAGAACTCGAAAGTAAGGGCGAGAAGCAGTGAAAAAGGTGGATCAATGTGCCTGCATCGTATCCTGGAAAAAAATAGCACTTATACAAGCACAAAATTATAAGAACATACCTTCTCTAATGTAACCAAGCCTATAATCAAGACCGAGAACCTTCGATGGCATTGTTGTAACGGATGCAAGAGCGGCGTTGGCAGGAAGGCCATAGTAGTGTGCCTGCTGTGCGTCATGTAGGAGCCAACGAGACAAAACAGCCGCAGGAGTATCGCTCTAATGGAGCGGGAATGATAGGTATGAATTATTCCAGGAGATATGCAATTCCTACCTTCATGACAACATCAAGGCCAGCATCGTGCAAAATACGAGGGGCATAGGTAGAATGCCGGTACGCTTCGCGCTTGTACCTAGCAAAAGAGCCAAACATCGCAATCGCAGGGGTGTGATCTGTCGACCATTATCAGCAGGCACACAAGGATAACGAGAAGGAAAGGACAAGCCAAATGCTTTCTTGAGGAGGTCGGGAACTAGATAAGCTTCATGTGCATGGTGGAATACAGCAACAGGGAACTTGAACTCGGTTGTCAGCTACAGGTCGCGTCAGCTGAGCGACTGGAAATTGATAGGCAACCTCACTCGAACAAAAGCATCCAAGTCAACTGCCTCGTAGCAGTGGACGTGAACCTAATGGACATCCGATTGAGTTGTAGTCTATCCTAACCTTATTCGCAAATAGATCAACCTTGACTTTACCACGTAGCGTGTCGATCAGGGCTTCGTATTGCAGGTCCTCAGGGAAAGGATCAAGATCTTCCGTTGGGTCACCTTCAAGGACTTTAGCACAATAAGTGTCTTGCTTTTCCTTGAGCTGGCGTGCCTCGTCATATCTGTGGATGGTGTAAGGTCGACGCAGAAAGTGTGCGCACCGCTCACATAGTGCGGTACGACCAGACAGTATCCATTCTAACACCGTCGTAATAACTTGCTAGGGGATGTCAACATAAAAGCAGTGAGCGACAAGACATGGCATACAGGGGTTCTCGCCTGAAGGACAAATGAAACGATGTAGGCATTAATCAAGTGCAATCATATATTTTACTAACCGCAAGCATGTCTACATTCCAGATCAGCACTTAACAAGGATAATAGTATATGACATTACTTCATGTGACGCCACAACGGTGGAATGGAGTAATCAATCTCAGAACCATTCAGCCCGTGAGGAGGGGAAACAAGCATAGACGAAGAGGATTTCTCTTTGGTCGATCGCATCTTTATTGTGATTGCCTGCCCGCCTATCGTATGCGATCTCCCTCACCGACTTTAATGGCAAAAAGGAAGCTCTTACCGATAGCAGCTGCTGAACCTGACAAGATGAGAGAGGTTGTCACCCCCCCTGATATAGAGAAATTGTATGCATCGTCGTGGGTGTTTAGGCCGTCTAATGACCGCAGCCACGGTTGGGTGATGCCATTGGGTGAATTTACATCATTTGCCCCAGAGAGAACAGGTAAAGACATGACACCATGATGAGAATGCACATCGACGATGCTGTAGTTAGAGTCAACGTGATGGATTGAAACTGGTGAGTTCTCTCATACCCCGGTGTTACCCAGGCTCCCTGTATAGCTTGTAGTCAGCGGATGCACCACTTGAACATTAAAAGACTGACCTGGGCATCAATCGTAGTGACGAAGACATTCCCAACCACATTGATTTGCGTGTCTATCGCCTCAATGAGGCCAGAGCTTAATAGAATATCGCCAGTGATGATTTCGTTGCCATCTATGCCACCGGTCCAAATGGTTGCATTACGGATCAAGACGTCAGATGTGTCGGGTTGATACCTATCAGACTGAGAGCGACTATCGAAGCCAGGAGGCGGCCCTGGAATCACGTTTAGCGCCTCGCATTGTGTAGTAACGGCGTTCGCGTTGAAAGAAACTCGGACCACTCGTTTACTGTCAAATGTGCGCTGAACGGTAAAACTCAAGGCAGTGAATAGGATGACGGCAAACGTGAGAAGTCTGAAATCGAGCCAGGGCCATCGGGTTCTTCGTCGGTGAAGTTGCCCAGGATACTGGACGGGGAAACCCTTCTCCATGGGATGCAAGGTCCGGACACGGGGATGAAAGGACGTGCGACATTTTCCAGGAGATGCCTACGTGTTGGATCCGATTTCTTATAAGTACCTCGACCATTCTTAACACAGTATTTTTACAACGTCATTAATGACGTTGTAAATTGCAAGGTATTCTCAATCAGAGTAGTCTCCCCAAGGCAGACCAAAGATTCGATGGAAGACAATCGTTCCCTCTCAATCAGAGTATAAACACAACAAGACCATTACAACATGTCGTTGACACCTACTGGCATGGGAGGCCAGCTGGACGCGCTGATCGAGGCCCCGTTTCCGGTTGGCACAATGGTCTCAGGACAAGACAAGCTTCCTCTGATCCTCAAGCTAAGGAGGGCCAGCTATCGATGGGTGACCTAGGCAAGCAAGTCGAAATGACGAGCCTCTGATAGCAACTCGAGTCGAAATAAGCTTTAGGTGCAAATTTTTGTCAGAGGAAACTTTACAGTAATTGGACTTTTTTGAGACAAAAATATTATTTGTACAAAAGTAGCTTTGAGCACAATGCATCTCAGAGGAGAACTGTGTGCAGATTGGTTGCACACAATCAGGGTTGCGCTATTTCACGAATTTGGCCGCGTCGGATAGCTGTGCCGTGACTTATTCTTTTAATTTTCCGTCAGGCGGCAGGGTGATACGGTCGGCGATGGACGGCCAGCTCAAGCATTTATGTATCCTTACCCATGCCATGCGGCCCAGGCGTACGGTATTGTTGAACAGGATCCCATTGGTGTCGTATTACGCACGCAGCCTGGCATGTGATGCCTGCCACCCGTAGGGCAGCCCAGCGTCGAGGAACATCGACAAGAATGGTCCCTGCGAGAGCTGACAAGATATAATAGGTTGGCATTGCAGGTATGTAAATTCCCCTTATCTTGTGGAGTCGAGTTCGATAAATTATGCCATTTTGGAAGCCAAACTCCATTAAGGTCGAGGAATATGAAATGCTGATTCTAGATGACAAGAATTTCGTCCACAGATTGATCATAATTACCCTGGCCAAACCCGCGAGTAGTACGGACAGAAGCATTGTCACGTGGCATTCACCTTGCAGCTATTTGGTGAGTACATGGGTGCCAAGAAGTGGACCCTCCCCCGCGCAGATCGAGGGTCGCATTTCCTTCGAATCAGAACCGACGGCATCTTCTCCGTGCTTTTCGAAACGCTCACATCCAGCATAATTTTGTCCGATTTGGGAAAGGCCGAAACAGCAACATTAATCATCCACAAGCCCTCGCTTCGCTCCGGCAGTGTGTGAAAGAGGATCATGTGTGTATAGAATGGGATTGTAGACAGATAATGCACTGAAATACACACCTGAGGCACCAGTACGCTCGATCTTGAGTCTGCCGTGTTGGCGTTGACATCTAACGACTCCGCAGTGGCCAAGACGACACTGGTAAGTTATGTCTTCGCGATCTCGAGCCCCTCCCCTGTAGCACATGCGCTGCGCCGCAGCTCGTTGTGCCGCCGGCCATTTCCCCCTCCAGGTCTCTTGGGCAATCGCGATCGCGTGCGTTCTCGACCCGCCCAAAAGCAATATTTCGACTTGCACCCTTTGGCGCCTTGACTGGCGTGTTCCACGTATGTGTCGATATCTTCGGCACTGACCCTTCTCCAGTGATCAGCACGCTTCTGTCGCTCGATTTCGGACTTACATACATATTTAGTGAATTTCGCGCCCCCAGCTTTGCTCGACGCGTTCCGACGTTTTTTTGCTCCCTTTCCGTGCCGTTCGACAGGTTTGAATTTAAGTCATCCATGTTGGCATTTAGGTCCATGTGACATATATTATGGAGCTTATTATGTACTATGCCCACTGAAGTGGGGTGGCAGTGGTTGATCAGGTGCTATAGCGAGACCATGTTGCTACTACCTGGAAATGGGGTGGTCAGGTGTAGAACCAAGACATAAGAGTCTAGGACTCAAATCTAATCAGAAGGTGACTCGAGAGGGACAAAAGAACAGGCCTCTAAGCGGTCAAGTCTGATCATACGATATGCACTACGGCTGAAGAATGATGGCGTCAAAAGTGAAACCAGAGCACATTTGGAAGGTGAGGGGGTAAACTGTATATATAGGGGTCTAGGGACGAGGCAGAACAGAGATAGAACGTAGGGACAAATAGATACAAACAAAAGCGACGTCTTTAATATAGTAATAATAATAATATATAGCTACTCCATTCAGAAACAGACGGTACGCGGGGGCCGGGGGAAGGAAGTTGTACCCTATCCACAATTCGTAAACCGCATCGGGTAAGAAGACACCGAAGGATTCAACTTGTTCCCGGTTGCATGTATAAAGCATACCGTATGCTCGCGCACTCCTTTCCCCTTCTGATCCATTTCTTCTCGGACTGACCGTGATCGTCCATGACGATGCATCTCTGTGCACTGTTCCTTGTCTCGGTTGTCTATGTCTTCTATCACAAACATGTCCGCAAGACGAGTCCACGTTTTACCGTCCCCTACCCCCCTGGTCCTAAACCTCTTCCAATTTTTGGTAATGTGCGTGATCTGACGACGAAAGAGCTCTGGTTGCGTGCAGAGAAATGGGCCAAAGAGTTCGGTGGGTATCCACGAGGTTTCCTTTATGCCTTTCGTCTGATTGGTATAACCACACTGATTACTAACCACCTTTGAATAACAGGACGCATCACGTATCTCCACATATTTGGACAGGGACTTGTGTTTCTGAATACACCCGAGGCAGCCTTCGAGCTCCTGGACAAGCGGAGCACAATATACTCCGATCGGCCTCATTTTGTTATGGCAAATGAATTGTAAGTAGCTCGTTCCGTATCTCATTTCCTGAAGTCAACGTATTATTTAAACATTTATCGATTTCATGGCCGCCTAATTGACACTCGCCCTACCCACAGATGTGGGTGCGAAAATATGGTTGCATTCACCCCCAGTGGCGAGAAATCGCGCCGGCAACGCCGCCTTTTCCAAATGGCGCTAGGCCAAGCCTGCATACGATCCTACTACCCACTTTTGGAACTTGAGACCAGGCCGTTCCTCAGGCGTCTTTTGGAAGACCCAGAAAGGTATATAAATCACATTAGACGGTGTGTCCTCTACGTTTGTCATTTTCTTGATAAGTGATATCACATTTATTGGTCCAGATACATTGGAGGTGTAATGCTCTTGGCCATATACGGACACCAGGTCAAGTCCGATGACGATGAGTTCCTGAGGCTTGCAGGGGAGTGCCTCGATTTGCTTGCAAATAGAATCGCATCGAACGGAGCGATTTGGCCTGTGGACGTGTTCCCATTTTGTGAGTCAATCCTTTCTCTTTTTGCCCCTGTTCTTTGCAAGACTCTGTTAGATTCAGGGTGTTACTGATGTTTTACTGACTTTTACGGTACATGAACCTGGCAACAATATTGGCGAGAACAGTAAAATACCTTCCTTCTTGGTTCCCCGGTGCTTCCTTCATACGCAATGCGGTTCTATGGAAGGCTAAATTACAGGAGTTCGTGGATCGGCCGTATGAGTATGTGCTAGATGAGATGGTTAGTGAGTTTCCCTTATTTTTCTCTGTATGCCATCTTTCATAACATGATTGTTGCTAACGGGGATATAGAAAAAAGGATCAGCTAGGCCGTGTTTTGTCTCCATGCTTGTCGATCCGGATAATTTTGCCAGTAGTGGCGGCGATGCTACTATGCAAACCGATGTGAAATACAAAATGATTGAAGGCCTGAAGGACAGGTACAATCATACCAAATCTAGACGTGCACACCCGGGGGACTTGCAGAGCGACCACGATCTACGTTGGACAGCTAATTCGATGTATTCCGGTAGGTCAGTTGAACTAGTCTTCTCACCTCATCCTTCCAGCGGTTGTATGCTGACATCTATCCTCCATGCTAGTGTCGATACCGTAAGCATTTGCCTCACTGCTGTTTCCATGTTTTGGCGCACCACAATATTTTCCTAATAAAAACCAACCTCGGAATGACAGAGCCTCACCCTATTTATGCACTTTATGCTCGCAATGATGCAACACCAGCACGTACTTAAGCAAGCACAGGCCGAAATCGACGGCGTCATCGGTGGTGAGAGACTCCCTACGTTCGAAGACAGGGAACAGCTGCCGTACTGCAATGCGGTCTTTATGGAAACAATGAGGTGGGCAGTACCAGTCCCGTTAGGTGAGTGACGAAATTTCATCTGTACTTTCTCTCGTCTATTTGTTAGGCCGTGCGCTGATCTTTGGGGATGGTTGTGAATTGTACAGGCCTTCCTCACAGACTAACAGAAGACGACGTGTATGAGGGGATGTTTATCCCGAAGGGGTCATTGGTAGGTCCTCCATGTTTGTGGAATGCAACCCTGTTGAACAATCATTTTATTATGTCGCGCGTATCAGGTATTTGGGAATATATGGTACGGCGCGTTACTTATTTTTTGTGTAGAGCAAACGGCTATACTGATTCACGAATTTTCCTTTTGTTCGAAGGGCAATTCTGCGAGACGAAAAACTCTATCCAAACCCGCATGTCTTTGACCCAGAGCGGTTCCTTCATTCTGCGCACGTACAGGCTTCGGGTAACCCTGATACCGTAGCATGTACCCCAAAATGGCCATTTAGGCCATCGGGACAATTGAGTTCATCTGGTTTGTCCAGCTTAAAAGTTCTCACAATACTTCTCTGAGTCAACATGTCTACCAGACTCACAGAGCTCCGAATGTCTTCCAACACCAGGGAGGACTAATGATGTAGAGCGAAGACGTGATCCAAGAACATATATATTTGGATTCGGAAGACGGTGCGCCCTCCCACAACTTAATCGCCTCTGTCAAGATGACGGATGACTAATGATAAATGTACAAACAGGCGATGTCCTGGCACCCACTTCGCCGAATCGTCAATTTGGTTATTGATGGTGAGTATGATCGCGACATTGGACATCTGCAAGAAGACGGTCACAGTCACGGACGAGCAAGGCAGTACGGGTCAAACTGCGGGAGTGCCGAATGCTGCGCCCGATCCAGAGATCGTATTTGAGAATTCAGTGTTTAGGTGTGTTCGATGTGTTTCATTCTAATTCACGTGTCCTGTCCATCAATTTCTCCATGCTCGGTTCTGAGCAATGATGCTATCATGAAGGGAGTGGCTGAAACTGACGTACATATTGTAGGCTACCCAGCCCGTTCAAGTGTTCGATCCGCCCCAGGTCCGACCAGGCGTTGAAAATTTTGATGGATGAGACAATCCATTAAATGTGATCAGATGGTGAGAATCCGGAGGGTGTTTGACGACACTGTGGAACAAATGAATCCCTACACTGCCATGGGATTGTCCCCCCCCCCCCCCCTCCCAGAGCGTTACCAATGTATATTTGTTGAGTGTGTATGAATTAGTGCTTTATCTCAACAAGTCAACAACACGTAGTCAAAATTTTACGTGGACTTTCCCTTTACGGAGAATCAACTCCTTATGTAACTCTAGTCCTCTGGTCTCTAGGACTAGCTGTTACGTTCTAGCGTAGTCAGCCAATCTATTCCATTCCATTTCAATCATTACAGCTACACAACGAGACTCATCAGCTCACGAGGGTCTGTAACTGTGCCCCGAGATGACACAAGCGCCAGGAAGTCCTGAAGAACCGGGACGTCAGACATCTCTCCCAGGCGAAGGTGCAGAGGTTGTCTCGCCAGCCATCCAGGCTCTCGAATCTTACAAGAAGAAGGATCCTTCCAAAGGTATGACATTTTGAATATGCATTGTAATTCAGGTCCTCTGAATTATCTATGGATCTTCATATGATGTCGTCTTTAATCAAACCTCTGGAATGAGTAGTCGTCGTACGCTTCAAGGCTGTTGGGAACGCACCGATCATGAAGCAGAATTTCTACAAGATTACCGCTGCCAACCGCTTCCAGGCAGTAATACAATTTCTAAGGAAGGAACTAGGGTGGAAGGCTGGAGATCCACTTGTACGTGCACTCCTGTCTATTACATACAGGAAGTGACGGTTGGCTGTGTCTGGTTGATTACAGTTCACATATATCAATCTGGCATTCTCTCCTGCACCCGATGATACTGTATCGAACTTGTACAAGGTATGCTCTTCCTGATTGCTTTCTCGATGCTATTTACTGGTTTCACACTTATACAGTCTTTTGCGACGGATGGACACTTGATCGTGAACTATAGGTGCGCCTTTCTTCGTCCTCCCAGTTGCTTTATCTGAGCCCCGTGCAGCACAACAGCGGCATGGGGGTGAATCATTAGATAAAGCACCCCACCTTCCCATCGATTTTAAATGGACCCTTTCATTGCTGTGTCGCCTTTCGGTATAAAATACCTCCGTAATACTAGGTTACGCCAAGGATAACGCTTGTCCCATAATGTATGCGGTGGTGCAACTTGTGTGCACCGCGTCACATTGCTAGGCAAATGTAAGTCGGCCTGGGATGAGTACTACGTCAGAAATGCTTTTGTCTTCCTGTTTGTTGTCTCCAACTCCAAAACTGGTTGTCAAAGCAATTTTGGCTTATGTAACCGCATGACAAATACGCGTGTGTCGAAAACGAACTGTGGAGAATTTCCCTAAAGTCGAAAGGAAATTATTTTCCGTCGAGTCTTTGGTCTGCCTAGAGAGGATTAACGGAAAGGCATCAACAAGTATGTGATGTCTAATTCGATGGTCATATAGAAAACTAACCTAGATGTTCGATGTTCCAGTCAACGCATCATCAAGCAACGTTGCTCTGTGTGGGACACAATACTCATGGATGAACTGACTCAAGTGCGATCTGAATTGGCGCGACTAGAGAAGGAAGAGCGCGACCTTCACGAACAGCTTTCCAGCGTTCGTGTGGCAATTGAAGCCCACAAGTCTAGGATCGACGATCTCATACGCACCAAGCCAGCCCCCATCAGCTCCCTTCCCTCCGAGATCCTTTCTTATGTGCTCGAGCTCGCAGCTTTCCCTTTTCGTGACTATAGAATAAGGGAACTGGCAAGGGTGTCACGCGCTTGGAGAGACATCATCCTCTCCTTTCCGAACTTTTGGAGTAATATTGAACTCCACGATAGTTGCGCGAATATGTCCCTCCTGAAAGCACATGTGGCAAGGAGTTGCCAGTATCCGCTGTGCATCACCATTGGATCTTGGCGAACACCTGCTGAACTTTCTTCCTTTCTCGACGTAATCGTACCCCATGTCTATCGCTGGCGTACACTTGATATCTATAGCAATTGCATGCAAGTCATCCTAGACAAGATCAATCACTTGAAGTTCCCTTCTCTCACCCACACTACTATCATCTCCGACGGAAATATGCAGTATCCCGTTTTCTTATGGCCAGAAAACGCACCCTCTTTGAAAAGGCTGGACCTCGGCCTCCTCATTCCTATGGATGACTTCCCTCCTGGCCAGAGGATCGCAGATCTCCGTTTGCGTTTCTCTGATGGTCGTTTCGGACCAATGGTACTCCCGTCCTTGCTGTCCTCTCGGGATTTGACCACTCTCAATTTTACGTGTTCTGATTGTCCCTTACTTCAACCAAACAGCATCTCTCTGCCATTCCTAACATCGCTCATACTCAGCGTTAGGCATCCGAGAGGACTAATGTCGGCCATCGTCGCTCCCCAACTCTTGTATTTGCACTTCGCTGACATCTTTCCAAGTCACGGGCTATCCACCGTCTTCCACGGGTTCGAATCCAAATTCCCACATGTCCAACATCTTGTGTTGCAGGCCCCGACTGTTTACTCGAGAGCTGCGGGCGCTGAGGATGTACGCTCTCTCTTTGGGACAAACATGGATGGCTTACGCCCTGCAGACCACTGGGAGTCATTAAAATCCCTGACGCTTTCTCAAATGACAATTTATTACGAGTCATCCATCATTAAGGATCTTGTACAGTGGCTAGAGCAGCGAAAGTTGGCAGGTCGACCGATGTTAAATCTTATATTTTTTGGTTGCGACTTTCGGTTTGATTGTGTTGACGAAGGCGAAGATGAAGACGAAGACGAAGATGAAGACGAACGCGCTTTGGATCCTAGCCCACTGTTGGCCTTCCATAACTTGCTAAAGGGGATTTGCCTCTTGGATATAACAAGCACCTCAGTCAAGACGTGGGTGAATCTGTCGATATCATCGTCATCTCCATCGCAGTTGGTATGCATTGCTGTCATTGTGAAACCCGTGACTTTACTTACCTCCAATATCCTAGAAATTACCACAGTTACTACCCCTTCTCCAAAATCGTCGGGCACAGAAAATGTCCAAGATAGAGAACGGAGCCCCCTCACCTATTCTGAACCACGGTGTTTTGACGTTCTAACCGGCTTTATACGCCTAATATGCGTCCGCCGCCCCACGTACATCTATGCCCGTGTGTGTTATGATAACCCCGCATTTGAGACGTTACAGATATCCAAATAACTTACCGCTGTAACAGGGGACAATACTTTTGTGGGCGAGGTTCAAAGGACAACAGAAAAACGCAACCATAAACAATATGATTCAACCATTGCCTTGCGTCTATACCATGTATCGTACAATACCATACATTCGAACATCCCTCCCGCCAAGCGGCCACTTTATGCTGCTGCTTCAGGCTTCGCCACAGCTGGTCCTGGTGCGACATACTTGCCAGTGCCTTGTGCAAATATATCCTGCGAATGCAAACCATCATTCAGAAGTTGTATGTATAGGAGGACGATGGCATGAGAAATTACAATTACCTTGACAATACCTCTCGTTATCATTGCCAATGCGGCCCGACTCTCCCAGAGAGGATAAAGAACGACGGCAAAGGCTGAACAGAATGTCCAGATGATTCCGATGACAACCCACACCATGAAACCTGCTACAGAATATACCGTCGATGCGCCGAACAATGGAAGGGGAATCAAGATCATGAGGATCAGGGTCTGAACAAAAGACCACAACTCGGCGCTCGTTTCAGGGTAAAGAAATGTGGAAGTGCGTACCAGGGCAATAGATGACCACGCCGCAAACTTGAACGCCTTATTCAGTCGTACAGGATCCAAGTCGTTGTCGCGCTCGGAAGATTCATTCACGACGGAGGGAGCAGACGAGTCCTGAGCTTTCTTTTCATTTACATATATCACACTATCTTCCACAATCGGGTTTTTCTGATTATCTGGTGACGCCCGAGAGTTGATGGCGCGAGTCTCGGCAAAATCATAGTCTTCCGGGCACTTGACGTTGGAAGGGTTATTGCACCGTCATTAGATATTGGCAGTGAGATGTTCACTCACAATTAAGGAAACAACGGTAGCAATAATGCCACCGATGGCGATCGAGCCGAGATTCCCTGCCAACATCTCGTAGTCACCTGAGGGTCATTTGAAGCGTTAGGATGTCTATATGCCCCTTTGACAGACGAAGCCGCACCTCCACTAGTCTAGAGAAAGGGAATGTGTCATATGCAAGGAATGCAATGCATATAAAGCTTAGGTACTCACAGTAACATTGATTAGGTTATTGTTTAGTCCTGCAGTTGTGGCAAGCCAGGCAACAATGCCAACAGCGAAACCAACCACAGATCCTACAATGCATCCGATTCTGCTGGCTTTGCGCCAGGTGATGCAGAGAGCAATGGGAACCACAGCAGATCCGAGGATGACACCCATAAATGTCTAATTCAACGCGTCAGTATGTTACAACTCAAACTGTGCGGGAAGAACTGACATAGAGCCAACCCATGGAGATGCCAATATAGAAGAAGATAACACCTGCAATGCCCATGACGAGCGCAAACGCTGCAACCTACCCCCATACGGAAGTAAGCGACGTGATCAAAAAGTGAAAGAAGGCGACAGACTCCAATATGGCTCATCCGGAGGACTTGCTCTTCTGTAGCTTGGGGGTTGATATACCTTACATATACATCATAGGTCAATATAGAAGAGACGGCAATCAACTCCGCGCTCGTTGCGCTCGTCACAGCCAAGAACAGTAGAATCAGCAACGCAGCTGCACCACTCTTTCCGAGGAGGGTAGCAGCAGCAACGGATGCCGGAAGACCTGCCGAGATATCTGCATTTGATAAAGTAGGAAGAAGAGGTATGAATCCGCTAGAAGTGGGGGCATTTACAGGTGATGAGGACGAGGGGACAGCGCTCAGAGCAACTGCAGCCAGTCCCATGGTGGTTGCCATAGTAAATGGGATGGCGAACCTGACTGCCATGAACCATAGGAACAGAGGACTAACTACAAGACACCTACCACGCAAGCCCTCCAATGAGATATGCCTTGACTGTTGTGGCAGGCCGACTAGCAATTGCACGTTGCCAGTATGCCTGGTCTTGGAAAACGGTAGCAAAATTTCCGACTAGGTTTATGACGCCGAATATGAGGCCATTTTTGGAACGAAGAGTCAGGTAAGATCCACCCGCGTTGCCTGGGACAGGGGCAATGCTGGAAGCTTCCGAGAGTAGGAAGTGCATCTTGCTGATGGAACCAATGTACCCAGATGTCGCATAGACTGTAAATACAAAAGTAAGGATAATGGCGAAGAGGACTGTCGTGTGAGTACTGTGGCCAGAGGATTAGTAAACATGTGATGAAGTACTAGTAAACCCCTTACTAGTCGCAAAGAAGTGTAGAACGCATGCCACCAACAACCACGTAAATGGCAACTCCTAAGGGGATCAAGAAACAAGCAGCTATCGTGCTCATGCCAGTTAGACCAGTGACGGTGGCAGAACCTCCCAAGACAAGCATGGAAGAGACGATCAAGTTCGTGGCCAAGCCAAAAACCATGAATATCAAGTGAGCCGCGGTCCCCCAACGTACTGCAACAATTTCAAGCCATGTATGAGCATATGGTGCATTGAGTTTAAGCTTAGCAGCAAGCTGTGCAAAAAGAAGGACCTGGACGGTGGCGCCTGCTGCGTACCACCATGGCCCTGAAATGCCATATCTGTAGGCAACCGCACTAGATTGCAGCTGACGTCGCGTGTCAGTATTCTCAGACAGGCTAGAGTAGGTGTACTCACGAGAGTAGCTGCCCACGTCCAGGCCGAAACAATACCCGACGCAATAAGGCCAGGTTTCACACTTCGCGAAGCTGAGGTGAACTCTTCTGAGTCTTTCGGTGAAACTCCAGTGTATCTTGCTTGAACGGCGGTCAAACAGACCATAAAGGCACTGAAAAACAGACCAATGCCTGCAGTGCGTTCAATTAAAGGTCTAGGGGTCGGAAGCATTCCAGCGACACCTACCAACCACTGGGGAAAACTATCAGACAACGGACATAGACACGACTTAATGGACACCCACCGACGCCGTAGCCCGCGCCCTGAGGAAGTATTTCGCTTGCCATGATCCTAGATGAGATCCAGAGAAGTGCAGTCGCGAGCGCAAAGGACCAGCAACGTTCTGGTTGTATATATACCTTGCCATACTGACAGATAAGCTTATCAATTGTTCCTTAGGGATGCACAGAGATAACGATATCAACTGGAGTCAGGGACTCAGCGATCGACGTATGCTGCTGGCCAATGCCAGTCTGAAAGCTTGAAAGCTTGGGAATTGGCAGCCATCCATGGTGTTGCGCAGAAGTATTGGAATAGAGCATTCGGTAGCAGTGATGGGTTGAAACGTAGTGCACGGTGGTTCAGGCTGCAGGCGAAAGTCGATATGATACTGGGAAGTGGCGGGTGACAAATTGAAGTTCAACTTGCAAATGCGATTGGATCAGCCATATTTCCCCATGTCTGTCGACAAAGGCGCAGGAAGAGTGCTATGTACGGGCTGGTTCAGGTTACACCGTGCACGGAAGCATAAGCGTTCCCGTTGTCAATGTCACCTGTCATGCTCGCGTTTCCATCCTACTTATCACGACTGAGATGGCCTGAAGATTGGTGGGCTATACACTCCCCTACTAGTATACGATCGGAAACCGGGAGACTTGTCTCGTAGGTGGTGAAAGATTACGTAAAGATACCACTTGCCAGATGGCTCTTCGACGCAGCAAACGCCAGCAACGCGAACAAGAACTTCTCGTTCTCACAAGCCCCAGCCCTGACACGCGTGTTGTTTCCTCTGACGACGAGGCAGCCGCACCTGCACAGTCGGCTTTTGCAGCAGTATGTGTCGTGATAAGACGTCTCCCTACAGATAATGACGTCACATTCAGCTTTTTACCCCAGATGATGAGCGAGAAGCATCCGCCGAAGAGACAGAGGAGACAGCTGCAAAGCCCTCGAAATCTCGCAAGGCATGTGTTTCCTTATCAGGCAACATTGCGATCATCTCATGATACATACTATGCACCTTGTAGACTAAAAAGAAAAAGAAAAAAGCCACACACACGCAAGGAGTTTCCACCGAAAACTCCCCACCAGTGAAGCTCTCCGCAAAGAAGGAAGAGGGAAAGAAAAAGGACGATGGAGACGATCTCGATAAAGCACTTGCAGAATTATCTCTCAGGTATCTTATCTCGTGTCCCCATTCGCAATGTGTAAGCTCATAGTATGCAAAGATACCCAGATCTTCAGCGTGTAGCGGCTGGTACCCCTCGCGATGCTCGGATGCACACTCTTGCAAACTTGTTATCTGCATCGCTCGCCCACCTTGATGCAGAGGCTGAACTCCGTAAATTCTTTGGATCAAAGGCTGTCACTGCAGCTGAATTGTCCGAGTCCGGATCCTCCCCGTCGCGTAGGCGACAACGCGGAACACCGTCGACTTTGTTGCGTTCACATTTGACCCGTCCTGCACCAACGTGGTCCCGCATGAAACAGCGGGAAGGACTCTCTCTACGCGCATTTACAGAAGTTGAGGCATCTAGTAAATCTGGAAAAGGTCCCGCTGGATCAGGAAAATGGTGGACTATTGAATACACCAGACGCTATAAAGGGGTGACAATGGCTTTCATTCGTGCTGTGCGGTCTGGAAGTACGTGGTTTATTGTGACGTTGTATTCATGCCTCATATCGTTCGTCCACAGCACCTGAAGCACTCTGGGATGTTCTGCGAGAATTGCCTTGGCATGCCGACACACTGCTGCAACTTGCAGATATTTGTCGGCATCGTGAAGGTAAGCGTCACTTGTGCACCCAGTTCATTGCTGCCTGACAAGATTTCTCAGAATTTAGCATGGCCGTGGAGCATGTTGCGCAAGCCATCTTCACATATGAACGTGCATTCCTCGGCACTTTCAGTTTCACCAGCGGGGTCAATAGGCTCGATTTTAATTTTGTTGAGAATCGACCCTTCTTCCTTGCCATGCATCAGCAAGTCATGTATGATAAATCTTTTTATTTTATGAATGTTCCCTGCACGCTGATACACCCTCTAGTGATCTTCAGCGTCGCGGCTGTCCGCGTACCGCTTTTGAGCATGCCCGCCTCTTATTTTCTCTTCACCCTCTGGCTGATCCCCATGGTGCACTTCTGCACCTCGATTTTCTTTCTGTAAAAGCCGGGATGGGTAATTGGTTGGAGGATGTCTGGAACATTTACCAGTGCTGCCGTGATGACATTGAAGAAGGGCAGGAGTACATGGATCCAAGCATACTTCCGGGATGGGCATACACGAGGGCACTCATCTTGAGGGAAAAAGAAAAGATGAAGTGCGATCGCGGCGAGGTGGGTTCTACTCGGATTTTGATGTTCGTGCTAATACTTGCTTCAGGACACCGGTGAGGAAAGCACAGAAGCCCTTAGACAAGCCATAGTCGCCTTTCCATCAATTGTACTGCTTCTTGCCGACAAGTGCGAAATATCTCTTCCTTTGGAGGTTCGGTCACATAAAGAGTTCCGCATACATGCAGATAGCGTGTAAGTCATTCCGCTACTGGTGATGGTCCTGGTTCACGATAATCTCAGTGGCCTGAGTCCTGGAGAAAGCACTCTTCACCTACTTTCCCATATGTATGCTAATCGCTCCATGTCTTTATGGAAGTCGTCTTCCCTCAGCTCGTGGCTGGTATCGACGGCGGTCTCTATACTTCCTACTTTCTCCTCGAAATGTAACCGCCCCATGCGCGCTCGCTTTCTCCGCGTTTTCACCTCCGAACACCTTCGGGAATCCATATATCGCCATGTCATCGTTCTTGCCCAAACACATGCACAGCAGGAACATCGTGTTCTTACCGCTTTCATACCACGACAGGTGTTGAATGCGCACCAATATGCATGTGACCCATTACCGCCACGGACGGCATGTACCTTGTATGCCAAAGATTTCTTCGCAACTGCCGAAGATTCGGTTCTTCACCGGGCAACTCGTCGGCGTACTCGCGCTGAGGAGCGTGAAATGGAGCTTCAGGTACCGGATGCAACAATGCGTGAGCGGCTGTTTGAACTGTATGATATACTAGCCAACGGGGAACAAATGCCAGGCGGTGTGGTACAGTTTGCGCGGGCGCTGCTTCAAAGGCCCGATGAAGTCATCGAAATGTTGCGGGATGTGATGGGCTGGGATGAATTCGAGCGAGGGCCCCAGAATTTGGAAGAAATGTTGGGAGGGATGGTTGATGTTGATAACGACGAAAGAGTTGAAGATGTTCCAGTTGTGAACTTACCTCAGACAGGATTGTCTGAGGCTGGCCATGAGTCAGCAGTAGATGAGGAAAGGGAACAAAGCGAGGAGGAGGTTGAAAGCCTTGCTGTGAGTGTTCGTGTCTTTCCAGCCTTGTGATCTGTTATGCTGTTTCGTCCCATTTTAGCCGATGCCCATGCGTGTTATGCGCAACCTGTTCAACCGCCTGTGGGGGGCTGCTGGAGGCGGTGAGGAAGACTCGTCCGATGATGACAGTGAAGTAGAGGCCGAACTAGTTCGCGACGCGGGTGACGTCGATTGATGGTTCGCCTGTCTCGCACACTTCATTCAGTACCGCAGTGGCAGTATTTTACGGCTACTAATAGTTTTCAGGGACCTGAACACGAGTTTCTGCGCAGATTGGCGCAGAAACATAAGATACCTTATTTTGTAGGAAGAAGTCAAGAGTTTTAAAGTCGCGAGTGAAATGCATCCTAACTTTGAAATCGCTGGCCAGATCTTCAACCCTCGGCTGCGCCTTGCTGGACCTTTTGGCGAGTGGGCCCTTGAAACCCAGATTTAGGGAGAACCGCGCGTGGTTAGGTTTGTGGGGAGCGACAGAAATTTCCTTGCTCTTCCTGGCGTGTCGTTCCTGGCATACTTGTCCCGTCTTCAAGGCCACTGCATTAATCCGTGGTGATGCCTCCAGTGCATTTGTACCTCGCAAATGCGACCCCAGTCACTCACTGCCCGATCTTTATGCGGGATCCCCTTTGTACTTCAAATTCTCACTTCGGTTCCCCTTCATGTACTCTTTAATTCAAGGTTTGAATTACCCGCCAAGTGGCCATGTCCTCCTCTGCATTTGGCTCCTGAAGTTTGTCTTTCCTTTTCTAAATGGAGCACGAACCCATATCACGCAAAGTGTACTTGTTTGATGCTACGCTCTGGTCTCTATCGTTGGACCCCGTTCAGATCACCATTATCACTATTGACAGACTGAACCCGATTCCGCCACGTCCACAAATCGCTGGCCAGTTGCTTGCAGACAGGTCTTTCCTATTTTACTTACTTCTCTGATGGAATTCCTTCATTTCTAAGAAAGGCGATGGACCGGGTCCTACTCTTTATAAACCTTTTCGAGTCAGTAACGTTCCAACTTGCCGCCTCTAATTGCTCTGATCCTCAGTTCCCGAAAACAACATGTCCCCTCATGATGCCAGCCGTCAGCCATCTCCCCCTCCTAGTCGACCTCCAGCTGACCAATCCCCTTCGGGTTCCATGAACCGGTCCAACCCGCCACATGCCCCTCCGTATCCCCCAATCAGCGGCACCGTCGTGCAAAGGGGTACTTGATAATGTGATACTCGTATGATTGAGTACTGACATTTGACAGCAGGGGGCGGAATAGTGACCGCTTCGCCATCACGTCCGTACGCTCAATACCCTCCACAAAGGCCGTCCATTCCGAAGGACGATCACAGGCCCTACCTCACGCAAAGTAGCCAAAGTGAATACTATCCCCCGCCACACTCACAGGGTCATTCCTACGCATATGCGCAATCTGATCTTATGCGGCCCGAATTTCAAAGCTCCTCTGCTCACCAGCAGAAGCAGACCCCTTCAGAGATTTATAACAACTACTCCCCCACCGCTCAGCTGAACTCCAGTCAGCGTGGCCCAGGCATCGATCCTTACTATCACATGCCACTCAGTCCCCAGCACGTTGTAAGCCTCCCAGGTGGCAATAGCAGCCATTCTGGGCCCCTCTCATCCACGCAGTCGCAGCCATCGAACCCCCCAGAGGAGCGCTTTCCGTGTGATCTCTGTGACCAGACCTTTAGCCGGGCCCACGATCGCCTCAAACATAATGCGGCCGTACACCACCCGGCACTAGCCCTTCACAGATGTCGTGATTGCCGGAAGGAGTTCAGTCGTGTAGATGCACTGAGACGTCACATTGAGAAAGGATGCGACGAGATGTCTTTCCACCGATAGATATGGAGAGCAATGAGGTATCGTTATTACGAGCTCCCATTTTCCTGGGTCCGTGCGCGCTAGTCACATAAATATGAAGTACGTTCTCTGTTATATGTATCCGTCGATTCGTCTTTCCCCTTTCTCAAGTATCCGAAGTGGCTGTGCATCACATAACTGCAGCTGAACAAGAAACTCTGATCAAAGTATAACTGACCGGGTTAAGAGCACCTTTCGCCAGGGAGCACAGTTCGAGGTTGCATTCCAAGTGACAAATTGATGTGCACGAGCCATGACTGATGGCCAGAATGAATAATTGCTGTATACGCAGCATGACCCGAAGGCTCGTTTGCGATTGAGGCAGATACGCAATTGGCAAGCCTCTCAGGTCGACCACAGCAACCAACAGCAATAATTTGAATTGCTCTACCAAGCAATTGGGTTGTGTATAAAATCGCCCAAGTTGTCAAGCTTTCAAGGCGGACGAAGCGTCGACGAGGTCAACTGATTGTAAAATAACTGACTCATCGAATCGCTTGACCGCGTAAAATTTTCCTCAGTTTTCACATTTCACTGCAGCCAGATGTTGTCCACTCGTGCCGCACACTTGTCGTCGCGGGTGGTTAGAAAGGCCATCGTCGCATCCCCTGCGCTGACTGCCGTCCGTCGACGGACCAACATATCGGCTCGTTCCATCCAATCTGGCGCACAAACTGACAGAGTGAGTGTCCACACCGTCCCACACGACCACTGGTCCGGTCGATTCCGACACTCCTACTCCCTTCTGATTCAATTTCCCTTAGGATACGATCACTCGTCTCCTCTACTCGCTTGGTACTAAACGCGAGGTGGAGCGCCACCTTCGCATCTTCTCTTCGTCTTCGAATCCAACCCAACCTGCCAAGTTTGCCGTCATCAAGGTCGGAGGTGCAGTCCTCGACCAACTCGATGACTTGGCCCACTCTCTCTCCTTCCTCCACCGAGTTGGCCTCTACCCTGTGGTCCTGCATGGCGCTGGACCCCAGATGAACGATATCCTTGAAGCAGAAGGTGTGGAGCCGGATTACATAGATGGGATTCGGGTTACAGGTAAGTAAACTGACACTCAGTACCTTTGAGGATTCTGACGAATGCTATTGCTTGCTCCCCGCATCAAAGATGCCAATACCCTTCAGATCGCGCGCCGTGTTTTTCTTGAAGAGAACCTCAAACTCGTTGGCGCACTCGAGAAGTTGGGTGCCCGTGCTCGTCCAATCACGTCGGGTGTTTTTACTGCTGATTACCTTGATCGTCCCCGTTATGGTCTCGTTGGTCGCATCACCCGCGTCGATAAGCGCCCAATTGAGGCATCCATCCGTGCGGGCGCTCTGCCCATCTTGACTAGTCTCGCAGAATCCCCGGAAGGCCAGATTCTCAATGTCAATGCAGACACCGCGGCCGGCGAGCTTGCCAAGGAGCTTGAGCCACTCAAGATAGTCTTTTTGAATGACAAGGGCGGCATGTTCCATGGTGTCACTGGCGAGAAGCTTGATGTGATCAACTTGGATGAGGTGTGTGACCCAGTCACAGTGACTCGCGGTATCATTGTGGCTCGCAGAAGTTGCTGACGCATATTGTACGCGCAGGAATATGACCAATTGATGAGGGAGCCCTGGGTCAAGTTCGGCACCAAGCTCAAACTACGGGAGTTCAAGGAGCTCCTTGATCACCTACCGCGCTCCTCGTCTGTGGCAGTCATCTCGGCTGCCAACCTCCAGCGTGAGCTGTTCACAGATTCGGGTGCTGGAACTCTCATTCGTCGTGGCTACCGACTTACAAAGTACAACAACCTCGCGAGTATTGGTCCCGACCGTTTCCGCCAAGTTGTCCATGAGCGAGACCCCGATGTACGGGCAGGCATAGCCAGTGTGGCTGGGATTCTTGCAGATCTCGAGCGCACACCATTCACAATCTATGCTGATGAGCCACTTGATTCCGTTGCGGTCGTGTCGCATCCTGAAGGGGAGATTCCTGTCCTATCCCGTTTGTTGTCATCTCGTGCCGGAGTGTTGAATGGTGTTCTTGACAACGTTTGGAATGCTGTTCGTAAAGACCATCGTAAGCTCTTCTGGACTGCCCCAGTCGACGATGAGAACCGTGCCTGGCACTTCGAGCGTGCGGATGGAAGCTTTACAAGGGGTTCCAAGACGTTGTTTTGGTTTGGCGTGACCGATGCTGTTGAGCTCGAGCGCACGGTCCGTTCTTTCGAAGAGAAGAAACGCATTCCCCGCGCTTACCTCCCCGTTGCACCCTTGCGTGCAAGCACACCTAACGGCGCTGACGGGTCGCGGGCATACTCGACTTTGTCACGACGTGTTCCCGCAGGTACCCGAGGCTATGCTACTGCCGCGGCTCCTGTTCCCCCGGTACAACACACTACTGAGCGGAAGCGCTTGGGGCTCGTTGGTGCACGCGGATACACCGGTCAGGCGCTGGTTTCGCTCCTCTGTTCTCACCCTTATCTGGACTTGACGCATGTGTCTTCGCGTCAGCTCGCAGGGCGTGCATTGGAGGGTTACACGAAGGGGTCTGTGACGTACAGTAATTTGGGAGTGAGAGATGTGGAGAAAATGGAGAGTGAGAGGGCGGTCGATGCCTGGGTGTTGGCACTGCCGAACGGTGCAGGCGCGCCATTTGTCGCAGCGTTGAATAACGGCGCCAAGGAAAAGGGTGGAAAGGAAAGTGTTGTAGTGGACTTGAGTGCTGACTGGAGGTTTGATGGTGGTTGGACGTATGGCCTTCCTGGTGAGAAGAACCTGTAATCTGTCGTGTTAGGAATGTGAAATTCATGTGCTGTTTTTTGGTTTTGTTTTTCGTCCTTGACCCAATCAGAACTTTACGAGCGCTCTGCCATCCGCAATGCGACGCGGATTGCCAACCCGGGCTGTTATGCGACGGCAATTCAACTGTTGACTGCTCCGCTCCTCCCCTATGTCAAGCCAGGCGCCTGGCCAACTGTATTTGGTGTTTCAGGGTATAGCGGTGCAGGGACAGTTTTGGCACAGACGCCAGAGGGACAGCCAATAAGCAATCCCAAAGTTCCTCCAAAGAGTCTTGGGGGTGCAATCCGACCGTATTCTTTGACGGACCACGTACACGAACGTGAGGCGGGGTGGCATCTCTCGCGCCTCCTGCCAGGTTTGAACCCGGGCATTGAGAGCGTGCAAGTTGCTTTCGTTCCCGTGGTTGCTCCGTGGTTTAGCGGTATCATCTGCACGCTGTCCATGCCGTTGGCATCCAAAGCAGCGGCTGCTGACATCCGAGCACTGTATGAGGAGAAATACAAGGATGAGCCACTCGTACGCGTGCAGGCCGGTATTCCTAGCCTGTCAGATATCTCTGACAAACATGGTGCTGTAATCGGCGGTGTGCAGGTGCACAGCGAGGGAGAGCGGGTAGTGGTAGTGGTAAGTCGATCGCTGGGCACGCATTGAACACTCTTGGTGTTAACGACCATGGGCAGGGTGGCTTGGATAATCTGCTCAAGGGGGCTGCAACACAATGCTTGCAGAACCTGAACCTTGCCCTCGGATATGACGAGTATGAGGCTATCCCGAGAATATGACCATGTATGCATCTCAGAAGTTAGTCGCCCGCCGATGTACATGCTATAGATGGCAGATCGTCCGGTGTAAGTGTGAGCACACTCAGGGGCAATTGGTTTTATGTAATGGGATATTCTGCAAATGCACCCCCGCGTCTTCCAAGTTGCTGTATAACCGCCATTCGACCACCACGGCGCAGCAGAAACACCGATGCTCCCGCCGGATCCTCTGACCAATGAACGGCAGCGGGGTGACAAGCATTGTACAGGATTACAAGGAGTAGACGCCCGTCGAGTTGTTCATGGCGGAGCCATAATTGGACATGTCGTTTGTTGAACTTGACCCGGATACCCGTCCCTCCTCTCCGAGTCCTTTGATTCCTTGCCTAGACTATCACCCCCGCACGCTTGTCGACGCCAGCCAACTCTTATGGCGTCTTCCACGCAGGCTTTATACGCCAACTCCAGCTTTGGATCAGACCGTGACCGCGACCCCGTCCTCCCAGGCGGAACATCCCAATGGACCTCTGGCCAGGCTGGGCCCTACACAGAACGCCAAGTTCCGCATGTCAGTCATCGATCCTATCCATCTGACACCGCTCATATCGATGGCCTTTGTCCTGACCCCTCCTGATCAACCATAAAGGTCACCCCGCCTGCGGCCATCAAACCCACTGATGACCTGCTGTTCGTACGCGATCCTCGTGGCGAGCAGCTGCCCAATGTCGACTTCATGAAGCAACATTTCTTGCGCGAAGGTCGGCTGACGGAAGATCAAGCATTGTACATCTTGCAACAAGCGACGCGTATGCTCTCACGCGAGCCGAATCTCATCAATATCGAAAGCCCCATTACAAGTGCGTCAGCGTCCATTGCATGCGGGCATTCCGTCACTCATCACCATGTCAGTATGTGGAGATATCCATGGCCAGTATGTGAGTTGCGTCATGTTAGTGGCTACCTGTGTTATCGCCTGCCTTACGCTTGCAATGACAATAAGTATGACCTCATGAAATTGTTTGATATTGGCGGAAGTTTCGCTGAAAACCACTATCTATTCCTTGGTGACTACGTCGATCGGGGTAGCTTTGGCATCGAAGTAGGTCCCCCTGACAACTGGTCTTATTACCACGGCTGATATATGGCTCCAGTGTTTGTTGTATCTCTATGCCATTAAGCTCCAGCACCCAAAATATATCACACTCCTCCGTGGAAACCATGAGTGCCGACATCTCACCGAATATTTTACCTTTAAGCGAGAGTGTATGTTATTATGATTGGGCGCGATAATGTGCTGATCCGTGTTCAAAGGCCTTCATAAATATTCTGCAGCCGTGTACGATGCCTGCTTGGAGTCTTTCAACGCGCTCCCCCTTGCTGCCGTTGTAGACAAGCGTTTTTTTTGCGTACACGGTGGACTATCGCCAGAACTCATCAAACTTGATGACCTTATCAAGGTTCGCATGATCCTTCGTCTTTCTCGGTCTTGCGATATAACACGCTTGGAACAGTTGAATCGCTTTCAAGAACCAGGTTCCAGTGGTCTCCTGTGTGATCTATTGTGGTCAGATCCTGTCGTCAACTTCGGCTACGAACACGAACCATCACCGCACGGACCGCCGCTTCCTCCGGGGACGTTGTTTGAGCACAACGCGACGCGCGGGTGTTCTTTCTTCTACACGTACGTGATCCATTTCCCCACATCTCTGGGTTTTAGTCTGAAACAAGCTATGTTAAGGTACGAAGCAGCATGCAAGTTCTTGGAACGCAATGGACTTCTTGGCATCGTCCGTGGGCATGAGGCACAGGACGCAGGGTGCGCTTCTTCTTTCTCTATCACCATCTCAGGCTCACGCGTTTCCTTCTCCTGTCGTCACCATCTGGTACTGATGGTGACACCCACAAAGGTATATGATGTATCGCAAGACACCAACGAAGAAGTTCCCGTCGGTGATAACGGTCTTCAGTGCACCCAATTATCTTGACGTGTATCATAACCGTGCGGCGGTGATAAAATATGCAAATAAGAACATCACGATTCGCCAGTTCAACTCGAGCTCTCACCCGTATTGGCTCCCCAATTTCATGGATGCGTTCACATGGAGCTTGCCGTTTGTAGGCGCTAAAAGTGAGCGCCCCTTTGTAGCTTCATTCCCGCAGTCCTTATGTATTGTTAGTCACCGAAATGCTTTTGGCCATTCTTGCAACGTGTAGCCCCGAGGAGCTTGAAGATACAGATGATGATGACACGCACACGGTGGACTTTACACTTCCTCCGACCGACAGACGACAGCAAATTAAGAGCAAGATTCTTGCGGTGGGCAGGATGCAGCGCGTGTTCCAGCTACTCCGGTACGCTGGATTCACGTCCCTCTTGGTCTAGCTTACTTATCGATCATGGGGTTGTTTTTGATAAATTAGGGAGGAAGCCGAGAATGCGACAGAGTTGGCTGCGGTACCTATCGAGGACAGACCTGGGCCTGACATGCTCATGGCACAAGGCGCACAAATGAGAAACTACATTCGGAGTTTTGCAGATGCGTAAGTGATCTTAATCCTTTCTACTTCCTAACATGCTCATGTCGATTCGTTTACCCCTTTCTTTACCCCTAATGCAGTCGACGGTCAGATCTCATGAACGAACGTCTGCCACATTTCCAGCCCGCAGACGAGACCTTCCCTGTCATCCCCGCGCCAAGTATGCGACGCTATGCGAGCGGGGACATCGAAGGGTTGAGTATGGAAGCATTGATTAAGCGTACCCTGGATGAGGATAATGAGGAGGGAGACTTGGTAGGGCGCATTTCGGATCAGATTTCCATGGGGCGAAAAGCGACAGGGAGGCCAATGGCGTTAAAACGATTCGAGGCGACCTAGGCCTGTGACATGACGCAGTCGATATGTCATGGCAGGGTGGAGGGGGGAGGCAATAACACGGAGGGCCGACGCAATGTACGCAGAGGGTCTAGGGAGCGGCAGGATCTATTTGACTGTTGTTACGGGGCACGTTGTCTACTATTGGATGTACATACGTCAGATGCATGTACTAGAACGAGAGTGACATTCTGAAGGGGGGTGGACCTAGGCCACCGCGATGAATAGTACATAGAGGGGTTGAGCCCTAGGCAATAGGGACAATTGCAAGCGAACCTTGCAGGCGAGACCCTTGATTTATGCTGGGATGAAAGGGTAAACTCTGCGCCCAATTTCAAAACTAGGAAGACAAATCACCTTCGAGGTAGTCGGCCGCAAGAAGGCTGAAAGGGGAAGCCGAGGATGGTCAATACACGGGGACAGAATTACCGTCAAGACTCACAGCTCCAGTGCAATCTCAGGGGGAATACGCTCGGTGAATTCGTTCAGGGGCACTTCTTCCTTGGGGCCAGCGGCTTCGTACTGTGCCTTGAAAGACATGTATTCGCATATCTTCTCTACAAGGACGGCACTGCGCAGTGACTGATCAACGAGACTGCGATAGCCCGCACGGAAGCACGACAAGCTCCTTACCGTTCGCTGATCGAGCATGTGTTGGCGAGCGCTTCCCTGAAAGTGCCTGCGGACGGCAATGACATCGGTCTGGAAGCGCAAGGAAGGCAGAGCAGGGGACTAACTATCTGTGCTTAGCATGGTCTTGAGCGTGCCGCTGATGGTGGCTACATTGCGCTTGACGAGGAAGGAGTACCCGTCGGAGCTGACGAGCTTGACCCAGTCGCCGTCCTTGTCGGTGTGTCCCTGCACCTTGGAATGGGGATACTGCTGAGACGCGTACACGACACTCACGTTTGCCATGGGTTCGTCGACGACGAGAAGGCGTGGGAATGTAGATTATCCATAATTGGCTGGAGGTAGATTGGCTCGCTCGACTCTCCCTCGACTGCCGTGAACACACGAGCCATCGATATGGCCCTACCCAAGGCAAGCATACATCCGTGCAGTCCCTGTGTCCCGCTGACTGCCACGACGCCCTTATCCAGCGCATCATCAAGGTAGGACTGTGCCCTTTGTGCACTCATTGTTGTCGTGATGGAGTCCTCTGCAGCCTTAAGCACTGACACTGCCGTACCACCAGGAAACTGAGCGGCTCGTTGCGGACCCCGCACCAGGCATCACGGCTTGTCCGCACGAGGACAACCTACGTTACTTCGATGTGACCATCCAAGGACCCGATGGCAGTCCGTTCCAAAGTAAGTGCACCCGTCCACAGCTCGAATCGAGACACACACATGTCCCTGTATCACAGATGGTGTTTTCAAATTGGAACTGTTTCTCCCGGAGGAGTACCCGATGGCGCCCCCCAAGGTGCGCTTCCTGACCAAGATCTACCATCCCAACATCGGTGGGTTTATTTCGAGATCGCCCAGCTGGGACTGCTCTGATGGTGCGCGGATAGATAAGCTGGGCCGTATCTGTCTGGACATACTGAAAGGTGAGATCCGGAGTCGACGGCCCAGAGCGATGCTGAGCGTGTGGCGGCAGACAAATGGTCGCCTGCCCTGCAGATCCGGACGGTGCTGCTGTCGATACAGGCGCTTCTGAGTGCGCCGAATCCAGACGACCCACTTGCGACGGATGTGGCGAAGCACTACAAGGAGAACGAGAAGGACGCGCAGCGGGTGAGCCGAGAGTGGACAGTGAAGTATGCGTCCGACTGAGGAATCTGAGTGTTGGATTAGTCGTGTATTTTTTTTTTTCTTTTTTGTTTCCGCGGAATGACAGCATGTGATGCACGATCTCGTAAGCGCCGATCTAGGCTGGTCTAGATTCTGCAACGCGACTTTGTCTTGATCTCCATAATTACACCTGCCTGGATTAACAGCCGCACACTCGCACAACGCACCTCGACAAAACCCAGCTCCCGACCCATCTTCGCCCCCCGTGCAAGCTGGCCTCCCCGTTCACGCGCTGGAGGCGTCTCCATCCTCTCTCGGCCGTGTAAGTCATTCCTGGTTCCCTACATAGTATCCCTGCCTCTCTCCCCTCACCCCCTCCACTCCCCTGCAGTGCATCGTCATCTTCCAGCAGCCTCGAGGTCCCAGCACACCCTGCATCACACACCAGAATCCCCTCCCTCGATTTCCCTCGACATACATTTCCACCCTAGTTTGGTGATCATCCATGTCGATCCTGAACGCAGACGTCCTCCACATACTCAGCAATGAGCTGCTCCAGATGGAAGGCGGAGGAGCACCCTCATCCCTCCTCAGTCTCTCCGCAGCATCTCGCCTCCTCCGCCATGCCTGTCTCCCGATTATATTTTCTCAAGTGCGCTGGCCACACAAATCAAAGGTAGATGCAGAACGTCGCCTCCTCTTTTTCCCAGAGTCCTTGCAGACGTACATCAGGTCAGAAGCGGTTATCTCCACACGCGCAGCGTATCTCATACGCGATCTCCTACCAGGCATCTCCAGCTCATATGGCATGACGAGTGGACAGAACCCGGTCGTCTGCGCCACGGTTTCTTTGATCGCAATAACATGTACACGCCGTGCTACTACAGCCTCGACGTCGTCTCCTCTGCCATCGTCTCTATGCCCAAGCTGACCCGGATCACCATGTCTTGCCCATTCATCCCCCCACAGTCGCTCTTCGAGGCTGTTGGCCAATGCAAATTGCTTACCTCTTTCTCCCTCATAGATACACCCATAGACATGGGTCTCATGTCCGTGTTCCCTGCTCGCCTTTCCCGTGTGAATCTCGCCCCCGTGGGCCAATGTCTGCGCATTGGCGACGGCCCAACAGATCCAAGAGCCGCCGAGCTCACCTACTTCACCCGGGACTGGCGGAGGAAGCACCGTGCCGAAGCCCACATCCGTGGGCTCAGGGAACAGCGCTCATGCGCCATCTTTCTCCGTCAACAGGCCCCGAGTCTCACTCACTTGGAGATTTCAGGCGACCTATGCAACTTTGCTACCCTTGCTGCTCTCCATTGGCCCGATTTGCGCATCCTCGTTCTCTATGGCCACGTTCCGGGCCTCCAGCCCCCCCATACATTCGTCGCTCCCCCTCAGCCCGCAGCGTCTATTTGGGATGCCCTCGAGCGCATGCCGGCGCTGAATGATTTGCGTCTGCTTTTCTCTCGCACGAGGGGAAAGGATTTCGTATTACTTCCACGGGAAGAAGTCCCCCATCCTGCGCACCTCCAGAAGTTGGCATCGCTTACCAGCTTCGCAATTTCCAACGCCTGCAGACTCGACGGCATCTTTAACTATCTACCTTCCGTTCAAAAAGTCGCCATCTTGGCCATAGTCGATCTGCCACGGTGGCCTATTGCCCTTTCTCAAGCTGAAGCGGAATGCGTGATCTCCGACATTGCCTCGAGCGGTTGTCCACTGAGGCATTTGCGCATCATCATCGAGGATAAGCTCACTCCGCGAACTTGCAATCTTATTGCCACGCTCCTCCCTTTACTGGAGGTGCTCGAAATCGAGCGCTGTGGGTATCATGACGGAAAATCTATTCCTAGAAGTGTACGTGCTCTCTGCCCTCTTCTTCTACACCTTTCCCATCCTTATAGCTCGGGCCGATCTTCACGGTCCTGCTTGTGGGGGAAGGGGTCTATTGTTTTCTTTGATTAAATAAACCGCACAGCAGGAATTCGTCGATGCCTTATTGCCGTTGTCGAACCTCCAATTTCTTCGTCTATGCATGCAATTTCCCGAATATGACGAAATGGACGACCAGGAATCGTGGAAGGCCTCGCGGTACGACTGCGCGGGCATGTTTGCTGATGGGTCCAAAACGCTGTGTCAGGTCGGGTTCGAGTACCGTAAGCGCACTGGCACCCATCGATATCAAGATGCATGGCTTGATTTCAGCATCATACGCAGCGGGGGAAGGGGGGCTCTGTCACCGGGGAAAATGAATGGGGGACATGGGGGACAGGTGAGCACGCTCCGACCTCTTGCTGAGATGCGGTATGCATTCCCAGAGGTCTGGACACCTACGCGGTTGCTCTCGTGAGGCTACAAACTGTTTCATTTTTGTCTCGTATGCGCGTTTGGGTCGGTTCCGTGATGTCGTTTTCGTTCTTTGTAGAGAATTGGCTCCTGGGTATTGGTATCCACGTGTATGTGACTCACACGTGCTGTACATGTGGGGATTGTCGCTCAGTCGTATAGATATATGCTTTGTCGCTGTCCACGGCTTTACTAGTGTTGCGTGTCTTTTACTACTTACGGGCATTGTGGATATAGGGCTCGGTCCTGGTCGATATATTGGCTGGAATATAGGGTCTGCTTTGGGTTTTGTGTTCATGGTATTGCCAAGCAGTGCGGTGATGGCCAGGCAAATCCGAGGGAGAGCGCGAACTTGACCTCAACGCGATGGCATTGCACGAGGCCGGTGACCGCGAGTTTCATCTTCGGCAGAGGTTGTCATTCAAATCTGTGAGCGAGTGCAGGGGCAGTTCCTCCGACTAGTTTCCCGTCAACTTACCATACCAAAAGCAGAGATGCGCATGTGATGCATGAAGAGACCATGATACATACTTACGTGGCAGAGACGCTAACAGTTGCGCCAAATCGTGTCGTGAGAGACATCTTTTGATGCAGGCAAGAAGGACCGACGCGAACACGAAGGAAGCTTCATGAACTAGGCCAGTGACTGAGTGACCAGTGTCGACTGCCTTGACGATACGTGAGACCTGGTGAGACCGTAGACGTAATTCCTAGATGGCACATTTGCCAGTGAAGGGTTCTGGTGGCGCAGAACGTTTACGCAGCCTGCCAGCGTGGCACAAATTGACAACACCTTGTAGGCAACCGTTAGGGCACACGTCCTCTGAGGATGGCCCTCGAATGTAACTATTTTTTTTTTCCCTGGCGCACCACGTTGAGCGACCCAGGGGCCAGTAACAGATCCGCCCAAATTGACAACATTGTGCCATGTTCGATAGGAACGTTGGCCAGGATTTGTGGCCGCGCACAGCAAGTCAACTAAGTCAGCTGAAAGGACCTCAATGGTGGCAGGTACCTCATATACCTCATGTGAGTTTAGTTTCGAGTTCTATCTGCCGGCAAGCTGAAAGCGGAGCCAGTTAATCCGCCATACAGTCGTTTCCACAGAATGGAAAGCCTATCTGCAAAAGAATGGATAATAACTGTGATCACTTGCTGCACTATAAAGTTTGCCAGCGTTGTGGCAAAGTAGACGGTTCCATGGGTTGGTACGTTAAATTCCAGCGCTCGGCGTTATGTTGCGATTTCGTTGGATCCTCTGCTTCTCCAGCTCTACATGATGATATCCCAGCATACACTCGTGATCTGTGCAATCATTGCCGTCGTGCGATGGCAGACGGTAGCTGCTTTGCCCGCATATACGACTCAAGTTGGAGTGAACAACCCGACCCCAGTGACTTCAGTCATCTCTATACCGTACGTGATAAATCCCGATTCTGAAATGTATGTGGTGAATCGTTATCCTGTCGCGCAAATGAAGTTGATGCATCGTTTCTGGACTTAAAAGGTCGCAGAACATCAAAGATGATACCCCCCCCACCTCCGCCTTGTTCAAATTGGCAATAGAGGCTGGGCCCACTCCGTCGAGTACCGCACAGTCACAACCAGATGCAACTCAAGGTTCGTGTACATATATTTTACGTCCAGGTGTCCCCCGTATAACACCATGCGACAGGGACTAGCGCAAGTACTATCACCTTGCTGGCTGCAGTAAATGCGCCAATTCCGGTGCAAGACGCCACCTGTTTAAATGTCCTAAGAATATTGTTTGGGCTATCGATAGCAACCTGTATTTGTGTTGCCTTTATCTTCATTCTACTTTTGTGTTTCTGTGTTGCCTTCCGTTTCTACATCCATGTGAGTACGCCCTTGTGTGCTCATGCTGGTGGTATACTAAGATGTGGCATTTATCAGCGATATCTTACAGAGCGAGACGCTTCTAAACTGGAGGAGAAACGCTGAGTTTACGTGGTGGACATGGTCAGCACCCGCTGGCGGGTGGTCAGGCAAGGACACGTGTAAAAGGTTCGTGTGTGCTGCAGAGCACACAGCGAGGAAGAATACCATAGTGTACAACGCATGTAGGGAACGGTACCAAGCTGTGTCAGAAGTTTATATGTAGGTCCTTGGTGTGGATTTGAATGCGTTCAGCGCCTGGCAATGGCATCTGAGCCACTTTGGCTGTTGTGGCGATGATTCCCTATTATTTGCACCCGCACCCGAGACCCCAACCTCAAGTTGTCCTTCATTCCACACTGACAGAGACCTTCCGTTGTTGTTTTGTCTTTGGCTTTTGCTTCTCAAGCACTCGCCAGCTCCCGGTCGGTGCAGATGTCCTCGTCCTCGAACTATCGTTCGTCCCAGCTGCACCGCGCTAGCCTTCACTCGAACGGAAAGCGCCCGTTCGAGGAATGCGGGTACGATTCTGATCCTGATACATCGCTAAACAGTTCAACGCAGGCCAGTGGAAGTGGAAGTTCAGCGAGCTCTCGTCACTTTCCCAGCAGCTCAACTAGTAGTAGCAGTGGAGAGGGCAGGAATAAGAGAGCCCGGAGTACAAGCAGCTCCTCTAACAGTGACCTTTCATCTTCCTCGGACGTTTCCACATCCACCGGATACGACACCGCCCCGTCCAGCTCACGCAGCGATCTTATTCCAAGTGGCCCATCTCCATTGTCTCGGAACGCGGTAGATTGCCCAGTTCCCGCCCCTGCAATGTTTGACCCCCAAGAGCGAGTGATGTCAGACTTGAGCATCGAGCTGCCCCGCCCAGCGTTTACTACAGGCGTCCCCACTACAACTGCTTCTTCTTCAGAAGACAGCCTACGCAGCTCTCTGGAACGTTTCAACGAGTTCGAGCGTCAGATTGCCGCACTCCGTAGCTCTTTCGCTGCCTCGCGTCCTCCACTACCGTCACAAATGGGATCTTCCGAACATGCTCATGAGGAATGGCATGCTATGTCCTCAGGCTTTCTTAGCACTGGACTGTCCACGTCTGATGCCAGTGATGACTCTGTCCACCTGGTTCCGACAGATTCTTTTTCTTCTCCACCTGCCGTCCAGTCAACTAGTGGTCAGCAATTCATCATAGCCGTGGCGCCTCGTTTGACTGACTTCCAATTCCCAGGTGTTCCCGCAAGCCTTCCTCCGGCTTCTTCGGCGAGCAATGGTCTGTACTCTGCACAGCACAGCAGCATTTCACGTTCCCAAGTCTATCGTCCACCCTTGGGGGCAAGGCAATCGGTTGGGCACGGCCATTCTGGAGTGGCATCCGCTTCTTATAATAGCACCGTACCTACAAGAATGGCAAGTACAACCGCTGACATCGGCGTGAGGCAGCCAACTTCAGGTCCCGTGTCTTCCCCTCCTCCTTCCCCTCAGCTACGTCCTGTTCGAAGGAGTCCCTCGCCACTCATCTTAGATCCAGTGGTATCCTCCTATAGCTCCGATGATTCCGGTATACTCGGGGACAGGGACGTTAGCTCTGATCCACGTCCCCCTGTAAGTCGCAGAACTACGGATAATATCTTTCCGGAAAGCTCGCTATCCTTTGTAACCCGATCAGGTAAGACATCGCTTTACGCCCTATTCGGAGGAAACTATCTTACGGTACTGGTTCTTTTCCGCCAGATTCACACACTCTCAGAGGTCCGTCCGTCGTTTCAATTATGCAATCATGGGCTGAGTACATTCTTACACAACAACCTGCAGCTTCCCCCGAACCCATCGAACCCAGGCACCGGGTTATCAGACAGCATTCTGCGGAACGTGCCCCCACTCCTTCCGTTTTCGATGTGTTCGGGATCGAGGATTCGCTACCCCATCGTAATGCCTCTGGGCGTGGGTCTCCGCCCCGGGAACGTTCACAAACCTCAACGCCTTTGCAAGTAGATACTAGAGGTAAGTGTAGTCGACAAGCCTTTCTTCGCAATGTCCTGCTAAGTGTTTAGTGGTCGCAGGATCTGAACCGGGTCGTTTGCGTGGGCGCACGACGAGTGTTACTACCTTGGCCAATCGTCCGAATTTTCATTCTCGGCTCTACTCCATGCCATCGACGAACTCGCTTATGTCGGAGAATGCTGCAGAACACCGCCACATTATGGCCCGAGAGCAAATGTGGAGTCCTTTACGTCGGCATAATGGCCTTGAAGTTACCGATCATGATGACGATTCCCCCTCGGACGCATCCAGTAGATCTGAAGTAATTTTGGTACCAAATCGTGGTGAGTTCGGACAGGGTGATCGACCGGGTCCCGCTCGGAGTGTGGTCCCAGCTACTCATGGTGGACGTGAGCCAGGAGGAGTCCGTAGACCGGAAACTCGCCTGGAAGCTGTACGTCCATTTGTGCCGCGGCCTCCTTCCCCTTTTCCAGATCCTATGGTCTCGCACGCTTTCGAGCCTCTCTCAGAGTTCTTCGCAACCGATATTCCTGCAAGTTCAGGATCTCATAGGATCCATAGGGAAACCTCATCTCCCACGGACGAGTGGTCAGCTCCGTATGCTGGGCAGCGACACCAGCAACAAGCACCCACGGCAACTTCCTATTCATACACCAGTTTGAATCTCGATTCATTCCAGTCAGGGATGTTTAGAGATTCCCTTCAGAGGTCCGCAGATGTCCATCGACCTATGATTTCTCGCCAGCTCTCTTGGAATGTCGAAGAGGATAGCGACTCCAGTGACGACATGGATTTTGGCATTATGAGGCCACCACAACCATCGGTAGGTCTCTGGATTTTCATCAAATCTTAGGTTTGTTATTGAATCGCGGCCATAGTCACCCCCGCTTCGTGACAGGTTGCGAGCATTCGCGTAAGCTCATTTATCCATGTATATTTGATTGGTTGTCTGATCGACTCCCAGCACTGGCATACGTTCTCAGCGAGATGCAATTGCTGCTCTCGATCGCACAGAGCCTACGCCCTCAAGTGTGAATGATGAACGGACGGCGTTCCGAGAGCGTCAGCAAGATATGGCGAGAGGTCCGGGTCCAACTGTATTTGGAAGGCAAAGTGTTGCAGGAGGAACACAGCCCTCAAATGTATCCTATGGTGGGAACAGGGGGACCGCGTCTAGGGTTATGGACCCCATACGTGGCCAACGCGACGAAAGTCGGCGGCGTCCAATCTCAACCCTCGACTCTTATAGCCCTCCCGGTCCGAACTTAAACCGGGCATTGCGACCCGTCACGCCGGACGACGAGCCTGTGGCGCGACGGCCGTTTGCAGGGGGCATTCTCCAACGGCTGGCCAATATGCAGCGGTCTTCCGATAACGCGCCGCCAGCACCATCATCTCAACCGGGCTCTCGCGGAGTTCCACCTCCGCCCGTCGGCGGGAGGCCAACGCTTACGAGATACCGTCGTGTGACACTCCCAGATGCCGTGCACGATGACGACGCTCCTTTAATGGGTCGTATTTCATTGACACCAGCACCCACCTCCGCTGCCCCAGAGATGCCACGACGAGAAGGTGTCCCTTGGCGTTCATTTATAAGTGGTCTGAGAGGCCCAGAGGCAGCAGATTCCGTGTCCGGGCCTCCCGTTATTCCAACACGGGCGCCCCCGCCGCCAGAGGAGCGCTCCAGTAGACTGCGTTCTCTCAGACAGAGAGTACAGCTTGACCGCGGAGATGGATCGATGCCAAGACGCCCAGGTGTGTGGCGATCGGCAGCAGCCAGGCGGAACTTTCCATCTGGCGACTACGTGGTACGTGGTATATCTGATGCTCCAAGTTGTGTCCTTACTCAGGGTGACCTTTCCGGTAGCCCGACGAACTTTTTGATCCGTCGTACGAGGCTTTGTTGTCGTTATCAAACGCGATTGGAGAAGTACGGTCCAAGGCTACCCCTGAGGATGTCATAGCCTCACTCCCAAGTGCAACGTACAAAGAATGGGCGAAGGATGATAGTGAGACGAGATGTCCAATTTGCCTCGATGATGTAAGTGCTTTTTGTGTGGACTTTGAGTTTGATTGCCAACATTTATTCACAGTATGAACCTTCTGATATGGTCACCAAACTCCTGGAATGTCCTCATTGGTTGCATAAACACTGTTTGGAAGTGAGTAAGAGTGAATTGCCCCTATAAATGTCGTCTAAATGAGTTTCAGCAATGGCTGCGGACGGCTAACACTTGCCCTGTATGTCGCAAGAAGGTCAAGACCTCCGATACCACCCGCAAAACCTGCCCACATCAGCGTGCTGGTAATGCTAATATGTCAGCGGCAAACATCAGGCCGTCACAAAACAATTCAGCTTCTCTACCAAGCAGGCCTCTTCCATCAATCTCCTACAGTAGTATTCCTCCGCCGCCCAATTTTCTTCACTCGACCAATCTCGCGAGAACTGCATCTGTGTCACGACGACCTCGGCCAGGCCGTGCGGAAACCCTACTAGGAGCATCTGGGCATACAACATTAGACGAGGAAAACTACTCACACGACTACTCCAGATATGTTTATGAGGCTCCACACTACCACCATGCGCCACATCTCGATTCACACTTAACCCATGCTCCTGTGCCTCGTCCGTCGCATTTGCAACGTTATACGAATGCTTACCCACCCCAGCCGCAATCATATATCCATGGACCAGTGCGGGAGGGGTATGAACGGTTCAGCCAACGGGGCCCTGGTCCTACTACTGAGCAGCTGTTCTTACCATTAACTGGGACATCGCCATCGGACCAAAATATGGACAGTCGAACACGACCCGCCTTTCCAAGTGTTGGAACTCCTACGCTCAACGTTGGGGAAAGCCCCCAACAAATCCCACAGCCGGGTTTGGGTTCCGGGTCACATATAACAGAACCCGCCAGAAGCTCGATGGTTGCATCCGCATCCTCTGTGATGTTCACCGCCCCCCAAAGTAGTCCGCCCAATGCATCAAGAAGCGACGCATCTTCCATCACCATCACAAACTCTACTCAAAATCCGATGGTAGTCACGAACCGCCTGTCAACTGTTTACCCACGCACTACCAACTTTAGCATCGAGCATGCTAATACCCCGCACCATCACGTCCATGCGGGTCCCCCGAGTCAAGTACCGCATGGATCAATGCTTCACCTTACGGAGGGCACGTCGCGGGGACAGGATACAAGTGGGAGGTGGCATGTGCATACTTCCTCGACGTTCCTTCGGGACAGACCGTCATCGGGTGAAAGTGGCATGTACCCGTGGTGGGAATAGACTGGGATCCGGCATAAACAAATAGACTCTTACCCATGCATTCATCCATTGCATCTTGTACACAGTCTTCATCTACATGAAATGACGTATTTACACGAGCCGTAGTTGTAGTTATTTAGTTGGCAATCAGGGATAGGTTCATTATTTCACGTACATAGGATGACTTCTGAGCATAGTAGATGGGCGCAGAATACCCACATGGCAGAGAAGTGTCCATTCCAGAAGCTAGGTTAAACAAAATTCAGACAGTAACCTACTGTGATAGCCTGGATTTATTAGCTATTGAACAGATATAATTCATAACTAACCACTCGAAATGCCGCCCGCGTCGGCAAAACCCTTTGCTTGGCGGGAATGGCCTAAGTTCAAAATTACAGCTATTGTGAAGCAATAACTAAGTCCAAACCTACGAAGATACTAGTCAACGCCGAAGGACGGAACCGACTACTACCGCAGAGGTCACATTCCAAATTCACACGCTCGGCCAGGAAAGGAAGGACTTTCAAAAGTTAGATATTCTCCCGACTGAAGGTATTCCCAGAACCCTCGCTCTCCAAGCAAGGGAATCATGAGGCTGCAGTAACAGATTAAAAGATGACTCATTTTCTGTCCAGTAATATGTAGTCTCGGTAGCTGGGGAACCGGACAAGAGTCCAGACGCAAGCACAGGATCGAGACTAGTAGAGAGTAGGAGGCGCCTGGGGGTGTGCCTGCCATCCAGCACCGTTGTTCTAGGACGCCAAGAGTGTCCTGAGCCAATTTTATGACTGCACCTAGCTAGAAGGTTATGGATTTGCTGAGTGTGGGCGTGACATGGATTGGATAGCACTAAGACAGTGACACTGTATATACGAGTACGAACTATGTACGAACTGCAGACGACGCGCAAGATTGCTATGGTATCAGATATATGGGCTGGATAGGCAATGTTCCTACGAAAACAATGAAGAAATAGAAAAGAAGTGGAGAAATGACATTGTAGAACCTAAACAGTAGCGGTATGGATAGTAAGACGAAGTTGGTATACTTACAGTCGTGGTAGCGAAATTGAGGCTGCTTGCCTGCTGGGATCGCTGTTTGTAGGATGTGCACGAGCCTGAGTGTGCTTTTTTACTTGAGCCTCCATCTTGATACGTTGTTTTCGAACGTCGTCGTCTTTAAGTTTCATGTTAAAAGCCAGGGACACAATCTCATCTGGTGAAGAAGGCAGGCAGGTGATCGGCGGGTGGGAAAGATGATCCAGAACAGTGGTTTCAGAGGTAGCTTGAAGAAGAAGATTACGAATGCAATGCATGATTGCGAGGCCAACACGGAATAAGAATGTCATGCCTCCAAGGCGAAAGTCAGCACTGATTTTTGCAATAAGAGATAGTCTGTACCTTCATATAAGAATACGTCCCAAATCCGATGAAGGTAATCCACAGGTAAAGTTCCAACGAATAGACTGGAGAACCTGACGAACAGTAAGAATATAGGTGATTCCGAACTCAACCTGCTCACCATGGCCGGGTGATGTCTGTGGGGCTCATCTGCAATGTAACATATATCTTCTTGTGCAGAACGACATCATTGACCTCAATGGCTTTGCTAAGTAACGCTGCATCCACCTCCGTCTGGATCGTGCTCGCTGAAAAGTACGGCCGGAGATGGGCATCCATCATAGATGTGAATATCCAAAAAGCATCTTCCTCGGGAGCCAGTAGCAATATATGTCCGGCAATAGAAGTTAGCGCTGTTAATTGATGTCAGACCACGATTGCTGAAGTGGACTACCAACACGGACCTGCACTGTACTGAATGTCGGGAACCATACTCAGATACGCCTGCAATAGCGAGACAACGGGTCCTTGTGCGTTGTGCAACTGAGGCTGATCCGGGAAACACGTCGTTACATCTTTCTCGATATCAGTAAACACCGGAACGTGGGGACGCTTGCCCAACTTGGCATACACTCCTGGAAGGGCACGGGCCTTGCTGTCAGCAAGGTGACACCAGACGAGGTACCGTAAGGAAGAAGGTACCCCGTCCTGCAGCAGTCGCTTCACTTTTTTGTTCTTTCTGGCCTGTGAGGGTGGAACCGCAGGAAGCAAAGCCATCCACCGAACTTCCCGCTGGCGGTGAGCATCCGCGGCAACCTGCGAGTCTACTGCAACCCCAGCAGGCTGCTCGCTAGCAACTAGGGGCGACCGCGGCGCGCTGGAATGCATGGAGGAGGTGTCAGCAAGCGGACTTGGAGAACTAGGCTCTATATAAAGCTCATGACTTCCGAGCGTTGAGTCCTGACTGGGACGGCCAGTAATATGCGAGATCGTTGGCTTCACTAGCTCGAAGTCCATGTCTTGCACTTGTACCGTCTCGTGCTCAGCGCTGAAACCCAACCCTATTTGCGAGGAGGCAATACTGAGCGTGTCGTCGAGCCGCGGATGGGCGCCAATCTTCCCACGAAGAGCCGGCAGACTAAGTTTGCTGCGAAGAGGTATCTCATGAGCAAGTGGTGAAGACCGAGTAGTCTGAGAACCATCCGGAAGTGGCGGTGACTGCATTACGGAACGAGAATCACCAGAATCAGAGCTCTGGCGCCGTAGGTGGCTATCGATTGAATCCTTGTGAGGCGCATCCGTTGAGTCATGGTGAGTTTGCGTCCAAGGTAGTGGAGAAGTGACATTGCGCAGATTTGACGAAGCGGAGGTCCTGCCTGTCGGACCCGATACATCTTTCTCCCTCTGAATCGGACTTGGTAGGGGTGGAGGAGACGTGGGAGTTGAGTGAATAGGCTTCGGATCATTACTCGCTGGCGGTTGAAGGGTGCATTGATAGACACTTGTGACGGGCGACGGTAAAACAGTGCCTGTAGCTGACTTGGGCAATGGGGAGATGGGGGGAAGCCCGCTGCTGGCAGCAGAGTGTGGCGGCACCACATCTTCGTTCCTTACGTTACCTTGTAGAACAAGGCGTGATGGTATGCGCCTGGACTTCAAGGCCACCGGAGGCGCATTGTCTGGACGTAAGGGCCTAGGTGATACAGAACTAATAGGTGCTGGTTCCTCGTGACTGAATATTTTAGTGAACGAAGTTCGCAAACTTTTGAGTATACTCTTACCTTCTTTCCAGTCCTCTTGTGTCAGCAATCTTGGTCCCAAAGGCAGAAAAAGACCTCGATCTCGGTCGCACACCGCCAATTTGTGGCACAAAACCTGCACGAGGAATTGGCAGTGCTGTCGATGCCACTGTCTCCGTCTCCGTCACCCCTGTCCGCACCGATTCCTTCGCGGGGTCTGATGGGCCAATAGATGGTGTCGCCAAACGCCTAGGCAGCGGCAAGGAAGGAACATTACTAATACTAGATATCTGCTCTTTCATCCCTCCAGATACGGCGACGTCAGTAGCAGGAGTCCCTTCACCGGACAGTGCTGACACACTTGCAGGCAGACGACTCTTAAGCAACGGAAGAGGCAACGTTGCTGATCGCATCGGGAACATCGCAGACGTAGGCGTTTGGACCTGACTGGGACGACCGCTGGACGATGAAGGTAAGGGCGGCAGTGGTTCAAGCGAAAAAATAATTGGCACAGGTCCTGTGCTCGCGCTGAGGTCAGGTTGGCACCGCGCAAAAAGGGTCATCGGGGGACGACGTGCGGGCGCTCCAGGTCCCGGAGCATGTGCAAGTGAATTGCGCAGGCGGTGTAGAACTGGCGCTGCGAATGGGCTTGAGTTAGGAGGCGACGCGTGATATGAGATAGTATCAGGTCCTGTGCTAGGTGGTTCAGTGTGAGACTGAGCGGGTCGTGCGTACATTGGGCCGAGACCTTGGTGGCCAGTAAGCTTAGGAGCGTTAGGGTGCGGAAGGAAGATAGATGAGCGAGAAAATGGGTGTGCAGGTTTGTTTGGTTGGCGTATTGTATGTTGAGGCTGTTGTTCAGTGGCAAGAAGCTGGGGCATTGGGGTGCTCGACGTTGAAGGCGGAGCAGTGACTGTCTGAGAGGTGTCCGCCGAACTGGACGTAAGTGAATCATCCATGCCATCACGAGCACCATTTGCATTGTCTGAAACAATGGTCTTCGATCCAGATCCTATACCGGATGTATTGCTTAGTGTGTCAATGATAGCAGGCAACCCACGCATGCCTTCTATCTTAGCCCGCAATGTTGATGCTAAACTCCCTCCCTCGATGGACTCCCCTTCAGTTTCAAATGGGGACTTCAAGCCACCAACCCACAAGTCGTCGTCGTCGTCGTCGTCGCTATGCATACGACGCTGAGATCCCAAGTTATGGTCGTGTCCCAATCCGTCCTCCGTGTCCGTATGTGGGCACGAAGCGTGCGGTGAATGAATCGTAGGGCTTGACAACGGAGGCACCAGCGCTTTCGGCGACAACGTACCATTCTGGTAACTTTTATTGCCTGTAAGGGGGATCTGCTTTGCGTCCGCCTCACTACCTTCCGGGAAATCATTCGTTATTGACTCGTGCATGACCTCCATCTCTTTCTCCCGATGTACATCTTCCCCACGTTCGACGTGCCCATCATTGACAATGCGAAGACGCGACTCGACACGTACTGGTACGCCGGTCGGTACAGCAGGAAACTGCGAGCTCAGGCGATCTAGCGTCTGCGTGGAATACGATGAAGAACGCGCGTCATCCGAGAGTGACAGGTCAAATGATGAAGAAAGTGGCTGGTCAGGTGACTGCAAAGTAGAAAACCCAGCAGAGGCCAGGGGCGAAGAAGACTCGAGGCTTGACCGGAGTTCCTGCTCGCTATATTCACTTGGTCGATCGCTTCCGAAACTCGGCCGTTCGAAATTGGGCGGGTTTGTTGAGAGAATCGGCCTCTCGACTGAGAAGTTGGGATGATCAGGTGAGAAAGTAGGCACTGGTACAGGCGGTGCGCGGGAGCTCTTGGACGTGCTCGATCCCTTCGAGCCTGCAGACACCTTTGAGACGACACTCATCCGCCGCGACGCTATCGAGAACCGTTTTGAGGCGAGTGAATATCGAGAGTAGCGATAGTCATCGTAGATATCGTCCCAGTAACCACCCTCATCATCTTCCTCTTCACAGTCACCATCCTCGCCGTCTTGGGATTCCGGGCACGAGTCATGACCATTAATAATAGTTCCATTGCCCCGAGTGGGTGGAGATGGCGCAGGAAACTGGCTGTCGCCATTCGGTGATTGACCCTGCAGCGAAGGCGCACTGGGCCTTCTCTTCCTCATATCCACAGCACGATAAGGCGATGTCAACGGTACATCGTCGTCGGAGCCGTCATCTAACGCGCTCATCAGCGAAAGTCCAATCCCAACTTCACCATCCGAGTTTCCGTCTTCGCCGTGCACAACTGTCTGCGCTAGATTGACCTCCTCTGGTCCCCTCTCATCACCCGTGTGCCCATGAGCAGCCTGTGGCTTGGACTCCAGCCTACCAAGCCATCCACCAAGCTCATCATCCTGCGAATTTGCACTTGTGCTGTGATCTTCGTCCTCGTCCTCATCCTCCTCGTACAGGCGCCGACGGAACGCGTCGAGCGTCGACAATCTCGTCGAGTTACCTTCCTCTATTTCATCCACGCCCTCTCCGGCTTCCAACTCTGCCTCACCTGCTGGGTTCTCACCCGCCTGCCCTGACGGCGGTGCCGGGGGCAGTGGCCCGGTTGGTGGGGCGGATAGTGGCGGGCTTAAACTGATGTGACCACCAGAAACAGTGCCGTATGGGGACGATGAACTTGGGCCATAAGGGTTGGGAAGAGGCGATGAAGAAGTAGAGGTACCAGAAGACATGTGGAGTTGAGAACGCATTGGGAAGATAGGTGAACGAGGGGAAGGCGAATGAGAACCAGGTAGACCTGGCGAAAGAGATATGGAGAAACCAGGTGAGCCTGATAAATCAGGAGGTGGGGCAGGACTTCCTGGGGACAATGCCCTCGGTGGTCCTGGTGATAATGAACTAGGGAGAGAAGCCAAAGAACCAGATAGGCCCGCAGATAGTAACGGCGGTGTGCCAGGGGAAGGGACAACTGATGATGATGAATGAACTGGTGACGAACTGGAAGGCGAGCCGGCCGGTATGTGGCGGGGAGACTTTAAGACCCTGAGCGGCGCAACTGCAGGTAAGTTTGATGCGGATACCGAACCGGAAGCCACAGTTGCGGACAGGGTGAACAAGGGATCTTTCTCGACGCCAGGTAGATTGACGTGGACGGAGGCCTGAGAGTCAGAGGTATCTCCGCCTGTAGAGCCGTGCGTTGTGGGTGACGTCAAAGCGGCTCCAGACGTCGCCGCAAATCCATCAGATGGCGCAAAAGGAAATGAAGGTGGTGATAATCTCCCTAAGCCTGTATGCTCCGTCTCTGTCAGGTCCGAGATACTTGAGCTATTTCCCGCACTCGTGGTCGAGTACGCGGACACCGATGTAGCCGTTGACACCGAACGTGCCGACCGGAGGGAATACACAGAACTTCCCGACATCGAGTTCGCCATACCCGGTGCTTTAGAGTGCCTACCATACCTAACCTCTTTTGACCCTCCCTCCTCCTTGTCTGTCAAGCTCATAGCGGTATTCACACTCGCAAATGAGCGAGCCAGCGATTTCTCGGAATGCGTAGGTGATGGTGACCGTTTTCCTCTTGAACCAGGCCTGTCCACCATTTGCCTATCCCACTGGCCTTCTTTCTCACTTCCATCCTTACAGACGGACGGATTTCGTTCTACCACAGCGATTGATACCCTCTCTGCACCACTGGCGATACTTGTCCGCTTTGCCATGACGGCTTTCTTAAGCTTTCCATGGAAGCGCACGTCTTTCACAGAAAAACGGCCGACGATATCCTCGCAATATCCCTAATTGAGTTGTCAGGCCGTCGAGAAGGAACAATGGAACGGATGCGCAACACTTACAAGATAGAACCCCTCCTCCTGTAATTGCATTAATACCGTAATTTGGTCATCCTGTCAAAAGAAAAACATAAGAACACTGTATTCCAACTTGTGTGGGAATCGCCAACAGTGCACCGTGACCCAGCTGTCACGACCCATACTCCAAACTCACCAGCAGACACACCCCCAGTATACTTGACTGGAGCCTGGAGAAGGGGACAGTACAGTGGGCGTAGTGACTACTGCTTAGAAGATCTCCTCAAGTAGACCACATGTGGCAGCCTGTGATACAGAAACAAATTCTCACCTTCAGAAACATCAGATCTTCGCCCATTTCCTGCGCCACACAGTCGATGATGGCCGTACATTTTCCGATGCCGCCCTTCGCTGCAAAACGCGTCCAACGAGCAAGTTCTCGGGCATCCATCGCGAGCCAACCTGCATGGAATCCCCGCGGAAGCCTGAAAGGGACTAAGTCCGTAGCGAGGTTGACAAGGAGTCCTGGGCGAAAAGGAGTAGAGTCCGCCGAGCACTAAAAAAAAGCGAAATGATAACCGCCCAGAATGGATCGATTTGAGGTAAATATATCCAAGGCAAGGGAATCGTTCGGAACCGATCAGATGAGTCGACGGTGCCGTTTCCCTCGGGTTTTTCCAACGCAAGACTTGAAGGTATATTCGCGACCTCGAGCGTCACGGTGGTCCTGTGGTGAGAGGATGGTCAGTTGACATGTGACAAGAGAGGAACGACGGAGCGGGGGGACTTAATCCAGACAAGATTAGCGCGAAGTCCAGACCAGGGCAGTGTGCCTGCCGCGCGACAGGTGCAGCTGAGTCTCCCCCGCAAACAACCTACCTCTTGCAGTCTCTTCTCGTCGGGCCCGTCCTTCACAGGAGAAACGCTATAAAAAAAGAAAACCCGAAATCAAACACGCTTAAGTTCAAATTGTTCCGATCAGTGTGGAAGTAGGCTATTATGTAATCCACGGGTTTGTCATGTGACGTGGCTTTGGTCCCCATCGCGGCCGACTAGCTCAGTTGGTTAGAGCGTCGTGCTAATACATCGTTCTGCAGACACTCACGCTTGATCATCGTGGGTTGCCTGTGGGATTGTTACGCGAAGGTCGTGGGTTCGACCCCCCCGTTGGCCATTTTTTTGTGCCGCAGCGGAATGTCCGAGTTTGCATTAATTGATCACGATGACACGAATCAATCCTAGACTGTCTTCCCCCTAATGGAAGAGACCAAATCAATCCTGAATTCAAATTGACATATTGGTGAGTGCAGAACCCTCCACCATGGCCGATACCCACATGTATGTTGGTATGTTGATTTTTAATCAAGTGCTTCCGCAAGTGTACACGTCCCGCTCTGATGAGTGATTGATAGGAAGCCCCAATGTCAGTGTATCTCGTTCGTACCATCCTGGTCAACCCGCCACGTTACAGATCTTTTTTTGGGGAAAAAAGTTGGGAGTTGTTTCCCGACAATTGGGCACCCATTGTCAGATCACCACTGGTCCAAGTCTTATCTGTTAGGGATCGTGGCATGGTGATGGTCATCCCCGCTACCTCGAAGAGTATTTAGGCTGACCTACGACGGTGCACAACTCAACCTGAAGATGTCACCAACGGGTACGGGCATCCATTGTGGACTCGTCTTATCAGCGTCATTTACACCCCACTTTTAGCATCTGATGTGACCAATGCTTCAGAAATTACTGGTTTTTTCAAGCATCCGCTCTCAGAACCTATGTGTATTTTGGTCGGTCTCCCAGCTCCCTTGGAAATTGTATTGTGAGGATCAAGTAGCTGATTTAAGGAACCCACAGTTTCTCGTGCTTTTCGGCTTGTCCACAGGTAAGCGAAAACGACTGAGATGCAGTGTAAGTGACTTAGCTCTGGCGATAGCGATGCATACTTGGCAGTGTGTAAAATACCGCTCGTGGTGGTTTCTGCCTACAGTTGTCACTGGCATGCTGGAACTTTTTGGTTGGAGTGCACGCCTTTGGCTCAGCAAGAGCCCCTTGGCGTTGACTCCCTATAAAATACAGTAAGGTCTCGTTTATTCCTCTTCGTCTGTATTCGGACGCACGACAGACTCGTGGGGACCATCATAGGTCCTACTCCGCTGGTGGCCGCTAATTTCATCGTCCTCGGAAAAATCATTAACAAACTGGGCCCACAGTATAGTAGATTGTCACCGAAGTTGTGTAAGCAACATTGATTACCTTCTTTGAGTCCTACTATTAAATCAGAAACGCAGATACCATATTATTCGTGTCGTTTGTGCGGGCTTCTGGTTTTCTAAACATTGCAGTCATTGACGAATACACCAAGGACTGCATTTGCCTCGCTGTCCAAGGTGCCGGTGGTGCGATTGCAGCAAACGCTGTCGGTCAACTGCAGGACCCAACTACTGTATGTAAACAGTTTCCTTCGCAGAACATTTTCCATTATACACTCTTCAGGGCGGACACATCATATTGGGTGGCATAGTAGCTCAAATGGGTTTGTTGTGCTGCGCTTTTTTCCTTGGTAGGGTGATAACGAGGGACCCGACAGCCTTCATTTTACTCTTTATTGGATACGGCATAGAATTTTTCGTTCGTGTCCATTTCAGGGCACCCGCACGAATACTGGTAGTGCCAACTACCCCAAAGTGCGGGAAAATGTCGATGAGAGACATGAACATGAAGTATATGATTGCCGCTCTTTGTTTCACTACAGTGTGTGTGCTCATTCGGTAGGCATACTCATTTCATGTCTTAGCAAGCTTATATATCTCTTCCATAGAGCCATATACCGTACATACGAACTAGCCGAAGGTTGGAACGGAACTATCATAACTACTGAAATCTATTTCAGCATGTATCCGTTATTTATCCTGTTCTCATCCGCTCACCGTCTTCATAGATGTCTTTGATGGTTGCATGATTGTTCTCGCTATGTATGTGCTGAATATTGCACACCCTGGTTTCCTCCTGAGCCCTCGGACCTCCACTTTTGGTAAGGTGTATGCCATACATCAGCTACTGCAGCCCGGACAATCGAAGTCGTTTCTTGAGAGCGCCGCGACTGCAGATGACGATATATATGATTCCTATAAACTGGCGGTATGTATTGCAGATATCGGGATCTTCTTGTGCTCATCTTTACAAAGAATATATCGCCAAATAATCTGACCACCTTTGGATTCCCTCTCGTTCCTAACATAGTGGGTCGCATCATGCTCCACCAAAACCAGGACTTCTACGTCTTGGAACTTCTCAATACCGACTGTACGCTATCCGATGACATCAGGGTACAAGTTTTCAGCTGGTCTGGGTCAGATCGATTTGCCGTGATTTCCTGTGGGCATTTCAAGTTGGGAAGTCAAATACGCCAGCATGTATATTATCTTTTTCCGGCGTACCAGTACGATATTACTTACTCTGGGCGGGTGGTCAGGACCATCATAGTCTCTGATGCCCTATGATCACCCAACACGCATGTCACGTCGATACGAGCTTTTCACGAGGCCCCGGAGGTCATGTATACATGTACACATACATATACGCTAGCCTTATTGTAGGTACCATTGATTACAAGCCAAGGATGGATTTAGCACGAAGTAGGGTCCAAGGGCAAAGAGTACCTACATAGTCCCCTATCTGCCAATATTAAATAATGGCCAGTGCATCTCGTGCCTTGACGGAAGGCACACCGTCCGCGGTTGGTATGTATGAACACCACAAGAATGTTCTCGATGGGCATCGAATACAGGTAAATGTGAAGGGGAAGTTTCCGCCAGTAATAGTAACCCCCACCTAAATTAGAGATGAGTGGGGGATGCGGCCTTAGTAAATGCTCCAGGACGAGGTTCACAAGTCGAAGACCGTGGCCACAAAACTATCCCTAAGCTGTCTAGCCAGACCTTGCAACTTGGAATGGTCTCGGGCACGCCACCGACTTCTTCAACAACCTCTGGACAGGCGCGTGGCACAGCTGTTAGTCAACTGGACTCTGACTCGCCCAAAATTTCGCTTCCAGTGTCAGCTGCCGTAGGCTTGGTTGGAGCCAAGAGATTCGGATGTGACCTGTCAGAGCTACAGTAGTCTCCCCAAGGCAGACCAAAGATTCGATGGAAGATATATATCAGAGACTCAGAGTCTATATCTCACACCAGAACGACGCGACAAATGCATTGCACTGGGCAAAGATAACTTGGGCGGGCAAAGGCGGGTCGCACGGATGCAGGCCACTCGATTGGGTCAAAACGATACAATTGTCAACTGTGCTGATTCTAAGAGGAAGATAAATTGTTGGATTTGGACAAGAAATAGTCGGCATGTAAGTATAACGGCTGGATCGAGACTAGCTCAAACGGCTGCTCTTCCAACAGCCTGGCTGTCCCAGGACAAGACCCATTTGGGTTGTCATGTCCTGAAGGCGCAGGCCAAGTGCAGGCAGTGTCTGACACTTGTGTAACAAGGGTTTACTACGGGCCACTAGTGACTACAGAACGGAACGAAGCCTCGATTGCAAAAAAAACGCGTGCTCTTCGCGTGGCGCTCTCTTTCTTTTCTTCTTTCTTTGTGGTCGTTTCTGTCGCTCCTTCAATCGTCCAGTCTATTCGGGACCACCTTCTTCGACCAACTGTCCCGTACATGCGACTCATATCCCCTTGGCTGGCATGGCCTACCTTACTACTCTCTCGCCACGGTGTCCATGCTCAATCCGGTGGCACGTTCGTCCAGGCTGGCAACACCCTTGTCAGTGCTATGATGGTATGTAGTTCCACATCTGTCTACATGTTCGATCTTACCGAGCTTTGCAGATGTTCCTGGGCAATGAAGAGAAAGTCTACATTTTGGATAAGGCTGAGGGTAATGCTGCCCAGATTAATGGCCACCCAGCCTGGGGCTCAGTGTGGTGCGTCCTTCTACCAACGATACGCAGCGACTTGGGTTGAATTGTGTGTGCAGGGACATCAATTCCCGCCAAGCTACCGTCATGGACGTGGTCACGAATTCATTCTGCGCTTCCGGGATGCATCTTCCCAATGGTTCCTTTGCGACCTTTGGAGGCAATAATGCGATTTCAATCGGTATACAGTTCACATCTCGTGGTTTGTACCACAACAGCTAACAAATCATTGGCATTGCCCAGGTGGTGGGTCACCCTCGTCCACGGACTATGACTCCGTTTATGGAGACTATGACGGGAGAAAGGCAATTCGTATTTTGAATCCCTGCACGAACGCAGATGACTTTTCGTCCTCCGAGTGCCAATGGTTTGACAATCCTACCGTTCTTTCCATGCAGAAACAACGGTGGTACGCCGCAGCAGAGGCTCTCGCAGACGGCACAATCGTCCTCATCGGTGGCTTCGTAAACGGAGGCTATGTCAACAGGAACATTCCAAACACGGATCCCACCTATGAAGGGGGTGCTGCGGAGCCCACGTATGAATTTTATCCGAGCCGTGGAGCAGCACAGGTTATGCAATTCATGACTACCACTTCTGGATTAAACTCTTATGCTCATGCCTATCTCATGCCCTCCGGTAAGATGCTCGTGCAGGCCAACCTTTCGACTAGTGAGGAACATTTTTCCTGTTCCCGTCACCCCATATATCTCACGCCTTTTTGTTCATCACCGCAGTATTGTGGGACTATGATCAGAATGTGGAAACACCCCTTCCTAATATGCCTAACGGTGTGGCTCGCGTGTATCCAGCTTCTGGTGCCGTGGCCATGCTTCCGTTGACCCCCGACAATAACTATACGCCTACTGTCCTCTTCTGCGGTGGGACCGATCTGCCTGCAGACTTTTACGGGAACTATTCTTGGCCATTCTTCAACACCTGGACCTATCCAGCATCAAGCGACTGCCAACGCTTGACTCCAGAACCGCAAGACGGTTCGTCCCCGACTTACGAACAGGACGACAATATCTTGCAAGGTCGGACAATGGGTCAGTTCGTCATGCTGCCAGATGGCACTATGCTTCTCGTGAACGGCGCTCGCAATGGGACGGCTGGCTATTCCAATCAGACGTTATACGTTCCTTCGCTTGATCAAATGCCGTTCTACCAATCGCTAGCGTCAGGGCCAGTTGGCACACCCGCAATATACAACCCCAAAGCTCCAAAGGGCTCCCGTTGGTCCGACGCTGGACTCTCGTCGTCTAACATCGCAAGATTGTACCACTCTTCGGCAATTCTATTGCCTGATGCCTCCGTTCTTATTGCAGGCTCGAACCCCAACATCGATGTTACTCTCCACTCGCCGTACCCGACGACCTACACAGCTGAAATCTTCTACCCCCCCTACTTCTCTTCTAATGTGCGCCCCCAAGTGTCGGGCATCCCCAACACCTTCAGTTATGGCGGAAGCTATTTCAATCTTACCGTATCCTCGACATCCTACAAGGGCGTGACCGCCAACCAGGCTGCGGCCAACACCACCATCGTACTCTCTCGCAGCGGATTCTCTACCCACGCGATGAACATGGGCCAACGTCACCTCCAGCTCAATAATACCTACACTGTGAACGACGACGGGACGTATGTTTTGCATGTTTCACAAGTTCCGCCAAACCCAAACTTGCTCACCCCTGGTCCGGCATTGCTATTTGTCGTTGTCAATGGGATCCCGAGCAATGGGACAATGGTCATAGTGGGTACCGGACAGGTGGAGACACAGCCTACTTCCGCTGCTAGCGCACTCCCGCCGAGTGTTACAGCGACTTCAATTCCATCGCCTTCGTCGACGGGGAACACGGGTGGCGTCCTGGCCTTGATGGCCGACCATGTGCTGGTCGCTGGCGTCTTTAGCTTGGTGACTATGTTTCTGAATACCTTTTAGGTTCTCTTGGTTTGTACACAAAGGCCAACTTTGTTGTGTTTGAGATCCCGTAGACTTATACCACTGGACTCATGCGGGTGCAAAGCACCGTGGACCATGCTAGTTACAGCGCTACATTCTTGTCTGAACATTCACCCAGGATACTATTGTTGTTACAGCAGCTATGGACACTATTCAGTACTGTCTCGCACGAGAGGCAGGATACTTACTCATTACTACCCCTCTTTCAAGTAAGTATTGATATACCCTGCAAGGACATTGTTTACTATTTGACGATGGGGTTGACACCTCGAGCTGCGAGATAATCTTTAGCAATACTTGGACTCTGTTGAATAGTAAAGTCGGAGATGCATCGGGTACGATCCATAGACGGCTTACTAGTCCTTTGATGAGCTCGTAAACGCTCTTGTCGTGGTACCTGAGACCTGTCTTTGGATCGGTGTATGGTGCCTATGACAGCCGTGAGGTGAACTTTGAGCAGAGACAAGGAAAATATGGATGAATGTACCTCCAATCCTGTGATGTCACAGCAATGTCGCGGTGGGAGCAAGGACGGGGGAGCCTCTATAGACGTGTCTGCAAGGAATGAATGAATACGGAATGAAAAGATATGGAGACACGACATCAAACTTCAGTGGAGGTACATATATGAGGATGCACTCACATGTTGGCACGTCTTCCTCCGTTGCGACCCGGGAAAAGCCACCCACTCGCACCCCATTGCTGTTCTTGTCAGCGTTGTTATCAACGTCCATAGCATCATCCGCTGCGTGCCCCTGTTCTTCTCTCTCCTGCCGCTTCCGTTCTCTCTCTGCGCGTTCCCGCTCCCGCTCCTGTGTCAGGACTGTCTTAAGGTTCTTCGTTCGTCTGTTGAAGTTCTTGGTATAGTTTGGGTTCTTGAATGGACGTGGGCTATGCAAGAAGGAAAGCTGTTCGGCGAGAGTCTACTATGCAACCAGCCCCACAGACAGTGGATAGGAAGGGAAGATTCTACGTTAGGAACGCGGCGTCGCAGAGAGCACGAAACTAACCGGCGTGTGTGGTACAGAAGCATCGTTTGGTGCTTTCTTCCTAGTAGATCCTTTTGGTGGCCTGGTGAGAGTCAAAAGATCAGATTCAGAACTTTGTAGATCGATATGGCCTACATTCTGGGTGATCTTCGGTTTGGTGCAGTGGGGAAGGTCGAGCAAGCCTGTCGTATGTATGTACACTGCCTAAGTCGCACAAGTCGTTAGTGCAAAACGAGCTCCGAGTCAGTAAGACTCTCAGGCCGCCGTCAACGTGATGGTCTATTTCGTCCCTTGAAGTCTTGTCTGTCTTAGAAATGTAATTCAGTTTGTAACTCGTTCAGTTGAACGCATCCCATAAGCAACTGGATGACGTCGACTGGTGCCCCGATCGATGACCGAGTTGGCCTGCGAATTTCACCGCGAAAACCATGCTGTTCTTGCGGGCGGCGAAATGTCGTCTGGGCACCGCAGTTCGATTAAATATTCACAGCTGAATGGCGACGATGAACCCAGCACGACCGATTGTCTGAATGCCACAGAATTTGCAGAAGAGACGACATGCGCAAATCACACTTCGCTCTGCCCCGCTCCGTTTGCGACCGACCTTCCAAGCCATCGTCGATTGCACCCCGACTCATGAACAAGAGCAAAGTTAGGGGCCCGCTTGTGGTGGCTGTGACACTACCCGCCGGCTTACCTCATCTGGGGTCGCCTCGTCGGTGCGGTTAATGGCGGCGGGCCGCCAGTGTTGGCTGTTTCACGCCGCCGCGATAATTCCGTGGAAAAAATAAATGATCGATCTCGATCACTCTTGTTGGTGGTGAGCGCCGTCGGGGGGGCGCTTGACGGCCCCCTTTTTTTCCAGCCTCGACAGATAAATGCATCCCAGGTTCTGGTCCGTGTCATTTTTTTCGGCTCTCTGTCTGTAATGTCCCTCACTTGTCTGTCGGCCCATCGTGCCAGACTACCATCCCTCCTTCTTATTTCGCAGGTGCTGACAGCCATCATCTCCAGCTATGTCCAATGTGCACCCCAGTCATACTGATTTTTCGCGTCGTCAGGAATATTCACCTCGTCATAACATTCCCCTCGTACTCGGTATGTCACAGTGCAACCATAATTCCTCCTTCCCTCCTGCACAAATGTACGATCCTACTTCTGCCTCGAATTTCCTTGACGAATTTTCCCAACCGCACCCCCAATTCGTCGATCTACTCGAAACCAATAGTAGCGGTGTACGTCTCAGCTATCCTCCACTCACCACCCCTACCCCATCTGCCCAGTTTTCCCCGCAATATCCCATCACTACTGTCCTTCCATCCGTCTATCACCATCCCTCGTTATCGCCGTCCTCACTTTCTCGACTTGTTCAGCCCGCATTATCTATATCAAACTCATCACCCGACGCGGGTATTCCCCGGTGTGCCGTTGCAGGATCGCTCGATCCTACCACTGGAATATTCTACAGGACTCCAGAACCTCCACGGCTGAGAACTGCACAGGCATGCGAAAAATGCAGGAAGAGGAAGGCAAAAGTAAGTACCATGTTGTTGTGGACTTGAAATCGTGCCTTCTGCATGTGTTGAACTGAATTTTATTGATTCATGCAGTGTAGTGGCGAACATCCTGCTTGCCAGCGATGTCTCATTCGCGGGCTCACCTGCATTTATGCCCCAGAGGGGCGCGTTCGTGGCTCTCAGAAACCCCGGATAAGACCATTTACCATGGTCCCACCACGCGACTCGCGATCTGCGCGCCGCAGCAAGGAAACTCCAACATCTTCAAATACGAGCTCGTCGTCTTCGTCGTCAAGTTCTCCCTCCACTGCCTCGACATCTTCCTCCCCTTTGGTCGCAACACCCTCCACCCACACTCCTGCAAGCTCAACGACGGCAACTTCGAGTCCACCATCTGGCCTTTCCCCAAAAAACTCCGGAGAAAGGGTATATGTTCCACCCGGTTCATCGTCCTTACCTTCGTCTTCATCGCTACAATTGTATCAGGACTCTTTCGCTGAAGGGAGCAGCAGCGCTAATTTCGGGTACAATTTCGGCTCGTACGACACCACCTCTCCGTCATATCTCCAAGATGTGCCTCCGCAGGTTGATGGGATGAGACCGGACGACAGCATTGACATCGACCTGTTGGGTGAGTATTTAGATTGGGCATGCCCAAAGGATGTCAAGGGGCACTGTGAAGGCGAGCCCGCAGATGGCATGGAATCATTGTTTTAACTTCACCATGGAGCTGAATCACTGCACGCACGTCGCCAGTGTTCACAGTTCTCTAGCCGCGCTACAAGGTTTCTTGTCTCTTTATCAATGTACTCGTCCTTGCGTTCTTTTGGACTCCTTAGCTACAGTCGTACAATGCCGTACCATCGGACCATCTCCTTAGGAGGCGCAACAACGTGTCTGAGTCTACTGGCAACTAGGCTATTGTTCAAACGTTCACCCCCGGCCCATGCATTACGATTTCTTGAGAGATTTTGCAAACAATAGCAGCAAATCAGCTAGGTCGTGCCATCATTGCTATTCGGCCACAATCATGACACCAAGCATTCTTCAGACCGTCGCTGGCCGTGGGGATCAAAGCACAGAATTACGCGTGAGTTCTCGTCGGACGCTGACAACGACAGTCTTTCATTTATTATGCGCTTTGTTTCCTTTGTCAAAGCACGGGTGCTAGCAAGCATGAACGAGGCCCTCGGAGTCTTTAGTCCGCTTAGGGGGTTGAACTAGTACTATTAACAACCGGCTCCGATTCGAAGAAGTCCCACTTCGAAATATGGATGTAACATACTGCTTTGCACGAATGTCAGCAGAGACACTGCAAGGTATAACGCACAAATGCTAGTGTTTTATGCAACGCTGATAATTTGTACTAGTAGGTTTCTGCGGGTCAAAGCACTGTCATGCAGGACGTGAATATGCGTTGTGTTTGTTCCTTTTGTCATTAGCTTCGACACGCAAACGCTTTGTCTTTGTCTGCCGCGTGTCATAGATAGGCTTTGGCATTCAGAGTGGCTCAAGCGTCGCGTTCAGGACATCAATAAAGAGACAATCATCTTCAGAACCACACCAATACTCCCCACGCCATTACGTCTCTTTCACAAAAGAACTCCTTCGACCACCAACTCGTCATGGTTCTGGAGAGAATAACTTATGCATCCAATGGAAAGAAGATAGTGCAACAATATCCAAATGGTCCTTTCGCTCCCCCTCTCCCCCCCGTAATATTGGATATACCCGAAACACCCTACCTCCTCCCTGAGTCCGGTGCTCCTCAGGATGCTGTCCCTGCAACTACAGACAGCTCCGATGAGGACGATCCCTTTGACACCAGGGTCTCACCGGAACTCACGCACTCTCTCAAGCAGTACCTCCGACGGACATGGATTCCTGCCTACTGGATCGGGAACCGACCTAGAGTTGATAGAAACTGGTCCTATCATCCGGAACTCCGGGCCCGTCGTGGAACGCGGACGTTGCTGTGTGTTCGTCGAATCCAGGATGTTACTATACGCCAAACCATCGACACATGTGGGTTTTGCTACTTAAATAATGACGGAACTATATTAAATATATGTTCAGGGATACGCACCATCCCCGATTTCGCCATTCCTGCCACTTCTTCCTTCAACGAAATAACAATTGACCTCGCCCTCCCTTCGGTTGCTATCGCAGATCTCGCCGATGATGACATATATATTATGGACACAAATGAGATCAACTACGTCACTGATTTGAGTCGTATTTTGAAGATGTTCACTCTCCGAACGGTCGAAACAGCCTACAAGCTACTCTGTGGACCATCAGACCCTTTAGCATCGTTGCTAAAGTTCCACGACCTTTATTCTTCATTCCCGATTGAAGGAGCGAAGTTTGATTTGCTTGGAGTGGTATCTGTCACTCCATTCTCTGTGTACTTATCTCTGACATCATTCTATTAGCCTGGGTCGAATTCGAAAGAACTATCCATGCTGTTGCTTGTTGTACCCTATTGGGAAGTTGATTATGGTAATCTACAGGACTTCACTCAGGAAGGCACGGTGAGTTATGACGGTTGGGTTGGACTCATCGGTCTGATTTTTCTCCGACAGCAAGCTCCAGGTAGTCTTAACTTGATTCCTGGGGCCCGTCCTCCATACTATTCCACTGTGCTCTGGGCAACGGTGAGCTACATGGCGTATTTCATTTAATGTGCGCTATTAACACATTCCTTTTATCCAGCTTTGGGAAGTGTGCAAGCATACCAAGTGTCGGTTTTTCGCTGTGACGACTTATGATCGTTGGACCTTCGGAAACTTTAGTGACAGTACGTTGGGATCTTCGTCAAGCGATTGTTTCTAAAGGATCATTATCATTGCAGCCCTCAGGACAGCTCAGGTGACAGAACAGATTAAGGCCCCTGTTTTTCCAAAAGAGGTGTCCGTCGCTTTGCAAGACATTCAACAGTATCAGCAGCCCAATGTTCTGGAATTTCTACTGTTCTGGCTGGCGGCAGCTAGGGACCCAGCACGCAGCCTTTTCTCTTTGCCTTCCGACCCTAAGATTAGTACTCGTGTTGAAGCCTTCTTCCCGAATTAGGGATTATTGGTTAGGGCGCTATGCGGCTACTCTGGTTCACCAGGTGTATTTATCATTTCATGCACATTATGTACCTATAGATATGGATTCCCTTGCGTTCATCCATTGAACACGAAGCACGGCTAGTGACTATCCGTATCTGACACTGTGGCACTGGTTTCCGTTCTTCTGCTGCGGCCGTCCAATCTACTTGGGGAAGGGTTTGGTTTCGTACCCGAATCTATCATCCATGGGAAGCATTTTGTGATGAGTCGCATCGGTGATCCGGAAACGGAAGTACATACATATGTTGACGGTGACCCCTATTTCTGATCCTAATGGCAGCCTTCCTCATGGCTTTCCTGTATAGCCGCCCGTGACACTGGATACATATATGTCGGTGGCCCACCTTGCTGGTTGGGTGTCTATTCTAGGGTGTTCACAGAAATCTCTGACTCACGTCTGACCCGTCCTTCGTTTGGTCAAAAAAAAGGAGGCAAAAGCGACGTTCACTCCTCGCTCCGCGTGTATTAGCGGTCGTGTTCACTTGAGTCCCTTAGTTGCAACAACACCTAGTAGGAGTACAAACTTATGACTCCACTTAGTAGGTCGTCCCGATGGTCCCTACTACTTCTATCATCAACTTATCTTCAGAGGCTCCTACATTGTGTCCTGCGTTGAACCCAGGGTCATCTGACATCTCCTATACAACCAGAATAAGGACAACTTTGACATCGCGAATTGAAGGGCACACACCAATTGCAGCAAGTCATCTACCGTCCCAATCAAAGGAACATCTATCCATTCCAAACGACAGTATTCGTGTAGTCTCACATAGAGTCCACATACAAATTTCCCACGAGTTCGACCTCGGTGGTGACCCTGGTGACCCGAAGAATTAGAGAATCCGAGCCTGATCAACAACCTTGGTAGATCCATGCTTTGTCTTGCTTTAAGCCATGCAACTAGGGAATGCAGCAAAACCCCATCACATTCGGGGCAGAGCAGACGCACAGTCAAGCTTTCGAGACGTGGCAAGTGGAGGGTGGTGTCTGGACCCGTGTCTGATGCGAATAGTGAATTTGCGGCGCGCAGGTAACCCACATCCACGTGACGAATAGCAGGAAATCTAAAAGCGACAGCACCACTGTAACTGAAGTGCTCCACCCGGGACAAAACGAGACGGGTGATGTTTGGGAACTTGGTGAATATATCGCCATCCACACGATCCCTGAGGGGCGATTCATGTTGGAGGTCAATGAGTTCGGGAGCCACAATAGCCTGTAGTAGCCCGTTGAGCTCTCCTTTCCCGTCACATGCAAGCTTTTCAAGCAGTAGCAAGTGAATGCTATTGGGCGTTAGCTTCACATCTCCTTCCCACTTAGAAATCGAGAGGGACGTTAACTTCTGGAGGGACGTTAACTCCTGGAGAGAAGAGTCTTGGACAATTAATCGCAGTTCCATACTGGTGAGATGAAGGGAGAGAGATGTGACGCTATGTGGTACCTGGAATGAATACGATCCCAGCTCAAGGTATTCTAGACGAGGACACTGTCTGGAATAGAAGTGGGAAATGCCGGTGAATCTGGGACCCTTGTTCTGGATCGAAACGTGTGTGAGGGAGGGATATTCATGATAATTCAACCTTGTCAGTGCGCTGCATAATCTAAAGACATTTCCTTGGATGACGAGGCTACGCCAGCGAACCGCGCAGGGGATGAGGATGTCCAGTATCGCATTGAGTAATTCCTCGTCATATATTTCGCAAATACCGATTTTAAGGGGTAGTTCAGCACTCCTAGCCACTTGAGCTTCCAGTAACAACATTCTCCGCTGCTGTGTGACCCTAATGATTGACCAGAGGCTGGGACATTGCAGTATTACATCCCTCCAGCGGCGCGATACTTTCCCTAATTTTAGGATGTTGTCGGATGACTGGATGGAAAACTCGAACATCCGCAGGAGAAGTTCGTTGGGAAGGCGATTAATGGGAGCAGGTAATTGTCTGATGAGTTCCTGTAGTTTAGCTTTCTGTGCTCGCATCGCAGCCCGAACTTGGATTTCTTGTTTCCCCAGCCGCTCCAGCTCAGCCCGTGCCAATTCTGTGAGTTCGTTCATAGCTCACTAGTTGAAATCAGACACTATTCACAAGGAAATAGAGCGCTTACTGTGTCTATTGGGATTAAGAGACGTGGTGGGAGAAGAGGACGAATAGGAGTCCAACTTTTAAAAAGGGGTGCCATTGCGTTCCGTCGGCGGATCCCGACACCGACTCCTCGTTGGTCAATTTACACCGGACAATGACCAGGTGCCTCTTGACTCTAGACGTCATGCGTTGGAGTGACGTACAAGTAGCATGTTCCAAGGTCGCGGCTGTGGGCATCCATGGGTTCAGGCGGATCTTGGACTCTGGAGACTTCTGCTGTAAAACGTTTATTGCCAAGGGTGACTCCTTCTCTAACTTATGTAAGGCAACAGTGGAATCAATCAATATCTAACTTACTAAGGGCCCGTATGCACTACTGGTCCACTGTGACCCTCTTAATCAACAACTCGAAGTGGCTCGAAACTCTTTCTCCCGACGGCTTTCAACATCATTCCCTCTGGAGTCATTCTCTCCTTCACAACCTCCCATCCCGCCTCCTCCTCCCCCATAAACACCTTGAGCAGCGCAGCTGAATATCCACTAAGCATCGCCACACCCTCCCGGTCACACGTAACTGGCGCCGTAGTGCCCGGATAAACAGCAGCATGAGACAGGTCCCAATAGACGATCTCGGGCATGTCGTATCCCGCCTCCTTGTACGCACGTTCAATCACGTCATGGTTCGTCTTCCACTGTCCTGCAGTATCATATCCCTGCGACACGTCAAACTGCATATCTGTGAACACGAAGATGCGCTTGATCATGTCTTCCTGAGGCACCTTGTTCGCTATGGCAAGGGGTAAAATCAACCTTAAAAAGACCGCTTCGAAATCGGTGCTCATGCCCCAGTGTGCCTTTCCCATCTGTCTTACTGTCTCTCCCAGACCAACGTGGGCATCTTCAGAGTCAAGTGTGACAATCGAGGGGCAGGATGAGAATGTGATGAATGCATTGTGGAAGGGAGGTTTGGCTAGACGTGCGACGAGCAGTGAAAGGGTGAGTGCAGGCCAGATGGGCTCGACGCGATAGTTGCTCGTCCTGCGTGTCGGGTACGAGACAGAGCCCATTGACCCCGATACGTCGCATACCGCAATGCAATTATCCAATGTCCCCGCTTCCCGAGTCCGAGCGACGAGTGTTGCCCACTGTGCTTCGACGGTCCGGAGCTCTGTCATAATGGCCTCGCGTCGTGCAGCCCGTGGACCAACCATCCTACCCCAACCACCACCACGTAACTCATCCTCCAACCGCACAGCTTCCATCACAAGCGCATGCGGTGTCATCGTTGCCCCTGATAACCCTTTCCTCTGTCCAGACTCTACTTCCGCTAGGAACTTCGCAAACCTTACCCCATCGTGCGTATAAAACCTTCCTTTATTTGCGTTCATGCATAGTGAGGGAACGCGATCATACAGGATGGATGACCAGTTGTTGGAGGACATAAGTGGTTCAGGGACACAAAGTGCGCGTCGGGCACGTGTGAGGATTAATTTTTGGTAAAGGGCGCGGAGAACATGGAACGTGTCTGCTCCGACGGAGAACTGGGATTGGGACACAGATGCACATGCAGGCACGAGGAGGAACTGAGCATGGTTCAGCAGCATACAAATCGCGGATGCAATGTTTGTAACGCGATCATGCGATTTCCCAGGTGTAGGTGCCCATTTCGGAGCGAGCGAGAGCGAAAACTCGAGATTCTTGCGTTCCTTCTCCTTCTCCTTTCCCGCACCCTTGGGGATCTCGTCCAACTTATCCAACGTCTTGATGTCCTCGATGAGTTGTTCGGCAAACAGTCTCGATACGGCTATATACAACGCACGATACCGATTCTCGCCAAGTTTCGTCGTCAACCGGGTATATGCACTTGCAAACCACTCGTTACGCTGTGCACGTGCCCACGCATTCTGTTCCTCGTTCGATTTAAATGAGGGTCGGGAACGGCGGCGGCCGTTGCTGTGCAGAAAGTTGGGTCGCGTAGACCCGAAAGTGGTTCGGGGTGTAAGTTCGTCGAGTGTTGCTAGTGCGAGGATGTTGAGGAGGTCTTTCCAGTATCCGTGTGGCATGGGGTGCCTGTGACAACTTTTATCGTTGGATGGAAGGAAACACAGTGGCATGACGAGGTATTTCAGGTTGTATATCGCTGTCCGGGGATGGTTCTCGTAGAGCCATCCGAATGCACTGCAAAAGATGTGTATGCGTATGGTGTAAGGGTATGCAGATGAAGAATATTACACACCGATAAAACAACTCTTTTTCGCCCTTTCCATCATGTATACTACGACAGTGCCAGATGATGTGCAGAGTCAGGGCTGGATCAACAGCCCATGCATTTGCCAAGTAGCGATCCACCTCGCGGCCACTGACACCTTGTCTAAGCCCGATGTATGCATCGAGTGGGTGGGAGAGTGTGGAACTGAATGCGGGAGCGCCATTTTCGGTGAGTTTAAGATGTGCGACTGAGTGTAGGGCGTCCATCATTTTGTTCGAGGGGGTTGGTTGCCAGTGCGGCTCGCCGTGTAGGAGGACATCGAGGAATGCAGGATCAAATAGTTCTGGAATAGGAGGAAGCGTGACCGTCTGAGCTGTCTGAGCTGAGGGAGGAAGGGATGACATGCTGGGCTGGGTTCTGCTGGGAGAGAGCAGGGGAGTTAAATGTTGGCGTATTAGGGGCCCGTCAGAATCAGGCTGACTCAAGAGCTTGAGTGGAGTTGACTCGGTATTACACAACCATCGAACTGCTCGAGTGTCGACAACGTAGACACTAGATTGAGAGTTCCTGAGAACCACTCAGTACCGAGCGTACAGTGACATTAACCATCTTACCAGTGTAGGCGGTTCATCGTCCTGTCATTCTGGACGGAATGTACTTGAAGCAGTGTACTCATCTGAAGAGAAGATAGAGCACATACATAGGGTGATGCAATAGCGCCTTTGATCTTGTGGCCAACGAGTCTCCTTGCCAGCTTCATCTGCCCGCGAGTGAGGTGGTCTGCCAATGTCTGGAGTCTTTGGGGAGCGAGCCAAATTCCTCGCCCCTAAGTGCAATTTTCTATCAGTCTCTTGCACGCATTCTCGATGCTTGTACAAAGAGCCATAGGATCGTAGCTGCGCACCGTCCATAACAGTGGTGTAGGACTCCTTGCGTTGGTTCCCGTCGACAATGCCCTTCGACCGCATCCAATTTCAAACCTTGTCTCTTGCACTATCGTTATCCTGACATTTATGTCCAGCTCTCGTCCCGGGCGGTCATTGCGGCACCCCGCAAGGTCTGTGAGTGATCCAGGGCATCGCTATATCACTCCCCCGACCACAGTTCGTTGGCCTCCACCAGCGCGTCGAACAACTGAGCCGGTTGGACGGAGCAGACCACCATACCACCATCGCCCTCCTTCTCGCGACTCTTCAACAGAGGGTGTAGGTGATTCGTCTGACCCTTCCCCCGATTCCCCGATTCCTCCCAACAACCAGACATCCGGCGACGGAACCTCAGTCCAACTACACTCAATTCCTGCCTCAAGGCAAGAGACCTTCACTGTCATACAGCAGAGTTCACGTACCAAAGATCTCCCACCACCGCCTCTTGAGATGCCCATTGCTCAGACCTTCCCTGACGATGCCGGGTATGCTCCGGGCTTCTCAGCTCGCCATCAACACAGCTCTCAAGAATCTCGCTCGAACGTAGTTCGCCAGACATCACACCATGGGACCAACCGCGGGCGCTCCACTGGTCAGCACGAAGCGACGCACCCGCTAACCCCTCACAGATCGCATAGCAGCTCTGGTACACATCATGTCCGCCATCACCACAACACTGCACACCCAACTACCCGCCGCCGATCGCGATCTCGCCCTCCAAGTGCCAATTCTCACCGATATGCATCAAGTCCTGTATACCCGAATAATGGTGCTGAAGATAATCTGGCCTCGTCTCCGGACCATGTCAACAGCGCAACGCGTAGTGAACACAGGCACCATAATACCCTGTCGAGGACACATACCTCATCCAGTTTACACCATCGTCCAACTCCACCCACACCCGTCGAACCGGCACCTCTACATACCTCCCATAAACTACACGAACCCCAGCACCATACCGCTGATCCCACGCGGATCTCAGGCATTTTCCCAGTGCCTGGTCTGCACCCCAATATCGATCAGGATATCCAAACACCCTACGTCAAGATGCTACTCGCATTAGATGATATCCCACAGCTGTTCAATCTGCTAGGATCATTCTTTACTTGGATACTACTAGCTGGTTTCATCTTGTTTCCCGGAACGTTTGCCTCGTGGAAGGACGCGCCTGCTGGGAGCACCCAAAGCGAGATCTTAGCCATAGTCAACAATGTACCACTGTAGGTGCAGCTTTCATCCATCGAGGAATGATTTAACATTATGGAAAAAGGCTGGTATTCGCATGGTTGTGCACTGGCGTTGGAGGGTGTGGGATGATCTGGCTATGGTGGCGATGGCAGAATAATTATATCTGGATCGTGAACCGGATCTTTGTGTGAGTGAAGCACGCCATAGATCAAACCCTGCCTAATCCCCCCCTATATCATCAGCCCTGGCCTTTTGAATTCTTTCGCGGGCGTGATTTCGACGTTGACAAACGTTTATGGCAGTCAAGGTGGTGTGTTCAGCTCGAGTGCCAAATCAACGATCATTGTGACAGGAAGCCTTACTGTGATTTGTGGAATTCTCGTACTGGTGTACCAGTTTGGGTTGATACGGAATCTTAGATTGGAACATGAGCGAGAGATTGGCGTGGAGAAAGCCGGAAAGCACGGAGAGGGTGTACTCGGAGAACAAAAGAGGCGCAGCATAGAAGCCTGATCAAATGTGTTTTATTTCACGTAACGACATGCTACTAGCATTTCTTGACGAATAGCACGACAAATGACTGCGGGTGGATTTGTGTGTCGTAGGTTGGGATACTCGGGTCCCGATGCAGATAGGAGTACAGCACCTCGTGCGGGAAGCAACGGCTCCTCGAGGCACAGGAGCAGTGTCAAGCACTGCGTTGTTAGTCCACTCACCTGCATTATAGACCCAACTATTGAGGAAAGGCCGTGCCAGAACCATCCAGACACTGGTCTCCGACTTGCAAGGGTAATGGAGGGACGTAAAAAGTATAGACTCTGCTACGGGGGACAACGCCGTTTTATTTCATTGGGTGAAGGGAAGAGCGGGATGGTCATGACACGCTCAATAGCTGGGCAACTTTAGAGGCCACATCGCCCGAGGAGAGATTATCTAGTTCAACGTGTCTCTCAATGCCTCGCTCTGTGAATACACGTTATGCTCAGTGTGCAGCATAGCACACGAGCGAGAAACGCACCGAAACGTGCGAATACGCGTGCGGGTGTTCCGTTAGCCTCCCTGATCAGGATGGGGAGGTCTGGGTTGTGCCTCTTCATGAGCTGGTAATTTGCAAGGACAAATTGGCTGAGCAGGCACTGATGAGTATCCACAATGGCTCGTGCCGTTGCCGCTCACCGTGTGCCTGCAGATGGCTGGCTTGACTGGCAGAACAGGAATCGGATCTCACGCAGAGCAGGGGACAGAGCCTTTGCAAACGAGGCCATGACGGAGATGAGCAGAGCAGACTTGATTATATAATAAACGTGGGTTTGTTTGGGTGTAAATATTTTTTCGGTTGCCAACAAAAGTCCTCTGCTCGCGGTCGTGCCCGACGTCAAAGACCCTTGCGGGCATCTCGACAACGCCATGGACGACGAGCAGAAGCAACAGCAAGAAGACTGGCTCAACAGCAGAAAGAACAGGCTTCCATCATTCACAGAGGTTCTTTCACGAAGAACACGTCCGCCAGTGGATTTGTTCATGTTCTAGTCAGTCCTATATATCACACTCTCTGGCGCAACCAGCCATGACTGACCATGTGTGCTTCCCCTTTACAGCTTATTCCTGCAGCGCGAGGGGGCAGAGGACATCCTGGACTTCTGGCTTGACGTCCAACAGCACGAGAACCTCTGTCGAGCCTATTTCAAGGACGTGCGCAAGTCTGGGCGCACAATCAAAGACGACTGGCCTCAGTACTGGGATTATGCACGACGGCGTGGGTCAATTTATGGAACGGTAGTTGGCCTGCAACCAGGCGCCGCGAAGCGAAGTACGGCCAGCACGGGCGACATCCTGGACCAGGAGAAACGGGCTGGTGCTAGCGATGAGAAACGCAGTGGGGGGCGTTCGACGAGTCCGCAACCACGAGCTCCTGACACTGAGAAGGAGCGAATCGCCTCCGCTTCGCCCCCCACTGCTGACTATGACCCTCCGCGTTCAACAACCCCGTTCTCGCTCTCAGGTCGCACTTCGACCCTCTTCAACATGAGGCGAGCCTCGCGAGCGCCTACGATCATCCCTCGCTCCGCAGCTATCACGCGAATGGATCTCATCGCGTCTGCAGAGCGCATTTTTTACCGTTATCTCTGCCCTGCCAACACCGTCAATTCACCGGAGAACCACGAGATATATCTCCCACCAGCACTCCGCATCCATTCCTTCCCTCTGAGTAGCCAGCAGGAACCAAAGAATCAGAATGAACTGAACTTACTCGCTCAGATACCGGACATGTTCCATGCACAAAAGGAGTACTGCTTCCGTGCCATGGAACAGGACGCATTCCCACGATTCTTGAGGGCAAAGGCATTTGGGAATCTCACACCACTATCGGCCCTCGTTCGCCTGGTTGCAGGGCTGATAGTGTTGTGGATCGGACTGGCCGTCGGATTCGCGCTTATCTTCCTTGATGTACTCCCAAAGTCGAAGAGATTTTTCGTACGCCACTTTCCGTTCTTGCTTGACGTCTCTGAATGACCCGCGTTTGCAGCTTTTCATCCCATTCACGATTGCCCTCCTACTCCTTGTTTCGCACCAGTACGAGCTGGATCCGGTTCTCGTCTTCTTGGGACAGTCCGAATCGACACCTTTCCGTACACTTACCATCCGAGAGCCATATGTAAAGAAGTTGCTCCTTGGACGTGCTATCTGGGTCACTACGCTCGTTGCGATCTGTTCGACGGTATTGACCTTGATATTTTGGGCTGTTCCGGGTCATCGACTGTGATGTCGGCCCTGGGGCATGTGTAATGATGAACATTTGGAAGAGGGTTGGGTGAATGGCAACCAATTTGCATGTACGAGACTCGAAGGACGGTGCGGGACCCAACGTGATAAATCCGAATCGGATATTCGACGATGGATTGTTACTTTTCTTATTTGCCTATCTACTTATTCACTACCTCGCGCCGACATTTTCCATAATCGCCCTTCTAATTCGTTCGCGTTCATGTGCGTCCTTCCTATCCTTTGCCCCCTTCCCTTCCCTCGACGACGCTATACATTGACTTTTCCTTGACGTTAGTATCATCCATACCCGATCCCCTGTTACAACCAAGCAACACTTTACATGTCGCCATCCCTCGCTATGCTATTGGCATTCACCCTGCTTTGTCCCATGCGGAACATTTCTTGGTTTTGTCCCAGAAAACTGTCATGTTTACGAACTTCCATTGATTCTCTCAATGTTTATTTCTTCACTACTTTTTAACAGTACTTCCACGGCTGTAGGGCTTGACTTGATTGGATAATTTAGAAAATTGATAGTGTTCAATGTTCATGTTGCCGGGCGTTCCTGTGCCAAGTAGCAATTCGAAACTGATGTCGGAAGAAACGAAAAGAAAAACTAGAACCTAAAGGGAAAATGACATGTACAACGAGGGTACAACCACCGCACTGACAATGAGACGTCTTGGGCTGCATGCTCCCAGTCTCAGATCAAACGGATACAAGAGATGAGTAAGAATGTAGTCGCCACCAATCTATCCCCGTGAAGAGCAGCAGCGATTGCGCATATCATGTGCTTGCTTGCTTCTGGTTTGCTTGTGCAGCCTCCTTGTCCCGGTTGTACGCCACGACAAAGGGCTGTGACGCGAGTTAATGGCATGAACAAATAGGCAGTCATGGACGCACATATTTCTCATCGTCAGACATACTACGCCATCGTTCACCTGCGGCGCGACCCAGTCGGCGAACAGGATGCTCAGGATGAGACTTGTCCTTCATAATCGCATCTCCCTCAGGACTGGAACGGAAAGAACTGACAAATCTGGAGGGTCGAATTGAGCATAATGATTTGCTCGTGTCCATTCCACCAACCTCAAGTATGGGGTGGGGAGTTGAGGTTCCTTGTTTGGATCCCGTATTCTGGATAAACCTCGCTCCTTCCGCTTCTTGTTTATCGCACTGAGGACCTTAGGATCCACATTTGTGAAGTACTGCTCTCGAGCCTTTAGATACTGTTCCTTGAGAACTTCAAACTCGTCATAATAAGGCTGTGTGATAAGATATAATGAGCATCCCAAAGTGGTAGCCTGCATGCGTGTAATGACCTGTTTCTCCGCGGTGCTCATGGCAGTCCAAGCTTCCCCTGCGCGTTTAGCAAGCGCAATGACTCCCCCCTCCTTTTGGAGCCCATTTCTAAATGCATCCTTGGTGTGCTTCACGAAGAAGATGACATACGGGCTATTGGGACGCTTGGGAGGCAAATCATCCGCGCTCACGTTCATGGCTGTGGTGACGCGTGACAACACGAGTACATGCATGTCTAAGGATACGTACCCTGCTTTGTGGGGTTTTTTGCCTTTTTGGCTGGCTTCGCAGGAGCAGTTTTCTTCTTCTCGGTAGTTGTCGCCTTCTTCTTGGTAGAAGCGGACTTGACTGCAGGAGGGGACTGAAGTAGCACAGTGGTCAGGAATGTGCGACGCGCCAACGCTGCAGGAGTGACAAGTTGCGTAGAAGGGGAACGGAGAAAAATGCAGAGTGCGTGAGAGGAGAACATCGTGATGACTTTCAAAGCCAGGGGGTGGTTGGAGGATGGAAATGTTCAATGGGAGAGTGTCACGGCGTCAAGCCGCGTCACAGGTCACACAGACACCCCTGACCATGTCCACTACAACAAATCCACAGCTGGTATTTGACCCCAATACGCTGCCCATACCCCAGCTTGAGTCTCTGAGGTTCAAGGCAAACCAGATCGTTGAGTCCATCCAGACACTCCAGCGCACAATTGAAGCTGGCGGACAGAATGTGATGCCCCCGTGGCCAGACATTTTATCAAAATACAATCTCATATTGTCACAAACCCACAGCTTCTACTCGTCTCTCACCTCATCGCTGTCCGCTTCTCAGTCATCCGCGTCTCAGACACAGACGAAGAGTCCCTATGAGAAGGTCGCACTCCATCCCGCGGTGGGCATGACGGACGCGCAATTCGACAACGAAATGATCCCGCTTCTGCGAAACCAGCAAACTACAGATGTGCTCCAGCAAGAGAACGCTACTGTGCGCCGCCTCGCTGAGTGCATGGTCACGCGCGGTACACTCGCGACCAGCGGTATCCAGAACCAAAGTAACCAGCCCATGCCTGGTGTGGGGATGGGCAGAAGCCATCGGGTCACACAAGAAGACATTCTTCGCGAGTGTGCAGAAATACGTGATGCACACGATCGCCGTGTAGAACGGGCGGTACGCGCAATACTTCTCCTTCGTGACAAATACGAGTGGAAGCAACGTGTCGAGGTCGAGGTCGAAGAACCAGAAGAACTCGAATGGGACCCGCGCGTGTCCCAACAAAACGTGGCTGTTCCTGGTAGATCTGATGCAGATATTGATGCAGAAGAAGGACAGAGTAGCGACGAAGAAGAGGTCGTTGAAGGCGAACTTGCAGGAGACGATGACCAGACCCCCTCACCGGGTCCTCAAGAAGACGTCGAGATGGCACCACCCAATTGATAATGAGTAACCATGGGTGAGACCTTTGTGTAATATCTCTAAGCACTTTAATAACACGGCGCATCTTTTAGGCTTTGCATGCATGTAGGGAGGATCTCTCTGGCCCACTCCACCTTACTGCGATGCTCCCCTCCAGTCTCCACCCGTCCGGTCTCGTGTGCCCTCTGTTCCTCTGCCAACACTAGCAGTGCCAAATATACCGTGTACCACAATCTCTTCGTCTTCTGCCTGGGAAACACAATTAACCTTCCCCCCTCCTCTCCACCAAAATACCCTTCATTGATAGCTCGACTTGGTCCGGGTGGGGCGAACCACGCCTCCATCATCGGATCCCCCCATAGTGTGTGCGAAAATGTCGGAAGAAGATATGCAATGTCCGCTTCTGCCTCACTATCCTGACTCCCGGTGCTCGCATTTCCCGATGTGGAGAGGGATACGAATACGTCCGCTTCGTTTCCTGTAACCCATATTATTCCTGGCACCTCAACATCGTCGAATAAGAATGCCCCTATTGCGCGAGAAAGATATCGACGTAGTTCTTCTACATCTATTCCCAGCTCTCCGCGTAAGTCGAACAGGGCCGTATTTCCATCTTCCCCAGTTAGTTCGGCGAGTAGCTCTTCCAGCATGAGAACGAACGTGTCTTGCCAGCTGTATCGCGACCAATCTTCCTCTGTCTCTTGACTCACGCCACCATTACCGATGGAAAATAGGGAAGGTGTAGCTGAATGTTTAAGCTTGGCTGGTTCAGCAGGCCGACCGAACCAGTCATTCGTCACGTCGTGAAGTACGCGGAGGTATGTTCCCAGCCGGAGTTCTATACGTGCGAGCTGCCGAGGGGAAAGCGTGGAACGGAGAGATGCGACAGAAGATGGCGAGTTCGTTGTTCCCCTTGACGTCTGTGAGCACCCGGGAACAAGGACTAGTAGCCAGCCAAAATCCCAGTGCCCCTGTTGGCCTGAGAAGTCCTGAGCAACGGGCTTCGGGACTGGTACATCTGTGCTCGACACGATTTGAGATAGCAGGGCGGACAGAGCCGGAAGAGTAGTGGTGCCAGTGGGTGGTGGAATGTCTAAGTCATCTGGAACGAGCGGGGAGGTGAGGAGGAGATAGTGTGTCGGAGAACTGGACAGGGTAATATCGTACACCCTTGCAGATGCCGTGTAGCTATGATTTGCTCGGTTTTTGGTCGACCACGCAAGGCCATAAGAACACACCTAAAGCCGATGTTCCCGACTTCGACCACAGCAGTGACGGAGGCCTGACCTCCTTCATGCTGGCTCACGATGTCTTGGGCCTCCTGCAGTGTGATCATGTTAGTGGGCAGACTCGGATGTCTTTGGGTGTCGATAAGATGCTACTTAGATATAGTCTAGTCTATTTATATCCGAGAACTGAGGCAGTATTCGACCTCTTAAGCCGCACACACGTATGTCACACAAACGAGTGCACTGGGTTGTCCTTCCGTAGTTTGTTTAAGTAAGAGAGCCTATTCATAAATACAAATATAGCAGGTGCTTCAGCAAAGTACACGACCCGGAAATTCGAACCATCTCCGAGGAATGAGCGGAGTGGAGAAATTCAAGGCAGAACGGTTTTCTCGACAACCTGTCCGGCGACTAGCTCTTTGACGGTAACACTTCCATCCTGAGAAAAAGTAAGAATAGTAGTGCCGGAAAAGTAATGACCGCTTACTTGATTTCCGAAGTACGCTGCTCGTGCCATGTGGCAGAACAGGCCAACTTCCACGACGCCGGTAAGCATCTTTATTCTTGCCATAATCTACAAAAGCTTGGTGTCAATCGGAGCACGGAATAAGTAAGCTCTTGTACCTTGTAAGGATCCTTCATAACATCCGGTGGGAACGGAGCATCTATGATGAAGTTTCCATTATCCGAAACGACGGGTCCAGCTTTCGCCTTGGCCATCCGGAGCGTCGCGTTCGGAGAGCCGAGTGTATGGTGCAGATTTTGCAAGACTTTAGCATAAGCAAACGGGACAACCTCTATGGGAATGCCTGGGAACTGTTACAAACACTGAATTAGACAGAAATGTAAAGCACGTGGTAAGAACGCACGTTAGTACCCAGGTTCTCGGCATTTTTTCGGTAGTCAGCGACTAGGATGAACCTGGGGGACGATTGAATTAGAGTTGGGAAGCCGATCAGGAAAACGGAAGTACGTTTCCGCGGCTTCCGCAAGGACTTTCTCTCGTAGATGGCAGGCGCCGCCGCCTTTGATGCAGTTCAAATCCCGATCCACCCTGTAGGGGTTCAGGTTGAGTTAAGGGATCTTTTCAGTGCAATGGCACAAGACACACTCATCGGCGCCATCAATCGTTACGTCGATCGTGGGGAACTGGTCAACATCACCAAGGGATAGATTTGACGTGACGATGAGCTCCTTTGATTGAAATCCTGTAGGAATGAAGACACGATGCCTGTTCAGATCCTCCCCTTGTTGGACGATACGTTCAACGACGTATGGGACCGTTGATCCTACGGGCGAGCTTAGTGTACATGGATAGGGGGATGGGAAGCATCAGCAGACCTGAACCAATGCCAATGACCTGAGACAGAAACTTGCGTAAGTCAACGTATTGAGAAGATCTATAGCACCATACTTTGTGATTAGGGTGGATGTGCTCATCTACTGCTGTATAAGCGGCAAGGCGCTTCGCCTGCTCGATAGGTGGCAACTTCAGCGTTGTGACTGCAAAAGCGTCAGAATGTCCACCCTAGGGACGGAGGCTGGCCACCCACCGGGAGCTGCAGGTATTGTTGGTATGGCCATGGGGACTGGTCGAGGGGCGGGAGTAGTTCTGAAGGCTGAGCATGCGGGTGTCCTATTTAACCGCTAGGCTAACTCACAACACCTCGTTGATGTGTGGCAAAGGCATCTTTTTGGCGGAGGAAGTGCGACAAAAGGCGGTGGACACGGCAAGTGGTCGGCTTGTAGCTGTGATCGAGATGAGCTTTACAGATGAGGCTACAGACATGACGAAAAACGTCGGTAAATATCAGCTCGCAACTGTTGCTCATCTTGCCTTTTGCCATCATTGTGTCAGTAAGGGCCAGTGATTGAGCGCTTCTACTTGGAGGTGACATTCGCCACTAGCCAAAGACCGCCCTTTCGGCTGTACAACACTACTCCGGAGCTGTGTGGATTACTCGTTCTTGGCTCAATCTGCTCAATCTAGTGCATCCGACCCCTCTGCTGGATCTGGTGATTCGAAAGTGCACTGCTTAGCAACCTGTACCACTTGGCCGATCGGATCATCACTGTTGTCTCGGCGACAGCACCTTCGGAATGAGAGCTATCAAGGGTACGTCCAGCAGATCTTTGTACACGAGAAAGTTCTAAGGGGCCGTTGGAGGTGTCATTCTTACGTGGTGAGTATCGCGGGGGTTAGTTGACTCAGCCCTTGATGGCCTCTATTTCTGCCAGCGATTCTGCCGTGAAACAAATCCTAATCACGATGAATGAAAAGGACCCATTTATCATCGAGGATCTGGATGATTATCACCTTGTGATCAAAGCGGACGACGAATACAGGGTGCGGAAAGAACTGGAGGCAGAGGTAAATCCAGTGTTCTTATGAGGCTCTCTTACTAATAACGTCTGGGGCCAGTTGGAGAAAAACACGTATAGTTTGGAAGCCACGTAGTCCAATCATAATGTATCCATGTTGGAAAATCAAAGTCGGCGCCCGGTTTTGCCGCCTTGTCCGGAGTGAGCTACTAAGCACGGGTCAGTGTGGGTTTTCTGAGAACCAACCCCAGCATCTGACCGCCCGATTTCTTTCGTCTGGAGCGGGGGTACATGACGATCCACGAAGGTAGGTTGTTTACTAGCATCGACAACATTAGAGTAACAACTCGTCACCTCGGTGATCCGCTTACCTCCTTGTCTTGTAAGCGCCTATCCCCATTCGTCCACTTGCAAACAGAACTCAGCTCACTTGAACAGCCGTGTTGGCTCAGGCACTGTCGACGTGACTTGATTACACCTGAAAACATTGGAATGAAGGTGTTTGCAAAGATGAAACAAACGACACGCTAAGCTTTCTATTGACCATGCTGGTGATTATGTACTAATCGACAAGTATTGCTCATCTGCAAACGCAAGGGCGTTCAATAAATATGAAAAAAAAATACATGCAAGGACTTCGAGTTATACGTCTGAGAACGCCTCAGGCATTGTACCATTCCAGCACCTTCTCCCTTACAATTTCCCTCGGACACCGCCTTCCTGTCCAGCGCTCAAATTGGGCATATCCCTGCTCTAACAACACCTCCACACCGCGTACAGTGGCCCACGTCGGCGCGACACGTCTCGCGAGCGCCAGGAGAGGTGTCTCCGCGGGCTTGTAGGCCATTTCAAGGACAACGCCTTTGATAGAAGTGTCGAGTAGGGAAGAGGGGAGGAATACTTTGCCCTCAGAGCCCTCCGTGATGGTCGTGGCATCAGCTGGTACAGTCGATATGACAACACTCGGAGCTGGTACGCCTGCTGGAAAACTACCAAGTTCGTCAAGCACTTGGACAGGCACGTTAGGGAACACCTCGGCGATAGCAGTAGCCTTGGCTTTTGTACGGTTGTACAGGTATATCTGCTTGGCTCCAAGCATGTGCAATGCGTAGATAGCTGCGCGAGCTGTTCCGCCGGCTCCTATCACGAGTGCTGATGGAGGAGCACGGAGGCCGGGGAACACAGCGTGGATGGCGTCCATGATACCGATATAGTCCGTGTTGTCGCCAAGGAGCGTACGAGATCCGCCAGGGCTGGTTGGTTGGCATGGAATAATGGTATTAACAGCACCAATGGTTTCTGCGGCAGGTGTAAGGGTATCTAGGAGGGGTATGACATCGCGTTTGAGAGGGATCGTCACGCTTGCTCCACCAAAGTCAGGACTTGCAAGAACGGCCCTGGTGTCGTCCGTGATACTTCCGCCTTCAAGGAGCCCGTAATTGTGCGGAAGCCCAAGTATTGTAAAGCCTGTGTTGTGTAGCGTTGGTGAGGGTGACTGTGCAATCGGGGAGCCAAAGAGGAAGAAGCGGCGTGCAGGAAGATGTCCGATAAGGTGCAATGCACGGTGAATGTCTGCCACAGACATCTGGCCAGGTGCAGCTGCCGTAGGGAGAAGGGGGTGCGTCACGGGTGTCAGCGTTGTGTTGAGTACGCGCGAAAGCTGGCCCACAGCCCCCATATTGATCGTAATAAGCGGCTTCGATGCATCGGCCAACTTGGCGACGAAGGCCTGTAGAGCGAAATTGTCAGACATGTTGTTTGCCTTGCCAATGAGCTTCACGATGTCTCCGATCTGTGCAGCTGTGTCGTATTGGGCTTTCATCGTAGCACTATCCCATGCCACAGAGCCTGTCCAGTCATGGAAGGATGCGATGATACAAGAATGACCTTTAGAAGCAACAAGTTCTTGTATGAGTGGAGTTGGTAGAGTTGTCTCGACATCAATATACTCCACACCAAGGCGGAGGGCGAGCTTGAGAAGCGTTCCAGCTTCAGCCGTCGCACTGTCCTGGAAGGCTCCACCCTGGGAAGCCGTGCGCACCGTAAACACAAGTGGAAGCGTTGTTGCACGGCGAAGAGCAAAGACTTGAGAGGAAACGTATGCAATGCTAGGTGATTGCGACCCAGATTCGCGCAGGAGGTCCACACGTAACTCGACCGCGTCAACACCTGTGGTAAGTGCGGGAATCTGAGGAAGTGCGGGGATCACATCCGGATGGGTCAAGGACAGGAAATAGGAGCGGTTTCCGTTGCTTGGAACCAGGTTTGGTCGCAAACCAGAAACATGTCCAAAAAATCTCGCCACCTCAGCCTCGAGTGCTCCTGGAACTGACGTGCCTCCAGGAAGTGCAGTTGAGTTCCCGAACACGTAATTTGCACACTCCTCGAACCATGGGGCACGTCGGTCATGAACAGCACGGACGGGCTCGCCATATGCTGGTCTCTCGGTTGCACTTTCTAAAAAGCGCTCGATCTCTTCAGGCTCTCTCTGCACCAAAACCACACATCCGCCCGTTTTGACATACTTTTTCAGCGCTTCACGTGCCTCGGGTGTCTCTACGATACCGCCGCCGAGGCTCACTATCCACCCACGTCCGTGGGTTTGCATTAACTCGAAGAGAAGCGCAGTCTCTGCCTTGCGGAATTCTGCCCAGCCACGTTCGAGGACGAAATCGCGTAGTGACTGTTGTTGGACTCGCGCAAACTCGACATCAGCATCCAGCAGCGGAATCGAGAGTGCTTGCGCAGCAAGTTCACCAATGTAGGTTTTTCCTGACCCACGCATGCCGATGAGGAAGATGCTTGGGACCGTTTCTGGAGTAACAGAAATAGGGACGCTAGGTGTGGCCAGCATAGGTTTAGGTAGTTGAACGCCTTCAACTTTGACACCGAGCTGCAGGTTATGACGCGTTAATCACGTCTTGCATGGAATATCAACGCAATGGATATCAGAGTAACACGTACCTTGTTTTCGAGATCATCCCACCAATTAGGCCATGTCTTCTCCACACATCTCTTCTCCTCTAGGATCGTACCATCAACCACAGTACCGAGTACCGAAAATGCCATTGCAACACGATGATCGTCATAGCAATGTATGGATGCCCCGTGGTTGAGGCTAGAAAGCGGGCGACCATAGACCTCAAGGCCGTCAGGAAGTTCTCGTGTGGAGACACCGAATTTCGCTGGGAAAATAACACAAAAATCAGACGGAAATACCTTTAGAGAAGGTAAAACGCACCAAGCTGATCCATCATTGCTTGAATCCTGTTGCACTCCTTGACACGCTGGTTGGCGATCCCCGTGATTCTTGTGACATTCTTTCCTTCACCTGATTCTGCACCCTCGCCTACACCGCCGTCGGTGGCAACGGCCGCGACGGCACATGCAGTCAAGAACGCATCTGTCATTGGCTCCATGTCGACCTCTCCCCTTGCCTTCAACTTCCCCCTGGGCGGACCTGCTACAGTCGTCTCAGTCGCAGTCTGTATGACTTCACAGCCCATGGGCTCCAGGACCTCCTTGGCGAAGCGCGCGTCGCCCTGGAGCGAGGACGAGCCAATGTTGGCAAGCGTACATCGTGTCCCAGTGATAGCTGCGATAGCGAGTGGGTATGTTGCACTGCTAGCATCACTCTCGATCACGAACTCGCCACTCTCTGGAACGCGGTATGTTCCAACGGGAACGTTGTAAACATTCAGTAGATCGCCGCTAGCAGAATCGCGTTTCCGCGTAACTTCGATCCCGAAGTTGCGCATCAGTTCGATCGTCATATCGATGTATAATTGGGAAATCACTGCGGATCCCGATAAGACGAGTGTGGTGGGTTTCACAGCGTATGGCGCACAGAGAAGGATAGAAGAGACATATTGGGAAGAAATGGATGCATCAAGCGTGACCGTACCGCCAGGAAGTCTGCCCATAGGCGCAATCGAAAGAGGGAGAAAGCCCTGAGATTCGAGATAGTCGATTGTGGAACCAGCATTACGCAGGGCCGTAACAAGTGGAGCAATGGGACGTTGTTTCATGCGTGCATTTCCCGTGATCACAGTGGTCTTTGCCTGGGAGGCATCCGACGAAGAAGAGGTTGCACTCGGTGGAGAGACAAGTGTGCAGACAGTGGTCAGGAATCGGACAGCAGTTCCTGCATTTCCAAGATAGATCTGTGTGTCAGGTGGTGGGACGGATAAAGCACCACCTGAACCAGTGACGACCAGCGTCTCGCCGTTGTCAGCCCATGAAAAAGTCGCAGCCTAAGCGGAATTAGGTTAGCTAGGGATATCAACCGCCAAGAGACCTACTTTGAGCTCCTCCAGCGCTGCTATCATCACCTGGGTATCATCCGAGTGGAGAAGGTTCTTAAGTCTGCAAGTCCCTTTACAAAGCGCAGCAAGAACAAGTGCGCGGTTCGAAATGGATTTAGAGCCAGGAGTTGAGAGCGTAATATGTGGAACATTCGCAACACCATTTTCAATGGCACGGGTTGATTGGGTCTGAGTAGCTCGTACAGTGGGGAGGGGGCCAGAGAGCTGAGTCGGATCTGTGTCTGGCAGTTCCAGTAAAGCAGGAGGCAGCGGGGGCTTCACAAAGGTGCCAGGGGTACCCGCCACAACACAGACAGCGGGATGAAGAACCTTTCTGATGTCTTCGTCTGTTACGCCAGTAGCGCGTAATTCACGGGTCTTTCCAATGCGCTCGAGTAGGACTACTTTCTTGAGCTTCCCTGCGTTTTTCTTATCGACAGACATTCGATCAAGGAGGGCATCAACAGAAAGGGATTGACCACCCGCTGCTATAGCACGTTTTTCAGATTCGAGAATGCGTTTATCAGAAAGCGTGGAAGGGAGCCCGTAAGACTCAACGCAGCGGCGCAAGCGACCAAGGCTGACTTGGCCCAGGACGCCTGCTGCTCGAGCTAGTTCTGCTTCGAGAACCATACCTACACTTACACATTCGCCATGAAGCATGTAGGGAGTTAGAAGTGCCTCTATGGCATGGCCAATCGTGTGGCCGAAGTTGACGAGACCGCGAAGGTGTGCCTCACGTGGGTCACGGGTTACGATAGTAGCCTTCGTATTGATGGAAGAGATGATCAAAGTGAGGAGGGGGTGACCTAAGTGGAGGGGTGGCGAAGATGGGGAGAGACAAGTGAGCAGGGTGGAAGAGTTTGCTTCGAGAAGGGCAAAGGCGGCTTCGTCCCAGATCGCAGCGGTCTGTCAGTTGTGTAAGAATGAATATAGGGGCTATGAATAAGACCTGCCTTGATTACTTCTGCGAGACCATTTGCGAGTTCTCTCAAGGGAAGTGTGCGAAGGAAAGCTGCATCTACGAATATGTAGGAGGGCTGCCAGAACGCCCCGATAAGATTCTTGCCCAGGGGTGTGTCTACGGCCGTTTTCCCACCGACTGCAGAGTCAACCATAGCCAGGAGTGACGTCGGCACTTGTACTACGCGCACGCCACGCATGCTGGAATAAATTAGGATCTGTGACGTAGCAAGACGGGGAAGAGACCGACGTACAAGGTGGCAGCCACGAAGCCAACGAGGTCGCCGATGACGCCCCCGCCCAGCGCGATGATGACTGTGTCCCGGGTGCATCTGTGACGGAGGAGGAAGTCTTCGATCTCTGCCTTCCCTTCGCGGGTCTTGGTTGTCTCGCCTGGAGGGACGGTGTGTGTCAAAAAACGAGGTCTAGCAGGGTCTGAACTGTTGGGAAAGCGGGCGTCTGTGGCCTGTGTGAATGTGTCCTGTATTGGTTGGAGGTACAGGGGTGCGATCTTTGTGTCCGTGACAAGGACATAAGTGGATGTTGGCAGGGTGTCCAGAAGGGTGTCGGCGATGTGCTGGACGAGGTTGAACCCGACGTGGATGGACTCCTTGCCCATGATCGATATCTTCTGTACTGCCATCGCGGACACGGAGGGAGAGCTGAGAGCACCGGATGCACGGACGATCGTCTTTTAAGTGGTGGCAAGTCGGTGCTTGCTCGGAGGAAAAGCATCTATGACCTATTTCCTAATCGGGAATGGTGGTTACTTGCATTACTAATTACCGGTGCACTGCCACCGATGCTCAAAGTCACCGTCGGCAATATTTCACGCCGCGTCCGGCATTTCCACTTGATTCGTTCCACCATGTCCTTGAGAGGTCAGTTGAGGGCTGCGTCGTCGTCCCATGCATTGATCTCACCGCTGCCTCGACAGCCATTTCAGCCGCAAGGTTTTCGCTGCGGCGTACACTCCCCAACATCAACAGACAACTTGCACGCCCATTGTCTACATATCCAAATGACTCAGTGGGTGCTTTCATGACCACTCTACTTGCACCCTGACCTTGGTTTAGACCCCATCGCCCAAGTTAAACAAATGGAGAGGGTTTTTGCAAGTCCTTGGCCGCGTCACCCTTGTCGGTGTCGTTGGAGGTACTCTCCTTGTCCCTACCCTAACATGTGCTTCTCACACTCCTACAGCAACCGGTACATTCTGGTACCTCACATACAAGGATCGCAACCCTGGCCCTCAACTCCCATTTGATCCTTCCAAGAAGACACTCGTCGTTCTTGGCAGTGGCTGGGGTGCCACCAGTCTTCTCAAGAACCTTGACACTGCCGATTACAATACCGTTTGTCCTGTCCTGGTACTGTCTGTTCGATCTCATTCTTGACACAGGTCGTGATCAGCCCTAAAAACTTTTTCCTCTTCACACCTCTTTTACCGTCCGTCGCTGTCGGTACTTTGGGAGCCAAGTCGGTATTACAGCGTGCGTCACATCACGTGTTGGTTCACAGTGGAGCTCATTGTCTATTCATAGCAACACGCTACACTACTCGTCACAAGGCTCGCCAAGTATCTGTAATCGAGGCAGAGGCTACAGCTGTTGATGTACGTGAGCCATTTCCTTGCCCTAGTGTGAATCCAACCCAGCATGTTTCAGCCTGTGACTAAGACAGTTACTTTCACTGGTGCGTAATGTTGTTCCTTTGGTGTATACACCGCTTCGACGTGACAACAGACACGTCTCCTCTTCGCCCTCTTGAACCAACTCGGACCATTCCGTACGACTACCTAGTATATGCTGTCGGTGCAGAAACACAAACTTTCGGTATACCGGGCGTGAAGGAACGTGCATGCTTCATGAAGGAAATTGGTGACGCAGAACAGGTGCGTACCTTGCTCCAGTTGCCAACACGGGTTTCGGTCCTATGTCGTTCATCCGACGCGCTGGGCTGACGCATCCAACACAACAGATGCAAACGCGATTCTTGGATTGTATCGAGACAGCTGCCTTCCCTGGCACCAGTGAAGAAGAGAAACGGCGGTTATTACACATGGTACGTCCACCAGCCACTTCAAGACCGATCAATATCCACTGGTTACTATCTTGACCATATGATATGATATTTGATGCTGATATCCGTCACAACTCGCCTTATTGTGTATACGAACAGGTCGTCGTCGGCGGTGGTCCAACAGGCATCGAGGTTGCTGGAGAGTTACATGATTTCCTTGAGGCATATTTTCCCTCCACTATTTACTTGGCCACTATTGACAAACGTTATAGGAAGATCTTAAATCATGGTATCCAGAACTACACCCCTATGTGCATCTAACGCTCGTCGAGGCACTCCCGAATGTGCTACCGAGTTTCAGCAAAGAACTGATTACATATACCGAAAGGACGTTTAAAGAGAGCAGGATTGATATCCTGACGGGAACGATGGTGAGCTTAGAATTATCTTCTGTTGAAGTTGCCATTGGGAATACTCGATAGCTGATGCACTGATTGAGAACAGGTTAAGGGTGTGAACGAAGGGAGTGTGCGACTCAAATCAAAGGATGGGGATGAGTTAGAGGTGCCATGCGGACTGGTCGTGTGGGCTGCGGTGAGTCTCGTCCATTGTATTATAGACATTGGGGCTAATATGCCTGATTCTCCTGTAGGGCAACACCGCGCGGAAGATTACGCGTGACCTGATGGCCCAGTTGTCCGAGCACCAGACAAACAAGCGGGGTATTTCAGTTGATGGTTTGTCTTTATTATTTTGGGTTGAACAACTTGCTGATTGATGATTCGCAGATCATCTCCGAATGCTCGGGGCTCCATCTATTTTTGCAATTGGTGATTGTACCTCAACGTCATACGCACCAACTGCACAGGTGGCTTCTCAACAAGGCGCGTACCTTGCACGGATGTTCAAATTGATAGCGAAGAAGGACGCTTTGGAGGCTGAACTAGCTGGGTTGAACGCTACGGGTGACGGGAAGGATGGGGAAGTCGAGACGCACAATGAAGCAGAGAGATTGAAAAAGCAGATTGACAAAATCAAGCGAAAACCATTCCAATACTCGCACCAGGGATCATTGGCGTAAATATATATATATTTTCACTTTCCAAGGACCTAGGAGCCATTTCTGACGCTTTCTGTGAAGGTACATTGGTTCTGATAAAGCGATCGCCGAGCTGCCTATCTTCGGTCGAGAGGTACGTAGTTTGCTATCCCTTGCACTCACAAAGCCGACCATTCCCCATAGTGGACGAGTGGTGGTGTCGCAACGTTCCTATTCTGGCGAAGTGCATATCTTAGCACGCTTTTCTCACTCCGGAATAGAGCGCTCGTCGCCGGTGATTGGATGCGTACTAAGTTCTTCGGCCGGTGAGTAACCTGTTCATAATGTTGCCGTGTTCCTTTCGGCTCGGTGCTCTCCCGGGCTTGTATAGCATCCTGGTTTGGCACCACCTTCGTGTGTCCACTGTTTCTATGTGCCAAATCTGGTTGATGGCCCATCTCGCGCCGCTCGATGCTAGACAGTATGCTATGTTGCGCCGAATGTGCGGTTGGATCGGAGGTCCGCACTGGCGCCTCTTTGGGCACATAGCTGCGCTTACAAATGTAGGACTATTGCTGTGTGCTAGTCGGATTTAGTGGCTATCGCCCCATTGTGGAGCCTTTCATTCGCGGTCTGCTGTACTCCTGGGCATGTGGGCTCTATTCTTCCCTAGATGATGGCTCCCCTGGCATTCTTTATTTATCAGGGCTATACACTTGCCGTCAAGTTCTGGCTTTTCCATTCTGATCTCCTTTAATATTCACCTGACCCCCAATCTTTTTCTACCACCGATAGCTTGCCGAATGCTGACTTTAATTTTTGTGTTACAGTGACGTGAGTCGTGATTGAAGGGCGTGTATCGGGACACCCCATACTTCGTGACTATCGTTTCTATTTATTTACAGTGTCGTCATTCCCACAGCCCCCCTCTCCTACCTCTCGCCTCCACCTGGGCGTCTTGAAACCACTGCTCCGAAGTACGCTCCATTCTTTCTGTTTAGTTGCTACATGCACTCCGTTCCCAATGTGCGTGTAATCCTCTATACGTATATAATGGCCCTTGGCCTTTACTTTGCTACTTCCGTTCTTTACTTTCATGCACTGCTACTCTCAACCGATCACCGCCCATAGAGCTACATAGACATAGATTTCTTTCATAGAATTCCTTCGTTTTGTGTATGGTACACAAATGAACAGCCAATAATTGGATCATTTATTCACGGTCAAGTGTGAGCATGCAGAGAGCCATATACATATTAGTCCCCTCTTTCCTGAAATTTGTAGCCGTGTAGCATGCTGCCAGTCGCGGCTATGACGCTCCATCTGTATATACCAAAAACAAACACGAATATAGATCACTCGTGCGCGACCTGCGCTACTTTTTTTCCGGTGAATTCCCTGCGCGATTTTTGGGTGTAGTAGCACTGAAGCACCAGATTGATTATCTACGAACATGGAGCCCAAGTACTAGTGCTGGTTCCAAATCCATCAGATGTGTCAGCAGGGAGCACAGCGGGTTTCGGAACCAGATGCTTTTAAAAAAAATGAACTACGGTCACGTGATTCACGCGTCGCGTCTCAGACAAACAAACGCTCAGATCTGAAAGCACTTACTTATGAAGCTGACAACGCAAAACAATGGGGACTCGGAGTGGTCCATAGAGATTTATGAAGGAATTTGCTTGCCAAACGTGAACGACAAACTTCCCACAGAAAGCAAACAGCGGTGTGCCAAAGGGAACCGCAACTCCCTGCAGGATACTACGAGACCGTACGTGAAAACAACCATGTCGCGTGCTTGCCAACAGTTCCTCAATGTTTTACTGCCCATGCACAGCCTGCATCCGTTCTTCCAGCCGTACAGCACCCAACTCGTTGCACCAGCCCAATCCAGTGTGCCACTAAGGACTGACAAAGCATCACTCACCGTGCAGGAAGAAGGCCAAGCACACACAGCGAGGGGAACGCGTGAAAATCTTGCTGTTCGTTCTTCAGAATGTTGGGATCCAAAGGTGAATAACAAAAACAATCGACGCCCTGATCCACCCCCGTCGCGCGTCTTCAAGTTGGCCGCCGGTGCGAATCCTAAGACGTGAGTGCAAGCTGATATGTATTCTATATTACCACATCCCCAATTGCGCTATCAGCTCGAAGATTGTGGCCACTTCCATTGGCTTAACCAAGCCGCAGAGCCGAATTGATCGCGATCCAGGCATCACTGGCACCCCCTACGCGTTCGGTGTATCCAAACAGAAACAGGCACGCAGATCCAACGCTGCAAAGCCAGTATCATCCACCTCCGCACGCGATTCATCTTCTAGCAGATTGTTAAACAAGACCAAGGGATCAACCACCCCCGTCTATAACTATATGGAATATAGAGAACCACCTGTCGCCGTTGTCTACACGCAATGTGAGGACGAAGCCGATACTCTCGTACAATCTCTCGACGGGTAAGCTATTATATCTTGCAAATAATGCAATGAACTTCCATTTCACTAGGCCTTTGGGTTTCGATCTCGAATGGCGCGTCATGTGGCAGGCTGGTGCTCCTGAGCGTAGAACAGCCTTAGTTCAGCTGTGTGACACTCGCACCGTTTTGCTTATCCAAGTTAGTAGCATGAAAAGTGCGGACTTTTCGTCATCCCCAGTTTATAGGGTAAAGTCACTGACATCGTCTACATAGGATTTCCAAAGAAAGTCTTGGTAGGAGTTTTACCGGTTGTCATGGAGCCTTGGTGACGTCTATTTAGGAAGTGCTCGAATCTCCAAATGTGGTGAAAACAGGTGCCAACATAAGAAGTGCGTCCTTTGTGAAGCTCCTTTCCCCCTGTTTTAATCAGACATGTAGACGACGGGGAAAAGCTCTACCGAGATTTCGGCATTCGTGCACGTGGTCTCGTGGAGCTTGGAGCTCTGGCTACTAAAGCGGACGGAAAGTTTAGTTCCATATACAATCGTCAAGTCGTCAGTCTCGCAAAGATGGCCTCTTTGTACCTGGGAAAGACCCTTGTCAAGGACAGCGTGCGTACATCGAATTGGGAAGCACCGCTCACCCACAAGATGGTGCAATGTGAGCACCTATCCAACATATGGACTCACCAATTCATCCCTGATTTGCACGCAGATGCTGCCAACGATTGTCATTGTGCGCTTATGGTCTTCAATGCAATCTTGGAGATCGCAGACAAGGATGACACAAAGATCTTCATTCTTTCGTGTTCATGCGAAATAAACCCACAGACCACCAAGCTAGGAGAATCGGGGGGTTACACTGCACCTTCAGGGAAGACTCGTAGCAATGGGTTGCCTGTTGTGGGCCCGCTCTCGCCTCAAGATTATTGCATACCAGAGCCCATCAGCCCGCAGTACCTCCGGGCTTATAAGATGTGGTATGAGCGGAAGACGCCGCTTGATAGGATGTGTATGGAACTGAAAACGGGCGGCCGAATGGAACCCCTAAAAGCGAGCACGGTAATGTTTGTGCCCTTCAGCTTCATTCTATAGATGTGTCATGTTGAAGTTGTGGACAGATCGTATGTCGTCAGTGCATTGCAAGCAAATGCGTTGTTGCCATTTGATCTACAAGAATTGAAGGAATTGCTTCAGATGGATGCTGGCAGCTGGCAGCGGCATCGGCAATGGATGCAAGAAAGAGAAAGATGTTTATCCATAATCTAAGTATGTATACCTGTGTTATCACTGCATATCATTATGTGCTATGTACAAGTATCAACAATGCCCACATACCTATTTAACCCCTGAGAAAGGTGCAACTTTGCTGAGGATGACAAACTTCACAAACACACCTAAGGCACCACTTCTCGGTACCAATAGAGGTATCTTGGACCAGTTTTTATGTTATGGGAAACCTATCCAAGAGACCAACGATCGTTAGAGGAAAACTACACACAAAGAACGTGGTAAAAGGACTACGATTTTGCGGCAATTTGTGCAGCATGCGCATCAAAACCATATTTACCGTGCGGCCAATGTCAATGAGAGGTCTGCTCAATGTCCGTCCGGAGAACACAGGAAGGCCCTATGAACACGGAAAATAACTCATGTATGCACTCACTTTGTCGTTAATGACGGTCAGTGTTCACGTTCTTGGGAACTCCCGCGTCCGGCGGGTAGGTTCGATTTTCCAATCCATGCTCTTGGCTGACATACTTGCCATTTTTTTGGTGAAAGAATACCTCCGATCCGAGATAACCTACATTCTCAGAGGGAAATAAAATCAGGTTCAATTCTCGAAGTTCAGGGTACTTTCTCTCGTAGGAGTTGCATACCCGCAGCCCCCGCAGTGCCCGTCCCGTGTGTTCCAGATCGCTAAACCTTACGTGTATGCGAGCGATGGCAGGTCAACTCACCTGAACTTGCATGGTTACATGTTCTCCATTCAATGAAACGGTTCATGGAATGGAAAGAAATTAGAGAAGTCTGACGGCGAATGAGCGCTGAGCGCTGAGCCTTCCTTCAGGGTGTAGTAACGGTTGTCAGTTGTAAGAACCGAGCTTTAGGAGTCCTGCAGGGTTGTCAGGTCTGTCGCAAAGAAAGGGTTACCACCTGAGATTGCAATCACCATAGAATGGGCCAGAGAACACCGACAGGAGTCGGGAGTCCGGGTCATTTGTAAAGCGAACCAAACAAACATCGCCGCTATCGGCGACTCCATTTGCCTCCAGAGTCCACATGGTGGAATACTGGCTTGAATTGACCCAATTGTTTCCTCGACCCAAAGTCTTCAGAGTAAAGTTACTTGCTCGGGTCTAAATTTGAAAGAGACGGAGATACGGTGGCTCACGGGCCTTCTTCCTCCTTCCCCTTCACTTCTGATTCCAGAATATTTGAGCAGAACATTGCACGACGACTTCGAACTGCGGTCTCGAATTCAGATGCCGTGCACTGTTCCGCATTTCCGACGGTCGGTGCGATAAAAAGTTCAGTACGTGACCCAATGCACGCCCCAAACACGCGGAGACTCTCATCTCCGATTTTAGGTTGATGGCCCGCTTTTGTTCTTCATAATGTGCCTGCTGGTGGAACTTGTGCTTCTGGCGAGCAGAGCGGCCTTATATCAAGCCAACACCCTGCGTCATGCACACCTTTCCCCCCACCACTGTCCGTCATCTACCCTCCCCCCCAGAACCAAGTGTTCTACTCGCTATTGACTGTAGGAACTGAGTTCCTGCATGTTATCGCTCGTGTTTTTGGTCATCTGGAACTGCTCCTCGTTTTCGATTCCACTCATTTAAGATCCACTCGCATTCTGTGCCCAACCCTCATTTTGGATTGAAACGCGCCCGCTCACTGCTACGAAGATAATGTCGGACACTACCATCCTGGAATTTAGCTCGGGCAGCATCAGCACGGACGGTCAATTCCAACTCGTATTTCATGTCAACATATTTCTCGTAGCGGTGACTGCTATATTCGTTCTAGCGACCCTCCCTCGGGCACTCGCGCGTTTTTCCCGTGTTACAGAATGGTGGAATGGTCATATTCTCCACTCGATCAACCTCAACAATCGCCGCCCTCGGCGACTCCCCCCATCTCCCCCTCCACACAGTACAAGCAAGGTCCCCGCCTCACCGCCTCCGGATGAACCCTGTACTGCATCCTCTTCTGGGCACGATGGCGTCACATCCGAAGAGTCACACACCTACGTCTCGCATTCCAACCTTATCCGGCGACCTACCACAGGCAAGGCTGCGGAAAATGTGCTGCCACCACACGTGCGAGCTTGGTCTTCGATTCTCCCGCCAGTCGGCAATCTTCTGAGGTACAGACTTGATTCAGGGTTTTCTGCTGGTCAGGCTTTGGTGCTTGGTGTTTACACCGCTGTCCTTATATATCCGGTCTTTCTCAAGTCGGACCCATTCACGGATCCCCTGAGGACGGGGTTCGTGGCCATATCACAGATGCCACTAGTATATATGCTCGGCACGAAGAATAATATTCTCGGAATGTTTCTTGCCATGGGATATGAGAGAGTAGGGAATTTCATGCATTTCCCTACCTTCATGTGCTGATCCTCTCCCTAGCTCAATTATATTCATCGCTACGTCGGCAGGATGATAATCTTGATAGCGAATGTACATTCGGTTGGTATCTGTAAGTTCTGGGCATTTCATTTTACCTGTATCTATGCTGATATGATCAACAGTCTACCAGTGGGTTTTCGAGGGGACATTTGCCGAGTCTATGAAGAAATCATCAAATAAGTGGGCACTGGTGGCCCTTATTTCGATAGACGTTCTTTATTTCTTTTCCACTTCGTTCTGGAGGCGGAAAGCATATAATATATTTTTTGGAAGCCATGTTATTTGCTTCATCCTTTTTGTCCCAGCGGTGCGTGTGAGTTCTTTCGTTGGATCAACGCTGACAACCACGTGCAGGTATACGCTCACCAACCCAAAGTCCTTCCCTATATCTTTGCCGCATCAGCCGCCTACGGTCTAGATCATGTTTTCCGTGTTCTCAAAACTCGCTTCTTTTGCGCACGAATACGACCCATACCCGACCTCTTGATGACGCGCGTGGAGATTCCCGCTCTGAATGCGGGCTGGCGACCAGGACAACACGTCCGGATACGTGTCCTCTCCAGCGCGATGGGCTGGTTCGGCTGGGCCGAGGCGCATCCGTTCACAATCGCGAGTGTAGCAAAAACCCCTGAGGGGCTCGTACTGATGTGTAAGAAAGCGGGTGGCTGGACAGGGAAATTGTATGAGATGGCGAAAGTGGCGGGGTATGGACGTGAGGACGGAGGTGTGTCGAGGTCGGTGCTGGTCATGTTGGAAGGACCATACGGTGCGTGTTTAGTGCATACATTAATGGCCAACGAAGGCGAAGACGAATTGCGATCCAGGTGGCCCCGGTCATTCAATTTTTGCTAGCTACTCCGCAGCGTTGTTTGTTGTTGGAGGAAGCGGGATTACCTTTGCTCTGTCTTCTGTACTAGATATCATCCAGGTGTGTTCAGTAATCCCGTATTCTCTTCTGGTCTGATGGTGTTGCAGAGGGATTTAGAGGGTGCCAGTCGAGTGAAGGTCGTAGAACTTATTTGGTGTATCCAGGATCCATGTATGTCTCCCTCCACTCAGTTGGTACTGTTCTTGATCACGTTTCTTAGCATCGTTGACCCCCCTCCTTCCCAAACTCACTTCTCTCGTGCAACAAAGCGTCTACACGCCACTACATATATCTGTCCACTACACTCGGGCAGCAGATACGCTACCATCAAAGGAGTACCTTCCTCCAGGGATTTCCTTGACGGCTGGCCGTCCTCGGGTCGCTAAAGTATTGGACGCTGTCATCCAACGCACGGTGTCGTACGGTTCTGGTGTGAAGGCATCGATGGACTTAACTGGTGTGATGGTGGGGGTGTGTGGGCCTGTTGGATTGGGAGATGAGATCGCGGAGGTTGTCTCGTCTGTCGATGCCGGTCGACGATGGGCGGTAGGTGGGATTGAAATGCATGAAGAGTGAGTTGATCTTTTACTTCGCGGCTGAGAACGTTATGACTGATGGGTTCACATTTTTGTCAATAGAATATTCGGGTGGTGATAAGCAATTTTATCAAATGTGACATTTGTAGACTAGTATGTGTTGTCACTTTGGGCCCCTTGAACTTGATGTCTCCTTTTGGTTCATCGTCTTCTACTCACCATGGGCAGCTGAAGCGCTGATATTTGGTAACTGTGCTCAGGGCCTTGTGTATTCAAAATCCCTTTCCTAGTAGTCAATGGCACACGTGTCAGGACATGCCATCCCATGTGCGCCGTAGGCCTTGGGTCACACCACCCTCGTGCACCTAATACTTGAACACGCTCGTTCGCAAACCTTGCATGTGACTAAGTACTGTCAGGAGGCGTTCACTTGGCACGGAATAATACTCGTCCGCTTGTTTTCAAATTCTAAGTCTTTAGCGAGAATAGATGTTTGCTGTATCCCCTAAGAAAACTGGCAAATTTTGCCATTTCACCCAGACTCTCCATCTGGCTATACTCGAGACCGTAACGTGATGGGGCTCCACTGACCTAATTGCCTAACCCCCGCATCACGATGCCTTCTCGTCAACCGCATCGGTTGAATGGTGTCAGATAAGATTAGATGACCTACACGTAACGCAGACAACCACATCCACACCTGAAGTTACGGTGTCGTTAAAGCCCTCCTGTCAAACTCTGCAGGACTGGCACTAAGCATGTTTGACGAACAGCGAACAGGGTCGCAAGGTATTGACGGTAATCTTGAATCCTCCACTTGCGAGAGACACGCTGGAAGTCCAAGCCCCTGTCGAGTCAATCTGTGTCTTATTCAATTCCCATCAACGTTCGCGTCACATTGCGAGAGTATCACGTAGAACTTCTGGATCTATTATAATAGTGCAATCAACGATCGAAGTGCATCTCGGGGAGCTCCGATCAAACCAAGATTCCATGAAAGCAGGGACAAATATTCTGGCTGATATGATGGACGCCCAAAGTTTGCCCAAAAGTTCATCTTGTCGCCAATAATGAATGGTTCTGTGCGCCGACATTTTCCCAGCCTGGGATGTGTGGTGGACGGCGAAGAATTACTGAGCTCAGGTACAAGAATAGAAAGATCTTCGATTGAGTTGAGACGTTGCAATTGGAACAAATGTGGGAGAGAGATGCCATGGATGGTCCTTCACCGCTGCCTATGACTCTATGAGTCGTCAGGCAACACTGGGAACCGCCAGTGACCGTCGAGTGGCTGGAAGCCCTTCTGAAAGTCCACATCCTGGTCAGCCGGAAATAAGGAGACTAGCCGGGCTCCACATGACAATTGAGCATTTTGTGCTATGCATTGTGCATGAAGCGAGCATGTACAGTAGCTAGCACTCAGAGGATATCCGTAGTCCGACAACTGATGGGATAAGATAATCTATAGGAGGCCACGAATTTCACAGTAAGAAGCTGGTACATCAAAAGCTGATACTTGTAGGAAAGAGTCCAGGTCCTGTCATACCAAAGTTGTTCGAGGTATTTGAGGGCCATCGTCGGATCTGAGTCTCCTCAAGGGGATAGTAGGCGCTCAACTACCGCATCCAACGTTCGTCTCGTTCCCACATCCTGCTTCTTGCATTTCTCGCTTGCACGCATCTGCTAACGTCAACGGTCGATCCATATGGTGTTGTTGCAAGTAATCGCCCCGGCAGGCTGCAGCCGATTCGACAGCGAATTTCCCTCTCACCGACTTGGACGTTCCCGGATCGCATTTCAACTCATCCGTGCCTTTTAACACATCTTGTCCAGTTATGAAAATTTGGTCCACAGCCATAAATATCAGCCCGAAGCGAAAATGATATAACCCGCCCACTCTGAGGGACAGTGGCCCAGGTAGCCAGTTTCCCGGCGTGCTGCTAGCCCATGTCCCAACTCTCGTCGTGCGTCCTTCCCTCTGAGCACGACCCTCGTCAATGGAGCAATTGGCGACGATGGGCAATAGCTCTCGTCATATGGAACTTGATCGCCCCCGTGTACGTCGTCCAATCTGTATCGACCCCCCCCCCACTGATGATGACTCTTCCTCTAGTGATATGGCCACCACTTTCTACGTGAGCCCTTGACAATTTTACAGCTCTGCTGATTTCTGATCCATCCACAGTCTGGGGTGCAGCAGCAGATCCAGGACGACCTTGGTACAACTGAAACACTCGCAACTCTTGGGACTGGCCTGTATAACCTTGTGAGCTCAATCAACCTTGACCAGCCTTGACCGCTCTAATTCCTCATTATTTCCAGGGCTGCGTGTTTGGTGTTCTTTTTGGAGGACCACTAAGTGAACTCCATGGCCGTCGCCCAGTCTACATCTTTTCATCTATGTGTTTCTTTCGTCAGTGTCTTTCACCCTGTATCTCCCGACTTTCATATTCACAACTATACCAGTGTTTAGCCTCGGTGCCACGGTCTCTCCAAATATCACCATCATGTTGATTTGCCGTGGCCTTGCGGGGCTCTTAGGGTCCCCTGTCTTTGCCATATACGGTGGTTCGTTGGCAGACCTCTTTTTCCCCCATGAACGTGGTCCAATGGTTGCTCTGTTCACGCTTGTCCTGCAAGGTGCACCCACGTTTGGGCCTGTGCCATCTTCTTTCCTAGGATCATTTTTGCATTGGAGATGGTTGTTAGGTTTTCTCACGATATGGGGAGGACTACTTGCCGCCTTGATGCTCTTCATGCCAGAGACAGAGCCCACTGCTATTGCAAGGAAACTAACAAAATCCCAGGTCTTTTTCCAAGATATGAAGGCACCTGTTGCGGAAAAGCCCAGATCCGATGTCTGGAGCAAAACATTACTTACACCAATCAGTGAGTGTATTGTCCCTTCGATGCAAAACAGTTGTTAATCTCGTTTAATAGCCATACTCCGTCATGAACCCATCGTCAGCTCCACCACTATTTTCCATTCATTCGTCTATGGCCTGTTATTCCTTCTTCTAGAGGTGTGTCCACCCACTACGCTTCTCGTTCCGTTTGATGACTTTATTATAAGGCATACCCTCATATCTACAACTCTCACTATTCGATGTCCCGAGAGCAATCAGGCTTGGTTTTTGTTGCCCCATTTATCGGCAACGTGCTTGGAGTTCTCATCTACTTCGGCTTCCTCAAGTCCCAGTATGAGGCGCGTCAACGCACGATCCAACTTGAATCTAGTGGTAAACTAGACATCGAACCTGAAGCACGACTTCCGGGCGTTCTTTTGGCATCGCTTCTGATTCCAATCGGGTTGTTCTGGTTGACATTCTCAGCCGATCCACAAGTGCACTATTTCCTCCCCGTGCTATCCGGTGTTCCTGTTGGAATGGGCATGACGCTCTTCCAGCTGTCCTTGTTCAACTACTACATCGATCTGTATCCAACCAAGTCGGCCTCTGTCATCTCCGCCAACACTTCGATCCGAAACATCGTGGCGACTATTTTCCCAAGTATCGCACTCCCTTTGTACAATGCCTTGGGCATTCGTAATGCCAATATGACGTTGGCATGCATCAGCTGCATAGGGTTCCCCACTGGAGCTATTCTATACATCTTCGGGAGAAGGCTCCGGGCAGCTAGCGGGGCTAAACGAACTACTAATAGTGGCGACATTGTGGTTTCGCTAGATGATAGTGCGCCACTCCTCGCCCAAGCCCCTGAAAACCGTTACGGAGGGACAGCTTCCTCCGCCTAAACGGACTGCGTATACGCATCTTTTATGAACATTTTCACGCTACTTGATCATGCTTGACGAAAAAAATTACGATTTGGGACTGTTTGATACCTACACGATTCGTTCCGCGATCACAGGTGTATGTGTATAACCATTGCCCACACTGTTGTAAGCATACCATCATCTTATAAGGACAGCATCATCAAATTCTACTTCCATGGTAAAGTACATTATCAGTTCAGCATCGGGTCACAGCGGGTTGCAAACTGTCCCAATCTGCATGACGGTAGACAAATGGTAGACGGTGGCAGTACAGAAGACATCATTGCCCGAGGATGTCTACAAATATTGTATTGATGTCATAGTCCGTACAAAGTCTAACGAACGCCATTAGGTCCCGAATCGTGGTTAGGGGCCATTACACCAGCTAAAACAATTTTCACAACAGGGACAAAAATGAGCCAAAAAGCGCTGTGGAAGTGTCCGTTGCGACTGGCCGTGTGGGAGAACAATGAAAATAGTGCGTCAATGCCTTGACAACTGTAGAATGAGGGTTGTAAACTGGGAAACGAACAATGTCCCCCGCAGTCATGGGAAGCATTTCTCTTGGTAACCGTGCCTCTGCCCATTCTTTTTCGACGCTGCGGAACGTTCCTTGTACGGGGGTTTATTCATCCCTGATTTGAACAAGGTTGGTGTATAAATGTGGTTGGCATCCCTTCGTATCGCTCGCTCTATCTTTTCTCAAGGATCGTGTAGCAGGAGTCTACTGTCCTTCCCTTTTGCCCTTCGTTTGGGGTGATCCGCCAGCTCCCTCATCGCCAGGACCCGCTTCACCTTCCTTCACATTACTCTGTCTTTTCAACCATGTCTTCAGCACAACGCCCTCCGCACCCCGCTTCCTCCAACAGCCCGACCTTATCCAATGAGAGTCTCATGACCAACATCGACATTGCTATTTCCATCGTTATTCTGGTCCTTGCCTTGTTCAACGCTCCCCGTGCCGTGGCTCGATTTACGAACCGTTCGGAGTGGTTTCAGGGGGTCCTTTTGCGTTACCTCCCCTTGACCCGCAAGCACCGCATTAACCTGAATACCGAATCGATTTACCTGCATTCGGACCCAAGCAAACCGCCGATTGATCTAGACAACAGCACGTCATCGTGCACCACCGCCCTCAAAGTCTTACCCCCTATACCAGGTCAGGCTCTGAAAAATGCGTATGCAGGTCCACTTTCGTCGGAGGAGAAACAGCCCGTACATGTGCCGATGTTCTTGTCGGTTGTTCATCCTCTGGAAAATATCTTGACTCGCCGTGTGTATGAGGGTTATACGATTGGGCATGTTCTCTTGATCGTCGGATACACGGCCATCATTTTCTATGCTGGGTTTTATAAATCGAACCCTTTCGTCGACCCCCTGCGAGCCGGGTGGGTTATCACTTCTCAAATACCTTTCCTGTATGCTTTCGCAACGAAGAATAATGTCATTGGGATGCTTCTTGGAGTTGGCTATGAGAAGGTGAGTTCTGTTTCGGACGTAGTATGTCGGAGGCGGACGTGATCGATTGTTAATGTCAACTCGTAGCTCAATTATTTCCATCGTCATATTGGTCGCTTGATAGTCGTTGGCGTTAATGTCCATGCGCTTGGCTACAGTAAGTCATGTTCCCCAAGAATTGGCGTGCCACTTAATTTACTTTTCCGCCTTCAGTTTACAAATGGAGCCTGGCAGGGAACATGTCAGTTCAGCTGGCCAGACCGTTCATTCGTTGGGGATTTGTTGGGCTAGTCTGTGTCGATCTCCTCTGGATTTGCTCTACTCGGTTTGTCCGGGCTAAATCCTATGATCTCTTTGTCATAACGCATGCATTAGGATTGTTTATCTTCCCGGTTGCTGTGAGTTATCGTTTCTTGCTCGGCCCATGAACTTGGGTGGCTTACTACCATTCTCTTCAAGGCCTGCTACCACCGCCCAGATTGTGTCCCCTATGTAATTGCAGCATGCGTGTTTTATGGCCTTGATCACATCCTCCGCATTATAAAGAGTCGCATCACAACGGCAACTCTCCGCCCTATTCCTGAGCTGGGACTCACCAGGGTCGAAATACCAACCATCAATACTGGCTGGCGTGCTGGCCAACATGTCCGCCTGCGCGTCTTCTCCACCGGCATGGGTTTACTGGGCCTCACCGAGGTGCATCCCTTCACCATCGCTAATGTAGCGGACACGGAAGAAGGGTTGGTTTTGCTGTGCCAGAAATCCGGGAGATGGACAACAAGAATGTACGAGCTATCTTCTACCGCGAAGTACGGAGAGAAGGGACAAGAAGTTGGAAAGCGTGTCAGGGTGATGATCGAGGGTCCTTACGGTAAGTTCATACCGAAGAAGCACAAAGACTTCATACTGAGCTCTGTGTTTAGGTGGAGTTGGTAACACAGTCGTGAGGAGTTACTCCGGGGCGCTATTTGTGGCTGGGGGTAGTGGTATTACATTTGCATTGTCCGCAATGCAAGACCTGGCACGATCTGGCAGCATCGGCGGCGTAAAGATCGTTGACCTGGCATGGAGCATCCGTGATGTTGGTCAGTTCTTCTTGCTGAATTCGGTTTCATCCATCGCTAATACTCCCTGGAAGCATCTTTAATTCCCATGATACCGTTCTTTACTTCCCTCATTACTGAGAACAGTTCTCTCCGCGTCAGGGTTTCGGTGTTCTACACCCGTGCTCTCAAGATGTCGTTCCAGGGAATATATCTTCCACCTGGTATTACCCTCACTCCAGGGCGTCCTAAGATCGCCGAGTTGCTGGATGAAGTGGTTACCTCCACACAATGTACGGGAGGCGCCAGTGGTGTCTTTGTCGGTGTCTGTGGACCGGCTTCGCTGGCCGATGACGTCGCAGGCACCGTACGAACTTTTGATGCGCACCGGAAGCAAGCCATAGGAGGCATTGAGATCCATGAAGAGTAAGAAAGCTTCCCGTTCCTTGCGGGTAAACAAATCCACTGAACAAACATTACCAAGGGTATTCCGATTATGATGCAAGGCTCGGCGCGATATCTGCGGTGATATGATATTGACACCGTAAAATCTTACTGATCTACCAGCTGGTCTGGCAGTCCCGTTCCCTTCATTCCCTTCAGCTGCTGTACAGCGTAAGATTGCAGCTGCGTTGATCGCAGTGCTCCTTTGGTAGAGTTAGACAATACCTGTATCCATATGTGATTTTGTAAGCCCGAGAGGTTGGCCTTCATCTGAGGAGCAGACTCAAAATTGACGAAGTTTTGGATTAGATCTGAAGACTACCCGAAGGCACTTATCCTTATAAGGGGAATCCATTGGATTCCACCGGCTAGTGCTTGTCCTATTATCTGATAAGTTGCGACTGTTCCGAACTGGAATTGCGATTGACATGTGTAAGCAAATGGACCAGGTTTCGTAGTACTTGGTACTAGAATCTGCCAGCGAGCTCCTGCAGGCCTGGCTAGACCACAGTAGAATATGGCAGAGCTAGCGCTGTGTGATACGGTCATGCCCGGGTCTCTGCAACGACTTCGTTTGGACGAGCAATTACATCGTGTAACAGGTGGCACCGTTCTACTTGATGGCTATATCGGAGGGTGACCATAGGCCGTGATCCATCCCCCTGAGTGCTGGGTGTGGGGTCAATCATACCGCTTGGCATCTCTCCACGTAGTCATGTGGGAGTGACATTTTCCAGAGGATCGCTGAGTGATGGAGCTGGCTACATCATGCTTCCATCGCGATTGGCACTTAGACTCATTCAGTCATTAGTAAACTTAACACGGGTCGGAGATGCTCGAGTAGGTCAGTACTTCAGTGTCCGATGAGGTAGTAGGTTGATTCTGCGACCAAGATGTGAGGAGACCTTTCATCCCCCCTAGCCAGAGGCGTGTCATATGCTAAGTACATTGGAGGAGAAAGATTAATCAGTGATAATAATTGAAGATCGCTAACTAGCGGGCCGGATCACTGCCACCAATTGTCCAACTTCACTAACGTTACGCTCCATTTTGTACCCTTTTAAGTTTTCACCCCAACCCTTCTGCTCCTGATACTTACCTGAATTCACAGCCAAGTGGGGCCAATGATTCTAGCCGTACAATGTTACAGGTTGCCAACCACAGGAACGGGACGCCCGAATCACGGTCGCCAGCCTAGTTGGATCTAGCGACTTTCTGCAACTCCTCACAACGGCGTACCGGCATGCGTTATCCATGTAGGCGACTGCATTCCCAGCTTTCAAATCACCATTAATATTGTCGTCTTCTTTTCAATTACCAGTGGTGCGGTGTCAACATGATTGCCTGGTTCAATGTTTAACACTCCTTTGTATAGGATGCTTGTCCCTTCAAGTGGCTCACTGATTTCCCTTTGGTACTCATCCTGATATGGATGGCTAACCATTTTCCCGTGGACTGTGGTGGGAAACGGCACCAATGTGACACAGAACACTCAGGTGCTCCACTCCTATGACGTGTCCCTACAAGAGTTAGCACCATTGTATTGGTCGTATTTCCCTGAAATGCGGCCACCCTTTTAGCGCGGCCATATTTCGGGCATGGTGTTCCCTCACCTCCCAAACAGGTTCGACCCTATCAACGCTTAAGATTATTTAAAAGATTGCAGGTATCCTGACATGCCCTCACTCAAGCTGCCACATATTTTCTGCAACACGTTTGTGCTCTCTGGACGCTACTTGGATATTTTTCCCTTCCTACCTACCGGGACCGCTCTGTTTTGGTTTTGGTCACATCTCAGACCAAGCTCCTGATGGTTCTCGGAAATGGTTCAACAAGTACCCCGCCGTCCCCATCCAAAGGTGCACTGAATTCCTTCCCTCTCGCCGTTTCGGATGCAAGAGTGGCCTTTTTTACGGATATTATTCTTGCTGGCCTGATCACAAGTTTTGTCATCTGGCGGGCCCTCTCCACACTCTTCAGGCATTCCGAGAGTCCCAGAGAACATCTTCTGGGACCCGTTTGGTTGGGCTACAGACCGCCTGTCCATCTTGACAGTGTTTCGAGTTTGACCTCGAAACTCTCTTTCACATTCGAAGAGGAATCTACCCAACATGCAAACTCGGAGAAGGGTGGCTCTGACGATATTCACTATCAACACCCCACGGACGTCATATTGCCTCATATTAATACTCGCCCAGGAGGAGGAAGGGAGCCGGAGTCTGCATCTTTCCTCTTTCTACTCAGAAATGCCATATCTTCGGGACTAACTCGTCGGGTGAACAATCGTCTTTCAGTTGCGCAAGTTCTCGTGATGACCATTTATTCTGCTGGAATCCTGACCTCGTTGAATTTCCGGTGCCAAATCTTTAGTCATTCATCGCGTGGCGGCTGGATTGTCGCATCTCAGATACCTTTCCTGTATGCTTTTGCAATGAAAAACAATATTCCTGGATATTTGGCTGGATTTGGCTATGAAAAGGTACCCTTTTACCCCGTGTTCTCTATGGACTTATTAATGATATTCCATGGTCTTGATGATAGCTTCAGTATATACATCGCTTAGTCGGGCGCTGGATGTTCATCGCTTCATTGCTCCATGCGTTTGGTTTTAGTAAGTCTAGAATTACAACTCATCTATGTAGTAACTGATGTTTATGCCTGGTCCCTTTGCCAAATTAGTATTTAGATGGAGCGTGGCGAATACGTGGCCTGAGAAGATTTCTCTCAATTTCGTCCGTTGGGGCCTGGTAACATTTACCACCCTGTCGCTACAAGGGTTTCTTTCGATCCAGCCTATTAGGCGTGTTGCCCACAGGTTCTTCTATGCAACCCACGTCGTGGGGTCTGTTATATTCCTAGTTGCGGTGGGTGTTTGGTTCTCATATTTTTATATCACCGTTCTAATTGCACCTGCAGTTGTCCAAACATGCTCCCGCTTCTCGTCCCTATGTTCTGGTAGCCGTTGCTTTATATGGTGTCGATCGTCTCACCCGCTTACTCAAGACTCGAGTCACCACTGCCAACATCAGGGTTGTCCCTGAGTTGGGATTAACTTGCATTGAACTTCCAACGATCAACCAAGGTTGGCGTGCAGGCCAGCATGTCCGCTTACGAGTCCTTTCCACCGGAATGGGTCTATGGGGTGCTCTGGAAGCACACCCGTTTACAATCTCTTCTATACCTGGGTCTAAGCAAGGTCTAGTTATTGTATGCAAGAAAGTAGGACCTTGGACGCGCAAATTATTTAGCATTGCAAACCAGTCGAGTTGTGGGGAGCGAGGCCTGATGGCTGGTAAAACAGTCAGGATGATGGTCGAGGGGCCATATGGTAAGTTTCCTACCCTCGAGTGGTTATACGGTATTCAAAGATCTATCAATGAAAGGTGGTACTGGTTATTCTGTCATTTCAAAACATTCAGCAGTGATGTTGATTGTTGGTGGCTCTGGTGTGACGTTTGCATTGTCTACAATACTAGACATTATGCAACGTGAAGAAAACTGCGGGGTCCAGGTGATCCACGTTGTATGGTGCGTGCCCACTTCAGGTACGATCTCTTCTGTGCTTGTGGTGAAGGCTTTTACTGACCAGGCTGTCACCGTTAGCAAGCATTTCACCATTGATGGCTCTCTTTCGATATCTCGTCGCAAAAGGCACACGCACCAGCATCAGTACGAGGATCAGGATATTCTATACTCGTGGCCCAATGCCTTTCTCCAATTGTTCATATATGCCGCCTGAGATAACCATAGCTCCTGGCCGTCCCCAGTTGGGAATAGCTGTCGATCGTTTCATCGTTGCCTCTACGAAGTCTCGTCGTGAAAAGAGCAATGGCATATTTATTGGTGTCTGTGGACCTGGGACTCTTGGCAAAGATGTTTCCGAAGTGGTTAGAATACTCGATGTCAGTTGCAAGAATGCTGTCGGGGGAATTTATCTTCATGAAGAGTGAGTGATGTTGGCCTTCGTCCCTTCGACACCATACTGATAGTCTTTTTCAGGACATTTGAATATTAACAGAAGTGACGAGAACCGGATGAACGGACTAGATCTCGTGCTTATATGACAGACGCAATATAAAATCCACACAAATCGCCATCCTTTGCATTTTGAAGTTGTATAATATCCATGCCGATACCGACCTGGTTTGCGGGGCAAACGGTTCGTTAGGCATCTTGACTTTTGTATCTGTTCTGCTCCTATGGTGTTCACCTTTGGTGAAACATGTATTGCCTTAGCTCTGTATTGTTTACATAGATTTCGGTATGTACAACAATCATAGCAGAGCTGTAGATCTGACAACATGAAAACAAACGGTGTAATGAACGTCACTACCAAAAGTAAACTAGGTCGTTTTGATGCTATTCAGTCTGACCACCAACGGCAAAAGGGTTACGTTCTCGCTCGATGCGTAGTATTGCACACAGTCCAGATGAAACTATCATCAATGAGAAAAGATGCTCTATAAACAATCATTGGAGAATAAACGCACCTTGAACCTGGAGAACGAAAGCGTTATTAGCCAAATAATCAGTGAATCAAGGGGAAAGGAAGAGGTGTGTACAAACCAATGATTAAAGTTAGACTCGAATTTCTTCAGGAATTCCCAACGCTTGCCCATGGCCTGATCTCCATCGCCTGCTTCAGCGGCAGCAAGTGCTTGGTTGGCAGACTTGGTGAATGACGCGGAATAGAGTGCGAATGTTGAACAGGTTACAATTAACCGTGAATAAGCCTGCACACCAAACCAACCAGGCGGTTCATTCTAAGACTGCTTAAATTTAAAGCTACGAACTCACTCTTAGTAGCTTTGCACTCGTCAACATACACTCCTTCAAGCAAGTGTCCAGAAAATCGACATGATCTCGCAGTAATTGATCCACGGTCGTGACCTTGGTCAACTTAACTTCCAACGCACGCCAATTTGGCTCGAGCACCTCGAATGTCACAAATGCAAGAATCTGCTGTACAAAAGTAAGCATTCGTGTCCGGAGATGAGTAACCCGTAACCGCCATTGCTCGAACTCTGGGTGGTTGGGGACGGGTCGCCGCCAGGGGGTGGTCTTCTGCTCGATCCACATTGATGCCAGGGACTGCTCCACATGCTTGAGATGTAGGAGGAAGCGAAATAGTAGTTGGTACCGCAAAATTGTTTTGCGAGAGATGACGAGAGAAAGGGGAAATTTAACCGTATAATCAAGGGCAAGTGCATCAATGGCTATATTCTGGTCAGGCATCGGGAATGAGAATGCCAAAACCCTGTGAGACATACCTAGAATCCCTTTCTTGTCTTCCTTGTCCTTATCCCGGTCCTTCTTCGAGTCTTCATGCACGGCCATATCTGGATTTCCCTCGCCTTCCTCCCCACCGATGACCCCACTCACGCTGATGACTTTCAATAGCCATTCATACAGGCCAGAATTGGCCATGGTCACTTTGACATCCTCACGGAAAGAAGCGTCCTCGTTGCTGAGTGCAAGATCCAACAAACTTTGCAGTTTTACAATACTCGCTGATTTGGCAGGTTTCTTTAATTCCGTGTGAGCAAGGTCGAGGAGATGCGTGAGAAATGATGCTTGTGAGAGGAAGAAATAACGCTTAAGGGAGCGAAGGCGTGGGATAAGCTGTTGATCTTGTAGAAGGAGGCGCAGAAGTGTGCGGTTCGCATGGGTATATGCATCCTCAACAAATTTGTACAGCCTAAAGATACTACAGCATGAACATTACACAGGAAGCAATAATAATGTGCTCACTTCTCGTCATCCATGGAAAGTTTTTGTTCTTCACGGGGTTGAATGGCCTGTACCTCGATGCCACATTCACGAATGACGTTCAAATACTTTCCTGATAAGAGGACCTTGTGCTTCCATCCTTCAAGCATCGGGGGTATACATGCACCACCGGGTAGTCGCCCACCTGGGGTTCTGGGTTGTGGAACTCCTGTATGTTGTCGCTTGGATGACCATGTCGATCCATCTCGTAGCTAGTTCAGGTATCAGCTGATGTTGATCGGGCTGGCACTCTGAACTGACCGTATACCGCCTTTCCCAGTATTCGTCCGTATAGTCCACTTCCAAAATCCCCTTGCTTATGAATTTACTCTCTTTCAGACACAACTCTTCGTAAGGGTCATGCAACCTCCCTGTCGTCGCCCACTCTCGCAACATCTCCACGTACGGTGCACCAGCTGCGTTCATCAGTGTCCCATACACTTTACGCGCTGTGGGGTCACCTGACATTCCTTGCATGCGGTCGTATATCACTGTCAACACCTCACCGCCTTTGACAGGGATGGCTGCGCTCGTTGAGGATTTAGTCATCTCCGAAAGTACGGCCTTAAGCTTCGCTCCACCTAACCCCAGAGCTTCGTCTCGAGCCGATTGTTCCGGATCAGATGACGATGATGAAATGGAGGAGGCATCGTCGTCCTCCGTTGTTGTCAATTCAAGGACGAGCTGGTAAATTAACGAGAGCGTGTGAACGGTTGGATGTACGTAGAACCACAGCTTCTGAAGCGTAAATTGCGCAGAAGTGTTGAAGGCGTGCTCGAGTTGAGACAGAAGGGTTTGATAATCCTACTAGAAGGTCAAAAAAGTGAATTCTGGAACAGCGGATAGACAAACTTTCAACATGTCGCGTATGGCGGCACAAAGAGCATGATTGACGAGACCAAACTCCAGGTGACTCCGGCTTTCAACAAAAGCGGATATAGCCGTATAGTACGTAGCAAGTGGCAATATTCGTTCGGTTAAATCTCGGATGGAGGGGTCTATAAATTCCTGTGTTAGAAGCTCGCTTAGGTGAACAATGGAGGAAAGAAGTGGCTGGTAGCGATAGTAGCGGTCATCACCATACGTTGCAGTCCTGTAAGTGAGATGCTTCGCTACCAGCGCGGAGAACCAGGTAGTGGATAGCCCCAGTATCTTTGTGGTACGATTGGGAGTGGGCAGACTTGCCTAAGGGTGACGCAATCACAAATCGGACTCCTTGCAGTGGATCATCATCCTCGGGGGAATAATCTGGGTGATACAGAATATGCGTCCCTTCCATACCCTAGGTTGTTCAAGCCAGTCTTATCAGTTATAACTGACGGACTGCTCACCATCATCACATACAACAAATCTTCCAGGATCAAAGCCTCCTGTAAATCGACGGGTAGATGACCCAACACGCCCTCCCTTCCCTTTCCCTTGTTCTTCGGACTAAAGCTGGTTGCTCCGACGCGGGAGTTTAGTGGGGCACGGACGAAAGAGGTCTCGGCGATGAACGATGGTTCTTGGTCTACAGCAGAGTATGAAGATAATGCATCAAACTTGGAAAGCTTTAAGTCATACTGCTCCTACGACTTCCACGGGATGCATGGACAGGAGTGTCGAAATCCTCGTCCATATCATCGCTCAGTTGTCGGTTTCTGCGGACAGACGCGATTGTCCCAGTGATCTGTGCAACGATGCTACATTGGCGCAGTGAAAGCCAAGAGTAATTTTCATCCATACTTTCGTATATTCCTTTGCAGATAGTGTTAGATTCTTTTTGCGTGTTCCCGGACGCGTTCGTGGTGTGTATGGATCCATGTTGATTGAAAGAGAGGCGCGTGGACCAAATTTGACAAATCCAAGGTTGATCGGCCTCTTCCTTTACAATTACATTACATACCCTTCGTGACCGACCATGAGGGACGCAAATATCTTTACTTTTCGGAGGGCTCTGCCTCGTATGGTCAGTCCAGTCTGTACTCACACCCTACTATGCAGTCTTATTTTTCGCGCAGAGTTGGGGTGTCAGAAACCTTTTCAACCTCTGGCAGCGTTCCTTCGGTGCCAGGGTTGTCAAATTCAACAACACCAATAAGACTCTCTTCCAGCAGCGCTGGACAGCAAAGGCCCTCATGCGTGCCTACCATGGTGATTTTATCAACGAAAAGATCTTCAAGCGATGGTATCTACCTGCCACTCTCCCTGACGTTCGACCTCGCAACCACACATCCCTCGGTGACACCCTGGCTCTAGATGACTATGCTGGACGGAATCAACAGCTTGACAGGGCAATCCGAAGAAAGCAGGAAGAGGACAAGAAAGGGCTTGCTCCAGTCGGAAGCTTAATGATGGCAGAAGTGGAAAGACGAATAGACGTCTTCATTTTTCGATGCTGTTTTGCTCACTCTGTATATGATGCAAGGCGGATGGTCATCCACGGTCACGTCCTGCTTAATGGCAGGAAGGTGCGACTTTTATTTAATCCCATTCACCACTCTTTACAGAATATTGCATTCCCTCTAGCACAATAACGCGAATACCCGCCTAGCCCCTGGTGACATGGTGTCGGTCGATCCTGCAGTAATCCCGTTCCTTCAAGAGCCAGAGGGCATGAAAAATAGTCGTGCTGGCACTGTGAAAGAGACTGACGGCGAGGTTGCGGGTGCCTCAAATGAATCGCCATCCGACCCAAACACTTCCGAACCCGTTTCCAAAGAAAGCTCCACCGACAAACTTACGCCTTTCCATCTTCCACCTTACGCGTCCCCGTTCATCTTCCTTCCTGCATACGCAGAAGTTTCTTTCCCCACCTGCTCCGCAGTTTATGTCCGCCATCCGACAGCTCGCCCTGGCTATAGCGAGGTTCCAACGCCATATGACGCGGACGGTGAAATAGTTCGTCTTGCGTGGGAGTGGTATTCGAAACGTCGTCCACGGAATCGGAGCAAGTCGCAATTAGCCAGGATGCCAGAAAATCGACGCTAGTCTTGATTAAGATCTCCGTGCATGGGTATCTTCTTAAATAATAATATTTTGAATTGACATCTGTCTTCTTTTCATCAAACTCAATCTTGGAGCGGTGGAATCGACACCCCAGGACATGTTCGTTACACATTGGTGAGTCAATATATTGATTGAATCAAGAAGCATTAAAATGCACTGGTCAACACACGTACATGTGGTTTAAGACAAGTTATTGAGATGTATCAGTTGCAAGTCGGAACCTAGTCGAATGGGTCGCGTTCACCAGTAGGTCTCGAGTGTCTATGGTATCTAGGATGGAAGGCTCCCTATCAGTTGCTATGTCAGGCTTGCTTCGGTAGTAGCTGTGCCCAACCGCAACAGCTGCTATGGTACTCCTATGGCAGGGAACACAATTGTATGTATTACCAACATACTGCATAGAGAGCACACCATCTTTACTCCCCTGCGGCAACTGAGCTTTGGAACTTCATATCATCGGTGATCAGCTTATGTTCACAGGGATAATTCCTCAGAAAATGTTACTTTCCCAACGGTAAATGATAGCATCCTCAAGTTCGCGGGACAGTTAACTTGATACTCACCCCTGGATGGCCGACAAGATTGAGTGTATTGCAACAATTATTCGAATAATCGGATCATTACGTGTAGAACATCAAGTAAATGAAATACAATTTTACAACACACCTCGAACCCACTGCCTGTTACTCTGAAGCGTTCTCTTTCTGCTGCTGAGCAATCAATCGCCTAGGAGATACATTGAGTCGTTGCTTCCACAATCAGAAAGACCATTATTACATACTGTCTAGCTGCCAGAATCATTTGAGCCTTTCGTTCTCGTAAACTCACTTCGCGCTTTTCCGATGTATCTTCCCACTTCGCCTTGCCACCCGCTTCGATATTCTCAGGGGGTGAGGATGTAATTATACGCTCATGTAAGTGGTAGCGATCAATAAGGGATGGCGTGTTCGTGCTGCAATCAGACAAATTCGAGACACTGGAAGACGCGGTCAACGGTCGTTGTGCGGTGGCCTCGGCACGAGGGTAGACATTATAATAAGCCGGAGGAGGCTATCCGATGGTGAGCCATGATAGTAGGCAAATCCGAAATGAGAAAGCAAATACCCACAGGCTCCAGATATCCACGTTCTAGAATTTTGTTAGATGTGAGCTCCACACTACCAGTGCGGAGAAGATCGAAGCGGACGTTATCTCTAAAACGAGGGACAGGGGCAGAATTGTGAAGTGCGAGGTACAACCAGGCATCACCACATGCAATACAATAAGTTCTGAGTGTAAGGAGCAATCAATAATGGAAGGGTCACCCACGGTGGGATATCCGGAAACATTGCATGAATTTGATTGACCTATTTGACGACTCATGAGTCATATTCGGGAAACCGGACAGAAGCAATGCACCATCTCCTGTGTTACATGCTTGGGTCGAAAACCAAGTAAAGCAGGTGCCGATCTCCTTGCATCGTTTGATGACGAAGAGCCTGAGCAAAGGGTAAGCGAGCCGTATCAAACCCAGTGACAAGAGATAGTTGGGTCCGAGGATCAGTAAACACACGGAACATAAAGGAGTCGTCCAAATAGTAGACCGTGAAACCTTGTCGACGAGTTAACTGGCGAGGAAAACAGGATACCAACCTGATGTAGCCCAGCGGAAGATGATGATTATGACCGCAACAGCCACAATGGCATTAACAACTTCACCCATGGCGTTCTGCAACCGTGTCAGCTGGTATGCACTTCCGTAGAGAATAGATGATGCCGTGCCTACAAATATTCAACAAGCTCAAGAAGGGTATGAGGAACGAGGAAAGCCAACAAGTCTGTTGTGTCTGCGGTCGTGGCACGGTTGATGCAGAGGCAGTGTTTTGAAACAGAACGACGGAAAAGGAATGTATTTGTCAGCACCATTTTCCCACAGTCCCGGCAATGCCTGCAAGCGTGTTTAGTACTCAACCTATACATTCGTATCATTTCTCATATCCGTACATACACCATCTTTGGCATGCGAGCACAGGCCTTCGGGAAACATTACGTGCCGTCCTCGTGTTCTTATATCGCCGCCATTGTATTTTTCTGCGTATCAACCCACTCGAAATGCCGCTTGCTTGGCAGAACAAACGACCATAGTATCACAGAATTTGTGGACAACGCGGCTCGGTCTACAGAGGACTTCGGATGCCCAACCGATGCGAAGCTGACGAGATGAATGAAAACTATTCAGCCCAGCGATGTTCAAAGATCAAGCGCACCTAGGCAATTGCCACCGAGAAGCCTGTACTTTGCTGACTTATTGCATGATTGCGGCAAATTCCAAATACTCCGTACTATGGAGTGTAGCAAAGGTCAGTATCCATGTATTTTTGTCCTTGATCCTTCAACGTGCCTTCAATCCGCTCGGAATGTCAGACTCTCAGAAACTCGACATCAGTCGGCGGGCTGTCGATATCCAAACAACCCACCGTGCTGTCCTCAGTGCCGACGATGAGCTGCTAGCAGAGCTTGGCTATAAAGCCGAGTTCAAGCGAGAGTTCTCGGTGAGCGATCATATTGTGCAGTCACATCAGACAGTTATTAAACGACAAGAGATCAGATGATCGAGACCATAGCCTTTGCATTCTCGATCTTGGGGGCAGGAGCAGCAGTAACTTCGATCTTTTCGTTTTCCCTCGCTTCTGGTACATTTTTGACAGAGTTCCAAGGATTCTTGCACTGACAGGAAGCAGGCGGCCATGTTGGAATGGTGTGGGGATGGTTGATCCCTTGTTTCTTTGTAATGACTGTCGCCCTGTCTATGGCTGAATTTGCTTCGTCGATGCCGTGAGTTTTAAACAACTAAGTTTGGCATCAGTTTTGACGTGGAACCAGAACCTCTGCCGGTTTGTATTACTTTTCTGCGAAAATGGCACCTCCAAAGTGGGCCTTGTTGGCAAGCTGGATCACTGGCTGGGCCAATATCACTGGCCAAATTACCCTAGTCTGTTCTATCGATTTTACTTGGTGAGCATTTCTCCATGCGATGAAACTTCCATCCAACACCATGTGCATCTAGCGCACAGATGATCGCATCCGCGATAACAGTGGCTTCTGACGGAAACACAGGTTGGGTGCAGGTCCCACATTTGGTATTCTACTTGTCATACTCTTCTTCCACGGTGTGGTCTGCTCGGCTGCAACCAGCGTCCTGGCAAGGCTTAACCTTTTCTATGCCATTATCAACTGTATGTTTAAGTATTTGGATAGTAACCTTCCTTTATTCTGACCACCTCAAGTTGGGACGACCATTTCAGCCATCATTGCTTTGTTTATTTGCTCTGGCGACAACAGAGTGTCATCTAAAGATGCCTTCACTCTTTTTGAAAATAACACTGGCTGGTCTAATAGTACGTTGCTATTCGTATTGGGCCTCCTTTGATTTTCATACTGGACGATAGATGGCTGGGCATTCCTCTTGTCATTCACTTCTCCTATGTGGGTACTTACCGGATGTGAGTTCGATGGTACCATCTCATGCAACGTGGTGACGCTCACATCCCATTCTCTGCAGATGACTCTGCTGCCCACATTTCGGAGACAGCAGGAGCAACTCGCAGTGCACCTGCTGCCATCTTGTTCGGGGTTGTTGGCACTCAGGTTCTCGGCTGGCTTCTATTAATCGCCGCCTCCTTCGCCACGACATCGGTGACTGACCTATTGGCTACTGATCTATCTTCACCGATGAGTCAGTTATTTTTAGATGTCTTGGGAAAGAGGGGTATGCTGGCTATCTGGAGTATGATCATTGTCGTACAGGCAGGTTTATCTCGTGAAGAGGATCATGTTCTATTCTGACATATTACCTAGTTTGTCGCAGGTGCTGCCCAATGTGTAGATGCTTCACGGGTTGTCTTCGCTTTTGCTAGAGACAACGCTTTGCCTTGCTCACAATTGTGGAAGCGCATTGATCCGCGCACGCGAACGCCAGTGAATGCCGTGTAGTTTGTTATGGGAGGCTCAGCGCTGTGTGGTCTGCTGAGTTTTTCGACCGCTGCATTAGCTTCTCTCGCTGGCTTAGTATATCGTTGCCTGTGGATGAAGGATTCGTAGGCAATGTTGCACTCACGTTGGTTTCCAAAACAGGGCATCTGTTGTTGGCTTTTATGTCTCGTATATCGCGCCAGTCTTCCTGCGTATCACATGTGGTCGCGACAAGCTGCTTTCTGGCGCGTTCTCGCTTGGTAAATGGTAACTGCCTATAGGCATCGTCGCAGTCGCTTGGGTCGCCTTCGTTGTTGTGCTCCTCTGCTTCCCTACTGCACAAGCAACAACTGCCCAAGAGATGAGTATGTGACCTTAATGTTTATCATTTTCTCAAGTGGAACTGATTCTTGCAGACTATGCAGCAGTTATTATCATGGGGGTGTTCTCGTTTGCATCACTTATGTGGGTGTTATCGGCGCATAAATGGTTCAATGGTCCAATCAAGGCGATCGATGAACCTGCACTGCCCATGGACATCAAGGAGCGTTTGGATTAGACCAAGGTTAGACTGTTAACTTGTCCTTATAAAATGCTATTTTATCGGGGGCCGCGGCTTTCTGCCTATGGATCACCAATAGATGATTTATATGCAACACGTCCTTTGGGATACACCTAACACAACGGTACATTACCATTGTGCGGGCAGCACTCGCGCAGTAACTATGTAGTAATATCATCATTGATTTGTACGCGAACCGCTCCAATGATTGTCAAGTCACTAAGAACATAGTGATTCTCTAAGCTGGCACAAGTAAATGTTTTATAACAGAATCCAAGCATGTAAATCAGTGTGACCATCGCAATAAGCACGAATACGCATTTTGTAGTTAGCTATTGCAATGATCATTCGTCGAGAATCACTATACTTAAGCAGTTGCCATGGACATGACGGTACCCGAAAACCACCCGAGTTTCCAGACCTTTCGTCGATCTTAGTATCAGCATATTAGAGTGCAACGGGTTACAGTCTGTCGTTCCGAACACTATGGGAAATCCAACAAATGGCAGCAGGACCATGTGTCCAGTGATCTTCCACCAAATTGTCGTTCCGTTACTCCCAATCAAGGCTTTGTCCCCAGTGACTCCCCTATAGAGTCAATCAAATCAGGCTCGCTCCCAGCGCGCGCGCGCCTCTTCCCTCCATTCAGATCTTCACGATACAAGGACATCCAGAGTTCACACCCAAAATCGTGCATGCAGTCTTGGATACATGGTCCAATATTTTGGAAGAAAGCGCCACAGCTAATGGACGAAAACGAGCAGATGGTATACTTGGAACACAACAGGTCGGCGGAAGGGCTTTCGATGGTGTTGGCGTCCTATTTCAAGGTATTTTGGGCCCTGTGATTTAGGGAAGTGTTTTTATGCGGGATTAATACTGTCACTCAGGTGATTATAGGCAATGGGCAGCAAATGGTCTGATACGGTATAATCGAGTCCAGGGACTGTATTCGTCAACTGTGATTTATTGGCCATTCACGGGGCTTACTCGTAAACACTGTACCCCATACTATTCCCGTGGGCGATACTGAGACCGCGCATAGCAGTTACCGATCATCGTCTAGATGAACCTCGCTATTTTGGGCAGTGGAACATCGCATTCAATGAGCCGAACTGACTACCAGGAGGTCTTGTGTAGGATGACCCTAACGATGCGCGGTTGCAGCACTAACCTGTTCGTGTCAGTGGTGTTACGAGTAGACAGCAAGATGCCGCGTAGGTGTTTCTACTCCGCCGTATTCGACAACAATCATAGTACTTGATTAGTAAATACTTCGAGATACGAGTACCCAAAACTTACCCTCACTTCTTTCAATATCAGCATGCGCCCATCCGCCAAGTTCCGCTTAGCATTATTAAAGTGCAGCCAACCAGTGCCTGTCATTCTGGAGACAGTCGGTGACTACACACCAATATTTCGAACATGGTTGGAAGCGTCTCTTGATGTATCGAGACCTGGTGTGTGGTCTGTCTGTAGCCTCATCGAAACTACTTACGTTGGGACGAAAGGAACAGAGCCAATGTCGTTCACCCTAGATGGATACGATGTAGTGAATAAGATGGAATATCCTCCGGACGACGTCGAATGTGACGGTTTACTCATCAGCGGGTCCCGTAAGTCGAGACACACGACCTCAAACTCATTGGATCTACGTATAACCGTCTATGTTCGTATAGCATCATCGGCATATGAGGACATTGAGTGGATCAATAGACTCGTAGCATACGTGAAACGCATCATCGAGGAGAGGCCAAAGATGAAGATATTTGGTACGAATCATTTGACATTGGGATTGACCCACTCATGTTGTCCCAGGCATCTGCTTCGGTCACCAAATCATCGCAAGGGCACTAGGCGGATCATGCACCCCGAACGACGGCAAATGGGAAGTCGCAGTTACTACTCTCCAGCTTACTCCCCTTGGCAAAGTGATATTTGGCTCGGAGGAATTAGTGAGTACTGAGAACTTTGGAAGTATGACTTACTAACATCTTGTCGAAAGGACATTCAACAAATGCATCGGGATCATGTACCTACTCTTCCACCCAACTGTTATCTTCTCGGATCAACTACTGTTTGTCTCAACCAAGGCTTTATCGTATTTGACCAGTCCTCGGCCCCCTCTATAGAGTCGATTGAATCAGGCTCACCACCAGTGCCTCTTTCCTCTATTCATATATTCACCATCCAAGGTCACCCGGAATTCACGCCCGGAATCATGCATGCGATCTTGGATGCACGCTCCCATATTTTCGGAGAAGCCATTACTGCTGACGGTCGAGAACGAGTAGACGGGATACCTGGAAAGCAGCATGTAGATGGTAGGGCTTGCGATGGCGTTCGCATCATTGGAAAGGCCATTTGGGGTATTTTGGGAGTTGCTTAGGGAAGTACTTTAATGTGGGATTTATCTGACGATATCGTCACTCCGGTAGACATCAGTTGTATATGTGCAGTGTTCGATGGATGTAAGTGATCACTTACCAGTATTGCCATGTGTGGTGTGGTGTATACGGGGTGTCATAGGTGTCGCCGCAGTGATATTATGTATGACATGTAAGTAACCGTGAACTCGCGCCCAGCAGCCTCATTCGCAGCGGACAACAGGAGTAAGAAACTGCTATCGACGGACAGACAAATCAGGTTTTGAATATTACAATGAGGATTAATAGTACGAGAATGAGCAAAACGATCGTCACTGTCGAGCCTGTGGGAATGTGCGTACGTCAATGCGTGGAAGACTTTTAAGGAGTTGTTCCTCGTCTCTCCGTCACTAAAGAGGGATCAACCTACCATTTTCCTTGGCCCCCCGGGCGACACGATCTAGCCGTCTACGTGCCTTCCGCATCCGAGAATCCGTCCCATCGAGCTCCGTGTCTAATTCATCAAGTAGTCCTGTTTGCGTCTCCAATTCATCATTAATCTGAAGAGATATATGGTGTTGACGACCGATGGAAGATGAGAGATGCTCGAGGTGGGCATCTTGAACTAGGAATGTTGCATGAGCACTGCATTGCATCCCAGAGAGGACAAGGCCAGACAAAGCGAACGAGCTCCATTTCGCTCCTGTTCACATGCCATACATACCTTCCATCATCCGCCTTTGTTGTAACAGCATCCCGCCATTGTCCAGTTCTGTGCTTGGATTCGGATCGTCGGTATAGGGTTCAAACAAAGGTTCAGAACTCTTCCGCTCCCCAAGAGAGGAAAGAGGGGGAGAGGGGGATTGAGGGCCAGGAGGGGGTATGCTAATTGGCAGTGAGGCAAATACAGCCTACAACGAGACACAACGTGAATGTTACCTCTCCAAACCGGCTCCCTCAGCCTCCTCCACACCCAGCATTCCTATCATACGTTCATACTGCTCACGGAGTGATTGTGAAACCGCGTCATTGTCCTGGCTTTGCGCCACTATGACGCCTGCTCGTATCACCCTAAGGTTCGAGGCAATTTGCTGCAGGTGCAGAGTAGGATGCGTTGCTTGAAGGCGTTGTCGTTCGAGGAGAAGGGATAGTGTGGATGTCGTGAGGGCCGTTAGCCTGGTAGAGCTTAGATTTCCAGAAGACATGGTAGGGTAGCTAGAGTGACAATACAGTCCGACTGGACGTGAGCGGATGCAGCACCCCCGGATGCTGTCCGTTTGGTGTCGATTCTTCGTGTAAGCAGTGAAGCAAGCCGTAGTTCAAGCTTTCAAGTCTAAACGTGACCTCGCACGTGACGCGTCGCGATCAATGTGCAAATGACTTTCCTTCCGCGAAGTGTAGCATACAAACCGCGCTAGTAAGAAATGTCGCTTAGGTCCTAAAACTAACATTTGGCTCTCCGAGGCGTTGAAGCGACTCATAACCACTAATTATCTCGGTTATGGGCAGTCCCATCGTCTTTATCCTATCCAGCGAGAGGCGACACTCGGAACGAAACAAATCAAGGGCGTCAAGTCCAACATTTATCGTGACATTCTGCACACGTCATATCGTGCGTAAATTGTATCAGATTACACCAAGCATCTGCGAGAAGTACGCACCTTTTTTCTGATGAAAGGATCCATAATGCACACGGGGACATTGGACGGTACATTTGGTGGTATCATAGCATCCCAACGAATGCAAACGCCACCTTCCTTGATGTCAATGCAATTGTGTTCGAAATTGAAGGTATGTCCCCAGAAACTGCGATAAATCGGACATGTAACTTGATAGCACTCATGGGCCACAAGTACTGACTTACTGCAGCCAATCGGCGAAGATTTCTTCCACGGGAAGGGGTGGATAACAGTCCTGTGTCGTTATCGACCGGAACCTGACGTCACACCATACAGGGGTCGACTTTTTGGCCTTGGGCGAGCTACGAATCCAAAAAGACCCCTCTTTCGCTGACTCTGTTAAAATATCGAAACCATGCTGTAAATTCGGAGCAAGACCATTGGACTTCATACATCAACCGGAGTCAATGATCAGGTGATATCAGACACAGCATCAAGTGCAGTAATTACACACCTGCAGCCACCCTAATGACATCAATGCCAGGGCATATGTACTAAAAGTTACCTTGCGCCCACACCCAGATGGGTTGTTCAGACCAAGGGGCAATGCCCATAACTTGATAACCGCCAACAGCATACGCAAGCCAGGCAAAATATCGCAGTAACTGCGTAGGAGGTAGCTGTTTATGAGCCCAAGTCGATCATTTACATTGATATCAATGGATAGCTGTGTTCGAGGGCATCGGAATTTCACTGGGGAAGAATATGAGGATCACATATTCAGCAAAGTTCCACGAGAGTCTAACCAATTGGCACGCTCGCATTTGGTATTGATCGCACGTCCTTGAAGCCCGCTGCTGAGAGCACAAATGCAAGTCTCCTATAAACCCCGCTTGGTCCTGTACCAAGCTTACTTATACGAATACACATACCTGATGTTATAGATGGCTTTAGGTGCCAAAACACGTCATGCGCGATGGCGATGCTTGAACTCTCGCCACGTACCTGGTAGATGGTATAAATTCACATCTGGTGTGAAGCCCAATGGGCGGTCCATGTCCTGCAATGACAGTCAATTTGCATAGCCCGGTCGTTACCCAACAGCGCTCACAAGGATCACTAAATCCAAATCTCCCTTTGTTTTCTGCGACCATTTGGCCTTTTTATTTGCCAACAAGTGTTGACTGACATCAAAACCACGCATATAGACGGTGCTTCCAAATGGTGCCACAGTGTAGCTCGGTCCAAATCGCCGCTTTATCACTCTAAGGACACAGTTAATGGCGTCGCTGTATTTGTTTGTCGACATTGATGCATTTTCAAAGGTCCCAGAGCATTCGTTGGGATGCTGCGCTCGTTTCACGAGGTTGAGTTCGGCATGTGCACCAGGTTTCGAAGACATTTCAGCGTGATTGTGGGTGGGATCCTTCGTAGCGGAGCATTGACCTGTCGATGTAGTATTTACGCGATATGCAAGAAACAACACTCACTATTGAGCTGCGTTGCCCACCATTGTGCGGAGAAGGCCCGTCACTCCTGGACTCGGTGTGTTTCCTACGGGCGATCCCCAGAGCACCGGTAATCACAGAAGGTGACTTTTGAACTTTGTGCCACGTCGTATGGCGAACTGTGTTCATCCAAGGGATGGGCAATACATGGTTCATCGAAGAGATTAGAGGCGCGATGAACGACATGAACGCGACATCACGTGGGCCAATAAAACTGCCATACACAGGTTTGTAACGCAAGTACTGGATGGAAAAACTACAATACATCCACTCAATCTATGTCATACGGTCAAACAGCTTTCGCCCCTCCCCAGGCAACCTTCTGACCAGTGGTTCTTGGCGCAGTCTCTCCCTTGGAACTATCCCCTTTCGACTCGCCACCTTTCTGTGTCTTCGTCCCAGGCGCATGCCCAGGCAACGGCAACGCGCGAAGACCATCGAGAACGCGCGCGGCATGCTCCGAGTTACGGATAAACCATCCAGCATACCTCCTCCCCACGGTCGACTCGGCGATATGAATCATGTTCTAGCGTCACAATATATATCATCAGTCTAGTCTTATACCGATCACAACAGACTCACTTCGTCTATCACAAAGTTCAAATCGCTTATTGACATCCATTGGCCGTCGAGAAGACTGCTGCCTACGCCGTTCCCGTTGGCTGTCGATGCACCATTTTTCTCGTCCTTGTCGCTACCAGCGACTGCTCGGACTCTGCCGACACACCGTCCGGCGTTCTTCATCACCATCATCCAGCTCAGCACCTCTTCCTCGTCTACACCCGCATCAAGGAACCCAGTAAGCTTCCGTGCATCCAATGAGGTGTACAGCTTGAGGAGACTACGTAGGGTGGGGATGGGAGCTAATGCCAAGAAGTGTGCAGACAACGCACGGAGATGGCGTTGAGTGGGGTCAGCCGGCGAGGGCGCACTTGCCGTATTGGGCGTCGATGGGGAAGTCGGAGAGGACGGCGTTGGGGGATTAATCAAAAGTGCGAGGGCGTTCGGGTCATCATACGGAGGAGGGTTTGCATTAATGAATTTTGGACAAGCGTAGAGGAAAATTTCCTCAAAGACACCAAGAGCCTCCTCGCTGAAAGCGAGGTGAACAACCATTACAACCAAATAAATAAAACGACACCTACCCCCGGCCCATACGTGACATCTGTTCTCCGTATCTCTCTCTCACAATATTAACCACATTATCATCCAGACGCGTGGGCGCAAGTGTCTGGCACAGGGCAAGTAAGGCATACATGCGGTCTGCCGTTTTATTAATCTGTTTCATGGTTGAACCTGCCCACGCTCTGAGGACATTATTTCGAGTACTGACCTGGTCATATTGATAACTTCTGGTGTGATATTGTCTTGCTCTCATCACCCAGTTCAGGCAGCCCGTAAACACCCTTGCAGCATCTGTGAATCTTCTCAACATGAGGTAGCAAACACCAGCATGGTATGCTGTGCTGACGTGTGCTGCAGTGGGGGCCGTGAAGGGGACTTTTTCTCCGACACATAGTCCGAGACCCGCATTGTCCATAACCTTTAGAGCGAGGGTGAAGTCGCCAAGAAGAACATGCACACGGAGGAGGCCGATGAGGGAGAAGTATCCGAGATGACGGTACAAAGGCTTTGTGCCGTATTCACCCACGGTTTCCCTAGGGACATGGTGAGAACGTGAGCACATCGCCAAGAAATCGCCAACTCACTCGATCTCCTCTTCACTCTTTCCCTCTGCACGAGCCTTCAGCCACTCGTTCACGTGGCTTTTTTGGATGAGTGAATAGAGAACGTTCAACACACTGTAGCTACTCCATGCCTGGGCTCCACCCTCTGAGCCAAGCATGGTTAGCTCGTCGTCACTTTTGCTGGCTGGTCGAGAGCGGAACAGTGCGAAGGATTGGAATTGGTATATAAACTCGTCAATGATGTCCCACAACCACTGCGCAGGAAGTGAGAGGGGAACTGGGCCGCCATCAGAGTCTAAAAGTCATGAGAAATGGGATTATAGAGGGAAAAGGAGTGATCCACGTACTGAGCAAGTAGTTGAACAACTCGCAGCTGTTCTCGTAAGAGTGGAATCGGTCATCTATGTTGGGCTGCAATCGTGAATATACGTGACGGTAATAGAGCTCTCGATAGAGGATCAGAAAGATCTGGTCGTCGTTGACAAGGGGAGCAATGGTCTCTGCTTCTGGCCATTCAGTTCTTGCGTAGAATTTTTCGGTGAGGCGATTCCAGCCGGACTCGTATGCAAGTGTTATCTCGGGAAGGTTATTGTCCAGAACGGCCTGGTGGAAATGGACAATAAACTATTGTTGGGTGGAGAAGGTGGTTTCGGTCAGCTGATGCAGTCACCGCGAGATTACATCCACGGTAGGGGTGCACCTCGAATGCGAATATAATACTCACGCGTTTAACGACGTCGGGGATCTGGGCCAAAGCGGTTTGCTGGGCAAGTTGGGCTTGTACAGCGAGGAGAGAGCCTTCATCGAGAGGAATGTTCGGATCATCATAGATATCCGTGTTGGGATATGTCGGTATGGTGAGAGGGATGTCCACATCGTTTATATCGTCGTCGAGATCAGGCTCAGCAGCCCAGAGTGCTACTCGCTGGACAGACATTTTTGTGTCGTTGGAGGTAAAAGATTTACGGAGAGTTCACACGCTGAATATCACAACACAGTTATCGAAAGTCTCTCTACATGTCTTTACGCTGGCTCCTTCAGACCTCGGGGAGTATGTTCGGCTGAATAGCCCACACTGCTGCTGTTATCATGTAGATACTACGGGTTGGTGCTGTTGCAGCTGCCAGTGGGCCATAAGTTTGTAAGTTGCTGGTCACTGCCACACCGTACTGCCTCCGCGTCAACTGAGTCCGCAGTGCCAACGTTACGTTCAACCTCCAAAGACACTCTTCAACTGGGAACGCAAATCGTCTCCCATCCACGATGTCTTGGAAGCTAGGTCCGTCGAAAAGTATGTCTTCATGGCCTGCGATCCTAGTTCTTCTTAAACTGATCGTGTATCATCGTGTGCCCCTCTCTTCATATCCCCTGTCTCCACACCCCACAGAGAGCAAGGACGCTAAGGAAAATGGCGTTCTATCTCGCTCTGTCACACCGATTCCGTCGAGGCCGACGACGCCTCGGGCATCCGACCCTCAGGCGCATCTCCGTTCCGGCATGCTCACCATTCGCATATTCTCCGGTACGTCAGCGGTTATGTGCAGTTATATCTCACATTTACCATGGAACGACCACGGTAGGTCGTGGCCTTACTCTTGCACCCGGTGTGCAAGTCCCAGAGGTGATCCAGAAGGCACTCAACTCTTCGCCTGCAACGAGGCGATCAATTAGCAACCGGGACAGTCTCCATCGGAAGCGAAACTGGTGGCTTCCGTATATCGTTCTCGAGTTCGATAATAACCAGGTCTTGGTCGACGCAATGGGTGGAGATCTCGCAAACCCGGTATGGAACTATCGTACAGTCTTGTGAGTCAGCATCCCACTCTTGGTTTATGGCGCTCACACGACCTCCAGTGATGTATCGCGTACCTCCAACATATCCGTTTCTGCTTACCTACGTACTGCCGCTGTAGTACAAAGTCAGGAGGACATGGGTAATGACCTCCTCATGGCTCGGGTAGACCTTACCCCAGCACTCGACGGTCATGTATAACAATCATCTTTAAACCTTTTCTCGACCACTGACACTCGTACCTCTTCAGCATGCATCCGATCAATGGTACACAGCGACGGTGGGCTCTGGTTCCTTCCACCTCAAATTTGACTATCGGCCCCTACGCAACGAAGCTCTTGCAATCGAAGCGTTCGAGCTGCTTAAGGTGATCGGGAAAGGGTCCTTTGGCAAGGTCATGCAGGTTAGAAAGAAGGACACACAACGGGTGTATGCCCTGAAAACTATACGAAAAGCACACATTGCTTCGCGACCAGGTGAAATCACCCACATATTGGCCGAGAGAACGGTGCTGGCGCTGGTGAACAATCCTTTCATTGTTCCTCTCAAATTCTCGTTCCAAACACCTGACAAACTCTACTTGGTAATGTCTTTTGGTGAGTTAGCTATTCATTTATGTTCGGCTGTATACCGAGATTTCGTCGTAGTGAATGGTGGAGAGCTATTCTATCATCTGCAACGAGAGGGAAAGTTTGATCAGGCGCGGAGCAGATTTTATGCTGCGGAACTTCTTTGCGCGCTCGAGCATTTGCATGGTTTCAATGTTGTATACCGGTACGTCCCGAATCCAACTACATGTGGTCTAATGCTGATACTTAGAAAGCGATTTGAAACCCGAAAATATTCTCCTTGACTATACTGGCCACATCGCCCTTTGCGACTTCGGTATGTGCCATGAAGTCGCTCATTCTGTCGTTGTCTCACACTGTATATAGGTCTCTGCAAGCTAAACATGTCCGAAACCGAGAAAACAAACAGTGAGGCTCTTATCACACAGATATCTATTCCTAACATAGTTCTATCCCAGCGTTTTGCGGTACACCGGAATACATTGCACCCGAGCTCCTTGAGAGTCAAGGTTATACGAAAACTGTGGACTGGTGGACACTTGGCGTCCTCCTTTACGAAATGATGGTAAATAATACCTGTTCGAGAATATCAACGGCGTTACCTATCACGTCTCCCAGACTGGCCTTCCACCTTTTTACGACGAAAACGTCAACACGATGTACCAGCGGATTTTGGCTGATCCTCTGATTTTCCCGTCTGACATGCCATCCGAAGCCAAAAGTGTCATGACAGGGCTACTGCAACGAGACCCGACGCGGCGTCTTGGCGCGAACGGAGGGGACGAGATAAGGAGACATCCTTTCTTTGCCAAGTATATCGACTGGAACCGGTAAGTTCCTTGTATCGACGACAGAGATGGCGTGATCAGTGATCACACCTTTAGATTACTCCAGAAGAAGATACAGCCACCTTTCAAGCCTAGTGTGGTAAGTGGCTAGAATGGCGTATTGGACAGATTTCAAGTCTCAATGAATGATCAGGAATCAGTTCTTGATGTCGCCAACTTTGATCCCGATTTCACCAATGAAGAAGCTCAGGATTCAGTGGTCGAGGACTCCCACTTGTCAGAAACAGTCCAAGACAAGTTCAAGGGATTCACTTACAACCCTGCCAACGAGCATCTCAGCGAGAGTGTTAACTATGGCCATGTCATGGGATAAACGGATTCTATCTAGTCAGTGAAACCCCATCACACGTCCCTTGCACTGCACTCACAGCCTCTACAGTCATTTTGCAACCATCTCACGTGAGTGCTGGGCATTCCGTGTCTGATCTTGCCCATTTGCTTGCATCGCATGTTTTGTGCTATGATGATGCCCTTATTATATCTGCTTCGTTCTCGTCCCTGTAGCTCTTCCTTCCAGATCTGTGTTATTACCTTGTGTTTTAGGAGGGGACTTTGTAAACTTCCATCTATTCCCCCCACATCCAGAGTATGTATGTAACACGTGCATGTCCTCCCCCCTCCCCTGGAAACTGTGTCGCTAGTGACTGAACTCAGGATGGAACTTATGTGGATTTCTTCCCAGCGTCACTTGGCAATGAATATTACCTTAGGCCGAAAGGTTCCAAGCTTATATGTATTGCAACGAATATTGATGGTGTACTGGCCAACCACGCGGTTCGGCTGTGAATATCACAAGATGTCCACAGCGAAGCCGCAAACTTGATGGACGACTTCAGTAACAAGGAAATTCAATGGCTGGTGCCGTGTGCTACCAACCTTGTGGAAGAGTTCGAGCTGACGAATACCCCGGGTATAAATATTATGGCCATGTGCAGCAGTGTTCAAACTAGTATTCGTGCCACCACTCAACGTTCAACGTTCAACTGTGTCTCGTGGTGAGATCAGTACAGAGAAGGGAGTGGAGGATCTCCAGAAAGTGCTCACGGCCACTGCTCCTATACATATATCGGACTTTGAGACAGTGCAAGTCTGGCCGACATTCTCACTTTTCGCCAAATTGAGAGATAAACTACCATACGGAAGCATTAAGACATGGATGAGAATGTATCGAGCATAGACAGCAAGAATACAAGATGCTTCCCTCGGTAAGAGGTGCATTGAAAGAGTGTGAGCTGCAGGTGAGGGGGATATGTGTGGAACTCCGTGGGAAGACAATGGTTGGGTGAATGAAGGAAATAAGAGAATGTTTGGGAATAGGCGGGTAGAAGCTTGCAAAGCGAGAACGGTATTGTCAAAGCGGGGGAGAACAACATAATTGACAACGATGTTCCCAGCAGGCAATGAGGAAGAGAGAATAGATAAAATCGAGTTGATGCGAATAACTGCCGGTAGTGCTAATAAGATAGATGGAAAGCCAAGGAAATGACGTGTAAGTGAGACGGGATTGTGGCCCCTTTATTTCAGACGCTTATCCAGAAGATTGGGTCCGTGAGCAACAGAAGATCAGGGGGTTGCGTAGATGGTTGCATCAGAGTCGTAAGCTAACAACGGGGGACGTCAGGAAGACATCTCCATCGTTGGAAGTGACCAGCCTACTTCCTGAGATCAAATGATAGACAACACAATGATATTTAGTCAAATAGCCTTCCGTAAATTCATACAACATCACCTTGATGGATCTTACATCTCCCTTCTCACCCGTCGTCTAAAGGAACACACCGACCACAACATTATACATCCACATAAATAAGCAGTGGTTCCCCGACGCCTTCAATCTCTGGTATAACACATTTCAGGTCAAAAGCTTTGGCAAGCACTATCTTGAATATCTTTTGAACGTTGATGGATGCGGATGTCGAGCAGAAGATCAGGGATGCATGCATCGCTTTTGCAAATCGCTTTGCCTATCGCATTGCTCAGTAAATGAAGTAACACGATGACCATTTTTCAGCTACCTGCTTGGTAATCTCCTCTTGTTCATCTCGTGGAAACGTCGCAAATGTATCAAATTTGGTCCCGATCAAGAACGGAATCGCGGTCTGTAAAACAAGTTAACATGGTGTCCCAAAGTAAAATGCGGCGACCCAGCAAAAGGCTTGCGACGTTCCGCATGTGGAATTGGATGCAAAAAACAAAAAAAAACGGATACAGGAGGCTGCGGTGACACTGACCTTGTTAAACCCCCTTGCCTGGCGATACCACTCTTTTACCGAGTTCAAGGTTGATTTTCGCGAGAGATCGAACATGAAGAGAATAGCAACTGCATCGTTGCAAACGAGAGGCAGCATGTTCACGAACTCCCGCTGACCTCCCAGGTCCCAGATGGAAAAGGTGATTGTCGTCCGCCGCACAGTAATCGTTTTCTCCATAAAGTTGACGCCTGGAGTGAGCACGATGAGTCCGCGGATATTTATGCTTGTAAATGAACGATACCAACCTAAGGTTTGGATATAGTCCTCGTCGAAGCTGCCCTCTACGTACTTGACCATGAGACTCGTCTTGCCTATTTGCGAATCCCCAACCATGCCAACTTTGATCACGACGCTATTCTTCTCCTCATTATTTTCCACCAGCGGATGCGGATTCTGACCGCTTGGGCCGGCCATCAAAGAGGAAGCTTGGCCTGTCGGATTGGACATTGTTGGTCAAAGCAGGACGGGTGACCGGTCACAGTTGGACTAGCGCGACTTTAGGATCGTTGAGGAAATGGGGTATCGAGTGGAATGAAGTCAAAGAAAAGGAAAAGGAATGCACGTGCTGTATAGTGCGTTGGTGAGTTCGATAAGCGCTCCAGGTCAGACCCTTGGTGAGGCCCGGCTCAGCGTAGAAGAACTGATACGTGAGCTACTTGAACTCGTTGCGTTGTCGTTCGTCAACCAATCACAGAAACAGACGAGACAATGGTAAGTTGAAGTGGAACACGCAAGTTTCAACGTGTGAGTATCATTATTTCGCAGGCTCGGTTCACGAGTTGTCTAAGGAAACTTCCATCCACTACCAATAATTCTGTCTTGTAGTCCTTGATTTGTCCAAGTGAGCTTGTGTAGGCATCCAAGACTTGGAAGTTGGGACAACTAGTACATAGCATCTAGTAGCCTATAGTGTACTTGCTTGCCATGGTCATGTGATGCCCCGACGCGACTAGTCACGGGATGAGCACGTCGCGTTGAGTGTATCGGGTACTTAAGGCCACACGCTTGGCCCAGGATTTCTTGAACTTGTCCATCGACCACACAACATGCAGACGAGATCCCAAAGCTCGGTGCTGGGCAAGCGATCCCACCAGGCGGATGGAAAGCCCTCCACTATCATCGCCACCACCGACCATGCTTGCTCACCAGCTATGCCCACCCCGGAGCTTACTCCAAAAGCAAAACGGGCCCGCATCTCCCTATGTCTCGGTGATTCCAACAAGGAAAACGTTCCTCCCTTCTCCACCGAACCACTGGGAACATCTTCCACAGCTTCATCTCCATCGCTAGGGCGTGCCAACACTGAAATCATCACACCACCCCGGGTCCAAACCAGTGAGTCTCACCCGAATGTTTTGTCACCCATAGCTGGAATAGCTCCTCAGCTGTAGCTCGGCATGCATCTACGTCAAGCATACAAACTCGCCCTACCACCCCGGCCACTTCCATGTCAGCTCTGGCCCTGACTACGCCCCCACCAACTCCCCACATGTCACTGCTTCCTATCCACGCTCGCGCTCGTGCACTTCTGCGTCCAACGTGCAATGGAAACTCTGCCATTGCTGGCAGAACTGTCGAACGGGAAATCATCAAAGCCTTCATTTCCTCTTGGGAAGACCAATCAACAGATTCGTCGCTTTTCGTTTCAGGCACACCTGGTACAGGCAAGACCGCCATCGTAAATACTGTGCTTGCCGAACTTGGAGACTCCGCAGTCGATGTGATTTCAGTCAACTGTATGGCCTACCAAAACGTCGACGCCTTACGGGACCACCTCCGCGACGCTTTCACTGCTTCCGAACCCATAAAAGCGAGCCCAAGAAAAGGCAAGGCAAAGGCCAAGCCGCTTCTTGAAGACCTCTTGGCATCAAGAACGAGAAAATGGTAACTCATAACGCACTTTTACTGCTTACACCATTATTAACGTGATGTGTAGTCTTCTCGTTCTAGACGAGCTCGACCACATCGCTAACTCCTGCAAATCGTTCGCTTCTGTTTTCTTACTTTCTCGGAAATATGCTACAACTCTTCGCATCATCGGAATTGCAAATACCCACACACTCACCGCTTCGACTGCTTTGCTGGGCGATGACGCTGCCGGAATTTCCACGCTTCACTTTGGAGGTTACACATCGTCCGAGCTACTAGATATCCTTAATACCCGTCTTTCTCCGCTATATGAATCCGAGGACGGTCAGGAAGCCAAGAAGCAAGCAACCAAATTCCTTCCTTCCCCTACATTGACCCTGCTAGCAAAGAAAGTTGCATCGCAGACAGGCGATGTCAGAATGCTGTTTGGCGTTCTGCGCGGAGCAATTGACATGGCCATGTCATCATCGCGTTCAACTGCCGAGGAAAATCCGCTCGCCGCACCAATGCCCATCGTCGCACCTAATCATGTCCTGTCTGCGCTGAAGGCGTACCTTCCTTCCAACAATAATGTTCATACTAACGCCGCTGCTTCAGCGTCTCCGTCTCTAAACAGCGAGATCGCCACCAAAGTACGCGGTCTTGGCCTGCATGCCAGACTGACTCTTCTGTCTATTTTGCTCGCATTGAAGAGGATGGAAGCGCTCCTTCCATTGTCTTATTCTACTTCATTCCCCCCGAAGACTCCTGTTAAACGGACAAGTTCGATGGCTCAGTCAAGCAAATCCTATGGTCTTGATCTCGCTCAGCTGCATACACACTATTCCGCCATTCTTGAACGTGCCGAGCAGGGTGTCTTCACCCCGGTCTCCCGCAGTGAGTTCGTTGACCTGATAGGCGTCCTGGAAACATCCGGTCTTGTCGCGTCGTCTACCTCTTATTCTACCAATGCATCGCCTTCGAAATCCGGTCGTCGTGGGTTCGGCCGCACTGCATCGTTCGGTGGGATGGCTAAAGGAGCCGCAGCTGGTCAGGATATCCGGATCGCCGATACTGTGCGCACAGACGAGGTCCTTCGTGGGTTGGGAGTCGCGGATGCTTTGGAGATTACCGACCCACGAGAAGAAGAAGTGAGGGCCATATGGATCCGCGAGAATACGCGGATAGCCAAGGATGCCAAGGCGTGTGCGCAGTCGAAAAAGGACATGGACGTGATTGATGGCGCGTTCGAGCACTAGGGCGTCAGGTGAGGCATAGTCCTTGCTGGAAGAAGGTAACCGCAGCTTTTTTTTGTAACCATACTATGTAGCCCCCATCAGACACCCCCTGCTTCTCCACGCTTCATTTCTTCGTGTTCGCGACACAATTAATCACTTGTAGTTATGTTCATTACCGTTTCGACGACTATAGATTATGTGAAACGAATCATGCAACGATTAACTGCTTTGAACTGGACTACGACAACATCACTACCAATTGCGGAAGTCAGAGTCCTGTAACAATAAGACAGTATATTGGCGCAACTAAAAAGGTACTCCAGAGAAATCTGATTTGGCTCCGAGCGTTTCCAGACAAATACTACGATGTCCCAGTCGTAGGGGGGATGTCGCACTCAAGGTTTCTCGACTATACCTCGAGTCATCCCCCGAGTCATGGAAGATGAGTCTGTTTCCTCCCCCTATGTCCCCCAATCGGCACTAAAAGAGTGCGAGTAAATGTCATGGTATCCACAATATCTCATCCAGGTCCCTCATCTCTCCACCCATCCAAGATAGCGACTGGCGCACCTATTAACTAGTACGATTCCATCCAGTAAAGCTATTTGTTGACCAACACCGCTGTTCCAGCTTGGGATACTTTATATCCAATGATCACCCATTCCACCCACGCGTTTGCAACACTTGACGTGCGGTCATTCCCCTATGTGATCGAGATGTATCAAGCAGTGCGTCGCTCGTCTCTTTTGAGGATTTTTGGCACCTAAACATCCGCAAGGAGAAAGTTCATATGAACGAGGGTGAGGCACAGATACAAGCACTGCGGAAGGAGTCGGAAATGAGGAGGAAGGCGGAATTTCACACATGGGTGCAGCAAACAGGGAAAAAGTTCAAGGCGAAGCGGATGCAGGTGAAACTTGGAAGAACCGAGAATTGGGTCATGTGTCACAACGCCAGCGACGCAGTACGGAGGAGCGGCAAGCGATGTTTCTGCCGGATGCTAGGGTCAAGACAACACGGTGGACTCCGTGTTGGATCTCATAGAAAGAAGAAAAAAGTCTCAACCTGACTGCGTTAACTCAATTGAGGCGCGTAGTGACTGGGTCGCCATACATGGCATCTACTAGGCTAGTCGCACCAAGGAATGATATACCATCATTCAAATATTCGTTCTTCATTGCCCCGGAATCAGGAACAACATATTCCTTCTAACTGTACAAATCAGACGTACATAGCCCCATGAAAAAGGAGGTCATCGTGACTCCTACTAGCTCCGAAGATGTTCCTTTTGTTTATTGATCAAAGCATTGCGCACATGGGCGTCGAAGATCTGCCCTTAAGCCCAATCAGTTCTGATCGCACATTCGAGGTTCCTCGCTCAAAATTGAAATGTTGATCGAGCTCAGTAAGTTCTTATTGGCGACAACGAATGGGAGTCCGTCAAATCGTACATAAGACAGCTGAAACCAAGATAACGAACGCAGACCACATGAGAGCAGGTTACAATAGCTAACTGAACTACCAAATTGATTAAACAACTAGTGCTTGGTGCATAAGTCAAGGGTGCAGGTATCTTCCAAGGAGTAAGCTTTTGCAAAGCATGTCTTGGGCTGATCTTTCTTGTGAGGTTTTCCTTCGTTCTGTGCAAAGTGTTAGCTCCTTCTCATAAATAGAGGTTTGTGCCTACGTCGTATGTGCAATGAATATACTTGAGAGGCTCATAGCCCTTGATACTGTAACTACAACGAAGGTGAATACAGAGAGACGGGGTTTGGACCACATTTAACTTACCGACACTTCACACCGCCGTCAGGTAGGGCACACTCATCTTCGAGAACCAGTGAACTCTCCCCGTCGGTGTAACAAAAAGCACAGTACTTGTGGACTGTGCCAGCCTTGGCGACGCCACCAGCGATGGCGAGAAGAGATATAATCGAGACAAAACGCATTGTTAGAGCGTTGGAGTGAAGAGGTTGTTTGGGACTGAACTGGATTGATGCTCAGCAACTGGGCATTACTATATACCTGGACGCCGCGTTAGCGGTGGCGTCCTCTTAGCAACCGGTAGGGGAAAGATGGCCACTTTTCTTTGGGGGGGGAGGTATAATCGTATAACCACTGACACGGAAGTAGTCATCCGGATGAAATATATATGATTTCTCGGGTCATGCTCTAGGGCGATCCTTGTTGGCCAGCAAACACTGTATCGTGTATGAAATGAGTACTCTGGCTGATTGGAAACGGTGCTTATACCCCGAGTTTCCCAGCATGGTGACCAACGCCATGTTCATTCGGAGCCTCCTATGATCATTGAAGTGAATGGCCTAAGAGGTCATCAAGAAATTTGTGGCCCGCCTAGTAGTCGAGCTCCGTTCAATTAAGAAGTTAGAAGAAAACTAATGCTGGCAACAGGCCCCGAGCACATTCACCAGACAAAGTGAGAGGGTAAGAAGACGTACTAGTAAGGACCATATGGATCCGCGAGAATAAATAACCAAAGATGTCAAGGCGCGTGCGAGTACTAGGGCATCCGAAAGCGACATGGCATACCTTGCTCGAAGGTGACCGCAGCTAATCATATTCCGTAGCCTCCAAATCACCCATTCCATCATTCATCTTTTCATGTTCGCGACAGAATTACATAATCACTCAGTCGGTCGACGAAGTTACCCAGACTACCCCCCGAAGGGAGGTAGTGTCAAGTCTGTGTGCGAAGAGAGGTATCCCGGGCGGTCAATCTGTTTGCCGTGTCCGTCGGACGCCCCTCTCCTAAGATCGGGGCCGCGTACAGTACACACAGGGACAGGTGAAGGGGCGGGATAGGGTTTTGAGCCTGCGAAAGCTCTCGTCAGGGGGCTTAAACCGCTACCCCGACGGCCGCCCTTCCAGGGCTGTTAGGTGAACTACCATCTACCACATACGAAGGGAGTAGACCGAAGCGTGTGAGCTGGCAGCGACCCGACGCAAGGATGGTCTGAAAACTGAGTCTGGGTGAAAGCGGGTGGGGACCAGGAGACTTCTTTGTCAGCGAAGCCAACAGCACTCGTTCCACAGGCCAGCCGGGCGAGAATGTCCCTTTCCGGAGCACGCCAGCACTTTTTTCGTCCCCGTGTAGCACCACACTGGTACTAACCAGTGTGGATCCTCTCTTGCCATACCGCTGGGGGTATCCGACGAGTGGCACAGACTAGCTTTCTTTGGCAATGGCATCATTCATCTTGCCTCTGGTGCACCTTCTGGAACAGTGGTCCCCAGGTGAGGATCATCCACCTTGTCTTGAAGCCAAATTGATTACTTGGCGCATTGCTTAATGGCGCAGGTATGTTTACTATCAGCTTTTGCGAAGCATGTCTTGGGTTGACCATTCTTCTGAGGTTCTCCTTTGTTCTGTGCAAAGTGTTAGCTCCTTCCCATCAATAGATGTTTGTGCCTACGTTGTATGTGCAATGAATAAACTTGATAGGCTGATAACCCTCATGGATACTGTAACTGCAACGAACATGACTACAGAGAGACGACGTATGGACCACATTTAATTTACCGGCACTTCACACCACCATCAGGCAGGGCACACTCTCCTTCGAGGAACAGTAAACTCGTCTTGTCTGTGTGACAAACAGCACAGGACTTGGGGACACCACTAGCCTTGGCAACACCGCCAACGATGGCGAGAAGAGATATGATCGAGACGAAAACGCATTGCTAGAGTGAAGAGGTTGTTTTGGGATTGAACTGCTCAGCAAGTGAGCATTATATACCTGAAAGTCACGAGAACTTGTGGACGCCGCGTTGTCCGTGATGTCTTTTTGCCAACCAATACGAGGAAAGATGTCCTTTTTGGGGGGGAGGTATAATCGTATAATTAACCACTGACGCAGAGGTAGTTGGCATCCGGAATGAAAGTCATGCTCTAGGGCCACATACGAAGACCAACGCCACATCCTAATGCCTCAGGGTCCCAAGTTGTCACTTTCGGCACCTCGAAGCCCTAACAAAATTCCTCCACACTTCCAACGCATTCAAGAAACAACAACCCCTGTTAGCATCCGAAGTACATCCTGTGTAACGTATACGCTGTACTAACTTGTCCCCTCTTTTCTAGGACATGCTCATTACAATCGGACCGACCAAATCGACACGTGCGCTCAAATCACCTCGGTGTGGGTGTCCAACCAAGACCCCCTACATAGTTGACCTACAAGTAGACACAATATAATACTTTTATTACTCAATTACTTTACATTCCTACGGCCTTTGGCATCGTGTCCTAGTACTACCATTTGCTTGTAGCGGTATAGAACTATATCTTGACATCTATATATCTCAAGGCTCATGCCTAGCTACCTGACCAGCAAACGTTGCATCGTGTGTGGAATGAGTGTCCTGGCTAATTGGCAACGGTGCTTATACTCAGAGTTTCCCGGCACGGTGACCAACTCCATCATGATGTTCACCATTTGAACCTCCTATGTATGTTAGTAGTTCGCATGATCATTGAAGTGAATAACCTAAGAGGTCAAGAAATTTGTGGCCAGCTTCTCCCCGGTGTGCGAATGCCCTACTACAGACTCGCAGGCTCTCAGACCCCTAGTAGTCCTCCGTTCCCGCCGGCCGAAGCGAGAAGTTGAAATAAAACTAATGCTGGAGATGGGAGTACATTTACCAGACACAGTGAGAGGGTAATCAGTCCTCGGAATCGGGGTCATAACAGGGGGATGTAAACACACGAACCCTTAGCCAATATATTTCTTGCGAGCACATAGGTGGAAGGGAAAACAAGATACTTGTCATCCGCCGAGAATTGAGCACAACACCATAGCTGAGACAAGATGGAGCACACGCACCTAATGAAATCTTGTAGACAACTGCCATACCTATGTAGATACTAGTCCAAATGGTATTTGCAGCTTACACTTGGGCGTTCGACATTTTCATCACTGTAACGCTGGAAAGTGCCCACAATCAGCTTGAAAACTCTAAGTTGAATTCGCCAACCACAAACGTTATAAATATTGCTTGATGGAATACAATGCTAACTCTTCCATACTCTTACTTAGCTGAAATCACAAGTAGTAATGCAGGTCATCAGGGAGCTCGAGGACCTAGTGGTTCATATCGCATTCGATCATCAACACAATCTGGCGACGCGACAAGAAAAAAATGCTTGCTTCATAGTTGTATTTTTATAATAGATTCGGAGTTGCACATATGGGAAATCCTAATCCATTCAGTAATACATGTTGTCTGGTTTCGAGGGTTAAAGCCATGCAGAGTAACCAGTGTAACGTTGACTCACCAAACATCTCCATCATACCATTGAATAAACTACTCTATAGGGAAGTGATTCGAAATCCAAGGGTTCTTATACAAGTCCAAGACAGGGTTTCTCAAAAGAAGTAATACAGGACAAAGCACTGTCTCTTCTAACGTTCTTGGGGTTGAAAACGGCCGTGGGTGGCCGCACACTCGTCGGAGAACTGATGGGCGTAATGGTCGTTTCCAATTCCTGGTTAGAAACGAATTCCAAAGCAACGTGAAGCACTGATATTTGAGGGCATACACACTTGAAGAAGATAAGTTTGTGCACTCAAAAGCCCGAAGAACACCTACTGTAAGCATCACATATAAAGAAAGGAAAGCAACAGAAGCGCCGTTGTCGAGTGCAAATGTAATGAGAAAGACCAATCCAATGACAGCACGAGGGAGGGCAGGTTCGACGATAAATGAGGCAGCGCCGAAAAGTTGTCGTGAAATTCCACAGCCGGATTGTTCCTGCGATCGCTGTCCATGAGTCCGGACTTGAATATAGCTCATCGAGGTAACCAGGATGTTCAGTGTAATTGCCACAGCGTAATATGCTACCCCGATGTTCGCTGCGGGTCCTGAAAACAGGTTCCCATGCAGAGCACTGTGGTAAAAGCAGAGAAGTGCACCGCATGCTGGATGCAACATGAGTTATGTCCAAGAAAGGAATTGATGCTCCCACCAACTGTTGCTGTCCACAATGCACAGGGCACCGCAAGTACCCATCTCGTTATTAGGTAACGTTTCCAGACAAAATAAAAGCGATAGATCTGTTGAAGTTGAGGTCAACCGGTACCAGAAAACAAAGATACTCACCAGAAAGCCATCACTGCTTAGTTGTAGCAACACCATGGCGCCAAGTGCCAGTGTCTGATACCATACGGAAGCATGATCTGCATAGTATTTTTCCATGCCTCCTGCGTAGTCGTGGTGGATGATCCACATTTGCTCTCCAAAGAATATTTGCGCCATGATGAAAGTGGTGGAAAGAAGTAGAAAAATTGTACTGAACAGGCGGAAGACTTTAATGGTCTGTCGATGGCGGGGATCATCTTGAGATCCTCTTTGAGAACGTCCGAGAGCTCGCCATGTTTGATAGTACAAAACAATTTCCACACCTTCGAGGATTAGTAAAGAAATAGGGGTTAGAGTGAGAGCATGCGCACCATAGAGTACTGCACCCAGCGAATTACCGATGTAAAATGCGTTCTGCCATACCAGTCCTACATTAACCATAGTGAGAGAAAGTAATATGAAGGGCCCAAGATTCGGCAACACACACAGGCATTTCTCATCCTCTTATACCTACTTGAAAAATAGGACCCTTATTGGTGGTAGACGTTTGAGCGAACGACGGCGTCGTGCACAGCACTCCTAAGTATTCCGCCAACAAGTCCGATAAATACTAGGATAGGGTCCCATGACTATTTCCCACAAGCTCGACATCCCTCGTGGCTCTAGAATACTTGTATGATAGCTGGAGTGAAAATGCGAAGACGCTTAATACCGGAGGCTGGGCCCTACTTGAATAAAGAGTTAGAACTTGGTTGCTCTGCCAGGCAATGGGTGCAGGGCGGACCACTACCAGGGACCTTCTGAATCCTAATACGAGGGTTTGTGAAGGACAGAAACCTTCCCGCGGTATCACTGTACCAATGGAGACTCCTTATATGAGCCATGGGTCACCGATAAGGCTCCGTTCGATGAAGTTCAAGCTGTGGAGAAGCTCAGGAAAGCTACCAGAGGCTTCCTACTCTGGAAACAGGTACATGAAGATACAGTCCTTCGATGGAACGTATGTAATGCTATTTCGTAGGTATCTTCGAAACGTCAAGTCTATACGGAAACCTGGAAACTTGTCTGCTCGATGAATTCAATTGTTCGGTGAGTACAGAACTTTTTCTGTTGGCCAAATAGCATGATCATCGAATTTTGCGCGTCAGATGTTTTCCACGATCACGCAGAATACTTCACCCTTGAGCATGCAAGCCAAAATTCTGACCCTCCTTCCTCCGTCCAGCCAAGAGGACCTAAGTCACATTCAGCACAAATGAGTAACTTCAGCTTCTTCGTTGGTTCTTCGTGAACATTCTCATCAGGCAATGAGCAGAGCACTTCAACACACTGCACCTACCGGAAGATTGATCACCTGGTGGGACCGGACGGGTGAAGCCGATATTTTCAAATGCAAACGGAGATGGCCTGATCAACCACCAATGTGTTGTTACGGGTGGAGCTGGAAGCGGTGTGAGATCTGGGTGGATAGACTTGTTAGGTGGATCCATCTGGGCGCGCCATATCTTGAATGTTAGTGGCGTGAGTGAAGATCAGAATGCACCTTACATCGACATTGGCCTTTTCATCCAAATCTCCCACACCACTCTTCAATATAACACATCCGCATCCAGTACGCGGGCAAATAAGATCGTACTTATTCTTTAACACACCATCTCCACTGTGCAGAGTACAAACGTCCAGTATACCTCCTGGGAAACCCTGAAGAATTTGAGCAGTCGCCTCCCCCCCAGAAGGCTTCAGTGCTTCTAGAAGGCCAGGAGGTAGAGACTGGGGTTGCTCAGGAGGTGCAGATGGAGCTATCTCGCTCCGTGGCAAGACCTTGCGCATTTCGTACCATGGCCGCGATCCATGTTGAACGGGGCTCAGGCCAACAAATTCGAACCCTACACCCTCATAGAATTGTTGGAACTCCTCATGTGTGATCAAGAGGATTCTCTCATATTCTCCTGCAGCGCTTAGCCTTGATATATACTCGCGCAGAAGAGCCGAGGCAATGCCCTTCCTGCGATGCGCAGGGGTAATGGTAACTGAGTGGACACATACAGATGAAGAGCCCAATACGTGTTGTGACATGGAATCATGTGTCAAGGATTGCGATGGAGAAAGCGTTGAACACACGTAACCAATGAGTTCACGATGTTTTGGCGATTTTGCGAGATACGCTCCTAGGAATAGGTCTGGAGCATGAGCCTGTCGATATCTTGGAATTATGAGCAAATCGACAAAGATACTTGAATCAGACAAACCTAAGCGATTCCATGCTAGCAGCTTCATCTGGTGGGAAGCCTTGGATGGGGCTAGGTCATCGGCGGTGTAATTGGGAATGCGAGAATCTGGAAGGCTCACATTCACATTCAATCTCTATAGCCCTCTCCAGTTCATCAGAGGTTACATTCCTGAACATTACATTTTCCATTCCAAAGCCAGAGAGGAAAAGGCTGTGATGAAGAGAATCAAAAGTGCTGCGATCTAGTAGAACTTCAAATCAGTCCTGCAGGCGTGGGTCACTGTTTGTTTGCACAAGCAGTCACGATTACATAATTTCTTGGCTGCATACATAGAAAACTAACTGTCAGCGTAGGTCAACAGTATATCCAGTCCCGGTTCTTCGTCACGATCTGGCCAACTCATACAGACTATCGGATGAGAAACCAGACGCCTTACACATCCACTCATGTCTGTTTAGAAACGAACGAACGTGTTCAACTCGGAAAACTGTGCAAACACTGGTCAGGACAGGTTAGGACCAAATCACTGCCCACCCATTGACCCAGCGTATGGCGATCGGGGATGCTGTGGGGTCCACTCGTCCTCAAGTTTATCGTATCATTCACCGGGAAGCAGCCTTTGGTGATGGCTTTTGCACTCGATTTTAGTTGAGTGCTTATTAACAGTTAGTTCTTCTGGGTGCTGACAACTAATGCGCTGCATTTATCTTGTGCATCCACGGGGCGTTGTTAGCCCCATTGGGAATGAGAGAGTAGAGCTTACAGAGCCGGTGAACTACTGATCCCTGTTGTCCCGTTCCTCCGTGCATGAACATCATCACGATATTTTGCCGGTGAGCAGATTGAGATCAATGCCTGATAATGGTTCGTGAGTTTTCTTTTCTTCTCTGAGTTTACGGTCCTTCAAGGCAGTGCGCCATGTTGGACCTTTCATATGAGTGTTCTGCAGGTATGTGCGACGAGTTTTCTGTGATATCATAAGTCAGGACATGTGGATATGCGTTGGAAGTGAGTAACGACGGTATGAAATAATGTCGTACTGAGACGTGTGCTATAAACTGAACAGTGATTCGTGAGTCATTCATGTTGTACCAAATACCCCACTCACACTTCGTCATCCATCTATGGTACCGTACCGGTAGGTTGTACATCTTCGTTGTTTTCTGACATCTCGCAATCTATTCATAACATGGACTGGGCCAATTCAGAGTGGCGGTCTGTGTAGTTATTTTCCGGTCGAGGTGCGCACCATGCACGACATATTTGTTCAGGCATACGGTCTACCATATTGGCCTGGCTCATCTTCTCTCGCGGGCCGTTTCCTCTTTATATCAGTCTTCCTCCTGCAAGAGCGCATGATGACACTCCACCACTGTCTCCGCCTTCGATCGATGGGCGGAACGAACTAAATATCTTGATACCTCTGTCTTGTTATTTTATATATCGCAGCAAACAGTAAACCTGTCAGGGTGCGGATGCCCGAGGACAGGTAATATTCCACAGAAGTATTGCAACAACAAAGATCACGACGTAACAAAAACATTATGTAGAAAGACATAACGAAGACACGGAAAAGACAGCGAAGACAACGAAGATGACACTGTAGGTTTGTAGGACGTAGAAAAGCGGCTAGCAGTCTAACCATAGTAGTATCTGCGTCTGTGTTTATCACTCTAGTTGGCCTGAATGCCTACATTCTATAGTAGAGACAAGGATATCATGCTCAGGCTGGGAGGTGCAGATATCAAACCGTTCCAAGATCTTGCGCATCTCGTACCAAGGCTTCGATCCAAGTTGGACCGAGCTCGGGCCAACAAATTCGAACCCTACACGCTCATAAAGCGGTCGGAGCTCCTCATGCGTGATCAAGAGAATTCGATCATATGTCCCCATGGCGCTTACCCTGGATATATACTCGCGTAGCATGGCCGAAGCAATGCCCTTCCTGCGATGTGCTGGGGTAACGTTGACAGAGTACAAGCATACAGACGAGGCGCCTGATACATGGTTGGCCATGGAATCAAGTGTCAAGGATTGCGATGGGGAAAGTGTCGAGCATACATAGCCAATGAGTTCATGATTCTCCGGAGATTTTACGAGGTATGCTCCTAGGAATAGATCAGGAGCATTGGCCTGTCGATGACTTGCCATAATCATGAGTAAATGGGGCTCCAATCTCCCAATCGGACCAACCTAAGCGTGTCGAGGCTACCGCATTCTTCTGGCGGATAGCCTTGGATATCATGTTGGGTAATCAATGTGAACTGAGGCTGGAAGACTCACATTCGCGTTCGATCTCTACGACCCTGCCCAGATCGTTAGAGCTCACGTTTCTGAACAAAATGTTCTCCATTCTCACGGCAGCGGGGAGAGAGTGAACCAGGAGTCTTCGGGGAGTCCAGCCGGATATCCAAAATGATACTAGTACTACTCAAAAAAGCAATTGCATTAAGAGGGAATCGAACCCCCGGCGGGTCGATGGCAACGACCCAGGTTACCACTACCCCATTAATGCGGTGCAAATGGAGTTTCGAAGGATTACATCTCGAGGAATATTGCATTCCAATGTTAGTGTACATAAGTTATACAAGCACCCAACACCTGGAGTGCTCAAAGGTAAGCTCATACAACAGCTTACCACGTCTGTGATAAGTTATCATCAAAACAGAATATCCTTGACCGTCCCAGGATGGCTCCTAAACTCCTTAACGACTCGATCACCATAGTTCACCCTGACATCTCTGACCCGACCAGCGGTATCGCCATCAACAGTGAACTTGGCCATATTGGGCTTTCCGTCTTTCCAAGCCAGATCAACCGTCATTCCACCACGTAGGCGTGCGCCTTTAATCGAGCCCGAAGACCAATTTAGAGGTAAGGCCGGGAGGAGGGTTACTTCTAAGGGAATATCCATCTGGGCTACGTCTGGCGCTTGAAGCAATGCATTCTGGAACGCACCATTGGCATCGGTAGTTGAACTACAAGTGGAGACTCACCAGCACTGAAGCGGGGTATCCAAAGTTCGCGTCGATCTGGAAGATAGTCGATCCATAGGTATACAGAGAAAACAAGTTGGGCGCGAAGTTCCTCTCTATGGCATACTGGAAATGGGGGGACCAGGTGTCAACGAAATAGAGTCCAAGAGTAAGAAACGTCACATACAGTCAACTCCTTGTAGAATTCGGTTGCATTGCCGAGCTGCGCCCAAGCTGCAGCCCTCCAAAGTTTTTCCCATCCTGCATCCGCATCTAGTCCGGTACCATTGCCTCTATGAATGAGACTGATTTCAGCAGCATCGAGAACGTCCTCCTTGGTATAAGTTATGGAAGCCCCGTCAATCATTGACCCGCCCTGTAAGGAAGGGGAATACGATGCTATAGCATATCCTGGATATAGCTGTGGACGGGATTCAACGAGCTGGGCACGTCAGATAAAAAAGGCGTACACCTATCAAGTGGCTCAGATGGCGATGGGTATCAGTCGGACGATCCATGTCTATTTTCCACTCTATGGTGTAAGGGACGGTTACTAGAGCAAAACTCAATAACTCAATAACAGATATAGCTGACCTTGTAGTTGACCCCACCGACCAATCCGAAGACCCTTGTCCATCATTTCCCGTTTCGTACGCACAGCTGACGAAATATGTGACTTCGGTAAAGAGAAATACATTCCACATACCGTCGAGAAACGCAAGATCACTATCACCAGCGGCAATGAATCCTTTCTCAATCGCATTGAATAGCTGCCAAATGAGTTGCTGAGAATGGGCGCATCCTGTTCTTCGCTGAGCAACCACTTCTGACTGGTTTCATGTATGCTGGAACATACCAAAGGTAATCGGTGGTTGCTCAGGAGAGTTGCAGGGTGAGGTAACGAGAGTCGAATCATTGAAGTATACGTCTTGAATGAGCTTTTCCAGATGAAAACTCGCCGCACCCTTAGCCAGAATAAGTCTCCCGTCTAGATGATGTTCGCACCATTTACCTTAAGAAGGGGCCATCCTTGACGCTTCCACCATTGAACATCGTTGGTGTGATCAAAGTGATCCCAGACATGGATCATCTATGGATGCAGTCAGTTAACCATCTCCAAATGATACTGGAAAACGGACCATCCAAGCATTTGACTCTACAGAGAACGCGATGTGAGACTGGGACCTGCCAATGTGGAGGAAACGTACCAGGATAGTTTGCCCACAAAGCCGAGTTTCCCGACAACTTCATTCCGGTATGTCCGAAAATCTATGATATAATAACATAAACGTACCCAGCCAGAATAATGAAGGTGCCTTACATTCATCTGGATCGAAAACGTGAATTGTTATTGCATATATACTGCAAGTGAACATACCTCATTATGTGTGACCCATCCGCGGCTGATGTTATACAGGATCTCGGCTGTATATGCACCACGAGGGACCCAAGTGTTCTACATCGATATAAACCACATTCCGGCTACACGGAAAGGCCGAGTCTTACCTCGAAATAATTGAATAGTGAATGCGAGACATCTAGATTGGTCATCTCAGCAAACCAATAATTCATCTGGATATTAACGTTCGAGTCTCGCAGCGAATTCAGCACTGAGCGTATGTCTGAAACAAATGCACTCACGATAATCTGCAGGTAGAGGTGCGTTATTGATACTGTTCATGAAGTAAATAATAATCTTACCGGAACCCCAGGCATTAACTAACCCGTCCGCCCATTTTCCTTGCAAGTTCGCAGGCAAGGTGCCTCTCGCACTGCAAACCAATAGGTATCTTCCAAAATTGAACAGTAACCATTCTAGGTAAGGATTGCCGATTGATGTATGGTATGACAAAACAAGCTTGTCCGTAGGTGTCTTGAAATCCGGGGTCTGACCAAGTGAGAGAGAGAACTTGTTCACGAGCGATGAGTAGTCCGCAATGTGTTCATCCACAATGGAGGTGTAGGATTTACTACCAATGGCAGTAGAGTATAAAAGCGTGACAAGGTTGTTGTGAGGGTCTGTTCCCTGGAAAGAGAAGTTGGAAGCGGCATTCCCGGCTTCCATGCTGTAGTCCGTGTCTCCAACCCACGTCAACCACGCTTCGGAGGCGCCAGTCACAGTAAGTGTAGCATTAGGCGGACCTGACGCATTAATTGGGGTACATGAGACGATGCCACCTGGAGCCTCGACATGTGCAAGAATCTCATAAAGCATACCAGGATTGGATACCACGTTCCTGATACGTAGAGTTGAACTGTCGAGACAGGTGACATTGGGGGTGGGAAGTAATGTTTCGGGATCCACTGAGTAAGCGTAAGTGAGGGTTGGGAGAGCGAACGCCGTGGTATTGACATATTGTACGCAAGCCTGCAAGGGATGTGAACAGAATGACTGCCTATCAAACTGGTGTCAGGTTTTATTGCACCGCGGAAACAGAGAACGAGTACCGTAGGAAATTTGCACCATTTTGCGACCACGCCGAGAGTAAAATTGCTTGATCGAGATCCAGCCACCTTGCATATTTATCCACTGGACTTGTTGAATCCATTGTTACCAGAATGTAACCCGCTCCTGCATACGAGCCTTATAAAGATGAAGAGCAGAGTTTAGCATTGAGAACAAACCGTTAGGTAGATGATCTGTATTCACGTACCATAGGCACCAGCAGGTGACATGATCTCGGCAATGTCTTTGCGAGGGCGTTTTGCATCCTAAAATATCCAGAGCAGAAGAAATGAGGACTCACTATCGACGGTGCCATTCGGACTGGCAAAAATAGCCTCACGAATTCCCTGCATTGCCCATGCCAGTTTGGTTCGCTGCGAGCGCAAATCATTTCCGCCATTGTACGTCTGTAAATCGTACCTGTAAGCTCTACTGGTGATTACAATTGGTTGGTGGTGACATACAGGATCCTGAAAAGGTCCGCCAGACCATAGGGACTCTATATTAAGCTGTATCGATTCTTGAATCGTCCCTCCAGGTACCATTGCTGCAGGGTGTAAACGCTTCAGATAAGAAGCTATGACTATGAACGAGATCATACCAGCCAAGTGCCCGTTCCCAATTGGGAGGAGTTCCTGTGCCCACCTCGTCCCCGGAGATGTGTACCAAAGACCGTTACCTGAGTCTGGGAATCCAATAGGAGTAAGGGGAGTTATCCATGGGCAAGTTGAGACAGCTAGGAGGCAGGATATCTGCTGGAACCAGAACTGGATGTATTGAGGCACGATACTCCGTAAGATATTGAACAATGGTAGGACAGTCGGCCAGACGCGACCTCCGAGCAATGCGATCGGCGAGTCCATGGTCTGGGATGGTAAGTTCACTAGGAATACTCGGTGTGCACAGTGGTTGGACGGTGGCAGACGCCGCGTAGGCGGTGCTTGAAGTATGAGAACGGGTCTACTTGGATCACCTCCTGTGGAACATTTAGATCGGTGGACTGGACTTCTCGATATGACCGAGCAGGACAGCAGCTGTGGACTGAATCGTCGAGATGAGGGCGGATGGCACGTGTTTCGCTCTCGGATCATCCATCCATGTCGGAACGACAGCCGGTCAAGACCCAAGGTCCGAGGGAGGGCGGGCGCTGGCACCTGAAGCTGGCATTCTGTGTCCTTACATATATCGCATTAATGGGGTAGTGGTAACCTGGGTCGTTGCCATCGACCCGCCGGGGGTTCGATTCCCTCTTAATGCAATCAATGCGATGGGGTTTTTTTTCGCGAGAACGACATCAACTCTTGCAGTCAGGGCACAAGTACCGTTCCTCATCGCATCAGATGAGCCTCAGGGAGTGGCATCTCTTCTTTGTGAGCAATGGTTGGCACGGTGGTCTTTGGCAACACTCAGCTCATTCTCGAAGACGAAATGACCTGGAGGAACAACATTGCAAGACTGTTTACGACCACTCGATGTCTGAACAGACCATAAAATTCATCCCTCGGCTGCGTGCATTTGACCATTACAGCTTGCCTTCATCAACCACGGAGAAGACACAAGATTTACTGTAAAGGCCGTGAGGAGTTTGCTCTCGAGAAGGTAGCATCAGCGCTTCGCTCCACTGTGACTACTCTTTGCACTACAACAGGGTCCTCGTGAAGCAAGAAAAACAGTGCACAATGTACTGTGTGCTAAGAAGCGGAACGGTGTTGAGGCTCCACTGGATTTCGAGCCCAATCTATCGTCACGGAAGGCTGAAGAACATTATTTGCAGTATGTAAAGCTTCTTGGAGGTAAGTTTTGTAATACCAGCCCGGTAACTTCTTTTTCTGACTTCGGTTTCTTCACATCCAGATGATTTAAGAGATCTCATCAGACCCAACGCTCTATACGCAACTTGCTATTATATATACATCAATAACCACTACTCGGATGTACGTTTACATCCATTTCCCTGCTTCGCCTTTAAGCTTGCATGTGAGCTGATGAACGCGACCGAGGAAAAAAATGCGCATCCAATGCATTAAGAGGGAATCGAACCCCCGGCGGGTCGATGGCAACGACCCAGGTTACCACTACCCCATTAATGCAACGAAGAAATTTGGTTTAACGTTCCTTTCCTAGAAATGATCGGCTCGGGTGAGGTAGCAGGGAGAACGCGCTTGGGTGGGTGTGTTTTGGTCACTATACAGACCTGAGGCTGACATCAATACTTCCAACTTATTGAGCTTACTGGAAATGTGGTTGGCTTAGTACATAGACCATTTCACCATCCTCGTCAACTCCAAAAGCCCTCTGCCGGTTCACTCTCCAGGGCAGCCAACCTGTTGATGTCCATGACCATTACCGAGCTTCTAAGGGAGGGTGAAAGAGAAGGAGATCACTGTCTCTACCACCCTCCCTTGGAAGCTCAATGTTGTTGTCAGTGGTAAATGGAGAGTACCTGTCACCGTCGTTGGTGTTCAACTGTGCATTTACATAAACACCCTTTAGAATCGTCGGGTGGCAGTGGGGGGAAGAAGCTCAGCGCCTTCAACAAGTTCATGCAGACTAAGATGGCTCGTCTGAAGGAGGAGGAGCCAACCATCTCCTATCAAGAGAGGTATGCACGCTCACTGTGTCTGCATGTTCGGCTGACAACGCGACTGCCATCTACATACAAGACCATCCTCGTGATCGATGATCCAACGTCTGGATGGCGGACATATACAACTTGGTCTGATGCGCACTGGTTGAAGCCTAATTAAATGACTTGAATCTATTACCACAACACGGCGCTTTGTTAGATCCCATAGAGGCCTCATACTTAGTTGTGGAGTCGATCTGGTTGTGCAGGTATGCACTGGTGACGTCGTCTTGACTACAATACCAGCCGAGAGAAGTTGCGAGGTATAAAATGATGGCCCCAGAGGGAGTCAAGATGTATTGTTGGCGCAAACGTGTCACTGTAATCGACACTTGAGTATACCTGTGAAAACGCTTGTGCGACGAGGCTTGCTTTGTAATGAATGATCTCGCCGTCGGGTCCGAACCTCAGGCCTCAGGCCTAGTACGTCCACCAGTTCTCTATTGCCTTTGGACCCGGGGAGGCTATACGCTACGATCACCTACTACGTGCCTCGCTTCTCCAGCATCCCTATCTCTTCTCGCATCAGCGCCTCCCACCATTTGTCTGCGTTTTCGCAGTCCACCGCCTTGCAGAAACTCGTTGGAATCAACGGTCACGGGGTTTGTACTAGTTGCTACCTGCAAATATCCCGAGATATCGCGACTTAGAGTTTTCGTTTGCCGTTGTTTGTACCTCAGTTGTTGTTATCCAACAAATATTGAGGTACGCTGCTCAAGCGCTCATCGTTTGTCGTCATCCGGTTCGCAGACTCGTCTCACCATTAAGTTCTTTCACAGCACCAAACCAATGTCAGACAACATCATGATGTAAGTGGCTGGGGCCACGGCTCAGGCCCTCGCCCGTTCAGTGGACCATCTCGTTCAGTGCCAATGCTCATCAGTTTCCTTCTTAGGAGTTCTCCTTCTCTTTCACCCTCCCATGGAAGTTCCATGATGCTGTCAACAGTGGTAAGTAGAACATAACAGTTGGTGGAACGAGCACTGATCTGCATAAAAGGTCAGTCCAGAGATAGGTTAGAACCTAAATAGATGCCGTATGTTTTGTTCGCTTACCACCCTCGAAACTAGAGGATCTATCTATCCTTCGGTCCGGGGCAGGAGCCCCTCTTCATTTTTGTCTGGACGTGCTGGTAAGAACAAGTAGTACTGCTGGGTGGAATGGTGCAAAATTGACAACTCCACCACCCAAATAGAAATGGATGTGATTTATGATCGCATGGACAGGACAAAGAAGGATTTGGACAAACTACTGGAGGATAGTAAGGAATTCAAGACACATGTTGATGAATCCAACTGATGCATTGAGAAATGTATTGCCGAATCCAACCAGTGCATTGACAGGTGGTTCGAGGCCTTGGAGAAGATTATGAAAGATGTTTACAATGCATTCACAGGTATGTTTCATTACTTTCTTGTGCCAATTGACCACTTACATGGATTTATAGCATCAAAGTCAGGGGGGGACTCTATTTTGTAAATTGGACATTTGGATTGTGTGTGTAATATGGATTGTAATGTCTGTACTGGAGTAAGTGGTGTCGATGTGGATTGCAATGATCAATGATCCAACTTGTCTGGATGGTGGGCATATACAACTTGGTCCGACTACTATGTCGGACCAAGTTGTATATGCCCACCATCCACATCAGTTGAAACCCATTGACTTGAGCCTATCGTGCATGTGTTTTGACCACATCATGGCACTTCGTTAAGTTGATCACAATGCTCGCAACTCTTGATCCATATGCATTCTTCGCTGGATTGTACTGACTACCTCCAGCCATCGGTGCTTCTTCCACTGGTTTCGAGTCGACGTTGCCGCTGCTAGTCGTGCTGTCCTCACCGTTCCATTTTCCATCGCCATCGCCAGTCCTCTCTTTGGCATCTCTCGCTGCTGTCGGCTTGTCTCCACCCTCGACCTGTCCAAAGACAAAGTTTTCGGACTTGCTGTGGCCAGGACCTCAATCAACGCTTTCAGCGGTACGTATACATCAACAGCATCAACGTTGACTCTTCTCCATCGATCGGTAGGCTCATGTTTCTCGATTTCGGGTGTATCAGGTGAGTTTTGCATCTTCCTCTTGTTTTGATGCATTCTGACGTTCTTTAGTGTGTTTGCAGGCGTTCTCACATCCTTTTCCACAATGTACGCGTTCGTATACACGTACAACGCTTCCGCATGATTCCTCATGCGATCCGTTGCGTCTGCCAGCTATTTCTCGGTCCCAATAGGTAAGTTTGGTGTTTTTTTTTTTCTCTTTAGGGGCATTCTGAGTTGACGACCTCCGGTGCATTTGCAGGTATATTCAAGCGGTTCACGACGTTATGCACATCTGTATGCACGTTCAGCGCATCCGCGTGACTCTCGAAGTCGGTCAACTCATTTATCTGCTGTCTTGCATCTCCAGCATTCCCATTCGCGTCCACACTGTTGCACGGTTCTCCCACGCCATCGTGGCCGTCTCAGCGCCATTCGCCACCTTCGGAGCGTTTATCTCGCCTCTTAATACATCTGCATGGCCACTCAGAGCATCCGCGCAGCTTCCAGGACCGTTTTCATTGCCTGGTCTGTCTTCGACCGGCCTGCAGGCGTTCTTGTGACGCTGATGCACACCCGCACGCTCGTATCGCCGCCGCCGTCCGGCTCGATCGACACGGTGATGAGTGTTCCGATTTGTCCTGAGTGTCTGTGGGCTCAACTCTCAGCCTGCATCGCTGGTAACAGCCTTCAAGCATGCGGATGGCTGTTTGCTCGTCAGCACCCACTCGCTCGCTCGCTCGTACCTTCATCTTCATCGCAGCCTTTTGGCTCGACTCCTAGGATATCCTTGGTCCCCCTCAACTCGCTCAAACCATACATACACTCGAGAAACGCATTTGGCACAACCAACCTTGCATTCGAATGCTTTACACTCCCTTTCGAGTCTCGAGTTTCGCCACTTGCGCACCTATCCTGCTCCCCTCAAATGACATTCTGTGTGCTCCGGGTATGTCTCCATTTGCGTTTTTGTTGTGTTGATCAACTTCTTCGTAGTGTAGTCCTACTCGCTCGAATCGCGATTGGCCTTTGCTGGTTGTTTCGTCGCCCTGGTCGAGTCCATTGGCTCCCTTTGCTGGCTCCATTCTGCTGACCTCCATGAATTCCACCAGCATCTCGACCACCCCGTACACGCCCTCTGCTGTCATGACGCATGCCACCTCCTGCTCGCATTCGACGGCTTGCTAACCCTCAGTGGCAGCCCCTTCGATGTCGCCCGCAGCTTCTGTGGTATCTCCCGCATCTCGTGCGACCTCCTTGGCTCGTTTGGTAGGGTTTATTCTTCGTCCCTGACCTCTTTCAGTAGCTGGATCACCTCGCGGTGCGCATCTGCGTTCGTAAGCCTCTTCACGGCCACATACCCGCTCCTTGAGCCTTTCCTCGACTTCCTGGTCAAGTCCTCTCGCATTTCGCATTTCGCAGCCTTTATTCGATGTTTTGCGGCCTTCCGATTCTGCTTTCTGCTCTCTGGCTTACCATAGTTGTCATGCCTCGGCCTCTCTATCGTGTGTCCGTGCGATGCTTCTCACGTTTCTCCGGGTGTTTTGCTGCTCTGTTGATGGGCCTTTCGACTTTCTGGTTCTCCGGGCTGCGCTGAATGATATTCACGGGTACGGATTTTGGGTTGCACATTTTCTCACATTGAGTACCCATGGTACCTAGCTGACTCCGTGTACACAACCGGTGTCAATTCCATGTGCTTTTACGGTGCGTAATCCAGATCAGTGCTGAAGTGGGACAGGGCTGGTGCGTGTCGTCACACCTCAATACCATTTCACCCGGATATTCTTCCCCTGGTATCGGGTTTCGATTCGTGAACAGAAGGTCGCCTTGGATTCCAGGTTCCAGACGAATGGTACACTTCCGCGCTTCCCAAGTTCTCGTCCAAATCAGCGGAGCACGCTAAATATTACACGGAAAGCCCGCCGGGTGTCAGAAGCATACCAGCATTGTCATACGCGAGTGCGAATCCGTGTACATCTTTGGTTCCGCCGACAACGACCGCTTTGATTAATCGCGTACAGGAGTCAACAGGAGGTCCCGATCCGCGTCGGGGGTCCCCTTTTATGAATTACCCGTTCCCGGAGCTGCTTCTCATCATGTCACAGACCTTCGCCGACGGTGGTGGTCCTGGGAGCCTCGGGACAGGTACATACTAAACTTTTCAGGTTTCAGAGGCTACTGTTCACCCTTCCTGACGTCTCCCAGTTGTCTCCAGTCAGTAGGACAAACTCCGTCGTGGACACGTACTATGTAAATCATTGCCATCGACAACCCAACATCACAGATATTACAGTCCTACTCTGAAAGCCCCTCGCACGTCCGATCGACTCCCTCTCTATCGTAAGTGCCTGTCGTTAGTCCCACTATCGAGCCTTGATAATGGAAGTTCTTTCCCAAACGTAATCATATCAGTTGCTTAACATAGCTTAATCCTTCGACTCTGTCTCCGATCTTTCTCCCTCGTCCGCAACAGTCGTTCTTTCAAAATAAAAACACTCGTCATATTTTGAGATCCGGTTTGATTATCTTTGGAATTTCTGGGGAGCTCAATTCCCGTAAGCAGTGCCCTTCATCTGATTCTTTGCCACTACTATGGCCAAATGCGATCGATATCATAGGGAATATATGTGCTCCACGGGTTATAGCCTGATGGAGCCCTTTGATCAGTCAACTACATGCAGTACGTAGTGTCAATAAGGGTGCACAACTGCTCTGAAAACTACGACATCGTAGCCAAGTCACTGGGACGGACGTACCCCTGGTGTAATATTAGGAACAGGAAAAAGGAGTGCCAAGGTAGGAAGGAAAGACAAGGATATTCAGGATATCCTATGTACCATGCGACACGAGCCAGCGTTCACCAGGATCAGATGGGATGACATGGAAAAAAAAATCCAGAAGAAGAAAAGCGAAGAACCAATTGAGAAGATTATGGATGGTTCTTTGTCTAGTCCGTAGCAATAATGGGGGGTTTCATGAAATTGCGTGAGGTATGCACAGATGAATAAAATGCAGGGTAAGAGTAACAAGTGCAGGTGATATTTCGCACAACAGGGATGAAGAAAAAAGTCCACATCGCTCGCCAAGATGTGGGGTCTATCGTAGTCAGAACAAGAAAAAAGCATCAGTAGGCACGTGCATGGTTCAGTAATTCATAGTAGGGCCTTGACTCTTGAGAGACAGGGCGGTGGGGGCGTGAGTACATATCTCGGACCACGCCGATGACAGGGGAGGGAAAATGAAACAGCCAAGTTGTTGTACAACAAGGTGTATGTCTTGAGTCTAACGGTATTCGTCTTGTTATTCTTCTCGTCGTCGTCGTCTTCTCATTGTCGTTCATATACACATTATTCTTCTTCCCATCTAGTAGGAGAAGATCATCAACCAAGGGTTGAGTACGATCTGCAACGAGGTGATGGTCAACGTTGATAAGTTCCAACACATGTCCTATACAACAGGACTATCCCAAATCTGGTAGCCGTAATGACCGACCATGACGAAAGAAAGAAACGTGTACCGCCAGCCCAAGATAAGGCAAGCGAAGTGAAGAACCTCAAGGTTCGGGTTCATAGCGGCGCAATGCGAGAATGACGCCATGCTGTAACCCCTGCCGAGGCATCCCGTTCGGAGCGAACCCAGAAACCTGGTCGCGAAGCGTCCAAAAAAAAGAACATGAACGGAATGCGTCCAACGACCGCAAGATCGCAGGTAGAAGCGTCAATGGAGAAACATAGCCCCAAATAGGAGGCCTACAGACCAAAAATGAAACGAAACGAGCCGAAGCGAACAACTTACCGGGAACAAGATGTGACACCCGCAAGAAACAGCAAGTGGAAGGATAACCGCCCATGCGTTCCCCTCTATCTGCCAATTGTAAGGGACGAGTGGCGTACTGACGAGGATCATGCCCGCGATCAAAACTGTCGACACGAGGAGCGGGAACCAGAATCTAATGATCACGGTGAGTTAGCTCTCAGTAATACGCGAGGGAGTGGAATGAGGGGGAAAGAACCACCGTTAGAGCGTGTCGGGGGTTGGGTACAGGAGAGCGCACGGTAGTGAACGCGACACGCAACACACGTTGCATCGTGTCCACACCCGTGACCATGGGTATGACGATGGGCCAACGGAGATGGAGCGGAAAGGACCTTGCCAGCACCAACACCAAGGTAAAAGGCATCCCAACACGCCGAGCGCATCCTTCCATCCGATCAACCCATAGATACGGATAACGCCGCATGACATGCGCCGTGAATAACATCCTCGCAAGACTCACCGCTTCAATATCCTCGGCACCTCCTTGAAGAAATTCGATCTCTCCACTTCCTTCTTGGTAGCCTGCCATGTCATGTTATACGAGAACAAATGTGCAAGAATGGCTTGCGACAGCGGGATACCGAGACCACCAAAGAAGAAAAAGCTGGCCCCACCATCAATGGCGATTCTAGAATCGAAAGACACAGCACTCACAAGAAGGGTATCCACATCAGATTCTCCAGCAACGCCCATGCCAACGCCTTCTCGCCCAGCCGGTACTGCAGCAACGTGAAGCCAACGTTTCCAGACCCGAAGAAGAGGATCGTCGTCGCGAGCCAGATCTCGAAGGAGTGTATGTAGAACCCGTCCACTTTGAATTGGTATCCAAGTAGTGCATAGTTAATCGTGGCGATCGTTACTGAGGCTGCTATACCGACTGCGTGACATGAGGTGAGTAGGATATCGCAAGGAGGTGAAAGGACGTACAGTACGAGAACATATCTGTACAAGGGTCAGTCGACGTGATACTGTATCAAAGAACGCGGGGACGTACAAGCCATCATCGAGATCTTGTAATGTGTCGGCGCATGCGACCATATGAATTTGTGTATCTGCTTGTTAATGGGGCCCCTGTACAACCACTGGTACAACGGGTTGAAAAGCAGTCTATCGACATAGTCAGACACGACTATAAAAAAAATGGCGTTGTCTGCACGTACTCTGAACACCCATATGCATACTTTTGCCACCGGTTCAGCTCGTCATCGACCGTCAGCGACACACCCTCCTTGAAGCCACCCTTGGAATAGGTTGCCCACCGAATCACGTACCCCTTGAGCTGCAAACGCAAGGCCATATCGAAATCCTCTGACACATTGGACTCGGACCAGATCTTGATGTTGTCATTGTCATGCGGATCTGCAAACGCAGCGTCCTGAAGGGCCGACCACCGCATAAAAGCGTTGTGTCCGACAAAGGGGGCTACTTCGCCGTTGGCACAGGTCATGGAGATGCACTTGTTGATTCGGCGGGTAAAGTAGGCGACACCGTTTTCAAAGTAGTGGTGTGCGACTTGCATGACGTCTGGAGTGGGGTAGGTGAGCTTGTTGTTGGTAAACGAGGATAGAGCACCCACCACTTTCGTGTTGTAACACTGCCAGTTCCTGGCTTTCTGGCTCTGCAAATTCTCGCGCTCCATCACGCAAGCAATCCTCGGGGACAATGGTATCAGAGTCGACAAGCAAAATCAAAGCACCAATGCGCATCGCCCGGGCGTTGGCAGCCCATGGACGATAGTGACCCCCGGATTCCTGGTAAACTGTGACGGACGGTTTAGAGAGTCGGACGGTGGGAAGAAGTGCGACGACGCACCTTCGTCCATGGCCAGTTGCAACGCCCTCTCTTCGAGATCGTCGATCTGGACGATCGCATCCTTTCCGGGCCTTTCTCCGTTAACGATAGGGACAGACGCACGCCTCCAGGGTGTTCCTGGTGTTCCTGACCTTACGGGTGTCTGTGCACCACTAACGCCCCCGGCGACGGAAGGACCGACATACGGCAAGATGACGGCCTGGTCGTCCCCTAGTCGACCCTCGTACTGGAGTCCATATGTACCGGGTGTAGGTCCGGTACCCGTTTCGAAATTAGAGGTGGAGACGGAGGCGCGAGCGTTGTGGACAGGTACGTGTCCAGATGAGGAGTGCGAGGAGGTTGTTTCGGATTGGAGCTGTTCGAGGATGCGTTCAAGGCGGAGAGAGAGATCGAGGGCGTAGTTCATGTTGGACGCCTTCTTGAAACGACCGGCGCGATTGAATCCTGAGGCGAGGGACTTAGCGGGGTGCGTCCGGGTCATGCTGGGACATACCTTTGGGGTTTGACTTGGGGTGATGCGACTGTCCGGGCCGTGCCACCCAGGCGATGTTGTGGGTTGCATAGTAGGTGATCCGTGCTGCTGCCTCGTCAGGGGGAAGGAGTCGGAGACCATCGTCGTTGACAAAGATGGAGGATGTTCCGCCCTGGCGAGCATATGTCTGCATGGCCTTTTTGAGGGACTCGAAGGACGGACGAAGGACGTTGTCGAGAGACTCCTTGTAAACAGGCATCTGGATGGTGATGTGGGGGAGGGCAGCATCGATTTCCTTATTTGGTTGTGGTGGTATGGCGGAGTAGTAGCGCGAGTTTCGGAAGTATTGTGCGATAGGACCGATTGCCATCGAGACGTTCTGGAATATCTGGAGTGTAAAGAACTAGGGAGGCGGTGTAGATAGTGGTTGTACGTGAGAGAGCCGTGGAGACGTACCAGCGACACAGAGAAGAGAAAAGGGACGAGAATAAGGAGTGCGAAATGGGTATAGCTTCCATCGAGCCTCCATTCCTGCAGGAGTATCTTGATGCCGTTCCCCATGAAGACTATTGTGTGTCAGCAGCGAGAAGGGAAGGGACGACGGACACAGACCGACTGCGAGACCAGCTGCGAGACCGTTGTAGGCAGGCGCAAAGAGCATTGTAGGGCGAGGAGCAGCGTTGACGGCCTTCTCGACGTCGACAACGGATATGGGAATTTTGCGCCCGAGCCACGTGCGCTTGTATGACACCTCTGGTGGCTGTGTCGCGGGGGATGGGCTTGCTTTCTCGGAGAGTGGCACACTTCCCGCAAGGTGTGCGTGCGAATGGCCGGACAGCGACTCTGGCACAGAGGGAGGCACAGAGGAGGGCGCAGAGGGAGAGGACTGCGGGGTGGCCTGGGGGGGACGGTTTCTCCAGAGGAGGCGAATGAGACGGTCTTCGAAGTCACGTGCAATGGGGACGATGGTGTCGAGGGAATCCGACCACACCACGAGGACGCGCTCGTCACGCTGGGGGGATGTCGAGCGAGTGCGCTGGATGGACGAGAACGAGTACTCACGATGAAGGCGGCATTCTGCTCCTTTTCTGCCTGAGGAAGGAGGACCATGGTGTCTAGCACCTGTATGCGGGTATCTGCGTCGACATAGATGCAGTCTGTCTTTTCGTCGGCCGGGCATTCCGCGAGTGCCGCATGCACGGCAGCACTGCGAATTTTGACGGCTACGAGGGGGTTGAGTGCAGCGACGGCGAGCTCGAATGGCTCGAGACCGGCGACCTCGTAGGGGAAGACACGAAAGGTGCCGTCGTGAGTGCGCAGACACACGCCAGCGGGGAGGGCCGCCTCGTTTGGACGAAACCAAGCATCGGACTGGGTCTGCTTGAATATCCAGTGGAGGGTAGCGTCGTATCTGTCGTAGTCCATTGGGCGACGAGGGAGGACAGACAGAGAGACTCGACGAGCATATATGGATGCCCGATTTGGGCATGACCGGGATCTGAGATCGTGTCCAAATGGGGCAAGATCATATCAGGGTGAGAATCGCACGAGGAATCCGTGCTCGACTCAAAATCCGGCTGGCGTTGTCTCTGCTCCCGTCTGCGACCATGTCACGGCGACCCAGCGCAGAGGCCCACTCCAGCGAGGAGGACACGACCGCCTCCAGCCTCTCGCCCCCGCGCCCCTTCTTCCTCGCAGGCTCGTCCGACCACGGCCACAGCGGAGACCACTCCGACTCGGACTCGTCCAACAACAACTCTCCACGCACCTCCGTCGTCGGGCCCAGGAAACAGAGAAACCATCACCGTCGACGCTCTGCCCTCGGCGCGTCGCACTTTTCTGCCGACTCAGAGGATGGCCATGGCTCGCGACCACCCCCCTCCGCATTCGCGTTCCCATTCCAGGCCTACCCCGGGAACCCAGACCCAATTCCCGGTCGCACCTCTCGTCGCAGCAGCATCGACTCCGTCCGCATGGTGTCCCGCTCAGCAGCAACGAACACCGGCCCACGCTTCCCCCGTCGACCAGAGCCAGACACCCTGCCTCAGCCGAAACCCCCATTCCACTCCAAGAACTCACCTTATCGCTCGTCCACGGGATCGCTGTCCAGCTCAGCCATTTATCGCTTATCTGCCGCCGCGGCCATGGCAGATGGAACAGGCGCACAGATACCCCGGGCCAGCTCAGCAACCACCATATTCCGAGGCCCCTTCCTCTCCCCCGCCTCCCGACCAGCCAGCATATGGACCCCACCAAACCTACCGTTTAGTCTGGGATCTCGCACTGGCTCTGCCAGCAATCTGCCACTCCCACCCTTTCCCGTTCAGAAAAAGACGATCCCCAGCACCCGTCTGAAGGAGAAGCTCGCCCTGCAGGACAAACCATGGCTTGCTCAGAAGAAGTCATCCCTCGACAAATGGATCACATTCGGTGCCATCCTCATTGGCCTCGCTATTGCGGCATTCATCGCATTCAGGGGATACACCACAGTCAGGATGCTCACCCCAAACCAGCTCTGTCTCGTTCTCGACGAAGCGTTTAACGGTGGAGATCTGGACTCGGGCACGTGGTCCGTCGATGTCGAACTGGGTGGATACGGGTGAGTACAATGCGCATATAGGAGAAGGCGATGCGATAGTAACACTCCAATAGGACCGGCGAGTTCGAAATGACCACCAACTCACCCAATAATGTATACATCTCCAACGGACAGCTGTACATCATGCCCACCCTGACGAGCGACTCCATCGGCGGTGGATATAGCGCGGTCATGGATGGAGCAACATACACCCTCGATGGATGCACAGCATCAGGCGGTGCGTCTGTGGTCTCCGTTGTTCAAGTGGTATGTACTCACGCAGCGCAGGAGCGACAGACATGGGGGCGTGGGTCAAACCATCCCTTGCAGACCTCATCCTCCAAAAAAGGCAACAGGACACGGGGGGCGGCAGCGGTGACGGGGGGACTGGCAACGGCGGTGGCACGGGCAACGGAGGCGGCAATGGCAATGGTGGAGGCACAGGCAATGGCGGAAATGGAACGACAGGCGGAAACTCGACTAACGGTGGTAACTCCACTTTTGGGGGCAACTCTACTTCATCGAATTCAACTTCTTCGGGAAACAGCACCAACTCTGGTCCCATCGCGAACCCATGCACCGCCGTATCTTCATCTCTCGCTGGGTCAGTCATCAACCCGGTCATGAGTGGCCGGATCAATACACGGGGAAAGAAGAACATCAAGTACGGAAAAGTCGAAGTCAAGGCTAAACTTCCCCAGGGTGACTGGCTGTGGCCCGCTATCTGGATGTTGCCCGAAAGCAACTCGACAGCGAATGGTACACAGGCAGAGGGCACCGGTGTGTATGGCCCGTGGCCGGTCAGTGGCGAGATCGATGTGAGTGGCGTGCCCTACCCGACATGCAGTGAAGCTAATACTGCGCCTAGCTCTTGGAGGCCAGGGGGAACTCGCCGAGTTACCCTGCCCAGGGATCCAACTATGTTAGGTCGAGCTTGAACTATGGACCTTTTGCATCGGGCACAACGCCCATCGCCACGAGTGGGTCCCTCTTTTTTTTTTTTACCCTCATGTCCTTGACAAACACAATGTGCATACAGCCTCGGGAAGTACAACCGCCAACCTAATGAACAGCATATACGGCTGGATCTCCTCTAAACGCACCTCCTATGCCTCTTCCTTCCACGTCTATGCAATGGAATGGACCGACTCGTGGATGCGCTTCTATACCGACAACAGACTCCAAGCCATGATCGACATCAGCTCCATATCCTCCAAGGGTACAGATTCCTACTTTTGGGACGTGGGCAAGTTCCCGAGCGTCGCCATGAACATGTCCTCGGGCAAGTATATCGTCGTAGAGGACCCGTGGTCGACCACATATGGGGGCAGCGCGGCCGCACCATTTGATCAATGTGCGTCTGATTTTTCGTCGCGTGTGGTTGTTGATACTGAGACGGAGCGCGCTCGCGTGCGACAGCTTTTTACCTTGTCATTGATCTCGCGGCTGGAGGCACGAACGGGTGGTTCCCGGACAACGTCGGCTCGAAGCCATGGCTGGACGGCTCTGCACGTGAGCGTTAAAGTCGTTTGGCGTTGTGATGCTGATATGTGCGCGTTAGATGCCATGCGGGATTTCGCATCCGCACAGGATACGTGGAGTGCAACGTGGCCGTCCAGTGCAGATGATAGGGCCTTCAGGATGTAAGTTTATTCTTTTGTTTTCCACCCTAGCACGTTGACTGGTGGTGTTCATAGCGACTACGTCAAGATGTGGCAACTGTGCTGAGCACGCTTGTCCGCTCTCCTATTTCAACCTATAGTTTTTTTCATCCCTGGGGTACAGAGAACGAGAAGAGAAGAATGTCTGTTGTCTGTTGTCTCTACTCCGGACTTGTTACCGATACTCTACGAATTGGACCGCCTGCTCCCGTCGGCACATTTTTTGTCGCTCGTTTTGCGTCCACGACTGTTTTAATCCACCTTGCAATTACTCCTCGAAACACGCATTCTCCCGTTTATCTTCATCACGAACCTGCTTTATTTTAAAAGCTTCACGCCCCTGTCACTTATTCACGATCACTGGTACACTTAACAAAGACTTCATACCTACATTTTGCAATGCAGTCAATTGTCATACATACGTACATAGGTGTACCCTTCCCTCCCGGACTAGACACTTGGACTCCGCCGAACTATCGAACTGTCTCTAGGCTACCTGGTGATGATAGTACCGTACGTACGGGCACCATTGGCTCCCGATAGCAAATGCAGTGGTATGTAAACCCACATTGTTGGTCGTCAATGATGTGGATTCAAATCGTGGTTTATTTTGTCCATGTGGGTTGTCTTATTACTGATGGTCGTCGCGCGTCATCAAATCAGGATGACAAGGTACGTTGCTTTACTCCACTTCGGTCCTGAAGTTGCCGAATTCAAGATAATGACCGACCCGGTTGGCCTTGTCCTTCGGTCCTGCCACACTGGGAACAATTTCTCCGCATACACACAAATGAAATGTCTACCATCGACGCCAAAGGACATCAACGTGTGACGATCCAGACCCCAGCCAATGAGGTGCTGAGCTAGAAGAACTCATGTATGTACCATAATTTTGGGTTAGCACTCCGATTAGTTTCTAGCTTACTTACTTTGGGTAGCATCGTATCGTGAACGAGGTCAGTGTGTTAGGTAAGGAAAAGCGCGTCGTCATCAGACGTCCGCACCAACGCCAACCGAAGCACGTTAACTCGCAACGGTTTTAGAGGGCCGTTTCTGTACGTACCGTGTGAGTGCTTGTATCTTATCATGGAGCACGTGCGGCCCCTATGCAATGTCGAGGGACGAGGATTACATCGAGGGTCTGGGTTGTCCTTACTCGATTCATACATATGCCCCATGAACCAGATCGACGACGACCAGGTCACCAAGATGTACAGGCGTAGTAGACCCACCTAAAAGGTTGCTTTTTTAATAACAGATAACATACCTGGTGATGTTCTAGCAGGTTGTTAATTTTGAGAGATCCTACTTGCACCACCTAAAAAAAAAAGGCGAGCCCCTGATCCGAGCGAACATGACCACACTTCAGTGGCACGTTTGGTGGACATGGGTTGAAGTATCCACACGTATGCACTGACTGGTGACTTGTCAAGGGGCGAACACACAATAAATACTTTCTGGGGTAACGCTCCCAAACCTCGACAACGGCGTGGGACAAAAGTTCGACGTTCATTTGGGCATAGATCGACGGGTCCTCCTCTGTGTGCACGTGGATTTGAGAGGCACATAATACACAGCGTACTGTGGCGATCTACAGCACGTCAATGTATAGACAACAGACTAGTAGTGTGGTATGCTAAATTTACCCTTTTAAATCATATTTGTGGCTTCACGAGGAGTACTTCGCCTACCCATGAAATTCGTTGTTCGAGTATGTATGATATGAGTGACTCGGTGGCATTTCCGTAAGAGAGATGAGCTTGGCATCAAAGATATGGAATGGGAAACGGCAGACTGATTCGGAGCTTGATTATCATCAGGTGCCAGCCAGATAACACCTATGGGAACGTTAGGACAACACTTTGCACCCTCGGGCAGATATGTCCGCCCATTTATCCAAACCACTGATCATCGAGGGATACCGGGAATCTCCTATCGTCAACTATTAATCGCAAAGCAGATGGTGGGTGCGGGGCATAGGAAGTTGTATCCTCTGCACCGCACAGCTATCAAAGAACGACCGTCATGAAGTAAGCATTCACATTGGCTGGCTGTGTGTAGTCAGTGATGTAACGACAGTCGTCAATCCAAATGCTCACCTGTATAATGTCCCTTAGTCGCCTTTAATTTCTTAACATCTATTAAGGGTGCACGTGTGCCTGGCTTGTGTAGTAGCTGATCTGAGTCTTTTTCGCGCGATATCCGGTTCGACTGACAGTCCG